>BNJV01002147.1_pt1 | contig 80321 bp, 84 predicted proteins | sample 8540591 | NCBI WGS metagenome assembly BNJV01 (sample SAMD00202457, study PRJDB9452) | human saliva metagenome | host: Homo sapiens | reverse complement strand
GTTGAAAAGCAAACCGAATCATCAGCTCAGTCAGGCGCTGATCCTCAGGACCTCTGCATTAGCCCTAGCGATTGATGTGACAACCTCGAAGGTGACCGAGCCATTGCGCTTAAACCCTCATAAACTCCAGAAAACGTTGGAAAGCAACGCTTTCACGTGTTTAATTGGATTATCACCACGGTTTCTAAGCTTTACCCAAGAAGTAGTTGGGAACCCGCTTGCGTGATGAAAACCACTATGCCACAAGTATAGTGTTTGGGTTCAAGAACTATAACAATATATTGTGAAATTTCCACGAAGTTAAAATTATGTATTGACACGTTACGACAGCCAATATCTCTACAGGTAAAAATTAGCTAAAACTTCGCCAATTACAAAATTTATTAATGGTCATAAAATAATTCGATTTTGTGAACAAGCATTCAAATCCTTCACAAATGCGCCACAATTCCCTCAGCTCACTTGTGTTGAGCATTTAGACTCAAAAAAATACACAAAATGCCGGCTTTGATGACAGTCTAGTGGAGGTCAGGGGCCAGGTTACGTCTTTATAGATAAGACGTGCATCCTTCCAGCCCTTTATATAGCGAGAAAGGCCAGACGAGACGCACTCTGTTCAAAATATCGAATAATCTCTTTCCAAAGGCCAGAGCGGACCAACAACAAAACACAGGTTGTAATCACCGCGAACCCGAAGTAACGGGCAATATAGCCATTTACTGTGATGTAATAGCGCGTCATATCAGAGGTTGAATTGCTGACGCACAGAACCAAAACCTGACCAGGAACACCTCGACATATTGCCCGCCAAAGACAAGTTTGCACCATACACATCTAGCCAAAGAGGATTTTTCACGTCAAAATGACGGCAGCACAGACGTTTAAAGCGCCTATGGACAAGCGTTAAGATTTGGTTCTAGAGGTCGATCAAACAAATCGCCAGGTCACTCTAGAATCACACACACTTAAATTTGATGCTGCTTATGTGCGCTCGGGTATATACAAGTGAGATATGCGCATAAAACGTGCCTACAGCTCTGTAATACATAGGCATAACGAGCCTCGTGTGTTGTAGTAGACAAAATACAGCACCAAGCAAGGCATGAGCCAACGTCGCGGAGAAGTTGCTTCCCAGTGACACACAAGGTGCGCCACCAGGACTCAGAAAGAATCTTGACAATAAAGTTTTCTTTTCCTCCTTAGTAAGGCTCAGCTGACTCTGCGATGAATCTCCCAGGATACATGCTTTTAAGAAGCTTTGCTGATTAGTACAGCGACTAATCAACTCTTTGACCTTTTTGGAGTTTGCACAGCCGAGATGTTTGGCAGCGACCACTTGAGCGCCCGGACGCCCTGGATGAGCAGCTTTCTGTCCATAGGCTAGCAATAGTTTCTCTTGGAAGATTTCCACTGGTACATCAACAAAAATTGCTTTGCGTAGTAACATGTTTTGCAATCTCAAAGCAATAGCCAGTGACAAAATTGCACTCATATACCATCGGTTTCTGGCTCATGCTAATCTCGGGTCAGAATGCGTGTTTGAGCACGCAGACTTTCCGCTCATAGACGTCAACAAGCTGCGATCTCCCTCACAAATGCCCGCAGCAATGTAGAGGTAAAGCTATGCCAAAAGTGCACACGCATGGGCGCATTGGCTATGGGTTTTCGGCGTGCGCACACACAATATCTCGCCGCTTTAGGGTAGAAAGTCCTATCAGGACCCAAAAGCGGTAGCTGCCAGAATAAAGCTCCTCAGTGCAGCACGTCAGATTAAACCATAAGAAGGCCAAGCGTGGCAGCGCAGGCTCCCAGTGAGCACGACCCTGAGCAATCTCAAATCGCTGCGACAAGAATGGCCTACTGCCTGATTAACAAGGAACATCTAAACGAGGCGTGATTGGCAAGGTTAATCTAACATGCTTTGAGCAATCTCGTGGATCGGAACTGTCGTCATGATCGATGAGACATGTCCCCAATGAGGGTATGTCTGCTCTTTTGAACGTTGCCCACCGTTCTAATAGCATCAGCACATCATTATCAGCGTGCCATGAGAAGCTGAAATCATATGTGGATTGTATGAGCGCTCAGTGAACTCCACATCCCCCAAACTGCAGTCCTAAATTTTAGACAAATACCAGTTTACCTCATAAAAAGTGAGTCTAAAAGACAGTTTTCATCAAAATCCTCCGCATCGCATCAGTGTTTAGCTGTTGTTATGTGGACATCCTGACCTGTAGCGTCAGCGGCACTCTGGCACTGCCCGTAACGTCTACGAGCATTGCAGCAAAGACTTTCTCCTGAGCCCGTAGGGTCACACCCGCAAGCGCCGCTTTAGCAACGCTAACAGCGAGCTACATCTCATGCTCAAGATTAGACATACGCCAATTGCTGCACAATCTCTCTACACCACAAGCTCAAGAAGCTGATTGAGTTCATATCGGTAATCATTGGAAACCAACAAACCAGCGAAAAGCATTGCTTACCGATGCACGACGCCCGAACCAGAAAGTGCGAGATTTTCTCCCCACACCATCTGCAGGCAATGATAACGTGCGTAACTACGTGATCGTGGTGACGTGAAGCAAGTGCGCTAACTTTAAAAGCGCTCCTGACCGTCATCTGTAAAATATCCTCAGCCAGCGTTTAAGCGTTTGAGTCTGCTGCACCACATACACGCAGGAATAGACACTATAGGCCGTGGTCCGCGTGCGATCAACGACCAGCCGTACAGACTGAAAGAGTCGTAATCCCGGCCTTAAGCGAATTTGTGCTGATAACGGCAAGCATAGGTAAGAAAGTCATCACATCAGATTGTGCTGGTGCCATCGATACCCTTGAAACGCACGGGCTCTTTACAGCCTTGCTAAGCCCATGATCTCGCAAGCGAGACCAAGCTGTCTGCGCGATCCCCAGAGTTACAACAACAATGCTCACCAGCACAGCAACAATGGCAAACAACAGCAAGGCCAATCACGTTGGTATAGGGAGATTCCTCACGCGGAACATCGCTGCGCTCACGTCTTTCTCTTTTCCTAAACCTTACTGGCTCCCTGCCCTCACCGTGCATTCGTCTCCGCGATCTAGACGCTCTCTACTATGATGCCAGGTTGGCTTTGCGAGGAAACCACCGCACACAATACAAAGTGGTGAAAGTCTTCGTAGACGGCGCGAGAAGACGGGTGAAGCTCGATTGACGCACTAACAGGAAACTACGTGACGCAATCAAAGGAACTGACCAGCGACCAGGGTTGCAAAACGCGGGATGGCAGAACGCTCTAAACGTGAGGCCCCGAGCAGGTGCTGCGCAACCGCTGTGCAACAGTCTACGCCCTGAGCAGCCAGAACCTCGTCGATCTCACCCAACAGCCTGTGACCGTCGGCTGGTAACCAGTGCCCACAATCGTGCGCACCATGTTGCAGATACGCTGTTACCCGTAATATCAACTGCACGAGTTTCTCCTTGGCCTCTTCGTTTCATGCTTCAACGGCGAGCGCTCACGAAAACGATGTGTTGGCTTGCCTCGGCAGAAATTGCGTGACGCATCTTGAAATCATGCTCTCCACCAGCGCCCGCGCCGCCTAGTCCATAAGCTCTGCGTCCAGAAGCGCCGTTGTAACACACACACGTGGTCCCCAGCCCACGCACGAGTACGCAGCGACCTGCACCAAATGCGATGATAGCGATACGGGCGAGCCTGGGCATCAGCGTGCCGAGAGCCTGTAGAGCGCGGAAGAGTTGACAAGGATAGAGATGTCAGTCATCGGTCAGAGCAGTATGTGCAGGCGGACGAGTTCTCGCACAGAACAGCGCCAGCTCGCCGCCGTGCTGGGTAGGCTCACGTGCAGGGCCTGGGCGGCGTGCACGCCGGCGTCCGGTTTCTGCCTGCGCAAGAGTAGCTCGACCTCTCGCGCCAAAACGGTCTCAAGCGCGCGGCGAAGGTCTCCTGCCACGGTGCGCTGGGTGGCTGCTCGGCAAAAGCCGCAGAATGCAAGCGCCGCGGTAGCCAGCTGGATAACAAGCGTGCAACTTCGGGCTCAGAAGGAGCTTCCAGCCAGAGTCTCGGGAGCTGAAGACTCGGCCAACCTCTCCTCGCATGCATCAAAACGCGACTCGATGCGTATATTTCAGATGTTTCTGAGTTCATGAAGCTCCCTGAAATGACTTGCTGCCCACGAGTAGTGATTGTATCGTAGGCTCAGTTGACGCACTTTCATTGCAGCTGCTGGACTGACACTTAGCTACAACACGGAAGCATCACTACGGCGTTGTAAGACCAAGGCATGGCACAGTGATCCAAGGTCAGCGCTCACCCAGTCAACAAGCTGCACTTTGCGGAGATGCGTACGTTTTTGCTTTCGTGCGCAAGACAGCGATTCTCCGTCGTTGTTTGCGCCATCTGATCCGCGCGCGCTGAAAGAGAAAGACGGTCAGCGGCGCACAGCATCAAAACCACGCACGATGCGCTCAACGTCACCGCCCGATTCAAAAATTGAACCACGCGTACCTCAGCCGCTCTCAATTTCTGTCGAGTTCTTCTGCAAGCAGAATTTGCCCTCAGAGCAAAATAGAGCACAAACTGCTGCACACCATCTAACGTCAACAACACGGAATAAGACGCAGAGGCAGTAACAGTGCAGAAAAGAAGCCATATCAGCAAGCTGCGTAAGGCGTAGTTGTTGACGCAACCGATAAAACCAGCGCCAAGGCAAGCAACGCGCGACACGGTAGCCACGCCAGCTTCTGTAAAAACCCGCCACAGAAAGACCGACACACACTGATCGAGAAAATGACATGTCAGGATGTCCGGTAAACACCAGCGTATTGGCAGCAAATGATATATAAGAAGAATGAACGCTGCAGAGCTGCTGCTACGCGCAAAAACACTCGGCAGGCTTACGACGACACCCAGAAGCACTCACGCAAATCAAGGCGACACCGCAAAGGCGAGTGGCTGCTGTACTGCAGAAGAGAGCAACAATACCTCCACAAAAGTGGCAACGATTTTGCCTGCGCTGTCAGCGACAAGCGAGCGAGGCGCTTACTTTGAGCACAGGGCACTGAGACATAGCAGGCCTCCGAAAAGCTCATGCAGCAATACGCTTTACAACACCGGTGCAATCGTCGCGCCGCCCTCGTAAATATACTCTAGTTGTCTGTGCTTTCTTGCATTGACACGTCTGCTAACAACTTACGGCCCTTCTCGAGAAACACTACACTCTGTCGGCAAAGGAAGCCGTTTACCCGCTTACATCGCTGGGTGACTGCGAGAACCGCTTTGCGCTTCGTTGGCCAGCTCACGAGCAAGATGCAGCACCTGCGAGCGCGCCTCGCCATCAGGTCCAGACGTGCCTCATCAGAAACACTACCCGCGTATGCTGCGCAGGCCAGCGCACCTGCGGAAGCGGCGCTGCGCGACGAGCTTAGCCACCAGAAAGCGTTTGATTAACGGGAAAGACGGTCCATGACCCACGGTCAAAGCACGCCTTGCCACGCCTGCGCGACAAGCGCCTCAGCGTTCATCTGGCGAAAACCCCTGTGGTTGGACCAAACGCGATATGTCTTCGGCAACACTTTGGGCGAGAGGCGATCCGAGGGCGCTGAAAACACATGCCGACATCTCCAGGGCACACCAGTCGCGCATCGATCGATACATGCTTGCATCGGCCCTGCCGAAGACCGGCAGCCATGCGGGCGCGGGTTGTCATCCAGAGCCAGCAGCGCCTGCCAGAACAACAAGCTCTCCCGTAGAGGAAATAGTTACACGTCATGCAGGTACGGGCTTGTCAAACGCATGAGACACGCCACAAACTACCAGCTCGTAAGCAACCTCGCCAAGAGGCTTGAATTCCGTCAAAGTTGTTTGCTCGCACCACCTCAAGGGCACGCTGATACACAAGGGTATCCAAAGCATCAAACGCAAGGTACAGTTCTGAACAGAGAACGCAACAACAAACTCTGATGCGTTAAAAGGCACATCAAATCTATATGCCAGCCTGTGCAGCATTATACATGCCTGTTGCGGAGTGCTATCATCAAAACCAGCGTTTTGCGATTGCGTATGCCATCCAAGAGAAAACTCTGCAGGAGATCTCCCCGACCAAACTAGCTGGCCTTTCTCCCAAAACCAAAGTGCCCTTGATCAGCCGAAGAGACCGACTCAAACGACGATGAAATCTCAAGCTAATACCATCCGTTTGTAACACAAGAGGTATTTACCAGGTTAGAGTGATTTCTGAATCGAGTATCCAAGCTGCGTGCAAATGCCTCATCGACACCAGATAACGATGGACACTGAAAGCGCTGCCTGCAATGAAACATAAGCGCTGTGTTGGCCTCCAGAAAGCGTGTGGGTAGGCGCATCACCGTCAAATCGGCAATACCACAAAAGCTCCAGTGTTTGAGTAAACGCAAGAACTATACTTCTCTTTGGCAAAACCAAGATTATAGCAGGGCCAAAAGCAGCTTCATCAAAGACAGCAGCACAAAACAAGCTGCGCTGTTGGATCTAGCAGCGAACCATTCCACTAACGGAAGGAAATCTGCGTAGACGGCACTTTCGATCACTGAGTGCCGTCTACTAAAAACCTTCCGGATGGGGGAAAAGAAAGTGATGCATTACAAAGATTTGCTAACGTTGCACTTGCCTGACTCATTGTGCGCAAAGCTTCGTGTGTTCTAGCGGCTTTAGATAAAGACAACGTTATCAAGGGTTAGTGCGCTATTGGGTTGCGGAGATTGGCTCTCAGTGGCTCCTATGGCATCTTTGTAGAAGCGAGTCAGTCAAAGATTGTGCTGCAGCTGACGTACCGTATGCAGAAAGATACGTGTTTTGAACTCCAATCATGACAACTCGTCATTGAAAAGAGGTCCCAGCAAAGCCAGGACCTCTTCAGATCTCACTTTACAGCAGAAGTTACTCTGCAGCCTCTTCGGTCTTCGCTCGAGACTCTCTGCTGGACGCCTCGGCTCCTCTTTCCTTTACAGCAGGAACAGCCTGGTAGGCAACATAGCCTCTCTTGTTCCAGAGCCTCTTGGCTGAACTGGCTCAGTAGCAATGCTCAAGGATAACAACCTCAGAGCCATCATGCCTGACGACCAAGCTTCAAGGATACCGGGTGTAGCCGTCGCGTACTGCGGCAGCCACATACACGGACACGGCCTTGTGCCGTACCTCACGGACAAGCTCTGCGCTACCAACCTTGGCCATACGTGACGACGAGCGTGAAGGTCGCCGCGCGCTTGTTTGCCAAGTGATGACCTGCGCACGACCCGCGAACTGCCTTTAGCGCGGACGTCAAAGAGGTCTTTAATACGACCGTGTTAGTAGTAAAAGAGCAGGGCTCAGGCTCTTCTTGATGATGGCTGGTGTGGCAAGCATCAGTACCAAGCTTCATGCCCTCTTCATATGTGCCTCATAATGCTCTCCCTGCTTGCCGTGACAAGCGCGACTAAGCCTTAAGGGACGGGCCCATGCTCTCGAGCTTTTCCTTGACTTCTTCAATAGACTCAACACCAAAGTTTCTGATGTTGAGAAGATCGTTCTCAGAGAAATCAACGAGCTGACGGACAGAGGGATTCCACGCACGCTTGAGGCAGTCGCCAGAGAACGGACGGCAGGTCCAAATCTCAACCTCGCTTCTCAAGCTCGAGCGTCCTCGACGTCGCCTTAGCAAAATCGAAGCCTCTTCCCTGAGTCTCGTCGAACTCAGTAGAGTCCGCATGAATGCGCTCATGTGCTGTTTAGTTAACGCCGTTTGCAGCCTCAGACAGCGCCTCGCGAGGCTGATTGCACCATTGGTCCGTCAGCCTCGGGCACCCGGACGAGTCATGGTCGAGTGTGACGGCCAACGCAAGGCTCAGCAGCCTTAGCTGCAGCGGCAGCGCGAACTGGCGAGAAGATCGAGGTCAACGCGAATCCAATCCGTTGGATCGCTCTCGCGCTCGTTATCCTCACCGGAAACATAACCCGCGACCATTACCAAGGCGAAGTCTCATGGAAAGATGGCTCCCTCAGCAAGAGTAGGGCAGAACATTGCTGAGCTGCGTTTATCCAGCTCGTAGCCACTAGGAACATCCAAGATCAGCACCAGTGAGACTTTTGCAGGACCATCAACGAGATGGAAGCCTCAGCCTCATCAGAGTTGTTGGTGTTGCGGACAAACTGGGCCTTTAACGTTCCAGAACGATGTCAGTCGACCTCTCCATGGAGCAGCAACCTTCCACAACCGTGGTGAACCTCACGCTGAACGCCATCAATCTGGATGGGTCTTCAGCGCAGCTCCTTCCTCAGAGAGGAGAGAAGCAGTACGCGGCGGAGTTGCCAAAGCGCGTCACCATAAGCACGCTCAGCGGCTCTACGCATCACTGAGCGACGTTTTGCGCCGATTTCAATCTTACCGACACGTTTGGTCGGATAAAATTCAGACGCTACCTCCAAAACGGGTCGGGGCTCACCCGTGGGGACCTCGACAGATCAGCTGCCAGCAACAATCTCGCAGCTCACACAGGTCGATCTGATCGCCGGGTTGGAAAGCTGAAGCACAGTGCCTACTGGCTTCTCCAGCTTCATCGGCCTCAGCCATGCGGGAACTGCCATGTGCTCGGGGAGGAAATAGAGAGCTTCCTTTGACTGGAAGAAGATCCTTTGCCTCGGGAAGCAGCAGCGATAACATCGCCGCTCTTTACGCGATAAGAAGGAATGTCAACACGCATGACCGTTAACGGTGCTGTGACCGAAATCAGCGCACAGTCCTGACGAGCACTCTTTACGTGTACGAGCAAAGACCAGGCGGAAGATGACGTTGTCAAGACGAGTCTCAGGATGCTCATCAGCTGTCACCAGCATAGCCTGCGTCTCGCTTAGCCACATATCTCATAGTAAACGCGGAACTGGTTCTCAAGGGACGCCGCATGAACCTTCTGCTTCGCTCCACAGAGCTGCATACCGTACTCGCTCTCCTGGCGACGGCGGCGCGACAACGTGGCTCACGGATCCCAGAAGTCTTAATGATCACCATCACGACAGGATCGATGCTAGGCGACGACATCTTTGAGCGACCGGGGTCCTAACAGTGCCATTGCTTTGTCCTCACGAGCCAGCTGCAGACGGCGCTTTTGGGACGGCACGTCAGTGCAATGGGTGTGTCATCCCGAATACCCGAAACGAGTGCCTGCACAGCCCGAACGGAACGCGGTCACCGCGACCAGAGCCTGGGTGCGCCAACAAAAACAGCTACCTTGTATTGAGACCGTGCGTCCATTGCTGCCTTTTGCTGCTGCCTCTGCTGCAAGCCGTGCAGCGCAGCGAGTGGACTTACTACGAGGTACGCAGTGATCGCACGGTACCGCAGACCGCCAGGAAATTACCATTATCATCTCTGGGGATCGGAAATGAGAGACAATCGTGTGAATGAATGTGCTCTTGATGTTGGGCCTCGCCCGCACAATGTTTACTACGCTCGAGGCGGCGGACGCGCGTGGTGCGAGCGTTCTTTTCTGTTGCCGTGCTCTCTCTCGCTGCGCTCTTTCTGTGCCGCCCACCTGACCTTCTTCACCCTTACATGAGTACGAGCGTTAGCGTGCAGAGTACGCTGACCGTGGACGAGGCCCATGACGGTGACAGGCCGCGCCGAGCCAATCTCCATCAGGCGGGCAACAGTCTGACGCACCGTCGCGGCGATGATCGCCCTCCGAGTGTAATGAGCGTCAACAGTACGCAGGTCTTAGTGACTTCTTCCTCTGTGTGAGGTCCTCGACGCGAAGAGCATAGATCGATACCAGTCTCGCTGCAAATCTTGGTTGCGCGAGGTCTGACCAATGCCGTGAATGGGTAGAGATCCCGACCTCAACAACACGCTTATGCGGCGCGGCGGGTCGACGCCGTTAAATACGCCACCAGTTTTCTATCGCCCTCTAGCCCGGCGCTGCTTGTGGCGCGCGGCTCGCAAATCACGTAAACCTACCGTGGCGACGGACGAGCTTTGCACCTGTCGCACATCTTCTTTACCGAAGGACGTACCTGCATGTGTCTTCCTTTCGGTTTCTGCTGATGCAAACTATATACTCGCCCAGCCGCTGGCGTGAAAATACCGATCGTATGCCACGTACACATGTGCCCTTGCGACGTGCACGAAAGACACAGATGACCTCGTACACGCCCAACACAAAGGCTTTTGCATTTGCCTTATAACGGTAGGTACGCGACCCCTGGTAGATCGTGAGGAGAAATCTCTACACAACCTTGTCTGGGAGAATTCGAATGTAATTCATTCGAATCTTACAGAGATGGTGCAAAGGATGGTCTGTCTGGCGTTTCTCCTAACTCAACGTTAAACATAGCGTTTGGCAGTTCTAGTACCTTGCCTTCAAGCTCAATCGCCCTCCTTGTTTAGGCCAACTTTCATCCTCTCGACATCGACGGCGGTTATCGTAATACATACAAAGAAATGTGCCGCTCGTCTATCACTTAGTCAACACCATTGAATGGCGAGGAAGAACAATGTAGCGTTACTCAAGCTTTCGCCTTGCATCTTCGCACCATGGACCTTCATCTTCAGAAACGATAACGGACCATCGGCTAATAGCAAACGTGTTCTCATATATGTGCTGATGGCAGGCCATCATCTGTAACAACGGTCCAACCATTTTCAAGAACGGTGCACGTAGGTACCCATAGCAATCATAGGCTCACGTGCAATTACCTTCCCTCACGAAGCACAATGCTTACCTCAACACCATAGTTTCTGACCTCTGATCCTCGTGAAGATTGCGGCCAATACCAGGCCAACAAAATCACGAATAACCATAGCCGTTATCCTCAGCAAGCTTTCTGAACTGCATGTCCAACATCGCCAAGGAGCACCAGGAACAGCAGCTGCACACCCTGCCTTAAAGGCAATCGCGGTAACCTCACAAAGTGCCTGGGTTTTCTCGTCAACCGTTCCGCAGTAGAACGTCCAAAGCGTTATCTCCTGCCCAACCGTTAACGGTAGCACCTGTCGTCAATGGTCAGAATATCGCCATCTTGCAAAATGACGTTAGCTGATGGAATACCGTGAACAATCTGCTCGTTAACAGAAAGCAAACAGATCCAGGAATCCACCGTAGCCCTTAAAGGTAGGGGTTCCGCCACGAAGTCCAATAAAAAGCTTCAACAGCGCGTAATCTCGAGCGTTGAAAACACCAGGTCTAATCATAGATCCAGCACGGCGAAGAGCTGCCTTTGAGAGGGCGCCCGACACCTTCATTGCCTCGATTTGTTCAGGTGTTTGTATCGTAATCGCATAGTCGAGGAGCGTCTTTACGTGCGAATACCGTCGTAACAGGACGATCTCCGTTGACCTCCTTCAGAATTCCATGACCCTTGTGGTACTCGATCAAGGAGAAGTCTGGTTCTCGTATGCATCAAGACGCTTACGAATTGTCTCTGGCTTATCGTCATCACGCTGATACATCTCACCAGAGCAATTTGGGCAAGTCTCCTGTACCAGCAGGTGCAGTAGTAACCACACTCTTTGCACGTACGGCGAGAAGAAAGACGCTCAATAACCTCTGGCTCAACTGCAACAAGCAGAGCTGCATCAAGCTTGAGGCCCATATTCTGAAGCTCAGAATCAAGGGTTACTGCCTGGGCGGTGTTGCGTGGAAGCCATCAAGAATAAAACCAGCCTTTTGCATCTCGTCTGCAGAAAGGCGCTCTTTACCAGGTCATACAGAGCTGATCTGGAACAAGCTGACCAGCATCCATATACTCTTTAGCCTTAACGCAAGCTCAGACTGAGCTACACAGCAACACGAAGGTCACCGGTTGAGATGTGAGCTGTCCATACTCTGCAACGAGCTACAGAGCCTGTGTACCCTTTGCCAGCGCCAGGTGCGCCGAGAAGAACAATGTTCTGTATCGCCTTCCTTTCAAATAATAAAAGGGGCCTGTTTCAGGCCCCTATGCTACGTATGAAACTACTTAAAGAAGCCCTCATAGTTGTGCATCTTAAGGTGGGACCTCGAAGAGAGTGTATCCATTGCAACACCGACCATAATCAGGACGGAAGTTCCACAAACGCCCGTATCAACGAATCGCCGTAACCAGAACAGAAAATAATGGTTGAGACGATTGCAGGGACTGCCATAAGATAGCACCGGGAAGGGTAACTCTGTCAATGACAGTCTTGATATACGTTAGAAGCAGTACCTGGACGAACACCAGGAATAAAAGCCACTCCCGCTTCTTAAGCTGGTCTGCTGTCTCCTCTGGATTGAACACCATTGAGGTGTGAAGTATGCAAAGAAGACAATGAACATAGCTGGGAGAACCCAGTTAACTCATCCAGAAGAAAGTGAAGTAGCAAGATTTTTGAATCCACTCTACTCCTGGGAAGAACACAGCAACCTGAGCAGGAAGATACAGGATTGCAGATGCAAAGATGATTGGTACAACGCCTGCAGTGTTTACCTTAATTGGAAGGTAAGTTGACTGACCACCCATCATACGACGACCAACAACGCGCTTGGCATAGTTGATAGGAATACGCTGACCACGCTCAATGTAAACAATGAGCGGAATAATAGCGAGCATAACCACAACAGTAACAACGGTAAGAACAATGTTTCCACGAGTAGCTACTGAAGAAATAAGGGCTGTTGGAAGTCCAGCCATGATGTTTTGCAAAGATGATAAGACTATTCGTTGCCAACACCCTGCTGGGTAATAACCTCACCGAGCCACATAATAATGATGGCACCAACTAGCATAGTAAAGACTACCAGGAAGTTTTCAAGTGCCTCAGGCACGCCCTCCATATAGATGCAAAAAGATACACCATGCTCTTAAACAAGAACAGGTAACCGAACTGCATTGAGCAGAGCTAGGCCAACCGTAAGATAACGCGTGTGCTGCGTAATCGCACGCTGGCCACTGCTCACCATCTTTAGCAAGCTCGCCAAGAGATGGAATAACGGACTGCATCATCTGGAAGATGATCTGAGCCGTAATGTAAGGCATGATGCCCAGACTCGAAAACAGACTATGCAGAAAGAGCGCCACCCGAAAATAGAGTTAAAGCACGGCCATTGCGCCATTCTTAGAAAAGACCATTCTGATAAAACAGAAAGCATCTGCTGGAATGGAGCACCGGGCACAGGAAGAGTACGCACCAAAACGGTACAGAAGAAGAATCAGTACCGTAAGAGATCTTTCCTTGGTTCGGAACACGAAATGCGTTGGCGATTCCTTTACTCACTACTCGGCCTCAACCTTTCCACCGGCCGCCTCGATCTTAGCCTTTGCGGAGGCGGAAACCTTGTCGACCTTAACAGTGAGCTTCTAGAAAGCTCGCCATCACTCCAGAACCTTGACTGGGATGAAGTTGTACGATAACTCCTTAGCAACCAGAGCCTCTGCGTCTACGGTCTCGCCGTCTGCAAAGAGTGCATTCAGACGAGCAACGTTGACTGGAGCGTACTCAACACGGTTGTGGTTAGTGAAACCAGGAAGCTGGAAGACGCATACGCCAGTGGCTGCTGTCACCCTCGAAGCCAGCGCCCGTCACCGCCACCAGAGCGGGAGAGCTGACCATTCATACCGCGGCCGGCAAAAGTACCATTGCCTGAAGAATTACCGCGACCTACGCGCTTACGATTTTGCGCGAACCCACTGCGGGGCGAAGATCATTGAGCTGCATTATTACACACTCTAGTTCTCTTCAACCTCGACAAGGTGCTTAACCTTGAAGATCATTCCACGAATGCTTGGGTTTGTCAGGCTGCTCGACGGTATCGCCGATCTTGTCCGGAGGCCGAGGGCCTTCACCGTAGCGATCTGGTCCTTCTTGACGCCTGCAACGGCGCCACGGACAAGCTGATGCTGGGTTCTTAGCCATCGTTAGTTCTCCTTTCCGACGAACATATCGCCGACGGTTGAGGCCACGACGCTCAGCTGCTTCTTCTGGGCTGGAAAGCTCTTCAGACCCTCAGCTGCTGCCTTAATCATGTTCAGAGCGTTGTCGGCACAAGGGACTTAGAAAGTACATTGGTGATACCCGAGCTCGAAGAGTGGACGAATAGGACCACCAGCAACAACACCGGTACCCTCGAATGCGGGCTTAATAAGAACAGAACCTGCACCGTAGTGACCAGTGACTGCGTGTGGTACGGAACCAGTCTCGGTCAGTGGGACCTGAACGATATTTCCTCTTTGCGTCCTCGACGCCCTTCTGAATGCCAGAGGTACCTCAGCAGGAACGACCTCGCCAATACCAACGTTACCCTTACCGTCGCCAACGACTACCAGAGCAACGAGTGACATACGGCCACCCTTAACGGTCTTGGAAACGCGGTGAATATAAACGACGCGCTCCTGAAGATCCGTATCCTCGCTGGCGCTACGATCACGTGCCATTGAGATCCTCCTAGAACTTCAGTGTCGCGTTGCGGGCGCCATCTGCCAAAGCCTTGACGCGGCCGTGATAGAGACGGCCACCACGGTCAAAAAGTGACCTCAGTGACGTTCTTCTCGGCAGCGCGCTTACCGATAAGCTCACCTACGAACTCAGCTGCCTCCTTGTTGGAGCCAACCTGCCAGTAGAACGGAACTCTGGGTCAAGCGTAGAGGCAGAGCAGAGAGTTCTTCCAGAAGCGTCGTCAATAAGCTGTGCATAAATGTTTTGCGTTTGTGCGGTGAACTGCAAGACCGGACGCTCAGGTGTACCAAAGACCTTAGCACGTACGCGGCGCTTGCGGCGTTCAAGACCCGCTTTCTTTTTCGCCTGCTGCTTGTTCGTTCCTTCTCCTTAGAGACATGCCATCACCTAACGGGGTGATGGTCTTTTAACTAAGTAGGGGTTGCTTTACTTAGCAGCCTTACCGAGCTTCCTGCGGATGTGCTCACCTTCGTAGTGAATGCCCCTTGCCCTTGTAAGGCTCTGGTGGACGCTTCATACGAATCTCAGCTGCGACCAGCCGACCTTCTCCTTAGAAATACCACTTAACGGTAAGGTGAGTGTTATCAGGTACCTCAAAGCTAATGCCCTCAGGTGCAACATAGAACTGGGTGAGAATAACCAAGGGAAAGGTCAAGATCCTTGCCCTTAAGTGCTACACGGTAACCAACGCCGGTGAGAACCGAGCTTCTTCTCGAAGCCCTCAGAGACACCAACAGCCATGTTGTTTAGGATAAGGTGCAGACAAGACTCTGCTGAGCATTTGACTCAGTGGACTCGTCAACGCGAGTAACAAGAATCTCTCGCCCTCCTGAGCGATAGCAACCAGCTCAGAAAGTACGAGTCAGCTCGCCCTTAGAACCCTTAACGGTAACGGTGGTGTTATCCAACTCGTCACAGTGACTCCAGCAGGAATCTGGACAGGCTTTCTTCAATACGAGACACGGCTGTCTCCTTTCATTTCCCCTGTCAGATTTACCAAACGTAAGCGATGACCTCGCCGCCAACGCCGTTCTTACGAGCGTACGCGGTCGCACATCATCGCCCTTAAGTGGAAACCACTGCGGTACCAAGACCACCAAGAACGCGGAAGCTTCTCAGCGGTGGAGTAAATGCGCAGACCAGGCTGGAAATACGACGAATGCCGCGGATAACCGCAGCGCTTCTTACCATACCAGGGTGATGTGAAGAGTCTTCTGAGGCTTAGTATCCTCAACGGTGTAACCCTCGACATAGCCCCTCTTCGGTGATGACGCGAGCAATCTCAACGAGCACCTTGCTCGATGGCATGAATACGGAATCCTTGCCAGCTGAGTTTGCGTTACGAATACGCGTCAGCATGTCTGAAATGGGATCGGTAATTTTCATTTGATCCTTCTCCTTCGTTAATGATGAAACTGCGTGTCTGGTTCATCTCACCCGTGGCGCAGATGCCTTGACGCTCAGTCTGGAGTCCTACCAGCTTGCGGACACCAGGAAGCTCGCCCTTGCTCGCTAGCTCACGGGAGCCACACGGCACAGACCAAACTTGCGGTAAACGGAGTGGGGACGTCCACAACGCTGGCAACGGTTCTGTGACGCGTAGAATACTTCGGCTCACGCGAGGCTCGACGATCATCGAGTCTTGGCCACAGATCCTCCTTCAAAAATGCAACGGCGAACGCCAGATGACTTCAAACAATAGTGCTGGTGACTATGTCACCCGGCATCGAAGTACCAACAGGAATGCGCTTAATTTTAGCGCGGGTAGATTAGTCCCTGCTTGAATGGGAAGTGGAAGGCGTCGAGAAGTGCCTCACCCTCCTCGTTGGTGTTAGCAGTGGTGACAATGGTGATGATCCCACCGCGGGTGTGGTCCATCTTGTCAAAGTCAATCTCTGGGAAGATGAGCTGCTCGGTTACGCCCATGGAGAAGTTACCACGGCCGTCGAAGCTCTTAGCAGAGATACCACGGAAGTCACGGATACGAGGAATTGCAACTGCAATCAGACGATCCAGGAACTCCCGCACGCGATCGCTACGAAGGGTAACTTTTAGCGCCGATTGGCATACCTGGCGAAGCTTAAAGGTTGCGATAGACTTGCGAGCGTGTGTAACAAGTGGCTGCTGACCAGTAATGGTACGGAGGTCGTTTACAGCGCCGTCAATTGCCTTAGCGTCTGTAGCTGCCTCGCCAACACCCATGTTGACAACGATCTTCTCAAACTTAGGAATCTGGTTAACGTTGGTGTAACCAAATTTCTCCTTCAGAGCATCACGCACGGATGCGTAGTAAAGCTCTTTAAGGCGAGGTGTGTACTTCTCGTCTGCCATGGTTTCTCCTTAACTCTTGGGGTTTTAAGTGCGGGGATCGCCTCGCACCTCCTGGTTGGCGAACTAGGAGCCATCTGCATCCTCGAGACATACGTGTCCCATAGAAAGACGCAATGAACAATATTAGACCTTATTGAGCAAAAATGGGGCGAGAATTTTAAGCTAGCTGATATTTTTTCGTGTCATCACACGACTTACACAACACCGTACTTCTCGCCAAAAAGAAAACCCCGCTATCTGATGATAACGGGGTTTGAAGTAGCTCTGAGATGTTTCTACAAAGCGAGAAACACGTATAACTTAGAGCTCAGCGCCTGACTTCTTGGAGACGCGGACCTTGGTGCCGTCCTCCTTGATCAGGTAGCCAACACGGGTTGGCTTGTCGGTCTTAGGGTCAGATAAGAGCAACATTGGAAGCGTCGATTGCTGCCTCTGCCTCAACGATGCCACCCTGCTGGTTAGCTGCGTTTGGCTTGACATGGCGCTTTGCAATTGCAACGCCTCAACGACAACCTTGTTCTTCTGGATATACGCGAAGTACCTCGCCGCGCTTACCCTTGTCCTTACCAGTGAGGACCTCGACCTTGTCGCCCTTCTTGATCTTCATCATCTAGGGCATGTCGTTCCTCCTAAAGGGTCTCAGGTGCAAGTGAGACAATCTTCATGTACTTGTGGTCGCGCAGCTCGCGAGCGACTGGTCCAAAGATACGAGTACCCTTGAAACCACCCTCTTTGTTAACAAGAACGCATGCGTTCTGGTCAAAGCGGATGCAGCTACCAGTCCTTGCGACGGGTGTCCTTAGCGGTACGAACGATGACGCAGCGAACAATGTCGCCCTTCTTCACCGAACCACCTGGAGTAGCCTCCTGGACAGCGCCAATCGATGACGTCGGCAAGGCCGGCGTAACGACGCTTGGAGCCACCAAGGACCTTGACGCACTTTACGCGCCTTGCGCCGCTGTTGTCAGCGACGTTGAGAATGGTCTCCATCTGAATCATGTGACGTTCCTCCGGAACCTAATTTCTCAGAGGTGCGTATTTGCGCACATGAGAAATAATGATAGATACAAAACTAGGTTGAGCTAAAAGCTGTTTCCTAGGTGCTAATTACTTAGCGCGCTCAACGATCTCTGCGAGACGCCAACGCTTGGTCTTGGAAAGAGGACGAGTCTCCATGACGCGGACGGTATCGCCCAGACCAGCCTCGTTGTTCTCATCGTGAACGTGAAGCTTCTTGCCGATGGTCATCATCTTGCCATACTTAGGGTGGTGCTTACGGTACGTAATCTCTACCGTAATCGTCTTCTCGCCAGAGATGGAGACGACGAGTCCGGTACGAACCTTACGCGCATTTCTGCTTTCGGTCTCTGCCATAACTTATCTCCTGCGATCTAGTTCTGCTCTGCGGATGCTTCCGCAGCAATTTTGACGGGTGCGCATCTCGGTCTGAACGCGAGCAATGTCACGCTTAACAGCCTTGACACGAGCGGTGTTGTCCAGCTGGCTGGTTGCCATCTGGAAACGAAGATTAAAGAGCTCTGCGCGGCCTTCCTCGAGTTTCTTAGCGAGGTCTGCATCGCTCATAGCCTTGATTTCGGTGTACTTCATTAGTTCTCACCGTCCTGATCGGCCTTGGAGACAATCTTGGTCTTAATTGGAAGCTTGTGCTGAGCAAGACGGAGAGCCTCACGAGCAACTTCCTCTGGTACGCCATCAATCTCGAACATGATACGACCAGGCTTAACAACTGCTACCCACTCTTCTGGGTTACCCTTACCGGAACCCATGCGAGTCTCTGCAGGCTTTTTGGTGATTGGCTTATCTGGGAAGATAGTAATCCAAACCTTACCGCCACGCTTCATCTCACGGGTGAGAGCAATACGAGCAGCCTCAATCTGGCGGTTAGTAATCCAGTGAGCCTCCTCTGCACGGATGCCCCAGGAACCAAAATGCAGCTGGGTATTACCCTTTGCCTGGCCCTTCATGGAACCGCGCTGTACCTTACGGTGCAATACACGCTTTGGAGCAAGCATTAACGGCCCCTCCTCTCATTGCGAGCACGACGAGGACGAGCGGAGCCCTCAAGAGCTGGGTTAGGTGTTGGCTGTCCAGGCATCTTCTCGCCGTAATAAATCCAAACCTTGATACCAACAGCGCCCATGGTGGTGCGACCTGTAGCGGTACCATAGCCGATTGCAGCACGAAGGGTGTGCAGAGGCACGCGACCCTCACGGTACCACTCACGGCGGCCCATCTCAGCACCGTTCAGACGACCGGAGCACTGGATACGAATACCCTTAGCACCAGCCTTACGAGCGGACTGAACAGCCTTACGCATAGCGCGACGGAAAGCGACACGCTGCTCAAGCTGCTCTGCGATGGACTGAGCAACAAGGTTTGCGTCAAGCTCAGGACGCTTAACCTCGACAACATCAACGTTGACCTGACCCTTGCCGACCTTAGCAACACGCTCAAGATCTGCACGGAGGCCGTCAATCTCTGCACCCTTCTTGCCAATGACAATACCAGGACGTGCGGAGAAAATAGTTACCTTGACCTTATCGCCAGCGCGCTCGATATCAATACGAGCAACAGCTGCCTTCTCAAGGCGCTTCTCAAGATACTTGCGGATAGCAAGATCGTTGCCGAGCTGCTCGGCGTAGTCCTTATCGGCGTACCAACGAGAACGCCAGCTCTCGGTTACACCAAGACGGAAGCCTGTAGGCTGTACTTTCTGACCCATTCCTACGCCTCCTTTCGAGGTGCAACGACAACGGTAATGTGGCTCATGCGCTTGTTAATGCGGGAAGCCGAACCCTTTGCACGAGGGCGAATACGCTTAAGCGTTGGACCTTCGTCAACAAAAGCGGTCTTGACTACCAGGGTTGTTAGCGCGGAGACCATTGTTGTTCTCGGCGTTAGCAACTGCAGAGCGCAGAACCCTAGCAACATCAGTAGCGGCAGCGCAGGTCGAGAACTGAAGAACCTCAAGGGGCCTTCTCGACAGACTTACCGCGGACAAGCGCGACAACTGCGCAGAGCCTTACGAGGAGCAACGCGAACATACTTAGCTGTTGCGCGAACCTCAATAGAATCGGTGTTCTTAGCCATTTACTACACTCCCCCTATTTGGCCTTGTGACCGCGGAAGGTACGGGATGGGGAGAACTCGCCCAACTTGTGACCAACCATGGACTCGGTGACGTACACAGGTACATGCTTACGACCATCGTGAACAGCGATGGTGTGACCGACCATCTCAGGGAAGATGGTTGAGGAACGTGACCAAGTCTTGATAACGTCCTTCTTGCCAGCCTCGTTCATTGCAGCGACACGCGCAAGGAGGCGAGTCTCCACAAAGGGGCCTTTTTTGAGACTTCTGCTCATTTATCTACTCCCTACTCGTGTCTTACTTGGACTTACGACGGCGAATGATCAGGGCGGTTAGAAGCCTTCTTCGGGTCGCGGGTCTTATAACCCTTGGTTGGCTTACCCCATGGGGTGACGGAAGGACGACCAGAAGTGTGGTTCTTACCTTCACCACCGCCATGTGGGTGGTCAACAGGGTTCATGACAGTACCACGGACGGTAGGACGGACGCCTGCCCAACGGGAACGACCAGCCTTACCAACAACAATGTTGGAGTGCTCAGCGTTACCAACCTCGCCGATGGTTGCACGGCAGGTCAGAAGAACACGACGGAGCTCGGAAGAAGGCATACGCAGAACTGCATAGCCGTTGTCCTTACCCATGAGCTGGACGGAAGTACCAGCAGCACGTGCCATTGCAGCACCCTTGCCAGGCTGGAACTCAACTGCGTGAACAAGAGTACCCTACTGGAATCTGCTCAAGAGTGGTGCAGTTACCAGGCTTGATGTCGATGTCCTTGGTACCAGAAAGAACGGTGTCACCGACGCTCAGGCCCTCTGGGCAAAGGATGTATGCCTTTGCGCCATCTGCATAGTGCAGAAGAGCAATACGAGCGGAACGGTTAGGATCGTACTCAACAGTAGCGACCTTAGCTGGGATATCATCCTTGCGACGCTTGAAGTCGATACGACGGTACTGGCGCTTGTGGCCACCACCCTGGTGACGGGTAGTGATGCGACCATTGTTGTTGCGGCCAGCCTTCTTTGGCAGAGGCTCGAGAAGGGACTTCTCGGGCTTATCAGTTGTAATCTCAGCAAAGTCTGAGATTGTCTGGAAAGCGCCTGCCTGCGCTTGTTGGCTTTAGATGCCTAACTGCCATAAACAGTATCCCTTTCTTCTCCGTTGGCTAGCCCGCTTAAGGGAAAGTCGAGCTAACACCGGATTACCACGGTACCGCGCGTATCTACTATGCGCGAGACGAACCCGTACCTCAAAAAGAGGCACGGAGAAAAAACCTTACTCAGCAGAGTTATTACCGAAGATCTCGATAGTCTCACCAGCAGCGAGGGTAACAATAGCCTTCTTCCACTGGCGGGTCTTGCCTGCCTGCTGATAACGTACACGCTTGTTCTTTGGCTTAACAGAAAGTGTGTTTACCTTGGTGACGTGTACAGAGAAGAGCTTCTCTACAGCTGCAGCAATCTCTTCTTTTTACCTGCGTTACGAGCAACCTCAAAAGTGTACTTGCCCTGCTCCATCAGATCGAAAGCACGCTCTGAAACGATAGGACGAATGATGACCTCATAAGGAGAGTTCATTATGCGAGCACCTCCCCAAGCTGCTTAGCGACATCAGCGGACATAACAAGTGCGCCGTTGTCGATCAGGAAACGAGTAGTAACCTCAGAAACGCCGAAGATCGAAACCTTAGGAAGGTTGCGGAAAGAGAGGTAGGTGTTGACGTCGTCGTCTGGGACGATGACGGTAACGCGCTTACCCTCAATACCGAGGTTCTGAAGTGCAGCCTTTGCCTGCTTGGTGGAAGGCTGAGCAAACTCGAGAGAGTCAACGAGGACAAGCTCGGAGTCTGCAACCTTGCCGGAGAGGACGGACCTCATAGCAAGCTTGACCATCTTGTTGTTAATACGACGTGCGTGAGAACGAGGGGTAGGTCCAAAGATGACGCCACCACCAGTCCACTGACCAGCACGAATAGAACCCTGGCGAGCACGACCAGTACCCTTCTGACGGTAAGGCTTAACGCCACCACCGGATACCTCGTGACGGTTCTTTGTAGAGTGGGTACCCTGACGTGCGGATGCGTCCTGGCAGACTACAACCTGGTGCACAACAGGGATGTTTGGCTCAATGCCATAGACGTCAGAGGAGAGCTCGGCGTCGCCGACCTTCTTTCCCTCTACGTTCTTAATCTCATACTTGGACATGTTGTCTCCTTGTTAGCCTAAGTGTTTGCCTAAAGGCCCCTTAGGCCATGCGGACCTGGACGAGGGCATTCTTGCCGCCAGGAACAGCACCCTTGATAAGCATGAGGTTCTGCTCAGCATCAACGCGGACAAGCTTAAGGTTCTTGACCGTAACGCGCTCTGCGCCCATGTGACCATACATGTGAAGGCCCTTACGAACGCGTGCAGGGTATGCGCACTGACCAATGGAACCTGGACGACGCTGGTTACGAGAACCGTGAGTCATTGGACCGCGAGAGAAGTTCCAGCGCTTAACGGTACCCTGAAACCCTTACCCTTAGAAGTGCCTGTTACGTCAACAGCGGTGACCTCAGAGAAGTCAGCAACTGTGACAACATCGCCGGTCTTGTGCTCAGAAGCATCCTCAACGCGGACCTCGCGGAGGTAACGCATTGGCTCGACGCCCTGTGCCTTGAAGTGACCAGCCATTGGCTTGTTGACATGCTTCTCGGAGATGTCGCCGAAGCCAATCTGTACGGCATTGTAGCCGTCCGTCTCAACAGTCTTTACCTGTGAAACGGTGCAGGGGGCCAGCAAGAACGACGGTAACAGGAACGACGTTGTCGTTCTCGTCCCATACCTGGGTCATGCCCAGCTTGCGGCCGAGGATGGTATTAACCATGCTCTTTCCTAACCTTCGGTGGTCATGGGACCTTGAGAGCACATCGGGTACTCTTCCCCAGCGGACCACGTCCTGTACATACTGCCTTTAGACATAATTGTCCTGTTTGAGCAGCCCGTCTACTTTACACTCATTTTTGACAAGAAACAAGTCCAAAAATCTCTAAAAAGATGAACGCTTTGTGAAGAGCGTTTGATGCCCTCTAGCTGCGAGATCTTTCTTATCCCCTATTTTGCGAGGTCAAACCGCTGACCCGGGCGTATCCATTGGCGAGAAACCCGAAGAATTTTGCAAAAATTTTTTTCCAAAAAAATTTGTCGGAATGATTTGCCGGAACTAGTTACCGGGAAAAATTGCGGTGAAGGCTATCTGGCTAAAATTTTCTTGAGCAACGCTTCGCAGCCTTCTGTAACATCCTCGTACGTCAGGTCAAAAATTACCCGAATACCACGGATCCGCAATGTCGCGAGGCTTCTCTGTCCAGTCAAGAAGCAACGAAACCTTTCCAAGCGGATCATCCTTGAGCATACGCATCATGTTGCGCAGGTTGTTGTGATCCATACCAATGAGGTAATCAAACTCCTCGTAATCTGCGCGAGTCATCTGCTTGGCACGATGATTGCCGCAATGAATCCCCTCTTGCTGCAGTTTTCTACGCGTGCGAGGGTCCACAGGATTGCCGATCTCTCTGTGGATGTTGCGGCTGAGTCAATGAAGAACGATTCTGCCAGACCGTTTTTTTCTCGACAAGGTCTTGCATGACATATTGCGCCATAGTTGACCTGCAGATATTTCCGTGACAGACAAAAAGGATCTTTGTTACGTGAGCGTTTTCCGAGCGGACTTCGTTTAGCTGGCTACCTGCATTCTGCTGACCACTTATGTTCTGCGAGCTTTGGTTCATCTCTTCTCCTGTGCACTGTAAAAGTATTCGCTTCCCTATTCTACGGGTTTCTCGCTAAACATGCCCTTTACTCTGTAAAAGCAACGCGCTCCCTGCATGAGCCAGCCTGAAAAGTTCATCATGTCTGAGCAAATTTACTCAGACTTGATGAGAAAATCAGGCAAATAGCTCAGACATGGCGCACTTTTCCGGCAAATCGTTCAGACATGGTGAGAAAATCAGGCGCAAGCTGGTTAGGCGCAAGCGGATTCGGCGCAAGTGGGTCAGGTGAGCGGGTTCGGCGCAATCGGGTCAGGTGCGCGGGTTCGGCGCAAGCGGAAAGCCCGCCTATGCAAAAACCCTCCCGCGCGAAGATGCGCAGGAGGGTTTGCAAGTTGGATTAAGCCGTATGCTTAGAGCTTGATCTCGATATCGACACCAGCTGGAAGGTCGAGACGCATAAGCGAGTCAACGGTAGAAGCGCTTGGGTCGAGAATATCGATGAGACGCTTGTGAGTACGCATCTCAAACTGATCACGGGAATCCTTATCCTTGTGTGGGGAGCGGATAACCGTGTAAAGGTTACGCTCGGTTGGCAGAGGGATAGGACCGGAAACACGCGCACCTGTCTTCTGTGCGGTGTCAACAATCAGCTTAGCGGACTGATCAATGACCTCGTGATCATAGCCCTTGAGGCGAATCCTGATCTTCTGGCTTGACACTTTGGGTACCTCCATACATGAGCTAGAAACTCGTGGTCGTTTACTTAGGATGCAGAGCCGCCGTTTTTGGCGACAATCTCTTCGCGTACAGCGTTAGGAACGGGCTCGTAAGAATCGAACTGCATGGTGTAGCTCGCGCGGCCCTGGGTCTGGGAACGAAGGTCGGTTGCATAACCGAACATCTCACCAAGAGGCACCTTAGCGCGGATGACCTTGGCGTCCATACGATCGTCCATACCCTCAATCTTGCCACGACGGGAAGAAAGGTTGCCCATAACGTCGCCCATGTACTGCTCAGGTGTCTCAACCTCAACAGACTCAACTGGCTCGAGAAGGACTGGGTTGGACTTCTTGAGAGCATCCTTAATTGCCATAGAACCAGCAATCTTGAATGCTGCCTCAGAGGAGTCGACCTCGTGGTAAGAACCGTCAACAAGAGTGACCTTGATGTCGACTACTGGGTAACCAGCAATAACGCCGTTCTCAAGAGCCTCACGAATGCCCTTATCGATAGATGGGATGTACTCCTTAGGAATAACACCACCGACGATAGCGTTGACAAACTCGTAACCCTTGCCCTCTTCCTGTGGCTCAAGGTCGATGACTGCGTGGCCATACTGACCCTTACCACCGGACTGACGGACAAACTTGCCCTCAGCGTGGCTTACTGCCTTACCAGCAGTCTCGCGGTAAGCAACCTGTGGCTTACCAACGTTGCAGTCAACCTTAAACTCACGACGGAGACGGTCAACAATAATCTCAAGGTGAAGCTCGCCCATACCAGCAATAATGGTCTGGCCGGTCTCGTGATCAGTGTGAACCTGGAAGGTTGGGTCCTCTTCAGCCAGCTTAGAAAGGCCGATGGACATCTTCTCCTGCTCAGCCTTGGTCTTAGGCTCAACAGCAACGTCGATAACAGGATCTGCGAAGCTGATGGACTCAAGGATGATTGGGTTCTTCTCGTCACAAAGGGTGTCACCAGTAGTGGTGTTCTTCAGACCAACGCATGCAACGATGTCGCCTGCGGAGCACTCTTCACGGTCAACACGGTCGTTTGCGTTCATCTCAAGGATGCGGCCAAAGCGCTCACGGTTGTCCTTGACGGAGTTGTAGACGTAAGAACCTGCCTCAGCCTGACCAGAGTAAACACGAATGTAGGTAAGCTTACCAACATAAGGGTCAGTCATGATCTTGAATGCAAGAGCGGAGAATGGCTCTTTAACGTCTGCGTGACGGACAGCCTCGTCACCCTTAGGAGTGACACCATCAATCTCTGGAACATCCAGAGGGCTTGGAAGGAAGTCGATGACTGCGTCCAGAAGCTCCTGAATACCCTTGTTCTTGTAAGCGGAACCAACAAAGACAGGGTTAATCTGACCAGCAAGAACGCCAGCACGAAGAGCACCCTTAAGGGTCTCAACGTCAACCTCTTCACCCTCGAGAACAGCCATCATGAGCTCCTCAGAGAAGTCAGAAGCTGCCTCAAGAAGCTCTTCACGCTTCTCAGCTGCAATCTCTACAAACTCAGCAGGAATCTCGTCGAGTGGCTCAGGGTAAATCATGCCCTTAGCATCCTCTTTGAAGTCCCATGCAGTGTTGGTGACAAGGTCGATAAGACCCCAGAAGTTGGACTCAGCGCCCATTGGGACCTGAGCTGCAATTGCGTTTGCGCCAAGGCGGTCACGCATGGTCTGGATTGCACGGAAGAAGTCTGCGCCTACGCGGTCAAACTTGTTGATGAATGCAATACGAGGTACGCCGTACTTGGTTGCCTGACGCCAAACGGTCTCGGACTGTGGCTGAACGCCTGCAACTGCGTCGAAGACTGCAACTGCGCCGTCCAGAACACGAAGAGAACGCTCAACCTCAGCGGTAAAGTCAACGTGGCCTGGGGTGTCGATGATCTGGATGACATGGTCTTTCCAGAAGCAAGTGGTAGCTGCAGAAGTAATGGTTACGCCGCGCTCCTGCTCCTGAACCATCCAGTCCATGGTTGCTGCACCGTCGTGGACCTCACCAATCTTGTGGGTCTTACCGGTGTAGTAAAGAATACGCTCCGTAGTGGTGGTCTTACCAGCATCGATGTGAGCCATGATGCCGATGTTGCGGAGGTCTTTAAGATTGTACTTAGTCTTAGCCATTTGTTTGCTACTCCTGAATTCCGACTAGAAGCGGTAGTGGGAGAAGGCGCGGTTGGCCTCAGCCATCTTGTACAGGTCCTCGCGGCGCTTGACGGATGCACCTACGCCGTTAGTTGCGTCGATGATCTCGTTTGCAAGACGCTCTGCCATGGTCTTCTCTTTACGGCTACGGCTGAAAGTGACCATCCAGCGGATAGCAAGAGTAGTTGCACGACGGGAGTTAACCTCCATTGGGACCTGGTAAGTAGCGCCACCAACACGCTTAGGCTTAACCTCAAGTGTTGGGCGAATGTTATCCATAGCCTTCTTGAAGACAGTGAGGGCATCCTCGCCAGTCTTCTCTGCGACGATGTCAAATGCACCGTAGACAATGCGCTCTGCGGTTGCTTTCTTACCGTCGAGAAGGACTTTGTTAATGAGCTGGGTTACCAGACGATTGTTGTAGACGGCGTCAGGCATAACCTCACGACGTACTGCTGCTGCGCGACGCGGCATATTAATCTCCTAAGAACTAGTTCGAGTAGTGGACGTGATTACTTAGCACGCTTAGTGCCGTAACGGGAACGGCCCTGAGCACGATTCTGAACTGCTGCGCAGTCGAATGCACCGCGAACAACCTTGTAACGAACACCAGGAAGGTCACGGACACGGCCGCCACGAACCAGAACAATGGAGTGCTCCTGGAGGTTGTGGCCCTCACCAGGAATGTAAGCGGTTACCTCAATGCCATTAACAAGACGAACACGAGCAACCTTACGGAGTGCTGAGTTAGGCTTCTTTGGCGTAGTGGTGAAAACGCGGGTGCAAACACCACGCTTCTGTGGGTTGTGCTGAAGAGCGGCGTTCTTAGACTTTGACTTGACGCTCACGCGGCCCTTACGTACGAGCTGGTTAATAGTAGGCAAGATCTTCTCCTTCTTATACCTATCTACCTGCAGTTTTACATATTCGAAAGGTGACACAGCACTGTCCCCTTGGAATTACGCAGGGAAGTACTTTACGCTGATGAAAGCCACATGTCAACAAGCCACTGTGCCGGGCGTATCTATACTTCATAGAAATTACAAATGCTAGGTAGCCTCAATCTCAGCAAGCTCAATTTCTAAGCCTTGGATGAGTTCTGTTTTCTCGCTAGAACAGTAAGGGCATGTGCGACCATACGTTACCGTAGCGTACGTTTTATTACACGATAAACACTGTGTTAGAGCTGGCACTTCTTCAATTTCTAGCTGAGCTCCGTGTAGCAGCTCCGTGCGATCAGCTGCCCAGCGCCAAACATCCAACAAATACGTTGGAACAACTCCAGATACCTCCCCTAGCTGCAACTTTACACGCGCAACAGAGGTGAGGTTATTCTGTTTGCCCAGATCCTCAACCATATCTATGAGGTAAAACGCAATTCCCAGCTCATGCATGTTAGTTAGTTCCAGTGAGCATGTTAGCTTGAAATACCCGTACTGCCCGCAGAAACGGGATTACCAAGCTCATCGGTTGTTACGTGTGACTGAGGCTTAGGAGTCTTTATTTTTCTCGCGGGGTTCTTAATAATCTTTACCGCACGTTTTCCAACATACGAGAGAATCTTTCCTGCCTTATGCTCTGCGGCAACCATATCTGAACAGTGAGGATTGTCTCGGAACAGATGAATTGCATCAAACTCACAGCGTGTAGTACAGAGACCACAACCAATACACTTATTTGCATCAACAATTGAAGCGCCGCACTTCAAGCAGCGTGCGGTCTCAATTCTGATTTGCTCTGGCGTAAAGGTATGGCTAGGGTCTGTCCAGTTGTGTCTAATGTTTTTGACCGTATCGCATGCGGGACGCTGACGACCTGCGTGATCGTATCCACAAGACTCAACTGCTGCGTCAGATTTATCAAGCTCGACATAATGGCGCTGGTTGCGGCCAATAGTCAAAGAAGAGCCTTTCTGCACAAAACGATGTAATGAAACAGCAGCTTCATGACCTGCGGCAATAGCATCAATAACAAAGCGAGGACCCGTGTACACGTCTCCACCCACAAAGACATCGGGCTGAGCGGTCTGATACGTCTGGGAATCAGCGCACGCAAGATTACCTCGCGTAAGCTCAACCACCTCTCCCTCCAAAAGACTTCCCCACTCAACGGTTTGTCCAATAGATAAGACCACTGCATCTGCCTCAAGATACATTGTTTGCTCGTCATCAAAACAAGGCGAGAAACGCTTGTCATTGTCAAAAACACGGGTACAGCGTTTAAACATCACGCCGCAAACGTGTCCTTGCTCATCTGTGGCAATAAAAAGCAGGTCCCCAACCATTCTTGATTGACACACCATCTTCCTGCGCTTCTGTGATTTCTTCTGGTAGTGCAGGCATCTCTTCTGGCTGCTCTAGGCACACCATGGTAACTGACTCTGATCCACAACGAGCAGAGACTCGAGCCGCATCAATGGCAACATTACCGCCGCCAATGACCACTGTCTTACCAGGTACTTCATGCAGAGGATGCTCGGTTACAAAATGCAAGAAATCAACTGCAGAAATAACGCCGTCAGCATCTTCTCCAGCAATATTGGCCTTTCTACCGCCCTGGCAACCAATGGCAACATAAAAACCAATAAAGCCTTGGGCGCGCAGATCATCAAGGGTTATGTCTTTTTCCCTACCTCAATGCCACAGCGAATCTCAACACCCATTTCTTTAAGAACGTCAATCTCTGCGGCAACAACGTTTTTCTCGAGCTTGTAAGAAGGAATGCCATATACCATCATTCCACCAGGAAGGAGGTTCTTTTCAAAAACGACGGGATTGTAACCGCGTTCTGCCAGGTAATATGCACAGGACAGGCCGGCTGGACCTGCACCAATAATGGCAATTTTCTGGTTGAATCGGCCTCTATTTGACGGGATAACTGGCTCTGGAATAAAGCGATGTTCCGCCTCTAGATCTTTTTGAGCAATGAATTTCTTAACGTCATCAATGGCTACTGCCTGGTCAATAGTTCCTCGCGTACACGCTGCCTCGCAACGTTTATTGCAAACTCGACCACAAACAGCAGGAAATGGATTTTCTTTTTTGATGAGCTCAAGCGCATCTCGATAGCGACCTTCAGCAGCCATACGCAGATAACCCTGAACAGAAATATGCGCTGGGCAGGCAACCTTGCAAGGAGCTGTACCAGTATCGTGGCACTCAATACGGTTGTTATTTTTATAGTTCCAATCCCAGTCAGACTCTCCCCAGAACTTATCATCTGGAAGATCCTGCATTGGGTAGGAAATTTTGCCCTTCCTAGTAGGAAGTTTCTGACCTAATTGAGGAGCTCCAGCTGGACAAAACCTCTACGCAACCACCACAAGCAACACATTTTTCTTCATCAACGTGAGCCACAAAAAGCGGAACGAGATAAATTAGGCGTATTAAACAGCTGAGAAGTTCTGAGTGCATAGCAAACATTTACGTTGCAGTTGCAAATAGCAAAAATCTTATCTTCGCCGTCAATGTTGGTAATCTGATGAACAAAACCGTTTTTCTCGGCCTTTGTACAGATATCGATAACCTCATCGTAGGTGATGTAGTGGCCTTTTCCTGTTTCTACGCAGTAATCAGCCATATCACCAATGGCAAGACACCAATCTTCTGGATCGTCAGCACAGCCGTCGCCACGAACTCGCTCAGCAAGGCGACAAGAACAGGGGAGTTGCAGCATATCTATCGTATTTCTTGAGCCAGTGCGAAATATGCTCAACAGTAACTGTGTGATTTACCTGCTCAATAGATCGTTCAACAGGAATGACATGCATACCAACGCCCGCGCCACCTTCAGGAACTAACTTGGTGACATTTTTGAGCGGTAGATAGGTCATACGCTCAAACAAAGAAGCCATCTCAGGGATGTTCTTCGAGTTGGCGCTCGTTCATCACGGTAAACTCTGCAGAGCCGGGAACAAACATGGGAAGAACATACTGCTTTTGCTTACTCTTGTTTTCCCAGTTGTACTCAATCATGCCCTTTACAGACAGGGTGTCTAGGATAGGTTGAAGCTCCCTCGCAGTTTTACCAGTACGCTTGCAAAGCTCCTCTAAGGTAACTGGCTGGCGAACCTTCATGTATTTGGTTACCGCAGCTTCTTCCTCAGTCATAATTGCTGCTATGCCCCAATATTCTGGGTCATCTTTTACAATTTTGTGACCAAGGCGGCTCGTAATTTTTGAACTTCATCTCTTACAAGAGGCTTAAATTGCTCAGAAGAAGCTGGTCCAGGCTCATTTGGATCTACAGTTTTGTAATGAACTACCTCATCATTTTCAGTAATGTGATTTTGAGCGAGTATACGAATAGAACCGCCAGCAGGGTTAGTAGTTGGCAATACATTTCTGCGTGCAATTTCTTCATCAGTAAGACTACCGCGCATGGCATTTTCACCTTTTTGGGGTCTTACGTGCTGGTACTTCCTCTGCCATGACCTCTCTATCAGGCATAAGACATTCTTTAAGCGCTAGCCATTGGTTACTGACTGCTTTTCCATTCAGCAACTTTGCGAGAAAGCCATTCAGTCCAAGCGTCTAATCCTTCCCCAGTTTTGGCAGAGAAAGGAATAACGGCAGCCTTTGGATTTCTAAGGGCCACATTTTTCCTTGAGCTTTTTCCAGGTCAAAATCAAAAATACGGTGCTACGTCTATTTTGTTAACAAGCACCACATCACAGACCTGATACATCAAAGGGTATTTCAACGGCTTATCATCGCCTTCGGGAACAGAAAGAATAGTGACGTTTACGCCAGCACCTGTGTCAAACTCTGCCGGACATACCAAGTTCCCAACGTTCTCTAAAAAAATAACGTCCACATCATCTGCGTTGAGACCTTCAAGACCCTGAGCGCACATATGCGCATCGAGGTGACACATGCCGCCAGTATGCAGCTGAATGGCTTTTACGCCCGTTTCTGAAATAGCAGCGGCATCAACATCTGAATCAATATCAGCTTCCATAACAGCAATGGAAACCTTATCTTTCAGGGCAGCAATGGTCTTTTTAAGGGTGGTAGTTTTGCCAGAACCTGGAGAAGACATGAGGTTTACCAGCAGAGTTCCCTTTTTCTTCATTTCTTCTCTTAGTTGATCGGCGCTTTTCTCGTTAGCTGCAAAAACACTCTGCTTAACTTCAATGATGCGATACTCACCCATAAGTTCTCTCCACAGTTCCGATACGTATGTTAATGACCTAAAAGGTGTGCTGCGTGTGCAAGGCCAACGCGGATCAGCGTTGTGACGTGCTCATCTGCAAGTGAATAGATAACTTTTCTGCCATCTCTTTTTGCATTGACAAGACCGCGGTCGCGCAAAAGACGCAACTGGTGAGAGGTTGCTGACTGAGATACCGAAAGCATTTCTTGCAGCTCTGTTACGCTTTTCTCGCCATTTACTAAAGCACCCAAAATCTGGAATCGAGTGAAATCAGACAGTGCATCAAAAATCTGGGTTGCATCGTAGATAATGTCATCGTTTACCAGGTATTCATTCAGCTTCTGATCAGAAACATAATCGCACGTAGAATGAGTGTGCTCGCACTGTTCAGAATCGTGGGAGTGACTATCCATTTGCTATTCCTATCCTTTAAGAGCCGCAAAAGTAAATGAGCTACCAAACGTAATTCATAAAAAGATTAGTATATACCGATACTCGCTTCTGTAAGCGTAACTAAAAGAGGACTCCAGCTAACGGCTGAAGTCCTCTTCTGTATCGGAGTCAATCTCCGAAAAAGTTTGATGTATCAGGCGAGATTACTTACTCGTCTTCGCCGTCTGCCTCAGCGTCCATGCGAACAACCTGATTGAGAAGGTCATCCAAAGAACCAAGATCCTCGTTGATTACATCAGGGCTAACCTCGTCGGAAGAAGAACCAATGAGTGTCTCGGTGTAATCAGAGTGAGTAGATGGGGCTGCAGAGTCCCAACATCAGACCGCCGTCGCCTTCTGGCGAGAAGACCATGTTGAGCAGCTGAGAAAGATCCTCAGAATCAGCCTCATCCTCTTCTGGCTCAAGGATGTGAGGAGGTTACGAGCCTCAAGGCCATCGCGGGCTCCTCGATTGCCTTTGCACCAATACCATCGATGCGAAGCAGGTCTTCTTCGGTCTTACCGATAAGATCGCCTACGGTCTCAATGCCAACCTCACTGAACTTGTTAGTCCAACGCTGTGACACGCCAAGATCGTCGAAGAGGTACAGCTTTGCGTCCTCGCTTGAAAGCGTACGGCCATTCTTGGAGTAAACGCCACCGTTGTAATCCTCGTTGACCCAGTCAAGCTGCTTAGGAAGCTGCTCCTCGATGTCCTTAAGCTCTGCTGGTGCCCAGTCTGGAAGAGACTTAGCAAGAGAAGAAGTTGGGCCATCAATCTTGGTGCCATGGTAAGTAAGCTCAACATCGCTGTATGCGGAGAGACCAGTACCTGCAGGAATCTGCTTACCAACAATAACGTTGGACTTGAGGTCAAGCAGGTGGTCAACGTCGCCCTCGATAGCTGCAGAGGTAAGAACGCCTGCAGTACGAATGAACGATGCGCTGGAGAGCCAAGAATCGATAGAGCTTGCAACCTTAAGAGTACCAAGGATTGTTGGCTCTGCCTCTGGTGGAGTACCACCAGCAAGGGCAATGTTCTGGACAGTCTCTGCAAAGACATAGCGGTCCACATACTGACCAAGCAGGTACGAAGAGTCACCTGGGTTGGTAACCTGAACACGACGAAGCATCTGACGTGCGATAACCTCGATGTGCTTATCGTTGAGTTCTACACCCTGGGAGGTATAGACGTCCTTAACGGACTCAACGAAGGTGTGCATAGTGGACTCAATGTCAGTGAGTCGACGGAGCATACGGAAGTTGACGAAGCCGCGGGTAATCTGGTCACCAGCACGGACAACAACGCCATCCTCAATGCCAGGCATGAAGCGGACAGATGCAGGGTACACGCCACTCCTCGATGACACGGGAAGCATCGTCTGCATCAACAATACGCAGCAGGGTACTCGGTGGTCTCTGGGGTAATGTGAAGAACACCAGAAACAGGAGCCAGGTCAGCCTCGCGGCCAAGAATCTTCTCGTTGACGTTGCCGACGACGTCGAACATACGAGCAACGGTAGGAAGACCCTGCGTAATATCGTCTGCGCCTGCAACACCACCGGAGTGAATGGTACGCATGGTCAACTGAGTACCAGGCTCACCAATGGACTGAGCTGCGATAATACCAACTGCAGTACCAATGTTGACAGGACGACGGGTGGAAAGATCCCAGCCGTAGCACTTCTGGCAGACGCCGTACTTAGACTTACAAGTCAGAAGCGCACGGAGCTGAACCTTAGCAAGGCCGTGCTCAACAAGACGCTCAAGATCCTGTTTGGACTCAACATAGCCACCAGCAGGGATAAGAACCTCGCCAGTGTTTGGATCGCAGACATCCTCAAGGGTGCAGCGGCCAATCAGGTCAGTATCAACAGAAGTCTGACCAGGCTTAATCAGAGGATAGGTAACTGCCTCATCAGTGCCGCAGTCCTCCTCGCGAACAATGACGTCCTGTGCAACGTCAACGAGTCGACGAGTCAGGTAACCAGAGTCGGAGGTGTGGGATGCGGTATCTACCAGACCCTTACGAGCGCCGTAGGTAGAAATGAAGTACTCAAGAGGCTCAAGACCCTCGCGGAAGTTTGCCTTAATTGGAAGGTCGATGGTTTCACCGGACATATCCGCCATCAGGCCTCGCATACCAGCAAGCTGGCGAAGCTGTGTCTTAGAACCACGAGCTCCAGAGTCAGCCATCATGTAAATTGGATTGTTCTCTGCAAAGCCTGTAAGCATCTCAGAGCCGAGAAGATCAGGTGCACTCGGTCCATGCGTTAACAACCTCAACGTGACGCTCTCGCTCGGAAAGGAAGCCGTCCTCGTAGTACTCGTTGATCTGATCAACGCGGTCCTGTGCCTCCTGAAGCAGCTGTGGCTTGTGTGGAGGAATGACAGCGTCCCAAACAGAAACGGTCAGACCAGCAAGAGTTGCGTAGTGGAAACCAGTCTTCTTGATGTTGTCCAGAATTGGCTCAACATCAGCCATTGGGTAACGGTCGCAGCAATCGTTGACCAGAATGCCAATGTCGGACTTAACCATCTTGTAGTTGATGTATGGGTAATCCTCTGGCAGGCACTGACGGTTGAAGATAATGCGACCAACAGTGGTCTCAAAACGCTTGGTGCCCTCAGTAACATCCAGGTCCTCATACTGACCGCGGCCAGTCATAACGCGGAAGATAGCACGATCGCTATCAGCAACGTTTGCATCCTTGGAGCTTACGCGGACAACAACCTTTGCCTGAAGATCAAGGTCACGGTTGGCTTCAATAGCCAGAAGAGCATCCTCAAAGCTTGCAAAGGTAAGAGTCTTAGCGTCATCACCGGTCTTCTCGGAAGTGAGGTAGTAGACACCAAAGACCATATCCTGAGAAGGAACGGTCAGAACCTTACCAGAAGCAGGGCTTCTGAGGTTGTTGCTGGAGAGCATCAGAATGCGAGCCTCTGTCTGTGCCTGAGTAGAAAGTGGCACGTGGACAGACATCTGGTCGCCGTCGAAGTCTGCGTTGAATGGTGCGCAGACCAGTGGGTGCAGGTGGATTGCCTTACCCTCGATAAGGACTGGCTCAAATGCCTGGATAGACAGACGGTGAAGGGTAGGTGCGCGGTTGAGAAGAACGAGGCGGTCCTGAATGACCTCATCCAGAACATCCCAAACAACTGGGGTACCACGGTCAATAGCGCGCTTTGCGCCCTTAATGTTTTCAACCTTGCGAAGCTCAACCAAACGACGCATGACAAATGGCTTGAAGAGCTCAAGTGCCATAGCAGATGGAAGGCCGCACTGGTGCAGCTTCAGGTGTGGGTCAACAACAATGACGGAACGGCCAGAGTAGTCAACACGCTTACCCAGAAGGTTCTGACGGAAGCGACCCTGCTTACCCTAAGGGCCTCAGCAAGAGACTTCAGAGGACGTCCACCACGACCAGTGACTGGACGACCACGGCGACCGTTGTCAAACAGAGCGTCAACGGACTCCTGAAGCATGCGCTTCTCGTTGTTAACAATGATAGAAGGTGCCTCAAGATCAAGCAGGCGCTTAAGACGATTGTTACGGTTAATAACACGACGATACAAATCGTTTAAGTCGGAAGCTGCAAAACGGCCACCATCAAGCTGAACCATAGGGACGAAGATCAGGGTGGAATAACTGGTACAACGTCAAGGATCATGTTAGCTGGATCGTTGCCACCCTTAAGGAAAGCGTCAACAATCTCAAGGCGCTTAATGGCCTTCTCGCGCTTCTGCTTCTGAGCATCCTCATTAGCGATAATAGCGCGGAGCTCCTTGGCCTCTTTCTCAAGGTCAATGTTGGAGAGAAGATCACGTACAGCCTCTGCGCCCATACCACCCTTGAAGTAGATGCCATAGTAGCGCTTAAGCTCGAGAACAGACCCTCATCGGAGATGAGCTCTCTGGTCTCAAGCTGCATGAACTTCTCGAAAGCCTCACGACGAAGTGTCTTCTCTTCCTCGTACTCTTCCTCAAGATCAGCGACGCCTGCACGAATCTCGTCCTCAGAAAGAGGCTCAAAATCGCCAAACTCGTCATCCTGTGGCTGACCCTGCTCGCGAGACGTGCGATTTGATCGTCACGCTCTGCGTCAAGCTCTTCGAGGTCTGCTGCAAGCTCCTCACGAAGATCGTCCACGTCAGCCTCACGTGCCTCAGTGTCAACACTAGTGATTACGTAAGATGCAAAGTAGAGGACTTTCTCGAGGGTCTTTGCTCTTGATATCAAGAAGACGTGCCAGAGGGAAGCTGGTTGGACTCTTGAAGTACCAAATGTGGCTTACAGGGCAGCAAGCTCGATGTGACCCATGCGGTCACGACGAACCTTTGCGGTGGTTACTTCAACACCGCAGCGCTCGCAGAGTAATGCCCTTGAAGCGAATGCCTTTGTGCTTACCGCAGGCGCACTCCCAGTCCCTTACAGGTCCAAAGATCTTCTCGCAGAAAAGACCGTCCTTTTCTGGCTTAAGAGTACAGTAGTTGATGGTCTCAGGCTACTTTTACCTCGCCATAGGGACCAACCGCGGATATCATCAGCAGACGCTAGAGAAATTTTAATAGCGTCAAATTCAGTGGAATCGAAATCTGCCACAGTCGCTACTCCTTATCGGTGGTCGCGTCGCCTACAAGTGCGGATGCACTCTCAGCGTCTTGGGACAGGGTCGGAAGCGGTTACCTCAGTGAAAGCCAAGGTCGTTGAGGATCTCAGCAGCGTTCTTCTCCTCAGGATCTGTGACCTTTGCGGTATTTGCACGCTTACGATAGGGAGATTGGCTCAATGTCAAGTGCCAGGGGCGAATCTCTTTGACCAGAACATGAAGGACTCAGGAATTCCTGCAGTAGAGATATTCTCGCCCTTAACAATGGACTCGTAGGTCTTACACGGCCGTTGGTATCGTCAGACTTAACGGTGAGGATCTCCTGGAGGACGTTAGCAGCACCGTATGCATACAGTGCCCAAACCTCCATCTCACCAAAGCGCTGACCGCCGAACTGTGCCCTTACCACCCAGAGGCTGCTGGGTAACAAGAGAGTAAGGACCAGTTGAACGTGCGTGGATCTTATCGTCAACCATGTGGCCGAGCTTCAAGATGTAAGAAACACCAACGGTAATTGGGCTCTTGAAAGCCTCACCGGTACGGCCATCGTAGAGGGTAGTCTTACCACGCTCGTTGAGCTGTGGAACAAACTCCTCACGCATGTTCTCGCCGTACTCTTTGAGGCCTTGTTGATCATGTTGATGTTGGTGCGGCGAACAATCTCTGCAACGGACTCATCAGTAGCACCGTCAAAGAGTGGTGTTGCAACAGGGAATTGGGCCTCAACGTAACGCTTGGAATCTGCGTCATCGTCATCCCAACCATGTGCAGCGCCCCAGCCAAGGTGGCACTCAAGCAGCTGACCAACGTTCATACGGGAAGGAACGCCCAGTGGGTCGAGAATAACGTCTACTGGGGTACCGTCTGCCATGTAAGGCATGTCCTCAACAGGGAGAACCTTACAAATAACACCCTTGTTACCGTGACGACCAGCGATCTTGTCGCCCTGCTGAATCTTTCTGCGCTGAGCAACAAAGACGCGGACCAGGTCATTTACTCCTGGAGGCAGGTCGTCTCCAGCCTCGCGGCTGAAGCGGACGACGTCAACAACGCGGCCATAGGAGCCGTGTGGCATCTTGAGGGAAGTATCGCGAACGTCGTGTGCCTTAGCACCGAAGATTGCGCGAAGCAGGCGCTCTTCTGCGGTCAGAGCAGTCTCACCCTTAGGGTGACCTTACCAGCCAGAATATCGCCAGGGGCCAACCTCAGCGCCGATGCGGATGATACCGTCATCGTCGAGGTTTTGCGAGCATGTCCTCACCAAGGTTTGGAATCTCGCGGGTAATCTCCTCAGCACCAAGCTTGGTGTCACGAGCATCAATCTCGTGGCGGGAAATGTTAACGGAGGTCAGGAGGTCTTCCTGAACAACACGCTCGGAGACGATAATACCGTCCTCGTAGTTGTAGCCTTCCCATGGCATGTAAGCAACGGTAAGGTTTGCGCCAAGTGCCAGCTCAGAGTGGTCAACAGATGGACCGTCTGCGATTGGCTGGCCTTTCTCGACCTGCTGTCCAACAGTGACGATTGGACGGTGGTTGATGCAAGTGGACTGGTTGGAGCGCTCGTACTTAGGGAAGATCGTAGCGCTGAGAACCGTGCTCATCGGAGTAGATGACAACGTGAGCTGCATCAACCTCGGTGACCTCGCCGGCAAACTCTGCACAAATAAGCTCACCAGAGTCCTGAGCTGCGCGACCCTCCATACCAGTTCCAACAAATGGAGCGTGGGACTGAATCAGAGGCACTGCCTGACGCTGCATGTTTGCACCCATGAGGGTACGCTTTGCGTCGTCGTGCTCAAGGAATGGAATGAGGTTAGCTGCGACGGAGAGAAGCTGACGTGGAGAAACATCCATGTAGTCAACGTCCTCAACAGGAACCTGTGCAGGGTGCACCGAAGGAACCGTCGAAGTCGCGGGTACGTGCAATAACGCGGTCTGCATCAACAATCTTGCCGTCTGCGTCAACCTCAACAAACTTCTTAGACTTAGGGTCAATTGGGGTGTTAGCAGGAGCAATAATGTGATTCTCCTCCTCGTCTGCAGTCATCCAAACGATGTCGTCAGAGACAACGCCGTCCGTGACCTTACGATAAGGAGCCTCGATAAAGCCGTACTCATTTACGTGAGCGTACAGTGCCAAAGAGCCGATAAGACCAATGTTTGGTCCCTCAGGAGTCTCGATTGGGCACATACGGGAGTAGTGCGAGTTGTGAACGTCGCGGACTGCGGTAGGAACGTTGGTACGACGGCTGGAGCCGGACTTGTGTCCTGCAAGACCGCCAGGTCCCAGAGCAGAAAGACGACGCTTGTGGGTCAAACCAGCAAGTGGGTTTGCCTGGTCCATGAACTGCGAAAGCTGAGAAGAACCGAAGAACTCCTTGATTGCAGCAACAATTGGACGGATGTTGATCAGAGACTGTGGAGTGATGTCGTCTGCGTCCTGAGATGCCATACGCTCACGAACAACGCGCTCCATGCGGCTCATACCAATGCGGAACTGGTTCTGGACCAGCTCGCCAACGGTACGGACGCGGCGGTTGCCAAAGTGGTCAATGTCATCAAGGTGCTTAGACTCATCACCTGCGTGCACTGCAAGAAGGTACTGAAGAGCTGCAACGATGTCCTCTTTGGTAAGAACACGAACGTCTGCAGGAATCTCTTCCTCAAGCTTCTTGTTGATCTTGTAACGACCAACGCGTGCAAGGTCATAGCGCTGCTCGTTGAAGAAGAGGCCGTCAAGCAAAGAACGGGCAGAGTCAACAGTTGGTGGCTCGCCTGGACGCTGACGACGATAAATCTCGATAAGAGCATCCTCACGTGTGGTTGCAACGTCACGCTCAAGTGTGTTGCGAACAACATCGGAATCACCAAGGGAGCGAGAGGATCTCGTCATCGGTAACAGCAATGCCAAGTGCACGGAGGAAGACGGTAGCGCTCTGGCGACGCTTACGGTCAATGGAGACGACCAGGTGGCCGCGCTTATCAACCTCAAACTCAAGCCATGCGCCACGTGCAGGAATGAACTGAGACTTGTGGACCAGAACACCGTTGTCCATCTCTGACGAGAAGTACACGCCAGGTGAACGAACGAGCTGGGAAACCACAACGCTCAGAACCGTTGATGATGAAGGTACCGCGCTCAGTCATCAGTGGGAAATCACCCATGAAGACAAGCTGCTCCTTCATCTCACCAGTCTCTTTGTTGACAAAACGGACGTCAACAAAAAGAGGTGCTTGATATGAAATGTCTTTTGCACGACACTCAGCCATTGAATTGGCAGGGTCGCCGAACTGATGGTCACCAAAGGTGACCTGCGTAGTTCCAGCGCTGTTCTCAATTGGCGAGAACTCAGCGAAGGACTCTGCAAGGCCCCTCTCCCATAAAGCGCTCAAATGATTCCTTCTGTACAGAAATCAGATTTGGCAGCTGCATAGCTGCGGGAATCTTACTGAACGTCCTGCGTCCAGTATGCGCCTGAGGCGTGGTGAGGGAAGTCTTTTTAGCGGTAGACACCAGGTTGTCCTCCTTCAAAAGGGTGGAAGGTGGCAATTGTCGCAACCCTAGTAATTTAGTCAAGATTTTTAATGCGCGTCAACAGAAAAACACTTGATTTTTAAGACGTTTTGACTATATTATCGCGTTTATGTTTTTCAACTGCACAAACGTTATGTTGCAGGTAAATACTTAACTAACTCGTCTTTTTCTATATATGAAGATTTTTGTGAAGAAGGTCCACGGAGACAGAAATCACTTTCGGTGAGCGGTGCTCCCCTGCTGCCATGCTCACACGACGCTCCATGCACGCCGAGCGCACGGGTTTCTCGCCAGGCGCGGGTACGAGCGCACGGGTTTCTCGCCAGGTGCTCCTGACTAACAATGTGCGCCTAAAAAGTGCAAAGAATCTGTATTTGAGCCACCGATTCTTTAACAAAATCAGGCAAATCCACAGATTCTTTTTGCATTTTTGAGGCAAAAGTTACAGATTCTTTTGAGGAAATCAGGCGCGAGGAAGCCGGGGTAAGTCACGCAGGAAGCTAGAACAATCACGCCGGATTCATGAGCCTGAAATTGACACCAAGTCTGAGCAAAAGTACTCAGACAAGGCGAGAAAAATCCGGCAAATCACTCCAGACATGGCGAGAAAAATCCGGCAAATCATTCAGACTTGATGCGCTTTTCAGGCTGCTGCAAAAGCACCCCAGCTTGATGTGCTTTTTCAGGCTGCAGCGAACGCATCTCGGCTTCACGCGATTTTCGAGCGCATGGGTTTCTCGCCAGACAAACAAAAAGAGGCCAGACCGAAGTCTGACCTCTCTAGTAAGCAATGTAGGGATGGACTTACTTAAAGGGGTGACGGTAGCGCCAGCCTCCTCGAGCTGAGCCTTAGCAGCCTCAGCGTCCTCCTTCTTAGCGCCCTCGAGGACAGCCTTAGGAGCACCCTCGACGACCTCCTTTGCCTCCTTGAGGCCAAGGTTGGTAAGAGCACGGACAACCTTGATGACGCCGATCTTGTTGTCGCCGAAGCCCTCGAGGACAACGTCAAAGTTGGTCTTCTCCTCTGCCTCCTCAGCAGCGCCACCAGCTGCAGGAGCAGCAGCGACAGCTACAGGAGCAGCAGCGGAAACGCCAAAGACGTCCTCAAGCTCGTGAACGAGCTCAGAAAGCTCGAGTGCTGGCATCTCTTTAAGGGCCTCAATGATCTCATCTTTAGTGACAGCCATGTCAATTCTCCTTTTTAAACGATGCAGCCTTTGTACTGCATCTGGGCAATAGCCCGGCTTGTATGTGTGCGTTTGAGCGCGTTTACACTCTCACGCGGTTTGCGCCAATGCGCGGGTACAACAAAACGTTGCTTATGCAGCGTTCTTCTGATCTGCGACTGCAGAAAGAGCGGTTGCGAGTCCACGAGCTGGACCAGCGCAAACCTGTGCAATACCGGTAAGTGGGCTTGCAACAACGAAGACAAGCTTTGCAATGAGCTCCTCGCGAGAAGGAAGATCTGCGTAAGCCTTTGCCTCGTCAGCAGTAAGTGCCTGACCATCAGCGATACCACCAATGAACTCAACTTTCTTGAGCTTCTTGGCCTGATCCTTGATGACCTTAGCGGCCTCGACAGGATCATTCTCATAGAAAACGTATGCGCAGGTACCGGCGAGCATCTCGTCAATCTCTGGCATACCAGCGTTCTTAAGAGCAATCTTGACGATGTTGTTCTTATAGACCTTCATGTGAGCGCCTGCTGCGGTAAGTGCGCGGCGAAGCTCCTGAGTCTCCTTTACGGAAAGACCACGATAGTCGATAACAAACAGGCCCTTGGAGTTGTCGAGAGAAGCGGAAACCTTCTCGAGCAAATCAAGTTTAGACTGAGCTGGCATGTAGTACACCTCCTTTATCATGTCTCAGGCACGAGCGCCAACAGGTGCGGCCCTCACATGAAAAGACCCCACTTTGGCAACCAAAGCGGGGTCTGGATGTACTAATCTCAAGACCACCTCGGCAGGCGGGAATTCCCATTAAGCCTTGGATTCAAGGCGCCGGCTGTCTTTGGCAGCGAACGTGCAACTACAAGACGTCTGTCTTGCGGTGGATATTGTGCAGCAAAAAATCAACGCGAGTCAAGGTTGAGTGCACATTTCTTTCTCTTCACAAAAATTTGACGAGAAGAACGACTATGCTGCTACGCGCACGCCTCAAGCCGCATGCAAGCCGCAGGCCGTGTGCCGAGCGCGCACCGCAAGCCAAGTGCGCGCCGCAAAGCCGCATGCACGCTTCAAGAAAAAAATCCGGTACCTGTAAGCAGATACCGGATTAAACGTGCTAGGTACTTCTAAGCGTAAAGCTTAGTCCTCCATGAGGTTACGAACCTTGGTTGGATCAACCTTGATGCCAGGTCCCATAGTAGAGGAAATAGCAACGGTCTTGACGTACTTACCCTTAGCGCTGGATGGCTTTGACGCGGATGATCTCGGAGATCAGTGCGCCATAGTTCTCAACAAGCTGCTGGACCTCAAAAGAAGCCTTGCCGATTGCAACGTGGCAGATACCAAAACGGTCCGCACGATACTCAACACGACCAGCCTTGAGCTCGTTAACCATCTTTGCAACATCCATGGTAACGGTGCCAAGCTTAGGGTTAGGCATAAGGCCACGAGGACCAAGAACACGACCAAGACGGCCAACCTTACCCATCATCTGAGGGGTTTGCGATTGCTGCGTCAAAAGTCAAGCATGCCCTTCTCGACCTCTGCGATGAGACTCGTCGCCACCGACGATGTCAGCGCCAGCTGCCTCAGCCTCGCGGGCCTTCTCGCCCTCTGCGAAGACTGCAACGCGAACGGACTTACCAGTGCCGTGAGGCAGGAGATAGAACCGCGAACGTTCTGGTCAGCCTTACGAGTATCGACACCAAGGCGAATTGCTACCTCAATGGTCTCGTCAAACTTAGCAGTTGCAAGCTCCTTAGAAAGGGTTACTGCCTCTTTTTGGGCTGTAGAGGTTTTGCACCGTCTACCTTGGCAACTGCATTCTTGTAGTTCTTTCCGTGCTTAGGCATTATGTACCTCCTGTGGTCAGCGGGCGTCTGCCCTCCCACTCCTGCATCTTCCGTCCATAGTTACGCCCTCTTGGCGAGAAACCCAACTACGTGCACTAACGTCGGATGCTCTGACAAAAAACAACCGCCAGCCACACATATGGCTGACGGGAGTAAACACTACTCGGCGATGGTTACACCCATAGAACGAGCGGTACCAGCGACGATCTTCTTTGCAGCCTCAATGTCGTTTGCGTTGAGGTCAGGCATCTTGATCTCAGCGATCTTGGTGAGCTGCTCCTGGGAGAGCTGGCCAACCTTATCGCGCTGAGGAACACCAGAGCCACCCTTGAGGTGAGCTCCTTCTTGATGAGCTGAGCTGCTGGAGGTCTTGGTTACGAAGTCAAAGGAGCGATCCTCGTAAACAGAAATCTCGACTGGGATGATGTCGCCAGCCTTGTCCTGAGTTGCAGCGTTGAATGCCTGGCAGAACTGCATAATGTTGACCTGTGCAGCACCCAGAGCTGGTCCTACTGGAGGAGCTGGGTTTGCCTGGCCTGCAGGAATCTGCAGCTTAATAAAGTTAACAACCTTCTTTGCGGGCATGTTAAGCCTCCTGTTTGAATTCTTGTGAGTCTATTCTCGCGCACTCCCGGAAGCAATCCACAAGGGACGAAGTGCAGGATAAGCCGTTGAGTTACTAGTCTATCAGGGAAATCTGATCCATGGTGAGGCTCAACCGGGTCTCGCGACCAAAGATGGTGAGCATTACCTTGATCTTGCCGGACTCTGCGTTGACCTCAAAACAGTTCCGTCGAAGTCAGCGAGAGGACCAGAAAGAACGTGAATTGCCTGACCGACCTCAATATTGGTTGCTGTACGGCTTAGGGTACAGGGCTACCCGTCTTCATGCCGCCACGACGCATAATCTTATCGAACTCATCGCGACGCAGAGGAACTGGCTTGCCGTCAATGCCAACAAAACCAGTTACGCCTGGGTGTTACGAACAACAGCCCAGGTATTGTCATCCAGCTCCATGCGAACAAGAACATAACCTGGGAAAACCTTGAGACTCTTTGGTCTCGCGCTTACCGCCGTCCTTGACCTCAGTGACTTCCTCGGTAGGAATCTGAATATCAACAACAGCACGCTCAAGGCCATAGGGTCTCAATACGGTGCTCAAGGTCTGTCTTTACCTTGTTCTCATAACCTGAATAGAGTGTGAACTACATACCAGCGCTTAGCCATTGATTATCCCCTCAGTCCAGTAAAGGCGACGAGACCAGCAACAATGCCAGTATCAACCAGCCAAGTTACCAAGCCAAAGAAAATGATTGTTGCAATTACGGCTGCAGAGAAACCAGCAAGCTCAGAGCTTGAAGGCCACACAACGCGGTGCATTTCTGTACGAACGCCCGCAAAAATAAGCACCCAGGCGGCCAAAAAAGCCAGGGTTAGCGTTACGCTGAATGGACTTCTCCTGCTTCTTTGCCTCAGCTTTAGTGGCCTTAGCAGAAGCTTCAGGGAGTAGCTTCAGCCTGAAGGGCCTCACGCTGGGCGCGCTCTTCTGCGCAGCAGCCTTACGTGCGCTCCTCTTATTGCGCTCCTTATTTGCCATCCTACGCTCCCTTGGATGTTATACCTACGCATACAAACCGGCCAACCCTTATGGGAAGGCCGGTGAAGATTATCTGGCAGGCCAGGAAGGACTCGAACCCTCAACAAACGGTTTTGGAGACCGCCGCTCTACCATTGGAGCTACTGGCCTGAGAACGAACCCACCCTAGCCTAGCGGGTCTCGCGATGTACCGTGTGCTTGTGGCACCATGGGCAGTACTTCTTCAACTCCATACGATCTGGGTTGTTGGACTTATTCTTGTCCGTAGTGTAATTACGACGCTTGCACTCAGTGCAGGCGGGAGGTAACAGTGTACGCATTGATCCTCCTGAACACGGTCACGAGATGTATTCTCGAAATGTGACGCGGTTGTAGGTTAGCACCACTACCCAGAGATGTCAATACTTTTTCTCTAATTACTCTAGGGCGTTCACATATTTTTTTCTCGACAAAAAAACCCGGCGCGCAAAGAGCACGCCGGGCAAGTTAGCTAGCTCAAAAGTTACTCGATGACGGTGGAAACACGGCCATCGCCGACGGTGTAGCCACCCTCGCGGATAGCGAACTTCAGACCCTGCTCAAGAGCGATTGGGTGAATGAAACTCGCAGCCAACAGTGATGTGGTCGCAGGCATAGCCATCTCTACCTTGCCACCGTTTGCATCGGTGAGGCTCGTAGATGTCGCCGGTTACGTCAGTTGTACGGAAGTAGAACTGTGGACGGTAACCAGAGAAGAATGGGAGTGTGACGGCCGCCCTCTTCCTTAGTAAGAACGTAAACCTCACCGGTGAACTTCTTGTGTGGAGTAACGGTACCAGGCTTGCAGAGAACCTGACCGCGCTCGATGTCCTCGCGCTTAACACCACGAAGAAGAATACCAACGTTGTCGCCAGCCTCGCAGAAGTCCATGGTCTTACGGAACATCTCAATGCCGGTAGCAACAGAGTTCTGAGTTGGCTTAATACCAACGATCTCGACTGGATCGTTGAGCTTGAAACTCACCACGCTCAACACGGCCGGTAGCAACGGTACCACGACCAGAAATGGTCATGACGTCCTCGATTGCCATCAGGGAATGGCTTCTCGTTGTCACGAGCTGGTGTTGGGATGTAGGAGTCAACGGTGTGCATGAGCTCACGAATGGACTCAACCCACTTCTCCTCGCCGTTAAGAGCGCCGAGGCGGAACCACGGATGATTGGAAGGTCATCGCCTGGGAAGTCGTACTCGGAGAGAGGTCACGGGTCTCCATCTCGACGAGGTCGATGAGAACCGTCATCGTCGACCATGTCGCACTTGTTCAGGAAGACGACGATGTAAGGAACGCCGACCTGACGTGCGAGAGGATGTGCTCACGAGTCTGAGCCATAGGACCGTCGGTTGCAGCAATAACGAGGGATTGCGCCGTCCATCTGAGCTGCACCAGAAATCATGTTCTTGATGTAGTCTGCGTGGCCAGGGGCAGTCGACGTGAGCGTAATGGCGCTCCCAAGTCTCGTACTCAACGTGAGCAACGGAAATGGTAATACCACGCTGACGCTCCTCTGGAGCCTTATCGATGTTCTCGAAGGCGGTATAGTCTGCCTTGCAGCCCTCAGTCTCAGAGAACCTTGGTGATTGCTGCGGTAAGGGTAGTCTTACCGTGGTCGACGTGACCAATGGTACCGATGTTTACGTGTGGCTTTGTGCGGTCAAACTTTTTCCTTGGCCATTGCCAATCCTCCTTCTGGAACTAACCCTCGAGGCTAGACCGTGGTGAAAAACGTCTGTTTATACTCAACGGCGCAAATGTCTAGGACATGTACGCCGTAAAGAGTCTGGTACCGGCGACTGGATTCGAACCAGTGACGTCACGGGTATGAGCCGTGTGCTCTAACCAGCTGAGCTACGCCGGCATAAAATGCCGCTTGAAAAATGGGTACGCGACCGGATTTGAACCGGTGACCTCTTCGTTACCAACGAAAGTGCTCTACCTACTGAGCTACACGGGCGTGGTGGGGATACTTGGACTCGAACCAAGGAACCAATAAGGAGCGGATTTACAGTCCGCCGCAGTTGCCGCTAGTGCCATATCCCCGAATGCCGTTTTCAAGCACTCTAGAAACAATTGTGTACGCTGTTTACCTTGCAGTTTAACGTACGCAGGAAGTCTAGTTGATCTTCCAATTACCTCTCAAGCGGGAAAATATTACGATTGAATAAAAATCTTGTCAACGTAATCCACCCAACCAGGGCGTATCTTATCAAATATTTTTCCACAATTCCAAAGCGATTTTTCTCGACACTATTCCATGCGGTTTTCTGGCCACAACTCAAGCGGGTTTCTTGCCACAACTCCACCGATTTTCTCGTCACAACTCCAAGTGGGTTTCTGGCCAGACGCATACGGGCTTTTACGGTTGTCTATAGGAGCCATATGCGATACGTCGCGAATGCCCTAAAAATTCGCACGAAAAAGCCAGAGCAATGCCTGGCTGAAGAATTCAAATGGTGCCGCCACCAGGCTTCGAACCGGGACCTACTGATTACAAGTCAGTTGCTCTACCAGCTGAGCTATAGCGGCATCAAGTGCAGAGGATATTCTATAGACTTTTCTGACTTTGGTCTAGTCTCAATTTTTCGAGAAATTTTTCTCCACAAACTGGTCGATGCAGCATGGGAGCACTTCCTTCTACAGGAGCTAGCTTGGTGCAAATGCACTGTCCATCAAGTTTGAGCCAGCCTGAAAACCGCATCATGTCTGTGTAAAACAGCTCAGACTTGACGAGAAAAACCGGCAAATCGCTCAGATATGACGTGCTTTTCCAGCAGATCACTCAGATATGGCGAGAAAAATCAGGCTCCGTGAAAGCGTCCATGACACCACCCAGATCTAAAGCTACGTCACGAAAGACCCGCCTGAAAAGTGCAAAGAATCTGTATTTGAGCCACCGATTCTTTGACAAAAATCAGAGCAAATCCACAGATTCTTTGATGTTTTTAGGGCAGAATTTACAGATTCTTTGCAGAAATCAGGCGCGTGATTGCCCCGAGGCGCGCTGGACGTATTGGTGCGGTCGAGCACGTTGGCACATCGCGTACGTAAGACGCTGACCTGGTCACCTATCTGCCTAGCAACTTCCAGAGTTTCTCGCGCTGTTCTGGAGAAATGCGGTTTTCAAGCGTCATGCGCGTACTGACCTGATCGCGACGCATCTCTTCGACAACGTTATCTGCTTGGGAAATCTCGTGGACCAGTGATGCGCTGGCAATGCGCGTGACCTCGCCGGGGCCAAAGCCGGCCGTAGCGCGAATGTCCCTGTCCGACGTGACCGAAATACCTTGCGACCAGCCTCTCGCGCGTCCGTGACCAGGCGCTCGATGACGCTATCCGCGGACTCCCCAGTCTCGGAAAAAACCAGCTGCACGCCAGCGTGGGTGCGCTCCGGGCGCTCGTCGTTTACATTTCCCTTTCCGTCGAACACAATAACGGCCTCATGGGTGCCCTGCGCAAACGTGGCAACGTCGAAAATGAGCGCCAAACGGGCGCGGTAAAAACGGATCGGTATTGAGGTGATGGGCTCTCTCGGCTGCGGTTTCTTGCGTAGAAGAGCCACGGTCATCCAGCAACGCCTCATGGCGAGGAGTTGCCAACATGACGTTATAGCCATCGACTACAAGCAGCGATTTTTTCTGAGCCATACCTTACGCTTCCTGGGCTTCCTGGGCTTCCTGGGCTTCCTGGACTTCTTACGCTTCCTGGGCTTCCTGGGCTTCCTGGGCTTCCTGGGCTTCCTGGGCTTACGCTTCCTGGGTCCTGCGGAGCCACTCATGCTACTTTATGACCGTTGTTGCCTGAGCAACGTTCGGGGACTCTACCTGGCCAAACTGAGGAAGCTTGACGTAAAATCGCACTTCTCGAGCATAAGGCGAGAAATTCCTGAACCTTCAGGCCATGACAAGTGCAGGCGACCTCCCATAGGAGCCTCCCACACGGACTGAGTGGCGTGCTCGAGTGAGAGCCACATGTCCAAAAACCTGCGGCTTTCAGCTCTTCAAGAGCGCGCGGCAGATTAGAAACCTGAGCGATTGGCAGGTGAGCACGGCTCCTGCAGAAGTCTTGTATGCTCCAACGCCAGCTCGGGCGCGGCACGAGCGTTTTGCAATGTCAACGCCGGCTGCGCAGCTACCTCGGCACTTCTTACAATTGCACCAAAGTTTCCCTCGTCAGTTACGTGGTCAGGACACAACTAACGAGTTTCTCAGAACCGGCGCGCTGAATGATTTCAGAGAGGTCAGCGTAAGCAAAAGGGCTGTGTACGGACAATAACGCCCTGGTGAGCGCCGTGAAGCATGAAGCAGGTCAAGCACGGGCTTTGCGACACGCTCGACAGGAATACCCTCCTGCTCAAGCTGACGATGCAAGCGCCTCGATCTCTTGGTCCTTCTGACCCGCTTGCAGCTTTAGTACCAGAGCATTCTTCAAAGGAATACCAGCGGTCAGCGCCTCTGCTACTGCGACGACCCTCGATAAGATCGGTTGCGAGGCTGCTTGTTTTGCGGGACGTCCAGCGCCGGCACCTCGCTGTCCACCAGCACCTTTCTGTCCGCGAGGTGCCTGAGCTGCGCGTGCCTTTGTGCGGGCGACTGCCCCTGGCCTGGCCATTTCTTGGCGCCGAAATCATCGCCCCAGTCGGCGCCTTCGAGCCGCGACCTACGCCGCCGCGGACTGCAGCCCGCCGCGACCTGCAGCGCCACTGCGACCAGTGGAGCCACCGCGGCCTGCAGCGCCCTCGGAACGAGTGTTTTTAGAGGTAGAAGCAGATTTCTTGCGCAGTTGGTGCCTTACGCCCAGTCGAGCTTCCGGCAGCAGTATCTTCAATCAAAAGAGTCCAAGCTCGGCAATGCCGTCTCTGTTGATCAGCAACTGCCCAGTTTTTCTGGGGAACGAGCCTCTGACGAGGCAGCAAGCAAAGCCTCTGCAGCCTCGTCAGCTGACCCTCCCTCATAGCCTGCTACCTGAGCAGCAAGCGCCTAGCTCCTCTGGTAAATCAGAGGTGACGAGCCGCCTGAGTCAAATCAATTCCCAAAGCTCCGTGAGCTCGCACAACATATCTGCTGCACGGAGAACAGGACTTGCGCCAACGTTTCTGACCAACCTCTGCAAGATACGTATTTGGCAGTTACCAGAGCAAAGATAGCCAGCGGTGCTCCTGCAGTGTATAATCATCATCCATCTGAGCGTCAAACTCGCTCTGAGCTGTGTTAATAGCCTCCAGCAAGCGTACTATCAGCGTCGGAAAGTTCGTGCTGAGCAGAGGAACAGCTTGAAAGCCCAGCGGAGATTTGCAGCGCAGGTCTTCATGCGCTCAAGCGTACCAACAGTGCCCTCAAGGCCTCAAACGAAAATCAAGTGGTGCGCGATGGTGCGCTTTTGAAGCATCAAAGGTCTTTACTGCATCTGCAGGGTACTATCCAAAACTTCCTTGAGTGTGTGAAGTTGCCCCAAAGACTTGGACATCTTCTCGCCATCAACGCAGAAACATTCGGTGTGCATCCAATAATTGGCGAGAGGGCGTGCCAGCGCAGGATGCCTGCGCAGTCTCGTTCTCATTGATGGGGAATACCAGGTCAGAGCCACACCGCCGTGAATGTCAATTGGGTGCCCAGTGCGATGAATCATTGCGCGCTCGCACTGTGCCAACCTGGACGACCCATACTCCCAAGGGCATGGCGCCAGGCTCACCAGAGCTTAGCGGCCTTCCAGGTGCAAAGTCACGTGGATGCGCATTCCTCGCATCGTGACCTCGCGCGCTCACACTGCGCAGGCTGATCAAGATCGCGACCAGAGGCGCACCGCCGCGCGCGGTCAGAACGAACCGAGTACACGTGCTTGAAGGCACCGCGTATGCGTGACCTGTTCAATCAAAGATTGAATCATCCCAAAGCAAGCGCACAATCTCGTGCCGTTGCGCGAGGGCGAATATCCGGATCTGAAAATATTGAAGGCGATGCATCTGCTCGATAAAGCGCCTGAAAACTCTTTCAGAAACCTCGCGCAGTCGCGTCACCTCCAATGGCACGCTGAACCAATCTTGTGCGTCAACGTCAGTCAAGTTCTGCAGGCAAAAGGTGACCTCATAACCCGCGCTGTGCATCAGATGGCGGCGAATAACGTCAAACGAGAGGAAGGTGCAGGCCGTTTCCGATGTGGATCTGATGCGTATGACCGATAGACCGCACACATACACGATTTTGCCCTCGTCGAGCGCGCTACTTCTTTTTAACCGTCTGATGTGATGCGTGACATACGCCTCCTCATCGCAACCATTGTATATGGTGTGAAAAGTGTAAACGGTTTATAAAATTTTATTCAAAATTGGCTTGGCTAGCATTTTTAGCACACAATCAGAGTTAATTTACAACGACAGATCTCGAAAATAACTTCCGGTGATAATTTCTTCAAATTAATACTCTGTACAAAGCTGAATAAGAATTCGCAGTTAAAATACATTTATTAAAAGGAATTAAATGTATTTTATTGTCAACCGCTTACCGATATAGAGGTTTTCTTTATCTATAAAACCTCCTACCATTACGACTTCAAAACGTGTTAGCTAACACATGTTTCTACTATATAAGGAGAGACCCAATGAAATGGATTGTTAAACCAACAAAACAAGTCACAACACATTAGGTTGCACCATGCAAGTGCTGATGTGATATTTTGTGGCGCAAGGCACAACGTCTAACAATTGCTGCTGGGAGAGAATGTCTCTCCAGCGGTTTGGCTAACAGAGTGAACAGATATGTTAAGCAGTCTCTCAATGATATTAAATTCTCACAATATAATACTGTCTTTGAAAATAGAAAATAATCTATACGTTTATGAATTTCTGTTCACTAGTGGATTACTGAGGATTGAGGAAACTTTAGAAGAGATACTTTACAAAATGAGAAAAGGGTTTCAGGCAGGGGTCCAACTTTTGGCTTAATTCCATTATCCGATGAAACGACTAGAGGATTTAATTTCAGAGCGAATCTAGTGAATAGTTCTGTCCGACGACCAGCACACCAAATGCTTCATCGCAAATACCGTCATCGATATACAACAGATAATTTAACATTGATTACCTACCACCATTGTAATAGATGTCTACTGCTATAAGCATTGATAATCAAACATCAATGTCGAATAACACAATTGATCAAATACCACACTTCATTAGGGGCGAATTTTCCTAATTTAAAAATCGCTAAAATCGTTTTGGTATGGTGGAGAACCACTTCTTGAATTAGATCACTACAATAACTAGCGACAAATTGATTGCCACGCTATTGCTTGTTGCCAGGCAGTCATCGTCACAAATGGATATCTATTAAACCAGGCAGTTTGCTTATCAACTTACTGAACTTGGAATAAACTACGCTCAGGTCACAATCGATGGCTCAGAAACGACCATGATTCACGCCGAATCCCTAAAACTGGTGTATCCAACTTTTGACGCATCCTTACAGCGTCCGGTCTTGCGCTGACACTGGACATTACAATCAGAATTAATGCTGATAAGACTAATATTGAGCATGCTGATGAACTCCTGGAAGACCTTAAAAGTCTGGTCTAGAGACAACGTTTTCCTCAGCTTAACACCAGTAACAAATTACAATGAGAAAAATAATGATTTGGGGATGTGTTTTCATCTCCTCAATTTGCAGAAAGAATACATTTCTATAAAAAGCAATGCAGAAAGGATTTAATGTTATAGATAATCTTTTTGCATCGAAAGGCAAATTTGATTGGAGCAATTTCACTACGGCCTCTATCATTGGTCCACCAGTGAGCCTTATAAATACAGGAACAATAAGGAGTACAGCTGATCGGAGCAATATTTGACTCAATCACTAACTAAATCACAACCACTGTAAGTAAAGCTTTTACTTAATCCATATAAGGAAAGATGCATTAATTGTAAGGTCCTTCCCACAGCATGGCAATGGTGGTTGTCCAAATCAAATTTAGCCAGACAGGTCAACTTGGTTGTTGTGCAAGTCTTTATAATCTCGTAAAGGGTTAAAACTAATCTCATACGCGTTAAATGATGAGAGGTGGTCAGACAGGTAAGTAACTGACATTAACCGTTACTGTATATCTACCATTCTGGATAAGGGCAGTCTTGCGATTTTTCTCTTTCTGCATCATTCTTTTTGTCACTGCAAAGCATGAGTCAGTCCAGCCTCTTCTTGTTGGATTTGTAATTAATCTTTTATTTCAGGAACAACTTGGGTGAAATACTTTTCTATTGCGCCATGGTTGCCGCACCGAGGAATCCCTTAATGCCGGCTGTTCTATCTTGCGAAAACACGCTGTGTCCGTTGCATTGGCTCCGCGTTTACCATTGAGCGACAGCTGATTTGACAGTCACACGCTGATTCATCGTTTTCTCGTCGCCATGATTCTGGACATCGCCGCCGGACGGTAAAGCGCGACGCTAATGGCGTTTCAATGTAAACATACTTACACAGTACGTGAGCTTTGCACCTTAACTACGATCTCCGTCTTGCGGCACGCTTGCAGTTATCTTATGTTTGAACCCGGTAACCGCTCTTGTAACGGCTGTTTCCTGTTGTTGGTGGGTTTTATTATCTATAAACCGTCCGAAATCAGGCATCGGCCTATAAAAGATACAAAAGAATCTAAAGAGCTGAGGTCTCCAGTATGTGGATCCTATTGGGCTCTCCCAATTCACAGACCATCGAACTACATCAGGCGTCATTCCACACATTTGAGCGTTTCTTTTAATCAGCACTATGCCGTCAATCAGAGGCTTCGTAGTGCCATTCATGAGGCAGTACAAGCTTGAGTTTTGGAGTACAAGAATTAAACAATGCTGTGATTGCCCGTATTCCAAGCCATTGTCTTTATTACCTGTGCATATCAAATTTTCCTATGGAGCCACTGCAGCCTGGCTGCTACATTGCAACTATTTCAAGCTATTTGCTTGTATCGCTCTTGCAGGTTCTATCACAGCTTCTTATAGGAATTTGAGCATGGCTTCCTCCAGGGCATTGCGGTGGCCTGTAATCGAGGTCAGGCAGATTCTAGATATGCCTCAAGAATCCGTTGGAAACATCATTCCATCAGACGATGTCAATCAAATTACCTGCACAAATGTGTCTCTCTTATCCACATACAAATAAAAGTACTGATGGACAACATCTCTTGTGGTTTTGCAAAAGAAATATATACGCCATTACCGGTGGAGCACGGTACGGCACGTCAACATTCTGAAGCTCATTAACGGAGTGGTCTTCTCCACTAACAGGCGGTATTGCTATAAATGACTTTTGCTAGCTCAAATTAATCAGTATGAACTTCGAAAAAGTGCGCTTGGATTTGACCGAGCAAGATGCCAAGCATTATTGACGATACGGTGAAATAATCCCAGCACTGCTGTGCAAAAACCAGCAACAGATGAAGAGATAATCAGCTATATGTCAAGCTATTCAATTTGGATTGCTGCTTGGTGACGAGTCAAAATACCGACGTACGCCTGGGTGATCGAGGCTCTGCTATCTCTGGTGGAGAAAAGCAAAGGTGCAATTATCCGCATGATGCTTACGAGAGCCTAGTGTTATGTTGCTTGGCAGACGCTGCGACAGATCAGTGTTGATGTCCTGCTTAATCTTTCTAAGAAGGTCAAACCAAGACCATAATACCGCTCATATCTCATGACCCTAGTGAGTGGGCAGCCGATCATATCGTTGAGCTGCATGTATTGCGCGCTACGTCCCAGCAGCACAGCGCCCAGACAGCGATGCCTTCTTGAGTGCCCACGAGCCGCAAGGCCTTCGGTGGTGGGTAGTGTTTGCTTTACGCCAACTGTATCAAAGCACTTGCGCTGCGGCCTCCGCCGTGCGGTCTCATAGCGTCGCGATGAAGGAAGCGGCTTGGGTGATGAGCCGCAACGGTGCAATCGCGTCCAGAAGCTCAAAGCCCTTATCGCGAACAAGCTGCATAACATGGGACAGGAAGCTGCCATAGAGTCAGCACCCTCACGCCAGCGGGGTCTGTATCTGGGAAAAGCTGGCCAGTGTCGCCAGCACGCATGGCTCCTAACAGGGCATCCATGAGCGCATGAGCCAAAACGTCAGCATCGGGTGGCCACGGGAGGAGCCTTTGGTGTGCTCAATTTTGATACCGCCTAAGATAAGATCTCCTGCCCTCACGCGGGCGATGAACATCGTATCCGTGTGCCAATTTTAAGCTCTGTTGCTATACTCACTCTACAGCCCACTTCCAGTGTTTGCGCCTTCTGCGGCGGCGGCTGGGCGTAGCCTCTCCAACAATTTGCGAGGTCAGATGGGTACGCTGCGGCTTCACGTTTTCTCGTTGTGCGACTCAACTTTTACAGCACCGTATTGAATGACCGTCCAGCTCAACTAGCGACGAGTCATGTCAGGTTCCTGGTAGCCTTCGCAGAGCTACTTCGGTGGGCTTTCAAGAGTCCGCGTCTTGGCCACCTGAGGTCTGAGCCAGCCCAGAACGTTGAGCGGTCAGGCCGTATCTGCAATGGTTGCACCATCACGTACGCGCTTCAGCGTATCAGTTGCGCGGTGAGGCCAAGTGCTCCCACCAATCTGGAAGCGACTTGCGAACTGTACCAATAACCTGCTCAATGGTCTCTACCACCTCAATGAGCGGACCGAACCGCATCATGAACGAAAACAAAATCATATCCGGCGGGCACCTGGAGCGCGTTGTAAAGCGATTCCTGCCTGGTAGCATTTCCAGACGTTGCAAAGTGAGACAGGTTTTGCGCAGCACCAGCACGCCCAAAACGCTTTACCCTCGCGAGCTGCAGCGCGTTTTCTCGTCAGAGCTATGCAATCACAATGCGCAGGCCACGCTTGGTGTGCGTGATCAAACGCAAGGATTGGCAGCTCATCGGCGGAGAAGACCGCAGACAGAAATAAACTGCTTGCCGTCAGGATGTCAAACAGCGCGCACAATGCCGCCCGGCCGCAATGACAGCAACGGTATCGGCTTTTATGCTCCATGTCGCAGAAAGGCGAGAAGAAGGACGTGGCTTTGACGACGACCTTTGCGCAAGTGCTGCTTGCAGCCATTATTCCTGACTTACCCCACATTCTGCAGGAGACTGTGAGCGAGTGCACCAGGTTCGTCTTGCCACAGGGTTGAGGCTGGACGGCATTATCGTGCCTGCAACGTGAAGCAGCTGCTGCCGAGCTATCGTAGGCGTCGGCAGATTCTGGCCGCAATCTCGTCGTTGACCACGCGCCAGACGCGGGAAAGGCGTGACGCTGCAGCCCAGAGCTCCATGGACGCATACTTCTCACGCGGCCATCGGTGTAGCCAGAATCTGGCCGGCGCTCTCTGCGGAACGGAGGCTCAGTATTGGCTCATCGAAGCGGCGGCGGATGGCGCGCGCCTCCTGCCTCAGCGGAAGAGTCAACAGCGTGAGTCGCGGAAATCATCAGGTTATAGGCCTCGTCGATGCCGCCCAGATATTCCTCCACGCTGCATAGCGGTGGACTTTGCCCTCATGCCCAGCTCAAAAGCGGGAGTCGAAGCTGATCGGCGCTCAAAGAACCTCGAACAGGTGAAAATGCCTGCTACATCGCCCAATGATGACGCGTCTATCAGCTCAAGCGCTGTCAGGCGTCAAAAGCGCGCGATCAAGCTGCTGGCGCGTATTTTGCGCCATAGCAACCGAAAGCTGGTTGACGACGGTACACATAGCCGTGGTACCGACGCGGAATAACGTGGCCATCAACGTCAGACGGCAGTCAACGAACGCGGCGAGAAAGACTGGCGATCCTGAGTGCTCTGGTGAGCGAAAGCTCAGCACGACGGCAGTACGGTGATTGACGGGCACCTGTTTCCTACTGCCGTTGGGAGCGTTGCATCAGGATAGAGGGTGGAGTTGGCGCGCAGAATTCTGGTAGTCTTTGTCCACTACCACGGCGCCATCCATTTGCAGGCTCAAACAGTCGGTTTGCCGTGAAGAGGAAACATCAAGTTTGAAACCATCTCCGCACGCGAGACGTTTTCTGTATCTCCCACACAAAGTGAAGCACCAGAACTGACCCACCCAATAATCATGTCCAGTGCAGCACTGCGAGGCCCACTGTACCAGGGCGAGTCATCTTTAGAGCTGTCGCAATGCGGTCCTCGGCTCTATCGCGCTGGATCAAGTTGCGTTGAGCATCCATGGCTACTCCCTCATTACTTGCAGCACAGGCTGCATTTTGCGATCGAGTACGTTTATAGTTCAATTTGTTTCCAACATTTCAAGTATACGGTTTTGTTGCCGGCGCGTAGTGACGGTTTTGGAAAGACGAGGTTTACTCGACGGGCGGATGGGCAGCCTGGGTGGGCTGCTCGACGGGTTTCTCGACGAGAACTGTGCACGTGTGAGCTGCGATACAAAAGGGCCGAGGCGCGCGCATCAGGTCGGGTGTCTTACTCGGCGGAGGACCTCCAGGTCGGACTTGAGCCGCCTGCGCTACCCTGTGGCGGCGGGGATGGACCGCCTGGCAATGACATCCGTCAGTCAAGCTGCGCCATTTGTCTCTCTTTCTTGCGAGCTCCAGGGATGACGCCCGTGGTCTTAGGCCAGACACACAGCACCTTGCCCTCAGCGTCAGCATCACAGCAACAACAATGCGCCTACCTGCGGTCCACTGGCAGAGAGGCTCCTCAAGACGGTGGGTCTTCAATCATCGACTCAGATGGTACGGCGCGAGCGGACGAAGCGCCGTCAGACAGGAGTCCCGGTTCCGTCTTTGGCAATCAGGTCCTTTGCGGCCTCCGGTAGTCTCAATGGACACTGCCGTTGGCAATCAGGCGATCGCGCAGCTCCAAGAACCATGGGGTCCAACAATGCCACAGAGCTGCTCGGTGAGCGACGAGGGCAACAATCGTCCACGGTTCCAGAACTCTGGGCGGAATCCACGGCGAGCTCGGACGCAACAGACTGGTAATCTCTTTGTCGGAGACCCTTGGAGCCTCTGGCGAAGCCCGCGTGTTGGTGCGGGCGATCTCGCGAAGCCGCCAGCTTCGGATGTCATGATGACAACCGTGTTGGAGAAGTCCACGCGTGATGACGGCCTTGACCGTCAGTCAAGCGGCCCTCGTCCAGAATCTGCGGCAAAGATGTTGAAGACGTCTGGATGTGCCTTCAATTCGTCAAAAAGGCAAGACAGAGTATGGACGACGGCGTACTAGCCTTGGTGAGGCTCTCCTTGCCTCATCGTAGCCCGCAGCATCACGGAGGACTTGCACCAACCAGCCCAGCTACGGTGTGGCGCTCCACTTCTGTACTCCGGACGTGTCGTAAAGAAAGCAGGGCATCTTCGGGCCAAACAGGAACTCTGCCAGGAAAGCTTTGCAAGCTCAGTCATACCTACACCGAAGAAATTTGCGGGAAGTGAGAAAGAACCACCGGGACGCTGAGGATCAGCGGAGGACTGCAGCTACTGCAGTTGCCTTTGCAGCCTTAACAGCAGCCTCGTCCTGACCAGCAACGCGCTGGTGAAGAGATGTCTTCTATGCACAGAGCTGGCCTTGAGCCTCAGTCTCGGTGAGCTGGAAACAGGAACACCGGTACGCAGAGACAACGCACAGTGCTCATCCTCGTCAGCGGTACTCGGCAATATTACTTTGATCTAGCTGCTCGCGCCACTCAGCTCTCAAGCGGTCCTCTCTGCTACCAAGATGTCTCCTGGTCGCGGACGAGGCTGCCACCCTCAAACTCCTGAGCGCTTGCTGCCTCGGGGCTTCAGGTGCGGAACGCGGAAGATCTGCAGACTACCTGGGCAATCTCTGGTGGAGAGGCTCATCTGTGTGATACGTGCGCGAGCACCAGCCCTCATCAAGGGACGTCCAATGGCCTTGTCTGGCGAGAAACGGTCCTGGATGCAGCGACCTCGAAAGCGCAACAGCAGCCTTGATGGCAGCCTCGGTGTAGTGGACGTGGTGGTGCTACTCATGAGCACGCGAATGACCGCGATCGATAGAAATGGTGTCGTCGTTGTTTGGCTCGCCGATGTTGACTAGCTGGAGGCGCCTCTCAGATGCGGCGTCCTTCTCGACGTGTTTACGGTACTCTTCTGCCGTAGTTGCGCCAATAACCTGAATTTCTCCACGGGACAGCGGTGGCTGCAAAGATGGACGCAGCATCGATGGACCCTCTGCTACGGAGACCGGCGCCAATAACGCGGTATGAATCTCGATCGATAGAGGGATGTCGTTCCCCGATTTCTCCAGCTCTGGCAACTTAGCCTTCTTCATGCGAGTCCTCAAAACCACTGCGATACTTGGATCCTGCTACGCTTTGCCAGATCAAGCAGTCAAACCTGCCTTTACCACGCGCAGGATCGTCAGGAACGTTGCCGGAAGCAATGAGCTGAGCCAAGCCCTCAACAATGGCATGATCTTTACCGCAGCACGGGATCTCCCAGGATAAGTGGGTTGTATCTGCTGTCGACGTGCAGAACCTCGCAGCGGCACACTCAGTCTCGCGGTGCGGCAGCACGGGTCAAGTTTTTATCTGCGGCAAGCTTAGTAAGATTGCGGCCAAAACTGTCCAGCAGCCGAGCATCGTCGTTTGCGTTAGGACGCATCGCCCAGCGCCTACAGGCGGCTGCAAAGGTGCCGCCCTCAGTGACCGAGGCTCTGCCATACGAGGATTCCAGCGGGTGCATCATCCGAGTCTGAGGCGGCGCTCGTCAACCGCCGTTCTTGCCGCATCACCCGAAACACCGCATGGTACGCAGGGCATCCGCACCGGCGCGACCATTGCCCTCCGGACTGTACCCAAAAGCGGGTGCTCAGTTTGCAATATAGCTTTGACCGTCGGGTCCTTGGTTTCTCTATTACGCGTCCTCAGCACGCGTTTTGCGCGCATGAGTCCGGCGGATATGTAGCCGCCAGGGTGGGATCTCCACCGCCCGTGGTGCGAGCTCTTTTACGGTTGCCAGAGCACTCGATCATACGAGGACCTCCTGAAAGACATGCCCAGCCTGAGCAGCAATGCACCTCCCCTCTTTCGAGTGAGCGCAAGTAGCAGGTGCTCGGTACCGACATACATCTGGCCGGACCGCGAGCCTCGTCACTGAATGAGCTCATGACTTTAACGCGCTGTCAGTGGGTTATCAAACATGTGCTGAAACCTCTCACAAAACTCTCTATATATTTCTGATTTATACCCAACAGAGGCTCTGCAAACATACGACTCGCGTTGGATTTTTCACACGTGCAGACACCCACTGAAGCGCCAGGCGAGAGAGCCCGTGCTGCCGAGGAAAGGATCGCGCTGCACGCTCCGCAGCGCCGCCGCAGCGAACTCCATGCTGGCACCGACGCTCAGCCCGGTACCTGCAACAAGCAAATAGCCGCGCTGACACGTTGTGCGCTGCGCCTAGGCTAGCTAAAGCTTCCAAGCTCTGCGCGTTTTTCTCAGGCGAAGCAGGCTGCTTTGGGAAGAGAAGGACGTCGCGGATGGAAGGCTGATCACCAGAGAGAGCATCATCATGCGGTCAATGCCGTAGCTTGATGCCGCCTGCTGGTGGCATGCCGCACTCAGAGTGCGCGAGGATGAAGTCGTAATCAGTACGCATGGCCTCTTCCGTCGCCCCTGGCGCTGGCCTCCATCTGAGCGGCAAAGCGCTCCTCCTGAATCAACAGGGTCGTTGAGCTCAGGTAGTATGCGTTTGCGTACTCGTGACGCCGCGAGATAATGAGCTCCGAAAGCGGTCGGTCGGGGCGAGGTCGTCTGCCTTGCGCGCTGGTAACGCGCAGCCCTCTGCCGGACATCACCAGACAAAGGTTGGGTTTGCACGATGCTCTTCTCGCCAAGCTACGTCGTAGATCTCAAACAGCAGCTTGCCCGAGCCTGCCTCTGGATTCCGCTCAATCTCATGGCTTGGTCCAGAACTGCGCAGAGTTTCTCGACTTTAGGGAGTGATCGATGGAGAGCTCTGCCGCGTGACCTCCGGACGCAATCTCTGCCACCAGGGACGCAACGCGCCAGTTGCCGGACAAGTCCCACCCTCCGGTGCTGGTAGTATTGACCTCGTGGCCCTCCTCGCAGCCGCAGGCGCCACGGGCAATCTCCTGGAATTAGATTCTGGGAAGCTCGCGCATGCCGGCCCAGGTCAGGAAGTAGGCGGCGTGTGCCTCCATGGAGTAGACTACAGGTTTGTGCGTGGGGTCGGTGCCCTCGTTTCTGAACTGGCGACCAGAAACATGGGCGCGCTCCAGTCCACGCCACCGCAGCAGGCGACACCAGCGGGGCTCCGAGTTTACAGTGTCTTGCGCGTAATTCTCAGTGGTTCAAAGCGTGCATGGTGCGTAATGAACGGCTTTGCGTTTGCGCCGCCAAAATCTCCTGGAGAACAGGGGTCTCAACCTCCATCGCCGCCGTCTGCCTCCATGAACTGGCGGATGATGGAGATGATCTGGGGCACTTGCGGAACACGTCGCGGACCTCAGGGTTTTCTATAATGGGGTCCAACGTGTGCCCTTTGAGTAACGGACCTCTCGCGGTCGGTGAGCCGTGGAACTTCTCTGGCAGAGGACCTGGCAGCATGACTTGGAGGACTCTCCAGCGAGGTGACTGCCAGGAAAAGCTGGCCGCGGCGCGTGCGCACGGTAGCACCGGTTGCGCCGATAATGTCCACTGAGGTCGAGAAGACCCAGGAGGCTCCCAGTTCTTCTCGTCAAGGTTGTTGATGCGACAGAAGAGCTGAATCGGCCAGTATAGTCCTCTACCACACAAACCACACCCCCACCACCAACCACCACCAAAAACCCCCCACACCCCACCACCCCCACCACACACACACAAAACAACCCCAACCACCCACGTAATCTGCACGGGCGCGCTCATCGATTGATGGGAGGCCCTCTGGGGTGAGCCTCCGGTTTGCGTCGACGTTCTCGGCAGCGGCGGTTGCGTCAGCAGCGGCCGAGCTACCAGCGATGTTGTTCTCTACTTCGGACATGCTTATCCTCCCGTAAAAACGCCCGCGCCGGACTGGACACCAGGGCGACCAAAATCTTTAACGTGCCAGTCTGGCGGTGGCCGAGTATTAATTGAACCTTCGCTTCACCTTGCCGTTTGGCGTGAAGTGAACTCAGCCCCGTCGCCCTTCTTATGACCAGTAAGAGCCTCGCCAGCCTCGGGGACTCGTTGAGATCTTGTGCTCAAGGAGTTAGTCTCAGTAGTACCAGCAATTACATGCTTGGTTGTCTTTACGCTTTTTGCATCAACAAGCTCGACGGTTGTACCAGCGCACAGCGGTAACGTTGCGCTTGCTGCTTCGCCCTCGACAACCTTTGCGTGCGGAGAATCTGGCGAGCTCGTTGATGCGGGACTCGGTAGTGAGACTGCGCTCTTCTTTGCTGCCGTCATACTCCGGAGTTCTCAGAAGGGTCGCCAAAACCACGAGCTCTGCTGATGCGCTCCAGCAATCTCGTCGATGCTTTCTCGCCCTCCACGATAATGCCAGCTCATCGACAAAGCTTCACGGCGGCCTTCTGGGGTAAAGTACAATCTCTTTAGTAGTACTCATCGTGTACTTTCACTTTCTACTGGCCCGATGGGTCAGTCGGTCCTATATACGCGTGAGATGGGGTTACTCAGCCTTTTGGACTCTTCGTCCTCAACGAGGCTCAGCCACCTCTGGCTCGATGGCTTCTTCAGCGGTCTCAGAGCTCCATGCCCTCACGGGCAGCTCTTGACGGTCTCGCCGACAGCCTTGCACGCTTTGGAAGGTTCTTGGGTCAAGATGACCAATAACAGCGGCACACACACAATCAGAGCTCAGGAGTGCACGTCCGACAAATCACCTACGCAGAAAGATACTTTTCCTGCAAAGCGTTCCAGACAGCCGTGTCGGCTAGTATGGTAACCAGAAACCTTACTATACAAGGAATTAACATGCGTCTGACATGATTTTTGGACATTTTCTCTGGGTCGACCATGCATGCAGGGCTTGCCGTTATTGGCATTTACCAGCCTATCTGTTAATTCTACGCGCTCGAGGCGTTTTGAAACGCGTACCAAATTTGGCCTCCACGATGATTTTTGACTCCAAGAGGACGCACAACATGGTACGCCCGATTAGGCTGCTCAACGTTAATGGCACCTTCCGGTCCGTAGGCTACATTTGCGTCTGAGCTGCGCTTTGAACTTTTGCATTCACTATCCACCGCATGATGGCGCAGCTTATCCAGCAGGTGGCCCCACTGCGCGCGTTGTGATCCTGGGCGGAGAGATTTCATCGCTGCACAGTACCTGGCCGCACATGGCAGGAGCTACCGGTGAGGCGGTTGAGATTGATCCGAAGATTGTCTCGCTTTGCGCGACAGGCACATCTGTTTTGGACGAAGCGCTGGCTGTGGAGCTGCAGAGTGAGGTGCGCGTTGTCGAAGACGATGCGTGGAAAGTTCTTACAGGATGCACGATGCTGGCAGCATTGACGTGCTGGTAAGACGCAAGGGTGTTGCACGTCACCGTCGCACTGGACCCTCTGGGAACTCCGAACGGCGCACAAAACAGTCAAAGAAAGCTTGCGCCTGGCGAGTATATCAGCCCGATGTTCGCTGTCCGCTGAAGGCCGTGGATCTGCGCTACTTTCGCAGGTTGCAGGCGATAGTTTGCGCGGGAGGTTTGCGCATGTCGCGTATGTGCAGAGTGGCCCGACGATACTCTCAAAACACAGGGTAATAATCTTCTAGTACAGCCAGTGCGGATCGTACTGCCGCTACCCGCGCCGTTATGTGGTGAAATAACAGCGAGACTGCAAGAGGGTGAGCGTATCCTCAGCGATCTGTTGACCAGTCGCCTGCACAACATTCAGCCACCTGTTCAAAAGCTGCATAATCAACCTTCTTTATACGGATTTTTGTATCAAAATTTGACCTGAGCTAAATCAGACTCTTCTTTTTGGTAAAATATCACCGTTTAGTTTAGAGTCCAAATTGCAATCACAGAAGAATTTTCTGACTTGCGTTTGCGCGGGTGGCAAAAGTGCCAGAATTTTGTTATTGCTTTGGTCGATCATAAAGGTACTTACAGCAGATGGGTGGCTTGCGCAAAACTAATCGCCGCTGCATACAACTGCGACGCATACCACTTGCACCCGAGCACTGCAACAAAAGCGCATAGTTGGCTATAATGTGTATGGCCGTGAAGTTTTGACTCGTAATTTGTACTACCTGGTGCAGCTTTGCTACGCAATTTCAATCACTTTTGCCTTTGCCGATCAAATAGATTCCTCAATTTCCCAAGAAAACACAACGTGATGATTGTTGTTATTTCTGACAAGCTGCAGAGGCGCCACGATAATGCCGCGCGGCTTAAACGCCTCCATCAGTCAATGTGCCTGGGAATACAATGCATTGGGAGTTGCTAACAGAAGACTGGGTTTGAACTACTGAACGATCCATTTTTGTGAACAAAGGAACCCGCTGCAGCAGGAGCGCCATAGAAAGCTATGGCCTGAAGTGAGGCCTTCTTTCCTCTAACCGTCAGGCTGCTCGAGGAACAGGCTGAGCGAGGCATACGTGCTCTTCCAGCGAGTGCCCTGACCTCGAGACTAAGCGTCACTACCTGATAGGGCTTTTCTCCGAGACGCACGCAGTTCTACAATCTGTTCTCCAAAACATGTCCGAAGAGTTCTGCCTATCGTCTACGATCCAACCATCGCACCTGACATTGAGCAGTACTCCCAGCGCTACGTTGGCTCACCCGGTGCGCATCACTTCCCTCCGCCGATCGTCCTGAGGGACCTGGGAGGCCCTCCTTTCAGAACGGGAGCACCGGCTGCTGGTGAGGAGACGATGACCTGATTGTTGTTACTGCTGATGCAGAAGCCATTTTGGGCATCCGGTGACGCATGGGGCACTAACGGCGTTGAGATTTCCGTCAGTAGCTCCTTGGTCTACACCGCCGCAGCTGGCGTTGATCCAAACCGCATCATGCCTGTTGTTATCGACGCCCGGTACCGGCGCCGCCAGGGTTGCCAGTGACCCACTGTGCCTGGGCGAAGCTGCCACAAGCGTGTCGACGAGGACCGCTACTAACGCTCATTCATTGACAACTTTGTGACCACCGACGAAGCTCTCCCCTAACCTCTACCTGCGCCTTCGAAGACTTCGGCCGCTCATGCCCGCTGCAATCCTGGACCGCTACGGGAACACCTACCCTGTCTTCCAGCGACGACGACGTCGAGGGTACCGGCATCGTTACCCTCAGCTGGCATCCCTCGGTGGCAGCCTCGGCGCGTTTCTGGCGAGGAAACTCGTCGACCGAAAGTCATATCTCTGCTTTTGGCGCGCCGCTGGTTGCGGTATTGCTGGGCGTGTGCTGCGGAGTTTGTGGACCGGGGAATGGATCGCGCGAAAGAGCTCGCAGCCGCTTTCTACCTGGTGAGATCGCCAGGGCCTGCTCTTTGACGACATGGACAGCCTCCACTCCACAGCGGAAGCCTTTTGCTCGCAAGCGCTCGAGTTTGCAAACGCTGGTGAGCTCACTAAACCTGTGCAGCCGTTGTAGACGGATTTCACCCAACAATCGTGGTTCTGGAACCTCTACCGTTCACGGTGCCTTCACTGAAGAGATTATTCGCGAAATATGGCGGCTCGACTGTGAGCGCCCCATGGTCTTCCCTCTGCAACTGCCAACTAAAGCTTGCGGGCAACCGCCCAGGACCTGCTTACCTGGACTGGTAGTCGCGCACTTGTGGCCTGCGGCAGTTTCCATCCGATGACGCGTGGGCTGAACGGTGTAACCTACTCTGAATTGGCCCAGGCCAGCAACGCTCTGATCCTCTACCCTGGTCTTGGCCTAGTGTTCTTGTCATCAAGCTCTAGACTACTCACAGACCAGATGATCGCTGGCAGCCCACTCGCTTGGCGGAATCATCGTACGGCACAGCCTGGAGCTGCAATTCTTCCTCCAGTCTCAAGATTACCGGTTCTCGAGGCGTATTGCCGTCGGCGGCGTTGCAGAAGGAAAGCGAAATCAAGCGGGGCTTGAACCGCAGGCCAATCGCCGATGCAAAAGAAGGCAGTTGACGCCCTCAAGTGGTTTCCCTGTCTACAAAGAGCTTTAAAACTCGGCGTGGGTTTGACGAGGAAAGATCAATAATTTCTGCAGCAGCACTTTTACTGCACGCAGGCCTCTTCTCGGTGGCGAGAGGAGCTTTTCTTACTCAGTTTTGCAGCACCCTGCCCCAGCGCCACGTTGGTCGCGGCGCACTGCCCTAACCAGAGCCTTGAGTCGCAGCGGGTTGAAAAGATTTGCAACAAGCTGGTCTAGCAGCACGCCTTCCAACTGCAGGAAGCGGAGCCGTCGAGGACGTTACACTGGATCTGGTGAACAAACGCCAAGTGCGGAATGCCTTTTAGCGGTCAACTCCACGCATACAGTTGCGTTGGGTTTCTCGCCAAAGAGTATCGCCAGGTCAACAACGGTGCACGGCCGCTGTCAGAAGCGCGCATAGCATTCGACGATCACAAACCCGCTCTTTCCCAGTCTCAAACATCTGGGGCGCCAGCCGGCAAATGGGCCAGCCGTTGGATCGTACATGCTGGGCCTCCTCCTGCAAATAGTGGACGCGATGGATTGGGCAGCAGCTGACCAGCATGTCTCCCTCTTGCCGGAGTTCGATTGTTTCTTGATGTCTTCGGGCATCACGCGAGCAGCGTCGCCCACCTCAAGGCCAGCCATGGCCACGTGAACGCGCCGGATGCAAAAACAATCTTTGCCCGCGCTCGGGGTCAACGCCCACGTTCAGACTCCGGACGCCGGCCGCCAGAACACGCGGGTCCAGAGCTTGCCACGTCATCACAATGCGCTCGATATTCTCATGTACCTGCGGGTATGCTAAACCGAGGCGGCCTGCAATATTGGTCAGGGCATTGAGCGTTACCAGCGTGGTTTCTCGCCAGCGGAAGCGCCTTCCGCAGTGACGCGACGCCGCGCCTCAGTGCCGCGTTTTCTTCAAGAAGGCGGTCTGGCATGATGCCGTCGAACTGTGGCCTCCTGTTGCCCGAAAGCGCCGTGGGCGTCGCTTGCGTCCATGAGGCTTTCTGAGCGGCGGCTCGGCAGCGCCTCGCGCAACAGGCACGTGCTGGTTTCCAGAATTTGGGCAGCTTGCAGTGACTGGTGACGTTTTCGATGCACATACATTTCCGCCCAGCGGTGGTAATGAGCCAGTATCCAGCGCCTTTGCGGCCAGGGGCGAAACGCAGTGGCGTCGTCGACGACCAGGATCAGTAAGCTCGATGATGGCGCTGAGTCTTGAGTTGAAAAGCGTTGTCATAAGTCTCCTTTGCATGCGTTTGAGCTGCACGTGTACTATGCTGTGTTTGGGCCTATGCGTAGAACGTGTTTGAGGCTGCGTTTTGGAAGCGGCGAGCCGTTTTGCCTGCGTGTGGGCATTTGCGAGTTCGTCAGAGCAATCACGGTAATTTTGCAACACTAAGAGCTCAGCTACCTGCTGATACGTTGATTGATTGCTGGGCGCCGAACCTTGGTGGTGTGCAGCGCCGCAGCCTGGCAGCGTCAGACGCCTGCCTTTGATATCGTGACCCTCTAGCTGCCTCGATGCACTGGGTTGCGCCATGGTGTGCCCATAAACGTGTAACACGCGCAGGTGGTGTCACGGTCTCACTCGATAACTGTTCTGCTGGTGGAGATACCGGCACGCGTCGGCGGCGATTGAGCACTTATGAGACCCAGCGTCAGCACGCTGGTTGCTCACGCCACTTGCAAACGCAGCCTGCTGCACTGCAGCGCCAGGGATCTGCCAGCGGGCTTTATCCTTTGCCCTGCGTCCAAACGACAGGTCCGCAAACATATTCTCGTTCAGCACGCGTCTCCACTGGCGGGAAGACCGGTAGTCATAGTAGCCCGATGGCGATGGGTTCACCATCGTATAGAGTCAGCTCGTGGCGCATATCTGATGAGCTCACGACGTGGTCGCGACAGCTCGCACACTCAAACTGGAGTCAGAGCACGTCGCCTGGTTTTCACTGCAGTACGTAAGCACTGCTTTTGACGATGTATCAGCTGTGCGTGCGTGATTGGCTCCGTGGTCCGGCCGCTAATCACGGACATCGCCGCCAGCGCGCACGATTACAGCAACACCAGTGGAGACTCGGAACAACTCGTCTACCTGCTCTGCAGTGACTCCGCCGCAATAAGCGACTGCTTGGAATCTTGTCCAAACAGGTCGGCGCCAACCGCGCCAAATCATGTAAACGTCCGCCCCCATTAAAGCTGCAGCAACAGCATGGCGCACGCACCACCTGAGGCGTAACGAGGTGCCGCCGATGCTCTCTCACCTGCTGGGGCATCATGTCTGCCTCGATGGAACGTCATCCGTATTCGAAGAACTTCCGTACGATCCCTTTGTGCCCATGAGATGCTCATGCTTGCTAAAGAGTGCAGTGTACGTGATGTAGTGACCTGCTTGTCGTTTCTCTCTCTGCGGGTGCTGCTCCGACGGGTTTCTCGCCTATCGCGGCAAATAAATACGCGGATTAAACACGTTATATAGAGATATAGTAATAGGTTGACATTAGAGTCGTCAATACGCCTACTCTTGAGAGATGTCTGAATAGACGTGACGTCCGATCCATCGCAAGGATGCCACGCTACTACTGGACGTCCTTGCAGAACTCCAATATAAGGAGGTGCTTTATATGCCTAGTCGGAGTAGCAGCACGTCGACGGCAGATGCTGACCTCGGCTTCATTTATGTGTGACGGAGATAAAGAAGCCTCTTGTTCAAAAGTTTTAATTTTTACTGCTACAGACATATAGGGATATAAATTTGCAGGTTTATGAGCTTGATCCTGTAGATATATGAATCTATAGTGCCCGGTTTGAATCGTCCGGTTTCCAAGGTCACACATAACAGAACGCTTTCAGTTTGCGTCGCCACCAACCAGTTGGTCATTTGTTTCCCGCACACTAATCATCAGGTGCATGGCAATCGCAAATACCCAGCCCAAACAAAGACAATCAACAAAGACCATTTCAGACCGCCTCAGGAAGCTTGGACGGTCATTGACCTTTGCCGCAACTCACTCGGTAAAGGCGTCTGTAAGTTCCACCGCCTTACCCGGACAGCGCTTACATTGACATTGCGCAGGCGAAATACGACCTCGACAGCCCAAACGTTATTACCAGCAGCGCCGCTGAAGGCCTTTATCATCCGCTTGCTCAAGAGCACACGAAGCCTTCACCTTATTTGAGACGCCCTTGCTGTATTTCTTGGCCACTGCCTTGCTCTTGCCGCAGATGGCGAAGGACCCATCAACCGTCGTCATCATTACCGCAATGATTGCTTATCTGGCATTATCGACTTTGGCCAGGCTCAAGGGGCCTCGGCGGCAGCGCGCTCTCAAAAATGGTGACCTCAACCACAAAGTTATCGTCGTCCCATCGACTTCCAGTGGCCACGGGCGGCATTGTGGGTCGTCGAGCAGAGCGTAGACCAGGGTCGGATGACTCACCAGATGCCACTGTAAAGTACCGCCGTGGACTTTGAGGATGAATACGCCGCAGATGGCACCGCCGACGATGCAAAGACGCGCCGACCGGCCCAGAGCTCCTAGAGGCAAACTTCTTCCGCTGGAAAATCCCTTTGAACAGGTGGTTATTGGCGACATTATCCATCTTGCCTCAGGAACGCGGTTCCTGCAGACTGCCCGTTCTGGACGCTGAGACCTCTTGTCAGCGAAACCGCACTCACCGGAGAATCAGGCCACCATCAGGGAAAACCGCTGGTGTGGTACACACGCTCGCCGTCGTGCGGATAAGACGCGCTATCCTCTCGGCTCTCTGGGTACTGCAAATCTGCTGTTCACAGGTTTTCGGTTCGATCCAGGAAGCGCAACGGTATTGGTAGTTTACAACCAGCAACAAATCTACGTGGGCATAACGAGCTGCTCCAGCAACCTGCTGGCGAGACCAGCTTTGATGGGGTCTCAAGTCCACGCTTCTCCAGGTGGCAACCACCGTTCATGCTGATTATATACCCCATCGTGTTCTTGCAAACCTTGGTTCCTCAGGGTGACTGGTTTGACGCGCTGCTCTTCATCTCAACGCAATTAGCATCACCCCTCAGATGCTGCCTGTGTGTAATACTTGCCTTTCTGGTGGAACGCAAATGGCTAAACGGACGTTATTATTAAAGTCCGGCCGCAATCAAACCCGCAGGCGCCATGGACATCCTGTGTACTGGCAAAACCGGCACCATCACACCGAGCGAGGTTTGGCGGTAGCAGGCGCCACCTCAACATTATTCTGGGCGGGGATCCTAGTGCTCCGTCACGCGTAGCCAGCAACTACTTTCAGACGGGACTTCGCAACCTTACTTAATAACGCAATCATCAAGACTTCAAACGACAGGCTGCCCGCAACCTGCACTGAGCATTGGTGAGAAAATCGGCGAGGTCGGTATTTGGCTTTGAGCGCCGCCACGCGGGTGTTGTGGTGAAACACAAGCAATAAGACACAGATGATCACCAAGAGGCGCCGTCGAGAGTTCTCCAACTTTGCTCCTTTGACCTGGACTCCGAAGATTAAGCCGCTGACTCCGCCAGCGTAAGGCGTCATGGACCCGTCTACCAGCTCAATCAAGGAGGTAGCATGGTTGGGTATGAAGGCGACCCTCTCGCAGCGTCAGCGGGTTGGCGTAGACGATGAGCGCGACTGGAGTGCTGTGGCTGGCGCTTTTGGATCCGCCAAAGGGGCGCTTGCGAAGGCAATCATGGGCTCCAACCAGAGGCGTGCAGGGTCAAGGTATCACCGGTGACGGCAGGGCGTCGCTGCCGCCGTCTGCGAAGGTGCGTCCACGTTGACGGGCATCTTACTTGGGAGCGTGGAATCTCGGCGACTGAGCAGCTCAAGAGCGTGTCGAGAAGACCAATGCTTGCAAAGCTTTCCCTATGCAAAAGCTCGCGTTGTCTCACGCTCAGATCCAACAACCACGTGGTCCAGGCTGGCGGGCGACGGCATTACGCGACGCGCTGCCGCCGTGCGCTCTTCCGATGGGATCTCCGTCGATACTGCCGTTGACGTGGCAAAAGGTCGCGACATCATCTTACACACACAGAAGACCTGCTGGTACTTGACACAGGTGGTGAAGGGTCGCAGAGACCTACGGCAACTGTCAAATTACATCAAGGCAACCGCAAGCTCCAACTGGCCAACGCTGTCCGTTTTGGTGGCCAAACTTCCACCCACCGTTCTTGCCTGCTGGGCTTCCTCCAGCTTATATCTCCTGTTGGGACTGGCGCTATACCGTTACCATCGCGATTCCGTGGGACAGGTGAATTACGGCGATTCGTTCCGCGCACAAATGACCCTCGCTCTTGGACTTTCATTCGATTACAAACTTTATACTTTTGGATTGGACTATCAATTCAATCGTCTTACTAACCTTTGCGCTTATATTTCTTTGTGGTATCCCCTGCACTTTTCTGGAAGGAACCTGGGCGGGGCTTACCGCAGCCAGGAAATACCGCAACTCAGGCACTCTTCTGTCTTTCCAAGCAGGTTGGTTCATCAGTCCATATGGACCCAGACCTTTGTTCTCACGCGCTCAGAACCAATACGGGTCCGTTTCAACCAGAGCATGCCATCGAACTTCCGCTGCTTGCTCTAACCACCGCGGAATCGTATTTATGGTCAGCGCTCTTCCATATCTGCCACAGTGTTCACTTCCAGCCATAGGTCTTGTTACTTTCCTTTATCATTCACTTTGGATGGCTAACTGCACTCCTTAGGCGGGTATAACAATTTCTTATCACCACATAATTAGAGCCTCTACGTCAAGCGATTTGGCTCGCTGCTTTGCTTGCTCTAGGAAGGACCACGATGGACGTAAAAAGAAATATGGACCAGCGCATATCTCTGCGCGTTACGACCAAAAGCCTATTGAGCAAGAAACTTTCTCAGTTCAAGGAGTATTGGGCGTACCAAATGCCCAGATGGCAGAGGTTACCCGATCACCGCAATCTTACCATCGAAGGTCCTCACCTCGAGGACAGCACCTCCGTCCACATGAAGAACAAGTCTTATGTTGTTTTACCACTACGTAGCGATTTATTGTGAGACGCAATTGCCCGTAGGCTCATCGGTTACTGGCGAGAAATTCGTTTCTTCTCGCCACTCAGACAGGCATTGGCTCATGCTGGATTGCCGGGATATTGCATGGACTGGAAGACTGGCTCGCGACGAGTACACAACGGCCTTAAGCGGGCATTATTATCTCAATGGATACATCGGAAGATTTCCGCGCCAAAGCAGGAGGGCATTCGTTACTGTAATTCGCCTGCGTACCCAGAGCCTGCAAAGATTATGACCATAACGGCCAGCCAACCAGACAGAAAAAGATGCCGGGTGGTTTAACCGCGGCATTAATGCGGTTTTGGCATGTCCAGCCGCCGCGAGAAGAACTTCCAGTTGTATTTGACCTGACGGATGGCGTGGTGGCATCTATGCCTAACCAGCACCCCTTGTCCAAGACTACGACTAAGGTATTTCCAAGCTGCACTTTGGGCTTGCTGCCGCCGACTCCATGAGAGACGTGGGGCTGGGACAACCTGGTAAACTTTATCTTCTGGGTAACGCCCTCTCGGTAGCACGCTCTCCGGGTAGCGCGTTCTCGAGCAACCCCACCTCAGTTCCTGCGCCTCCCAGCTCCCAGCTCACGGCCGTCAACAGCGTACCTTCCAGGCTACCGCCGCACCACCAACAAGAAGGATCACTGGCTGTTCCGCACAACGTTGCAAACAAAGTTCTCTACTCGTCCTACCAGTGGGCTTGCGGCAAAAGTACGACCCTGCAAGGGCTTCTCTGACGGGGAACGCCGGCGCAATTCTCAGGCTGCTCGCCTGGCAAACTCTTACGGTCTGGGCCTTGGCCAGCTTCCTGGTTGATATCTGCGAGGAGGATCAGGCCTCTGGGCGGTCACGCTTGTAGCAAAGAGAGAAACTTCCGAGCCATGTTATGGTGCTCGATGCATCCATAACAGTGCTCACTACCTGGTTATTTCTTCTTGCTCTGTAAGAACGTCAACGCAGAGTCTGCCTTACGTCAGCATGATGCGGCATCGGCGAGCACCCTGCGGTTTCAAACCAACCTATACGACTGCTCAGGGCTTCCAGAACATGTTTGACCTGATACAGTGACGACGAGCGCACGGCAGCTGACTGGGCTTGCAAACGGACTACGTGCGCTTTCAAACATGCTTACCATGGCCGCTATAGTTGAGCGCCGATAAGCTGCAATCGAGAGCTTTAACCGCGAGGCTGTCGATATAAGGATTTTGGAAGAAGGGTCTTCTCAGTGGCGGCCAGTACATGACTTTAGCATTTCCTGCGCTTACTTAGCCTGGGCCTCGTGACATGGATCCTGTCAGGCGTCACCATGTGATCAGCCGAGGATATTATCATCAAGCTGCAAAGCACTACTACATTAACTTGGGCCCTCCTATTTCCGACTCTTTGGAAATGAGAGGCAGTTTATTAACAGAGAATTCTTTAACGAGCGGAAGTTTTGCTGAGCAGGAAACTTGTGCCCTTGCCAAAACTCGATCACACATAGCTTGATCACACACCATTTTGTCGCCAACTGGTCTTTATGGCTGAAGAAGCTATTCTGATTCGCCATTGGCCCATTTCAGTGCAGAAGTGGTAAAATGCACGTTTGGTTAGGAACATACAGGATTGGCACACTTCTATGCAATCGTTTTACCAGCAGTTTAGGTGAACAGACACTTTTGTGCACCATTCACATTATTCCTGAACTACTCAAGCGTAGATGCCAAATATTAAAACTAAAAGAACCATCCCCCAACTAAACGGGTTTTTACCCAAAGCAGCACCCTCTGAATGACATATCCATTTCTTTTATTAGTTTTTCATTGCATATAGGCGGTCTTTTATGCATGCAATTACCTTCATTACGTTTTTTGAGCGCCCTGTATATGACTCTCCTTGCCCATGACCCTCGCGCATTTTGGCGCAAAACACATCCGTAACTACGACGATGTATGGCGCGCTTCCGTAATCAGCTTCTTCGCAAGAAAGCCGCGCTGGTTACCTGCGGATAAATCTAATCCGCGACGGGTAGATGTACGTGAAGCGCGGTCTTCTTTGCTTCGCGGATGGTTTACAACGTTATCGCGAGCATCGGCTCCAGAGGCGCCAGGCAATCAGCTCGCCCGCATAACGGCCATATGCGCCTGCTTACCAAGATGGCGCCAGTAGCGGCGTCCCAGGTGAAGGCCGCGTCAGCCTTTGGGCATCTTTCCAGAGTCTGGACTCCTGCGAACGGATAATGTACGAGCTGGGAATCAGGCCGATCAATGGTCTGCAAGCGGTCCTTCTGAATCTCAAAATCAGGTTTTAACTCTGACTTAACAATACAATTCACTCAAACAGCCAATGCGTTTCCGGCCTCAAGTAACTGTCTGGGTCACCAATAAGCACTTACGTCAAGTCTGCGTCGTAAAAGCGCAAGCATTGCCTGAATAAGCGCACATCACAGAAAGCCCTGATGTTCCTCGACGGTTGTGATCCCTCTCGTAGAAGTTCGCGAAAAACCTCGCGAATAGCGACAGGAAAATCCGATCAAGCGCCGAAAGGCGTGCAATCTGCGCTACGCGCTCGGCGAAAAGCCCGTATAGCTCTTGGGATAGTAATTGTGGCGGGCGGCGAGCAGGTAAAATCAGCGCCAGCTACTCTCACGCAAATGTCATCCTTGGTGATGGTCGCAGGCATTAAGACCACGTGGAACTTGCGGGAAAGCTCAACGGTCTCTGCCGCGTCAAGTCAAAGTCCGAGACACGTACGTAATGCCGTCTGCAGGATTCGTCAAACTTCTGAATGCCAAATTTGGAAGGTCATGGAGAAACATCAGCAGTAAGTTGATCTCATAGCCTTTGCAGAGCTCCAAAAGTCCGGCAGGCACCTGGTGCGATAATCAATCCCTACTTCCTCAGGAATCTGCAAGACGTAAAGGCGTAGTGGCATCCGGCTGCCTGTGCTTTTTACCACAACCTCAGCATTAGCCTCATATCCACCACTTCAAAATACAGTGCCGTTCGGTGCATAAATCTATCAAGCAATTTACAAGCCTTTCCTAAAGACAGGGTTTCTCGCCAGTTAGTCAGCCAGTCAAGATGCCAGGCGCGAGGAAGATCGCGATGGGAGCCAGTTGGTCAGCCGATCAATGAAGTCCGGCGGGAAAAATCTCTTCCTAGGATACCTAAGAAGAGGGATGAACGTTCTAAAACGTGTGGTTTACTCACTTTTGCGAAGACATCGTTGATACGATCCTCGTCAACGCCGAAGAACGAAATAAGGTACCATGCAGCGTAAGCAAAGGCATTACAAGCAGGTAGAAGACCTGGTTGCAGGCTATGGACAATCAAGCAGACCAAAGGGCCGGAGACGCCCGCAGGAAACGGTACCAAAGGTGGAAAGAGGTAAGCAACTGGAGCCAATACCGGAATAAGCATGCGGTGATGAACGGCTTACACAAGAAGGCGGGGTAACTGCGTACAGAGGCTCGCCGATACCAGGGCGCCTGCTGGATGGACTCCGGTCAGGTACTTCTTGACGCGCGCCCGGTGCTTGGCGTCTTGAAGAGGATTGCAAGGGTAACGCAGCACCTGGCCGCCACTGCCATCATCAACGGAAAGAACCCAGGTGGTTGATGCCCTGAGTTAAACCCTCTGGTTGTTAAGCATAACGTGGATTGGAGTAAGTGCCTACAGAGACCAGCAGCAGAGCCAGTAGCGGAAGGTAGGAACCAAGCAGGTAAGCACAAGACGCCAAACTTGTCATAGAACTGAAGGACAAAAGAAGATTGCCTAGGGTGAGCCCTTCGCCACGCAGGCGAAGAATCAGGACAGAACCAATGTGCTGCCAGTGCGGTGCAAAGTGGAGTCAGGGAGAGGTGTCCAGAACGGCAGCAACGCTTGTACGGGTTCTTCTCCAAGAATGCGAGAAGAGGTGCGCAGATGATTGCACAATCCTTGCCGCACTGCTGCTGCGTTGAACAGGTCAGAGGAAGCGTGACGATAAATGCGCCTCCTTGAAAGCAGCAGTTGGAAGGCTGAATGGAAGGTGTAGACAGATGGGAACTGCAACGCCATCAGCAGTCTTGGAACAGAAGAGGCGCCACCAGCGTTGGCAATGGAGAGTGCACCATACATATGCTTTTTAGAACGCGAGAACCGCCAAACTCCTTGGCGGCATTCTCGCCAGCGAGAGTGGCAGGTAAGCGAAAGTGCAACCCATGGTCCAGATAACACAGCCACCACTCGTTAGCGAGCACTACCAGTGGAAGTTGATAGCGTTGATAATACCGTTGATCAGACCTGCGAAATGATGCCGAAACAGTGGAACAAGTCTTAGCAATCTTCTTAAAAGGCCTTTAGACAGGCTTGTTCCTCGTACTTAACCTTCTGAGCTGCCTTCTTGTTGTCGCATAGCTGCGGAACGCTTCGTCCTCAGATGCGTCACCATGTAACGCCAGTAAGCTTGAAACTCAACTGTGCTTTGTTCCAGCCAGGATAAGAACAACCTCAAAGGTACTCTGCAGCCACTCGACCAGGCCCGCGCGGCACCGTCGATAGCCTTGATGGCCTCGAGGTCAGCCTTTGCAGGATCTGCGGTCTTGATGCAAAAGACCTGGTCATACAGACCATGTTGCTCTGAACATTTTCTTTTGCCGCCGACGGCGGCAAGAATCTGTTCTGGCTTGGTGTCAATCCATACTTTCCTTCTTTCTCTCGTTGCGTCTTGCCTTAATACTTATCAGAATACATAAAAATGAGCTTATCAGTGCAAGTCAATACCTGTGGTTCGCGTGACTTTCACATCTTTTGACCTAATTTGAACACCCTGTTACTGCAGGTAAGCTGAGCGATTTTTTTTCAAACTTACCAAACACTTGCACGTCATGCTGATACCACTGACCGATACAACTGAAACAAATGCTCACGCGTGCTTTGTCATTTGTTACTACAGTGGAATACTGGTGCCTACAACGCCAATGGGCGGCATTAAAGCGGCTTTTGCCTCTTCAACGCTCTGGTCAGCAGCATAATCCGCCAAGTTTTGCGTTACCATCAGCCTGCTTAAGGAGCCTGAGCTGCTCTTCGTTTTAACCTGTGTTGCTAACACCATATGGTGATATTCTGTGCACGAACAACTTCAGCTTTTGTTGGTCTGCTGCACGTCAACCATAAAGATTCTGATATGCCTTGCCCACTAATATAGGACAGTTGATATCTGTTCCAAGAATCATCACCTGAGCAGTGCACCGGACTTAAAGGCGTGTAGATCCGTCAAAACCTCTGGGTATGATGGGTTCAGCCTTGAGGTCTGCCTCTTTGCCCACCTCAGGCCCTTATTGCAGGCAATAGCAACGATCTTACATTAAAGAACGAGCATAGCGCAGACCGCCAATAACGTAAAATTGCGACCACTAAGCTGCAATTCCAATAGCAATGTCTGATTCTTGTTCGGTAATCTTACTTAAGCTCGTGCTGCAAAGCTCAAAGTCTTCCCCGCGCCTTCAACTGCACGTACAAGGCCTTGCTCCGCCCCGGCGATAAGACCAACAACCACGTCGACCTTAAAGTGAGTGCGCACTCAACCGCATCCAAAACACCCAGACGTACATGAGGTTCCAGCGCCAAAATGATTCTGCCTCCAAAACATGAGAAACTTTACCCACTCGATTACATGCCACCTGTGGAAGAACCTCTTTGGCACCGTACACATTGAGGTCTTCCTGGTTCCATAACAGTAGCCAGCTCAGGGGTCATCTGATCAGGTCCATGGTGTTTGGGGTTTCTTGTTTCGGTGACAGAGTTTTGTTAAATCAATCTTTTTCCTTCTGTGTTGTGATTTGCAACAACGTCGTTTTGTTGTATCAGGCAAATCCTCGTCAGAAGCGTTGCATTTTGCGATCTGTACGACTCCCAAACATAACATAGTTTTGTCGAAAACGCTTAACGCTCTTCTCCGTAATTTCTATTTACATAGGCTGCAAAGAGCTTGCTCTACAACGTTAGGCTGAGCAATTCACCCGAAGACATGGCGCCCGGCTTCTCATGATGTGCTCCAGTCTCTGCCAACGCTTAAAACGTAGTCAGACGGTGAATCAGTTCAGTCAATACCACCCGCGGGTAATGGGAAACCACCTTAGCGCCGTTTGCTTTGCCAATCCACGCACCTCAATGAAACTGGCGCATGCAGGCCAGGAGTAGCGGTAGTATGATTTGCAAGATCTTCTCGTCCCATGTTTTTGGCGTAGAGGCATCTGAGGTGGTAATCGTCGCCCGGGTGCAGTTGATGTTGAGGCGCATGGGTTTGAGCTGCGGGTCTCTCGCAGCCCAGGCAGGCTCCCACATGCCAAGGGCAGATGGAATGAGCCACACATGTGGTGAAACTACTGGGTCAACAACCCCAGGCATCAAGTAATTTATGCAAGTAGCTCAGTGAAGAAATTGTTCTTTGCGGTAACTTTTTCGATGATCACATCAGTAGTGTCACCTGCAATAACACCGCCAACAGCAATATCGTTGCTTTTGTTGCCGCAGCTCGCCGTGGCGCCTGGAATCTTGCCTGGCCACCGCGTGAAACCACAAAGCCCGTAACCGTTGACGCAGGCGTATACGTTTGAGCTGCTGGTTTGCCGATTGGCTGACCAACTACCGCCTCTGGATCGGCCCGAAATATAGTCAACAATGTCGCGTTCTGCTAGATTTGGCATTCTTGCGATATTACTGACATCAGACAGACCCCTCACAATCTCCGGTTACATTTACAACGTTTTTCACCATGTTTCATGTCTTGTCGAAATATTTCATCTGTAAGTAGGCGGTGCGTAAACGGTAGTATTCGTGTAAGTGGCGCCCGCGTTGCATGCGCATTTCTCGCCATCCCAGCGTAATGTGGTGGCAATTGTCGCAAAAAGCCATGTATTTTGAGAATTTCTCCTTCATAAAACACTTTTACTATGATTAGACGTGACCCTTATATATTTTATTGACTACTTCCCTTTATTGCCTAAAATTCAAGATTGCGATCTACATTGACAGCTTTTTGATACCACTCACCGGTACGTTAGCGTACACATTAACTTTCATCTTGAGCAAACTAGCTACAATTTTGATGAAATGCCCACGTCATCGCAAGCTCAAATTATCTCTCAGCCATGAGATAGCAGGTGTTTCACTAAGAGTAAAAACCAGAGACAATATACTGCGCACCAAGATTTGCACCAGAATCAAAACGCTCACTCTGAGGCATTCATCTAACACTTAGGCTCCCCTGCCGGACAGACCAGAAGCGAATTTCTGAGCAGAGTGCTCTTGAGTCCACTTCGCTCTAAGGTCTTGGCCTTTTGCCTGCCAATAGACAAAGGGTGGCTGGCTGCACTGAGGGAACCGCAAAGGGGATTGACTCTGTAGACGGAACCACTTCCAGCTGAGAAGGTCTTCCCGTTCTAAACGACAGCGGGGTGTGACGACTCTCTTGTTACCAACCAGCTCAACAGCTTTGTTTGCTTTACTGGTCAGGGCACCGTCCATGTAGGCTCCGAGCCTCAAGCTTTGCGCTCTTTGTAAACAGTCTACCAGGTTCCAACCGACAAGCTTGACGGCTGCTATGGAACCAGATTGACATCTCGGCAACCGTGAACGGCGATAACGCCTACAGGTCAGCACCTAAAGAGACTCAGGCAACTTTTGGGGTCAAAGATTGGCTACCAACCCATAGCCAGCGGCACCAAGGTTACATGACAACGACAACTTCAAGCTGATTGACCAGATTATCAACACCAGAGATGCCGGCGACTTCCTCTGCCAGCTAGTTCTACTGACCAGGTACAGCAAGATTATCAAGAGATAACTACAGCAACGTCAATTCTGCCCACAACAAGGACGGCTCGCATCAGGCAATAGGGCTGTGACGACAACACCTCTGCAACCTGGCCTCTAACTTTAGATGTACCTTCAACCTGGCAATTGAAGCTGGTCACCGGCGGTCAGCGCTGGACGTCTCAAGAAGGTTCAGGGTACATTCAGACTTCAAGGACCAGGAGGCGATAAGATCACAGGCAGAACAGGCTTACCGATTCGTGAAATTCTTGTTGCCAGGCTGGATTCCACCAGTCCTCAGTACCACAACCCGCAACCAACCCAGAAGCCTGAAGATCCACAGCCAAACGCAAACCAGAAGCTGGCCTCACTCTCAGAATCGCGACGAGATTCTGCAGAAGATCATCAGACTCCTCACAGTACATCCAGGTACAAGACTGCACTATTCCCCGACATGAGCCAGCATGCTCCTTGGTTTATCATCCAGGAGATCACCAATAAACGCCAGTAGTACGTTAAAGGCTCTCTACGAGCCACTGGACTACGTAACT
>BNJV01000570.1_pt1 | contig 80422 bp, 87 predicted proteins | sample 8540591 | NCBI WGS metagenome assembly BNJV01 (sample SAMD00202457, study PRJDB9452) | human saliva metagenome | host: Homo sapiens | reverse complement strand
GGCGCTGTGCTTTCGCACAGCGCCTTTCTTCTTGCCTGTTTCTGCCTGCAAGTGCCGGTTCTTTCGGCTCTCCGGCTTTTACCGCTCCTCTTTCTTCTTCGCGACCGCGAAGCCTGCGAGCAGCATGCCGAGTGCAAGACCTGCGTAGTTCAGCGCGAGCGGCGCCTCACCGGTCTTCGGGAGACGGCGCTTTCTGCCCTGCAGCGCAGTGCCCTGCGCTGCGGTCGGCTTCTTGCCGCCGTTCTTCTCCCCGAGTTTCCCGTCGCCCTGCCGGTCCGCGTTCTTCTGCGGGGTCGGCTCGACCGTGGCAGGCTTGTTGTCGACTGTCGGTGTCTCGGACGGCTTTGCGTTGTTCGCCGGAAGCGGCGCGACATTGTTCGGGCTGATGGTCGCGCGGTGTCCGCCGTTTCTGGTTCCGCCGCCGCCACCGGCACCGCCGCCTCCGCCGCCGCCACCGACGTTATCGGTATCCTGATCTTTCTGGTAGACCGCAACGAGGGCCACGTCGTGCGTGGTTCCGGCCGGAATCGTGTTCAGGAACTTGCCGCCGACCACCTGCCAGGTCCAGAAGCGGACGCCCTGCTTCACGGCACCGTAGGGGTTAATCTCGTCCTCGATCGTGAACGTGGTCGGGTTTGCGGCGTTGTTGACACCGCCCGCCGTATCGTAGGTGATGTGGTAGCGAATCGGCTCCCAGACTGCCTTGAAGCTCACCTCGCCGTCGCTCTCCGCCGTAATCTGATTATCCGCGACGCCCGGTGCGGAGCTCTTCTCCCAGCGGACAAAGGTGTAACCGATGCGGCTCGGGGTCGGCAGCGTGATGGTCTGATCCTCAATCGTATACGAGGTCGGGAGGTTACCGAGGCCCTGAATCGGGCTGTTGCTCGTCTCGCCGAGGTCATAGTTGATTGCATAGTGGTTCGGCGTCCAGCTTGCCGTAATCGTCTGGTTGCCCGTCGTACCTGCCGGAATGCTCGTAATCGTCTGACCGTTCGAAGTCCAGCTTCCGGTGTAACCGCGGCGCACCGGCGGCGCCAGCGGGACATCATCCTCGACCGTGAAGGTCGGGACATTGTTGGTCGGGTTGGTCGGCGTGCCGATGCCGCCGCCCGGGTTTAAGTTGTAGTTCACATTGTAGTTCGTGAGCTGCCACTTTGCGTAGTAGGTCTTCGGCGCTGCGTCCATCGTGTGCAGGGTCGTAATCGGTGAACCGCTGAATGCGGCATTGTCGTACCATCCCTGGAAGGTCGCGCCGTTACGGGTCGGAATGCCGAGCGCAAAGTCCGCGTCCTCGACCGTGTAGGAGGTCGGCGTGACTGCGCTTGCCGGGCTCGTCGGCTTGTCATTCATCACATAGGTGATCGGATAGACAATCGCCGGGCTCCACTTCATGTGGAAGTTCTTGTCCTCGAGATCCTGCACGCGGAGGCCGGTCACCGGAGTCGTATACGCCGCATCCGCGTACCAGCCCTCGAAGGTATAACCGGTTCTACTCGCCGGGGCGAGCGTAAAGTCGGAACTTAAGACATTGTAGCTTGTCACGGTGTTCGGGTTGGTCGCCGGGTGTGCCGCCGTGTCATGCGCGTGATAGTAAATCTGATAGTCGTTCGGGTTACTCCAGCGCGCGTAGTAGTGCTTGTCGGTAGCATCCATCGTGTGGAGGTTCGTGACCGGGCTTCCCATGAAGGTCGGATTATCGAACCAGCCCTGGAAGGTGTAACCGGATCTGACAGGCGCTGCGATTGCGATGTCCGGATCCTCGACCGTGTAGCTGGTCACGGTGTTCGGGTTCGTGCCGCTGGTGCCTGCCGGGACACTGTCGTTCATGTCCCACTGCACCGTATAGCTCTTTGCCGCACTCCACTTCGCGTAGTAGTGCTTGTTCTCGGCATCCATCGTGTGGAGGTTCGTGACCGGTGCGCCGGTGAAACCGGGGTTATCGTACCAGCCGAGGAAGTCATAGCCGGTTCTGGTCGCCGGAGCAATCGTTGTGTCCGGATCCAGAACCGTGTAGCTCGTCACCGTGTTCGGGTTCGTCGCCGCATGGCCTGCCGGGGTGCCATCGTTCAAGTCCCACTGCACGGTATAGTCTTCGGCGCACTCCACTTTGCGTAGTAGTCCTTCGCAGCGGCATCCGCCGTGTGAAGCGTCGTGACCGCTGTGCCGCTGAGACCCGGGTTCTCATACCAGCCCTCAAAGTCATAGCCGGTTCTCGTCGCCGGGGCAATCGTAATGTCCGGATCCAGAACCGTGTAGCTGGAAACCGTATTCGGGTTCGTCGCCGGGTGACCCGCCGGAGCCGCATCGTTCAGGTGGAAGTTCACCGGATAACTGTTTGCATTGCTCCACTTCGCGTAGAAGGTCTTCGGCGCCGCATCCATCGCAGAGAACTGCGTGACCGGCGTACCGGTGAACGCCGCATTATCGTACCAGCCGAGGAAGGTATAGCCGTTCCGGAGCGGCTGCGCAACCGTAATCGGCGACGGCACTGTCTCAACCGTATAGGAAGTGAGGTTCACCGCCGGGTTCGTCGCCGGGGTTGTCGGCGTATCGTTCAGCACATAGGTAACCGGGTAGCTGATCGGCGTGCTGTCCCACTTTGCGTAGTAGTGCTTATTCTCGGCGTCCATCGTGTGGAGAGCTGCCGGTGCCGGGTTTGTGAGCGCGGCATCCGTAAACCAGCCGAGGAAGTTGTAACCGGTGCGGGTTGCGGGCGCGATTGCGACATCCGCGTCCTCGACCGTGTAGCTCGAAATCGTATTCGGGTTCGTCGCCGGGTGACCTGCCGGGGTACCGTCATTCAGCGTCCACTGCACGGTATAGGTCTTTGCGGCGCTCCACTTTGCGTAAACGGTGTGGTTCGTTGCGCTCGCCGGGTTAATGGTTCCGACCGGCGTCGTGAGTGCTGCGTCCGAATACCAGCCCTGGAAATCGTAACCCGGGCGGGACGGCCGCCGGAGCGTGATGACCGGATCCGTGACCTGGAAGCCGCCCGGATTTGCCGCGTCATTGGTCGCGGGATGCCCCGCCGGTGTCGCGTCGTTCATCACATAGGTAATCGTGTACGGCAGCGGCGCACTCCACTTTGCGTGCAGCTGCGTCGGGTTCGTATCGCCCTGCGTCGTATCGAGGGTCGCCGGTGCCGGGGTCGTATAACCTGCATCCGTGTACCAGCCGAGGAAGGTGTAACCCGGGCGGGTCGGGGTGCCGAAGGTGTGATTCGGCGTTTCGACGGTGTAGGTCGTGAAGCCGGAATCCGGGTTCGAAGCCGGATGGCCTGCCGGGGTTCCGTCGTGCAGATCATAGCTAAGCGTATAGTTCTTCCGCGTCCACTTTGCGTAGTAGTCGCGGTTTCCTGCCGGTGCCGCGCCGGTGACCAGCTGGCTCACGGGGCTGCCGCTTAAGCTGCTGTTGTCATACCAGCCGTCAAAGGTGTAACCGGTCATGGTCATCGGCGCCAGCGTGACATTCGGGTCCGTGACCTTGTAGTGCGCAATCGTGTTCGGGTTCACTGCCGTGGCTGCCGTGCGGGAACCCGCCGGAATGTTCTCATGGTAGTGAATGTCATACTGGTTCTCCGTCCAGTTCGCGGTCATCGTGATCACGCCGTTATTCGTGGTCACGAGGTTTGCCGGGGTCGCACCGTCCGCATACGTTTGGCCGTTCGAACCGGTCCAGCCGTTAAAGGTATAGCCGTTCACGGCAAAGTGGTTCGTGAGGTTTGCGGTTCCCGTGCTGCCGGTAATCGTCTGATCCGGCATGGTGCCCGTGGCGGTCTGGCCTGCCGGTGCGTTCGCGACAAACTTGACCGTATAGTGGTGCGGGTTTCTTGTCACCGGACCCGGGACATAGGTAATCGTATAGGTACCGATTGCCGTGCTGCCCGCCGTGCCGTTATCAAGCGTGGTCGGCGCAAGCGGCGTCGCATTGTCCGTCGTCGTGGTCGCGACCGGCTGGCTGTTGTCAAAGTTCACGGTGACGCCCGTCACGCGGTCGTTGCCGATGAGACCTGTCACCGTCACATCGGACGGATTCCAGGTGAGGGGCTCGGTCGCCGTCACGATGCGCGGATTCACGGTAATCGTGAGCGGCACATTGACCGCACCGCTGCCCGCGTTGGTGAAACCGCCGTTTGTCCCCTGTGCCACAAACGAGCCGCCTGTGCCCACATTGATTGTGCCGTTGTTTGTGACATTGCTGCCAGCCGGAACGCCGAGCGTGTGCGCGCCCGTGTTGATCACAACGCCAGCCGGAATATTGGTGGTCACTGTCGTATTGTTGGTCAGCGTGATCGGCGGATTGCCGTTCTGGTTCGACCAGGCGATCGCATCGTCGAGGTTGCTGAAGTACTGCCGCTGGCCGTTCACAACCACATAGGCGACATCGCTGGTGACGAGCGGAATCGACTGGTTGACCGTCGTGCCGCTCTGCTTATAAGCACTGAACTCGACGAAGAAACCGTGTACATTGTAAGGCGCAAAATCGTAGCCGGTTAAGTTGTGAAGGTCGTTCCAGTGTGTCCCTGCATGAACCTGCATGACAGATTCGTAACCATTGACCGTAACGCCGGCAGTACCAGGTGCGGAATCTGCCCAGTTAGAGCCGTGGACATACATGCCATTCACCGGTCCTCCGGTTGTCTGATCATAATATTCCACCCCTGACTCAGGGCCGTCCTGCCAGCGGAATCGTTTATAGGTCGCCGGTGTTCCTGCCGCACTTGCACTGTAACCCTGTGCATCATACGGCTGCCCCGGTGCGCGAAGTGCTGCGCTGTTGTCGGGCCAAGGCGTGATGCTGTCCGCATCGTTCAGCGGCGCCCAGCGGTTACCGCCTGACCACGCACCGACTGTCGTGATGTTGTCAAGCACTTGATCTTCATCCGCGGAAGTAATCGTGACCAGGTAACCGACCATGCCGTTCAGACGATAGGACTTTGCGAGGTTATAGCTGTCCGCCCAGCTGACCAGATGACCCGGATTCGGCTCCACATACATATAGTAGTGTTCTGCCGTATCGCCCTTGTCCGTCCGCGGATTCGGAATGGTCGCCTTGGTGATGGTCGCACCGCTCGGCAGATTGTTCGCGCCGTTTCCGAGCGTAATCTTGACCTGCTGCGTCGCACCTGCGCTCGGCAGATGGAACTTAAGGTTGTTCTCGATAAAGGTCTGCGCGTCTGCCGCGGACAGAGCCGTCGGGAAAATAATCTGGTAGAACTTGTGCGCGCTCAGAATGTCCGTAAAGGTCTGGACACCGGTCGGCGTGCCGAGAAGCTCAATGCTGCCCACATCGACCTGGAAGTTCATCGAGGTGATGCCGGTTCCCGGTGTGTCGGTGACCGTCACATCCTTTAACTTGTAGGCCAGACGATTGTCGTCGTCGTAGTCGAGACGCTTGAACGCGACCGAGAGCGGCAGCGGTGTCGGGGAGGTCGGCGTATAGTTCACGACCGCGAAACGGCGAGAAGTGCTCTGCCGCAGCCTGTAAGACCGGCAGGTTCTCATTGAGACCCTCGCGGAGCGTGTCGACCTTTTCGTTGGTCTCGTCGATATGGAGGACGGAGACCGCGTTCTTCTCGATTTCCGCCGCATCGGTACCCGTCTCCGCGCTCGCCGCCGAGACAATCGCAATGTTCCGGAACGAAACCGCGAGGGTGCCCTTCGCATTGTCCGGCTGAATCGGCTCACCGCTCGCATTCAGCACCGTGAGGTCGCAGAGGAACTGGGTCGTCGCGGTCTTGCCCGCCGCCTCGGCGTGCTCGTTAATCTTTTCGAGCACTTCCTTCTCTTCCTCTTCACTGAGTTTCCGCGCTTTCAGCGTTGCGCCCTCCGGGAGCACACCGGCCGGGGCGCTGACTTCAATCTCGACGCCGTCCAGCTGCGTGTGCAGTACCTTCGCCGCATTGGAAGGCGTGCCCCAGCGCGCGGAACCGGCAGTCAGATTCTCTGCCTTCTTTTCCTTCGCCGCCGCATCGGAAGGACTTGCGCTGCCCTTCTCTTGAAGCTGCCGCTGTACGCCCTTCGGAAGTGCGAGGTCATTGATGAGCTCGGCATCCTCCCGGTACTCCTCGGCAGACGGCGCTGCGAAAGCGGGCGTCGCCGTCGAAATGTTCAGGGCGACCATTGCCGCACTGAGCACGCCGGCCAGCAGACGCTTTGACCAGTTCCTTCGTTTTCTCATATGCTTTCCTCCTTGTTACACTTGCCTACCATAGCTTCTTTTTAATAGTTTAGCGATATCCGTAAGGATTTTCAATGTTATATGAAGAAATTTTTTAAGTTTATTGTCATTCACTTAACATAGGAATTGAGTTTTAATCAACACTTTCATAAATAGTGTTGATTAACTTGAGCCGAACGCGGGGATTTTTGCACGAAAAAAGGCGCCGTGCTCCCGCACAACGCCTTTTTGTATTTTTAATTTTTCTTCCGACTGCCTGACCGCGCTTTACCGCAGTTCCTCGGCGAGCGCTTCCGCCGCCTTGGCGAGTGCTGCCTGCACGCCCGCGGGGTTCTTGCCGCCCGCCTGCGCGATATTCGGTCTGCCGCCGCCGCCACCGCCGATCAGCGGCGCAATCGCCTTGATGAGCTTGCCGGCATTGGCGCCCTTCTCTTCCGCTGCCTTGCCGACCATGACGAGGAGGTTTACCTGTGCCTCATCCGCACTGGCGAGCACGGCCACGCCGCCCTCGGTCTTCTTGAGCAGGCTGTCGCCGAGGTTCCTGAGCTCGTTCATCTCAATCTTTGCGAGCGCGGTCGTGAGGAGCTTCACGCCCTTCACGTCTGTACTTCTTCACCCGCATTCGCCGCGGCATTCCGCGCGAGCTCGGCGCGAAGTTTCTCGTTCTGCTTCTCGCTCTCGCGGAGCTCCTGCTGCAGCTGCTGAACGCGCTGCGGCAGTTCCGCGCGGTTGGTCTTCAACTGCGCCGCGAGCTCTTCGAGCTCCCGCACCGCAGCCTCGTAGTAAGCGGTCAGCGCGTCGCCGGTCAGTGCCTCAATGCGGCGCACGCCCGCCGAAATGCCGGTCTCGGAGATAATCTTCATCGCGCCGATATTCTCGGTATTCTTCACATGGGTGCCGCCGCAGAGCTCGGTCGAGAAATCGCCCATCCGCACCACGCGGACCTCGTCGCCGTACTTTTCGCCAAACAGCGCCTTTGCGCCCTCCTTCTTCGCTTCTTCGATGCCCATGACCTTGGTCTCGACCGGATGTGCCGCCCGAATCTCGCGGTTCACCAGCGTCTCGACCTCTTTGATTTCTTCCGGAGTGAGCGCCGCAAAGTGCGTGAAGTCAAAGCGCAGTCTGTCCGCGCTCACAAAGCTGCCCGCCTGGTTCACATGATTGCCGAGCACCTCGCGGAGTGCCTCGTGCAAGAGATGCGTGCCGGAGTGGTTCTTCGCCGTATTCTCGCGATTTGCCGCATCGACCGCGAGCGTCACGGTCTCGCCGATCCGGAACATGCCGGAGAGCACCTTGCCGGTGTGGCCTACCTTGCCGCCCTTTAAGTGAATCGTGTCGCGCACCGCAAAGCGGTTGTTGCCGGCTTCGATCACGCCGACATCGCCCTGCTGGCCGCCCATCGTCGCATAGAAAGGCGTCTTGTCGGTCACAATCGTGCCCTCATCGCCCTCTGCGAGCGCTTCGGTAAGCGCCGTTGCATCCTCCTCGCTCTCGTCGGGGAGAATGCGAACCATCGCCGTAATCTTGCCCTCGTCCGTCAGCCTGTCATAGCCGGTGAACTCGGTCGTGAGCTTCGGATCGATCTGCTGGTAAGCGGTCTGCGCCTCGCCCATATAGTTCGTGGTCTTTCTCGCCTTCCGCGCAGTCTCCCGCTGCACCTGCATCGCCTTCTGGAAGCCCGCTTCATCGACCGTGAAGCCGCGCTCGGCGAGAATCTCCCGCGTCAGATCGAGCGGGAAGCCGTAGGTGTCGTAGAGCTTGAAACGCGTCCTCGCCGGAGAGCTCGGTCTTTTTTTCTCCGCGGAGAGCGTCTCCTCGAGTTCCGCGAGTATCGAGAGACCCTGGTCAATCGTGCGGTTGAACTTCGCCTCTTCCTCGGTCAGCACCTTTAAGATCATCTCGCGCTTCTCTTCGAGCTCCGGATAGCCGTCCTTCGAGGAGGCAATCACGGTCTCGGCGAGCTTGCCGAGGAACGCGCCCTCAATGCCGAGGAGTCTGCCGTGGCGCGCCGCGCGGCGCAGGAGCCTCCGGAGTACATAGCCTCTGCCCTCGTTGCTCGGCATGATGCCGTCCGAAATCATAAAGGTGCAGGAGCGCACATGGTCGGTAATCACGCGAAGCGAGACATCCTTCTTCTCGTCCTCTTTGTACTGCGTCCCGGCGAGCTTTGCCGCCTCGTCGAGCAGGGCGCGTATCGTATCGACCTCGAAAATCGACTCAACATCCTGCACAACAACCGCAAGGCGCTCAAGACCCATGCCGGTATCGATGTTCTTCTGCTTGAGCTCGGTGTAGTGCCCGTGACCGTCGTTGTTGAACTGGCTGAAGACGTTGTTCCAGACTTCCATGAAGCGGTCGCCCTCGCCGCCCATCACATCCTCGGGGCCGGTGCCGTAAGCTTCGCCGCGGTCATAGTAAATCTCGGAGCAGGGGCCGCAGGGGCCGGAGCCGTGCTCCCAGAAGTTATCCTCCTTGCCGAAGCGGTAAATGCGTTCCGGCGCGATGCCGATCTCATCCCGCCAGATTGCGAAGGCCTCGTCATCCTCCTCATAGACCGAGGGATAGAGGCGGTCCGGCTCGAGTCCCACCGTCTTCGTCAGAAACTCCCAGCTCCAGTGAATCGCCTCGCGCTTAAAGTAGTCGCCGAACGAGAAATTTCCGAGCATCTCGAAGAAGGTGCCGTGGCGCGCGGTCTTGCCGACATTGTCAATGTCGCCCGTGCGAATACACTTCTGACAGGTCGTCACGCGGCGGCAGGGCGGAATCTCCTGGCCGGTAAAGTACGGCTTTAACGGCGCCATGCCGGAGTTGATGAGCAACAGGCTGTTGTCGTTGTGCGGCACCAGGCTGAAGCTCTTCATGATCAAATGTCCTTTGCTCTGAAAGAACTCCAGATACATCTTGCGGAGTTCGTTGACTCCGTATTTCTTGCAATCATTGCACTGCCCCTCTGTGTTTAAATTTTCGAATTTCCTAACTTTCTATTTTAGCCGTAAACTGCCGTTCTGTAAATCCGCTTTGTGCTGTCCCTACGGCAGTCTGTCCTTGTACTGCTCCAGGAGCTGATAGGCGCGGGCGCGCGTATTTTCCGCCTGTTCCCGCACAGAGAGCACGGTGCCGCTCTCCGCCGGGACATCGCGCTTTCTGCGCCACTCCTGCTGATCCTTGGTAAAAGCAGCTACCTCCTGCTCGCTCAACACGGCCGGGAGCACCTGACAGAGCGCATTGAGCTGGGTCTCCCAGTAGCGAAGCTCTGATGTCGCAAAGCGTGTCTCGCTGTCCGCGCGGCTGTCCTTCTTTGCCTTTTCCCGGAGTATCGCTATGGTTCTGTCCGTGTCCTCAAACTTCTCCCGGAAATCCCGGTAACTTCGCCCGGTGACGCCCGTGTCGGCGAGTGTCCCCGTGACGCTCATCTCGGCAGCCCGCGCCGCTGCCGCGCGCCGCTTTTTCGCGGAGCACTGTCTCAGCGAGCAGCGTAAATGCGATACCCGCAAAAAGGACAAAGCAAAGGAGACGCCATCTCTCATGCCGTCTCATTGACTTTGTCCTCCAATACAGCGCGGTGATCCGCCGCGTCGGTCGCGAGGGCATCGCATCTCTCATTCTCCGGATGCCCCGCATGTCCTTTGACCCAGCAAAATGTCACCTTGTGCGGCGCCATTGCCGCAAGGAGACGCTTCCAGAGGTCTATGTTCTTCACGGGCTCATTCTTTCCCCGGGTCCAGTTTTTCTTCTGCCAGCTGTCGATCCAGTGCTGATTGAACGCATCGACCAGATAGCGGGAATCCGAATACACCGTGACCTCACAGGGACGCGTCAATGCCTCGAAGCCCGCGATACAGCCGAGGAGCTCCATGCGGTTGTTGGTGCTCTTTTTGAACCCCGCCGAGAGTTCTTTCTCGTGTTTCCGCCCGCTGCCGTCTATGACCTGCAGAATGGTGCCGTAGCCCGCAGGCCCTTCGGGATTGCCGCGCGCCGCGCCGTCCGAAAATAGATTTACGCTCGTCACTGCTTTTTCCCCGCTGTCTTTTATTCGCTGAGGTAAGCGCTCTTCACCTCTGCATTGTGTAAGAGTTCCTCGGCCGTGCCGGAAAGGCGGATGGTACCCGTCTCAAGCACATAAGCGCGGTTTGCGATCGAGAGCGCCTTCTTTGCGTTCTGCTCGACCAGGAGCACCGTGGTGCCGCTCTCGTGAATGGATTTGATGATGTCAAAAATCTCATTCACATAGATCGGCGAAAGTCCCATCGAGGGCTCGTCGAGCACCAGCATCTCGGGCTTACTCATGAGAGCGCGTCCCATCGCGAGCATCTGCTGCTCACCGCCGGAGAGTGTACCGGCGAGCTGATTTTTCCGCTCCGCAAGGCGCGGAAAGCGGCGATATATCTCTTTGAGGCTCTCCGCCTTCTCCTCTTTGCTGTGCCGCGTAAACGCGCCGAGCTCCAGATTCTGTAAGACCGAGAGCTGGGAAAAGACTCTTCTGCCCTCCGGCACATGCGCGAGACCGCGCCGAACAAGCTGATAACCCGGCACATGGGTGATGTTCTGTCCGTTGTAGACAACCTCGCCGCCCGAAGACGGCAGGAGGCCGGTAATCGTGTGGAGCGTTGTGGTCTTGCCGGCGCCGTTTGCGCCGATCAGGGTCACAATCTCGCCGCGCTTCACCTCAAACGAGATGCCGCGGATTGCGTGTATCATGCCGTAATAGACATGTAAATCTGTCACTTTGAGCAATTCGTCCATATGCCCTCCTCACTCGCCGAGGTAAGCCTTCACGACCTCCGGGTCGTGCAGCACTTCCTGTGTTTCGCCTTGTTTCAGCACCTTGCCGAAGTTCAGAACCGTGAGGCGCTCGCAGATGCCGGAGACCAGCTTCATGTCGTGCTCAATCAGGAGTATCGTCATGCGGAAACGCTTCTGCACCAGCTGAATCGTCTCCATGAGCTCTGCCGTCTCATTCGGATTCATGCCGGCCGCCGGCTCATCGAGCAGTAGGAGCTTCGGCTCGGTCGCCAGTGCACGCGCAATCTCCAGTTTCCGCTGGGAACCGTAGGGCAGGTTTTTGGCCCTCGTATCCGCGAACTGTTCCAGATGAAATACTTCCAGCAACTCCGTCGCGCGGCGGTTCATCTCCTTCTCCTGTGCGCGAAACCGCGGCAGGCGAAGAATGCCCTCCAGGGTCGTGTACGGATAGTGGTTGTGGAGACCCGCCTTTACATTGTCAAGCACCGAGAGATTCGAGAAGAGCCGGATGTTCTGGAAGGTTCTCGCGATACCCGCCTGGTTGATTTCAATGATCGACTTGCCCGTCAGCTCCTTGCCGTCGAGGCGGATGCTGCCCTTGTCGGGGCGGTACACGCCGGTCAGGAGATTGAAGATGGTTGTCTTGCCTGCGCCGTTCGGGCCGATCAGACCCGAGAGTTCATTCTCCTCCAGGGTAAGCGAGAAATTGTCGACCGCCTTCAGGCCGCCGAAGGAGATGCCGATATTTTTTACTTCTAACATTGCCATGGTATCGCCTCCTTAAGCCTGCTTGCCGGGTTTCCGGAAACCGGAGAAAAGCCGCTCCCGGTACTGAATGAACGAGGGTGCCGAAGTAAAGAGCATCATGAGAATCAGGACAACCGCATAAATCAGCATACGGAAGTCGCTGAGGCCTCGGAGCAGCTCGGGCAGCGCCGTCAGAACCACTGCGGCAATCACCGAACCGCGCATATTGCCGATGCCGCCCATCACGACAAAGACCAGAATCGCAATGGACATATTATAGCCGAAGTTCTTCGGCAGAGCCTGCAGCGTGCTCAGATTGTGCGCGTAGAGCACACCGCCGACACCCGCGAGCGCCGCCGAAATCGTGAAGGCGAGGAGCTTATAGCGGGTCACATGGAGGCCGACCGACTCCGCCGCAATCTCGTTGTCGCGAATCGCCATGATAGCGCGCCCCGTGCGGGAGCGAATCAGGTTCTGCACAATGAAGAGCGAGAGCAACAGGAGGATGATGCCGGCAAGGAAGGTCGAGAGCCGCGGCGTGCCGGTGATACCCTGCGCGCCCTTGATTAAAATCTTTCCGCCGGCTTCGAGCTTCAGCGCCGCCGTGTCTTTCAGCGAGACATGCACGCCCTTCGCGTCCACGCCGAGGTAGAGCGCGTTGATGATATTCTTCACAATCTCGCCGAACGCAAGCGTCACAATCGCGAGGTAGTCGCCCTGCAGCCGGAGCACCGGGATGCCGATCAGGAAGCCGAAGAAGGCCGCCACTGCCGCGCCGATCAGCACGGCGAGCACAAAGTCGAGACCGCCCGGGAGCTTACCCGCCATCAGATTCGTAAAGAGCGCGGAGCTGAAGGCACCGACACACATGAAACCGGCGTGTCCGAGGGACAATTCGCCCGAAATGCCGACCACCAGATTCAGACTGACCGCGAGAATCGCATAGTGCAGAGCGGCACCAGAAGGCCCTTAAAGAGGGAACTCACCGCGCCGCCGTTTACCATCAACTGCACAATCGCAAAGGCGAGAATCACAAGGCCGTAGGTGATGCAGTCGTTTATAAATGCTTTCTTTTCCGATGTTCTGTTCATATTACACCTTCTCTCTCATCTGTTTCCCGAGTATGCCGGTGGGCCGCACCACCAGAACCAGAATGAGCACCGAGAAAACAATGGCATCCGAGAGTTTGGAGGAGAGATATGCCTTCGAGAGGTTCTCGAGCACACCGAGCAGGAGGCCGCCGATTAACGCGCCGGGAATCGAGCCGATACCGCCGAGAACCGCCGCAACAAAGGCCTTGATGCCGGGCATGGCGCCGGTGGTCGGCGTGAGGGTCGGATACGCCGAGCAGAGCAGCACGCCCGCAATCGCTGCGAGCGCCGAGCCGATGGCAAAGGTCAGGGCGACCGTCGCATTGACATTGATGCCCATCAGCGTCGCAGCGCCTCTGTCCTCCGCGACCGCGAGCATCGCCTGGCCTGCGCGGGTCTTATTGATGAAGCTGGTCAGCGCCACCATGATGATAAAGCAGACCGCAATCGCCGCGACCGTCTCGCCGGAAATAACCAGCTGGCCGTTTGCAAAGCTCATCGATTTGATCGGCACCACCGAGCGAAAGCTCTTCGGGTTAGCGCCGAAGATGAGCAGCGCGAGGTTCTGCAACAGGTAGGAGACGCCGATTGCCGTAATCAAGACCGCGAGACTGTTCGCGCCGCGGAGCGGCTTGTAGGCGACCGCCTCGATGATGACGCCGAGTGCCGTGCAGAAAAGAACAGAGAGCAGCACAGCCGCGGATGCCGGCAGGTTCAGGGCTGTCATCGCCGTGAACGCGACATAGCCGCCGACCATGATGATATCGCCGTGTGCAAAGTTCAGCATCTTCGCGATGCCGTAGACCATCGTATATCCCAGCGCGATAATCGCATAGATGGAACCTAAGCTGATTCCGCTGAGCAAATAAGACAAAAATTTCATGACTGCTCTCCTTTATGATAAAGAAAGGGCTGCAAATTACGCAGCCCTTTCGCTCTTCTCTTCCGTATGCGCTCAGTTCTCGATCGACTGGTAAGCGCCGTCCTTGATCACGACTGCCTTCGGCTCCTTGGACGGCGAACCGTCCGCATTCCAGGTGATGGTACCGGTGAGACCCTCGAGCTTAATCTCCGTCATCGCCTTCTCCATTGCCGTGCCGAGTTCTTCCACCGACATCGACGGGTTCAGATTTGCCTTCTCCGCCGCTGCCTTAATTGCATACATACCGTCGTAGGTATCCGCCGCGAACTGAATCGGAACCTCCTTGAAGCGCTCCTTGTACGCCGCGACAAACTTCTGGGTCTTTTCATCCTTCGCATCCGCGGAGAACGGCGTCAGAAGCATGAGACCCTCTGCGAGCGACTTGTCGAAGCCCTCGAGGTTCAGGATACCGTCCATGCCGTCACAGCCGAAGAAAATCGGGCTGTAACCCATGTCCTTGCTCTGCTTCAGAACAAGTGCCGCCTCGGTGTAGTAGAACGGCAGGAAGACAAGCTCTGCACCCGCGTTGCGGATGTTCTGGAGCTGGATGTTGAAGTCGGTCTTATTGTCCGCCGTGAACTGCTCGTCCGCGACAATCTGGAGACCGTTCTTCTCGGCATTTGCGACGAAGCTGTCGTGAATACCGCTCGAGTAAACGTCGGAAGAATCGTAGAGAATACCGATCTTCGTCGCGAGCTTGTGGCTGCCGATGTACTCGGCAGACTTCTCACCCTGCTGCGGATCCGAGAAGCAGACCGCAAAGGTGTTGGAGTTTGCAATGCAGTCCGGTGCGGAACCCGACGGGGTCAGCTGGAACATGTTGTCCTTCACGGACTCGTTCGAAACCTGAATGCAGGGTGCGCTCGTCACCGTGCCGAGCAGCATCTGCATACCCCAGTCCTTCAGGTGGTTGTATGCGTTGACCGACTTCTCTGCGTCGTGCTCGTCGTCGTCGAACTCAATCTCGACCTTGTAGCCGTTGATACCGCCGGCAGCATTGATCTCATCGACCGCAATCTGCTGCGCGTTCTTGCAGGCAAGACCGTAGACTGCCGCGCCGCCGGTCACCGGGCCGATGCCGCCGATTTTCCAGACCGCGCCGTCCTTACCGGCTTCGCTCTGTCCCTCTGCCTTGCTCTCACCTGCTGCCTTGGTCTCACCCGCCGCCTTGGTCTCGCTGCTCTTCTGCTGACCGCAGGCTGCAAGTCCGAAGACCATGGAAGCTGCTAATAATACAGATATCGCTTTCTTCATAACTTTTTTCCCTCCCAAACAACATACCAAACAGATATGTCGAAAAATTATAAAGAGCATATCTAGAGATGTCAACCGGCAGGGCGCAAAAATATAGCGATTCAGCAGATTTGATATACACCGTTCCGGATAATAACGACTTTCGGTTCCTTTGACGGCGCGCCGTCCGCACTCCAGGTAATCGTTCCGGTCACCCCCTGTAACCGAATCTCGGTCATGGCCTGCTCCATTGCGCTGCCGATTTCCGAGACCGACATTGCGGGCGTGATATTTGCCTTCTCCGCCGCCGCCTTGATTGCATACATACCATCATAGGCATCGGCCGCGAACTGATCGGGCGTCTCGTGATATTTTTCGCGGTACGCCGATGTGAAGTGCTGTGTCGCCGCATCCTCCGCCTCCGCAGAGAACGGCGTGAGCAACATGAGCCCCTCGGCGAGCGACTTGTCAAACCCCTCGACATTCAGGATACCGTCGATTGCATCACAGCCGAAGAAGGTCGGCTGATAGCCCATCGCATGGCTCTGCTGTAACACGAGTGCAGCCTCCGTGTAGTAGAAGGGGATAAAGACCACATCCGCCCCCGCATTCCGGAGATTTTGCAGCTGAACGGTAAAATCGGTTTTATTGTCCGCCGTGAATTGTTCATCGGCGACAATCGAAAGACCGAGCTTCTTCGCATTCTCCGCAAAACTGTCGCGGATTCCGCTCGAGTAGACATCGGACGCATCATACAGGATTCCGATTTTGGCTCCGTCCATGCGACTCTTCATATATGCCGCGGATTTCTCCCCCTGCTGGGCACTGGAAAAGCAGACCGCGAAGGAATTCGGATTCGCGATGCACTCGGGCGCCACGCCGCAGGGGTCAACTGAAACAGATTGTCCTGTACGGACTCATTGGAAACCTGAATACAGGGGCCGCTGGTCGGCGTGCCGAGCAACATCTGCATGCCCCAGTCTTTGAGTTCGTTGTAGGCATTCACGGACTTCTCGGCATCGTGCTCGTCATCATCATATTTCATCACGATCGGGTAGCCGTTGATGCCGCCGGCCGCATTGATTTCCTCAACCGCGAGCTCCTGTGCGTTCCGGCAGGAGATGCCGTAGACGGCTGCGCTGCCGGTCACCGGGCCGATGCCACCGATCTTCCAGACAGTACCGGCTTCCGCCGTCGTACTGCCGTCTGTGCTCTCACCGCCGCTCTGCGTATTTCCGCAGGCCGCGAGACAAAGCGCCACCGAGACTGCCAAAGCAGTCGCAACCAGTCGTTTCATAGAGGCTCCTCCTTCTCAATTCATTGATGTGAATAATTTTGCACAGTATAGTCACATCGGATTGAATTGTCAAGAAAAGCCCCTCGATTATTTTGAATATTTATAAATGATTCCACTCCGCAATCGGATCCCGCTCCATGAGCATGCGCACAGCTTCCGCCGCCGGCAGCTCCGAAAAGAGCACGCGGTTCACAACATCCACAATCGGCATTTCGACCTGCTCCCGCTCGGCGAGCGCAAGCGCCGCCTTTGCGGAGTACACGCCTTCCACGACCTGTCCGACTTCCCGCATGGCCTCTTCGACCGGCTTTCCCTGACCGATCAGGATTCCGGCTCTCCGGTTTCTCGAGTGCATGCTCGCACAGGTCACAATCAGGTCGCCGATGCCGGTGAGACCCGCAAAGGTCTCCCAGTGCGCGCCGATTTTCACGCCGAGACGTGCGGTCTCCGCGATGCCGCGCGTTATTAACGCAGCCTTCGTGTTGTCGCCGTAGCCGAGACCGTCTGCGATGCCCGCCGCGAGCGCAATCACATTTTTGACCGCGCCGCCGAGCTCAATGCCCTTCACATCGGTCGAGGTGTACACGCGGAACACGCGGTTCATAAAAAGCGCTTGCACCTGTTCCGCGACCGCACTGTCCGCCGCTCCCGCGACACAGGTCGTCGGAAGGCGTCTCGCGACCTCTTCCGCGTGGCTCGGTCCCGAGAGGCAGGCAACGACCGCATCCGGAATTTCTTCCTGTACCTCGTCGGTCTGGAAGAGGAGGCTCTTCTCCTCAATGCCTTTTGCGACACAGACGAGAAGCTGCCCTGTCTTCACATAGGGGCGCAGCTCTCGCGCGACACCGCGCGTATAGACCGAAGCGGTCGCAAGGACAATCGCGTCCTGCCTCTCGCCCGCCTTTTTCATGTCGGACGTAAACTGCATCCCTGCCGGCAGCTCGAGGCCGCCGAGCGCGGACGATTTCCGCGTGCGGCGCAGTTCCTCCGTGTGCTCCGCAAAGGGAGACCAGAGCAGTACCTCGTGGCCGTTGTCCGAGAGCAACATGGCAAGCGCCGTACCCCAGGCGCCGGAACCCAGAACCGAAATTTTAGCCATTATTTTTTCACCTCCATGCCGCGCGTAAACAGATGTAACTGACTCTCTTCGCCGCGAAGCAGCCGCCCGATGTTCGCGCGGTGGCGGAAGATAGAGAGCAGGGGATTAAACAGGGCAAGAAGCAGAAACTCTGTCTGAAATGCCGCGCCGACCGGCAACGCATGCCGGAAAAAGAAAACCAGTGCGAGCACCAGTAATAAGAGCATCGACAGAATCGACGAGAGCGAGACATAGTGAAACAGATAGCAGGTCACAATGAAGAGGAGGCACCAGGCAAGTGCCAGTCTCCAGTCGAGCGCAATCAACACACCGACCGTGCTCGCAACGCCCTTGCCGCCGCGAAAGCCGAGATAAAACGGATAGTCATGCCCGAGCATCACGCCGGTCGCGGTCCAGAGCACCATGAGAAGCTGAAGCTCTGCCTGTCCCCGGAAAAAGTGACGCGCGAGCACACAGGGAATAATCGCCTTAGCCGCATCGAGGAGCAGCACCAGAATCCCGGCTCCCGTCCCCATGACACGGAGCGAATTGGTCGCGCCGGTCGAATGGCTGCCGTAGTTCCGGACATCCAGTCCTTTCGCTCTGCCGAGAAAATAGCCGCTCTGAAAACTACCGCAGAGATAGCCGATCAAAAGCCAGAGAAGTCTCTCCATAGGTCACTCCTTGTCCTTTCCCTGTCGCTCCCGGATAAAGAAGCGCAGCATGGTTCCGCGGAACCCGAAGGCTCACGGATACGGTTCTCGAGATAGCGCTGGTAGGAGAAATGCATGAGTTCCTTACTGTTTACAAAGAACACAAAGGTCGGCGGCTTCACCGCAACTTGGGACGCGTAGAAAATCTTCAGGCGGTGCCCCTTGTCGGACGGCGGCTGCTTTAAGACAGTCGCCTCGGTGATAATCTCGTTCAGCACGCCCGTCCGGATGCGAAGCGTCTGCGAAGAGCGTATCATGTCGATCATCTCGAAGAGCTTGTTCATGCGCTGACCGGTCTCGGCGGAGACAAAGAGGAACTCGGCATAGCTCATAAACGAAAGCGTGCTCTTGATTTTGTCGGTGAACTCCTTCATGGTCTTATCCGTCTTTTCGACCAGGTCCCACTTGTTCACGACAACCAGGATGCCCTTGCCTTTCTCGTGCGCGACACCGGCAATCTTGGCGTCCTGCTCGGTCACGCCCTCGCTCGCATCAATCACGAGCAGCACGACATCGGCCCGCTCGACCGCTGTCACCGTGCGGATAATCGAGTATCTCTCGATGTCCTCGTGAATTTTAGACTTTCGCCGTATGCCGGCCGTGTCGATGAAGACATATTCCTGTCCGTCGTGTACCACAACCGTATCGATTGCGTCGCGCGTGGTGCCCGCAATGTCGGAGACAATCACGCGGTTCTCGCCGAGCAGGCGGTTGATAATCGAGCTCTTGCCCACATTCGGCTTGCCGATCAGTGCGACCTTCGGGCGCTCATCCTCTTCCGCTTCGCTCTCTTCGACCTGCGGGAAGTAGGCCTCGACAGCCTCTAAGAGATCGCCGATGCCGAGGCGGCTCGCCGCCGAGACCGGAATCGGGTCACCGCAGGCGAGATTGTAGAATTCATAGATATCATTCTGAAACTTGCTGAAACTGTCCACTTTGTTGACCGCGAGCACGACCGGCTTCTTTGCGCGGCGCAACATATCGGCGACGCGGTCGTCGGCGTCGGTGACACCGGTGCGGACATCGGTGAGGAAGATGATTACATCCGCTGTCTCAATGGCAATCTCCGCCTGTTCCCGCATCGACACCAGCAGTTTATCCCGGGATTCCGGCTCGATACCGCCGGTGTCAATCAGCGTAAAGTCGCGATTTAACCAGGTGCAGTCCGCATAGATTCTGTCCCGGGTCACACCCGGAATATCTTTGACAATCGAAATCGGCTCTCCCGCAATGGCGTTGAAGAGCGAGGATTTGCCGGTATTGGGCCGCCCGACAATGGCGACAATCGGTTTACTCATAGCTTTCTCCTTTTTTTCAAAGCACAGGGGCGTTAGCCTTTGTGGAATTTCTCGGTCGCGAGCTCATAGGCGCTGCCGCCGCCCGTAAAGCGGTATTCCCTGTCATTGATTGCGTCCACAAGATCATCCCCGCCCATGCCGATGATCACGCAGCGAACACCGAGCTCCCGCTCAAGGTCTGCGCGCGTCATGTCGTCGAGCAGCACTTCCTCGCCGCTCCGAAACACACACTGCGGGAGCAAGAGGCGGTCGCCGAGTGGCTTCCCTCTGAGACCGTCCAGAATATCCCGCCCGGTCAGAAGCCCTGTCACCGTGATTTTCTCGCCGAAGAAATGATTCTCCAGCGGGTAGAACAAAATCTTTTTGGCGGGGAGTTTCTCCCCGATTCGCGCAAGTTCCCGCGCAAGACTCGGCGCGGCGAGGAGACCGCTGAAGGTACTCACGGTTTCCGTTTGCGCCGACGGCACTACCGCCGACAGCGCCTCTCCGATTTCCTCGTGTAAGAGGGTCAGCATACCGACGCCGTTTTCCAGCTGCGGATAGCCGTCGTAGCGCGAAGGCTCGGGGAGCGGCCTGCCCGCCGTCAGATAAAATTCATCCGACGCCTGGACAAAGTGAATCCCGCACTTTTCCATGGCGCGGCGCTGGATGTCTTCAATTATATCGATTGCATTCGCGCAGTCCTCGGGCCCGAGGAGCTCTAACTTCTCTAACTTGTCGCGATAGTTTGTGAGGCCGACCGGCACCACGGAGACCGACTGCATGAGCGGCGCATAGCGGAGCAAATCCGTCAGGGTGCGCTTTAACTCTTCGCCGTCGTTATAGCCCTTGCAGAGCACAATCTGCCCGTTCATCTGTATACCCGCGTCGTAGAGCTTATCGAGATAGCGCAATTTTTCGCCCGCAAAGCGATTTTTCAGCATGCGGACGCGGAGCGAGGGGTTTGTCGTATGCACGGAGATATTAATCGGTTCCAGGCGATATTGAATGATGTGTTGAATATCCGCCTCTTTCATATTGGTGAGCGTCACATAGTTGCCCTGCAGGAAACTGAGGCGCGAATCATCATCCTTAAAATAAAGCGTATCACGCATTCCGCCCGGCATCTGGTCGATAAAGCAGAAGATGCAGCCGTTTGAGCAGGAGCGATATTCACTCATCAGACCGTTCTCAAAGACCAGCCCCGGGTCCTCGCCGCCGTTCTCGATCTCGTACTCCCACTCCTCGCCGTCCGGCTTCAGAACGAGCAGGGTGATGACTTCCGCACTCACCTGATAGCGGTAGTCAAAGACATCGGCGACCGTTTCCGTTTACTTCCAAGAGGCGGTCTCCCGCCGCGATTTCCAATTCCGCCGCCGCACTTCCCGGCTCCACGGCAGCAATTAAATGTCCCTTGTTTTCCGCCACAATCAACTCCTTTACTTTCTCGCATTTTACATGAATTATGAACGCTTTGCAACGCAGCCTTGCGGCAGGGAAACGAAAATGCTATGATTTAAAAAATATGCCATGTCTCTGACAGACCCAGCTGTTTTTTAGAAGGAGAACGAAGAAAGATGTCCAATCAGTCCACCGAAACAATCGTCTTCCCGTTGCGCCGCTGAAAATCGCAGCGCTCGAGAGCTGCCGCGATCTCGCGGAAAAAGTCAACGCTCACCTCGTGCGGATGCGCGCTGCGGGCGCGGAAGCGACCGATGAGCGCCGCCGCTCCCTGCACTACCGCGGCTATGACGCCGATTCCTATCTCCTCTCCATCAACTGCCCGCGTTTCGGCACCGGTGAGGGCAAGGGCGTCATCAACGAGTCCGTACGCGGCGCCGACCTTTTTGTGATGGTCGATGTCACCAACTACTCTCTGACCTATAAGGTGGACGGCAATGAGAACCACATGTCGCCGGATGACCACTTCCAGGATTTAAAGCGCATCATCGCGGCGGGCGGCGCGGCAGCGCACCGCGTGAATGTGATTATGCCCTTCCTCTACGAGGGCCGTCAGCACAGAAGAACCAAGCGGGAGTCATTAGACTGCGCCTACATGCTGACCGAACTCGCGAACATGGGCATCGAGAACTTCATCACCTTCGACGCACACGACCCGCGCGTCCAAAACGCGACCCCGCTCTCCGGCTTTGACAACTTCATGCCGACCTACCAGTTCATCAAGACCTGCTTCCTGAACATTCCGGATATGAAGGCGGACAAGGAGCACCTGATGATTATCAGCCCGGACGAGGGCGCAATGGACCGCGCAATTTATATTTCGAACATTCTCGGGGTCGACATCGGCATGTTCTACAAGCGCCGCGACTACTCGAAGGTCGTCGACGGCCGCAACCCGATTGTGGCCCACGAGTTCCTCGGCGCGAGCGTGAAGGACAAGGATGTGCTGATCATCGACGATATGATTTCCTCCGGCGAGAGCATGATGGACACCGCGAAGAATCTGAAAGACCGCGGCTGCAAGCGCGTCATTGTCTGCGCAACCTTCGGTCTCTTCACAAACGGTGTGAAGAGCTTCCGCGAGAAGTACGATGCCGGCATCATCGACTATGTCTGCACGACAAACTTAAACTACCGCAGACCTGAGCTCCTCGAGGAGCCCTGGTACCTCGAGGCGGATATGAGTCCCTATCTCGCCTACATCATTGACAGTCTGAACGCCGACGCCTCCTCGGGCGACAAGCTCTCTTCGACGCGAAAGATTCAGGACTTCTTAAAGAACCTGCAGAACGAGGAATACCAGTACTTCGGCTCTGTCATCGAATAAACCCACAGAAAGCGGGAGCGCGGCTTTTGCCGCGCTCCCGCTTTCTGTCTCTGTATGCTGTTTCGTCGGACCGTTCGCCTCTCGCTACGCGTTTCCTCCCTCTTCCGCCTCGCTTCGAATGTGCCCTGCGGCGATGTGCCGCTGCAATATCTCATCCGTAACCCGGAAGAGTTCCGCCGAGCCGAGAGAGGTGCGGCGCTGCCTGCCGTAAACCTGGGAGGCCGTGACCGCGTGCTCTTTCCAGTCGCCGCCGTCATTGCTGTCGTTTAAGAGGAGCGGCTGGAGATTGTCCATGGCGCGCGCAAAGCGGGCATCGGCACCTCTCCGGCGTCAAACTCCGCAAAGAGCGCCCGGAACTCGCCCGCCTGATCCTCGGGCAACAGTCCGAAAATACGCTCCGCGGCTGCCGCCTCTCTGGCAGCCTGGCTTTCTTTTGCCGCCTCGTCGTAGGCATAGGTATCGCCGGCATCGATTTCGACCACATCGTGCAGGAGGCACATCAGCATGACCCGCGCAATATCGACCGGTTCATTCGCATACTCGCGGAGCAGATAGGCCATCAGCGCCATGTGCCACGCATGTTCGGCATCATTCTCGCGCCGCCCGTGTCCCGTCAAGTGGGTCTGCCGGAGTACATTTTTCTCTTTGTCGAGCTCGAGCGCAAAGGCAAGCTGACGCCCGAGGCGCTCGTTCATCGCGTCTCTCCCGGCCGCGGCGATGCGGAATCCGCGATGCCGATAAAAGCGGCGTTTAAGCCGCGCTTCGGCCCCTGGGCGCGGTGCGAAAACAGGCGCTTTGCATTCCGGTAGGTGCAGACGCCGCTGTCAAAAATTTCCTGTACGCCCGCGTGCTCGAGGAGAAGGCGGTTTGCGAGCGCGAGATCCAGCTGCCAATGCCGCGCGCCGTCCTCTCCGGTGTGCGGCGCCGTGAAGATTTTTTCGATGTCCCGCTCGGGGAAGGTCGCCGCAAACTGAATCCGCACGGCCTCGCTCGTCTCATAGCAGGCCGCCGAGATGCCCGGACCTATGCCCGCAATCACATCCGAAGGTCTGGTTCCGTAGGCCTCCTGCATCTTCTCGAGACCGCAGAGCGCAATGCGATCCACCGTGCCGCGCCAGCCCGCGTGCAGCAGGGCAACCGCCTGGTGCGCGGGATCGTAGAGATAGAGCGGCAGGCAGTCCGCGTGGTAGGTCACCAGCGTGATGCCCGGCACATTGGTCATAATCCCGTCGACATTGTCATAGGGGCGCGGAAAGCGGACGCCCGCGCCGCGCTCGGCCATCGTAATTTCTCTGATATTGGTCGTGTGCGTCTGTTTTGCGACGGTCAGAGAGTCGTAGCTCACGCCGAGCGCCGCGGCCATGCGGCGGTAATTTTCCCGCACATGCTCCGGGTCGTCGCCGCGGTCAAACGAAAAATTCATGGTGCCGAGATAGTCCTCGCTCACGCCGCCCTGCCGGGTCGAAAAGCCGTGGCGGAGTTTCGGATAGGCCCGAAAGGCCGGAAAATAGAGATAGCTGAGCTCGCCTACCTCGGCTACCTCCATCTGATGCCCTGTCTCAAACTGCCAGGGGGGAAGCTGATAGTCTGCCATGCGATACACTCCTTTCCTTTGCCTCCACTGTACACCTATGCGCGCCGGGCGTCCACTGTGAACTAGAGTCTTGTCTCCCGAAACGCATCCCGAAGCCAGGTCAACTCCTCGCCGAGTATTCCGATGGCGTCAAAGCGCACCGGCGTGTTCTCGGGTAAGTGCTGCCGATAGAGGTACTGCCGCGCCGCGAGAAAGAGCCGCCGCCGCTTCCCGCTGTCGATGGCGGAAAACGGAATCCCGTCTTTTTTGCTGCTGCGATACTTGACCTCGAAGAAAATGAGATACCTGCCGTCACTGCCGATCAGATCAATCTCGCCGCCCCGGCAGTAAAAGTTCCGGGCGAGAATTTCAATGCCCGCGGCACTGAGGTATGCCGCCGCCTTTTCCTCATACCGCGCGCCGATGTCGCGCGTACTTTGCCGCCTCATGCCTCCTCGCCGCCGAGTTCAAAGTGCGTGAGAAAGGTCTTCCGGTGCACCGGCGTCGCGCCGTATACACGCAGCGCTTCGATGTGTGCCGCCGTCCCGTAGCCCTTGTTCTTCGCAAAGCCGTAGGCCGGATAAAGGGCATCCAGACTGATTAAGAAGCGGTCCCTTGTGACCTTGGCGAACACCGAGGCCGCCGCAATGCTGAGACTCTTTGCATCACCTTTCACAATGGGCAGCTGCGGAATCGCGACGCCGGGAATGGTCACGGCGTCGTTCAGACAAAAATCCGGCGGCGGCGACAATTTGCCTATGGCCTCCCGCATTGCCTCGTAGGTCGCCTGCAATATGTTGATTTCATCAATCCGCGCCGGAGAGACACTCCCGATGCCGTAGCTCACGGCTTTCGCGCAGATCTCATCAAAGAGTGCCTCGCGCCGCGCTTCCGAGAGCTTCTTCGAGTCATTCAGGAATAAAATTTCCGCGCCGGGCGGCAAAATCACGGCTGCCGCGACGACCGGCCCCGCGAGCGGTCCTCTTCCGGCTTCATCAATGCCGCAGATTGCCGCATAGCCTTTGGCAAGATATTCCTCCTCGTATCTCCGGAGTGCGGCAAGCCGTGCCTTCTCCGCCTCGAGCTTCTCACCTTTCAGCGTTCTGAGTGCCATCTGTCTTCTCCTCTTCCGGTGCCTCGAGAGAAATGCGCCCGAGCGCCCCGCTCCGGAATTCGTTGATCACGATTGCCGCCGCCTTTTCCGTATCCGCCGCGCCGCCGGCCCCTAAGCAACCGCGGCGTTCCGCAATCCGGCAGAGCATCTCCGCCGGGCTCTCTGTACCGGTGAGCGCATAGCGCTCCGCTGCGCCCGCGAGTTTACCGTTGGCCTGAAGAAAGCCGAGCAGCGTCACGGCGAGCTCTGTCTTATCCACAATCATCTCGTTGATCGAGCCGAGGAAGGCTATCTTCTCGCCGATGGCAGGATCCTCAAACTTCGGCCAAAGTATGCCCGGCGTGTCAAGGAGCTCCACCGACTGGTGAAAGCGTATCCACTGGTTGCCGCGTGTCACGCCGGGCTTATTGCCGGTCTTTGCCGAACTTCTGCCGGACAGCATATTGATGAGCGTTGACTTACCCACATTCGGGATGCCGGCGACCATCGCCCGGACCGGGCGGTTCAAAATGCCGCGCTTACGATCCCGTTCCCGCTTTGCCTCCGCCGCCGCGTCTATGGTGCGCATCAAAAGTTTCCGGTTGCCGCTGCCGCGCGCATCCATCGCAACACAATGTGCGCCCTCTGCCTGAAAGGCGCGCTGCCAGGCCGCTGTCGTCGCGGCATCGGCGAGATCCGCCTTGTTCAGCACAATCACGCGCTCCTTGCCCTGTCCGAGCCGCCGGATCTCCGGATTACCGCTGGAATACGGCGCTCTCGCGTCCAGAAGCTCAATCACCATGTCGACAATGCGCACATCGGTTTCCATCTCGCGGCGCGCCTTGGTCATGTGCCCCGGGTACCACTGTATATTCATCTCGTTTCCTCTTCTCAGCGAATGTGCCCCAAACTTCGCAAGGGCTGCATTCGGAACCATATTCTGCCGCGTATCATTTTCCGCGTAACATTGCCTATGCTCTCGGAGCGGGAATCCTCACCCGACTCCAGATTGTCGCTCAGCACAAAGTACTCATCTCTCCCGAGCGAAATGCTCTCGTCGACCCGGCCGGGGCTCGTAATTTCCCCGAACTTGAGATGGGAAGGGCTCTCGAGAAGCTTGCCGTTCACATAGAGCTTGCCGTCCCGGATCACAACACTCTCGCCCGGCAGCGCGACAATGCGCTTGATGTTGGTCTGTCCGCTATCGCTCTTGAAGAGGACAATGTCAAAGCGCCTCGGCCCGAACAGCTTGAACCCGAAGCGATCCAGGAGCAGGCGGTCGCCGTCCTCCAAGTCGGGCGCATGCTCTGGCCGTTGTTCACGACCTGAGTCCCGAAGGAATAGACAATAAACCACGCAAAGGCTATGACGGTGACAATCTCCACCAGGAGGCGGCATATACGCCGCAATAAGCTATCTTCCACTTCGTACGAAGGACGCATGAGATCTCCGTTCTATTCAAAAACAGGGCTGTGCCTGTTGTTCTTTTCAATGATCCGTTCATTTCGTGTATTGCATACTTTAGTATACCATAAGAAACATACCGCTATACTTACGATTCCATGAAGCCGACGCCGGTTTTTTCGCAACAAAAAGGAAGAACCATCATTTTCCCTTGAAAGATGACAGTTCCCCCCTTGGTGTTCTGTATGAATTTTAGATGACCTCTTTGACCTTTGCAGCCTTGCCGGAGAGCTTTCTCAGGTAGTTGAGCTTTGCTCTTCTGACCTTACCGCGGCGGATTACATCCACCTGGTCAACGAACGGCGAGCTGAACGGCCAGGTCTTCTCAACGCCGATGCCGTTCGAAATCTTGCGGACCGTGAAGGTCTTTCTAAGTCCGCCGTTCTGAATCTTCATGACGACGCCCTCGAACATCTGGACTCTCTCGCGGTTGCCCTCTTTGATCTTGTTGTGGACACGGACGGTGTCGCCAACCTCGAACTGACCCGGCACGCGAATCTGCTCTGCTTCAATCTTCTCTAAAATCGGATTCTGTCTCATTTTCTTTTCCTCCTGCAACATTCGACGTTCTTGCGCGCAATCGTATGCCGCAGCGGAACATCTCTTCATAAACAGCTTTACCAGTCTAGCATAAACCGCCCGATTCCACAAGCGATTTTTTTCAGGGTTTCATCCGCACTTTGCTCTGCCTGCGCCTGCAAAAATTTACGGTCCGCCTTGTTAAGCTCTACCTTGGCAAACAGATCCGGGCGGCGCTCCCTGGTTCGAAGCAGAGCCTGCTCCCGCCTCCACTGCGCGACCTTTTTGTGGTCACCCGAGAGGAGCACCGGCGGCACACGGAGCCCTTCATAGACCTCGGGGCGTGTGTACTGCGGGTATTCGAGGAGATTGCCCTCAAAGGACTCAATCTCGCCGCTCTCTTGATTCGAGAGCACGCCCGGCACCATGCGGCTGATGGCATCGACCATGACCATGGCCGGTAGTTCCCCGCCGGTCAGCACATAATCGCCGATTGAATAGGGCTCGGCGCCGAGAAGCTCGAGGGCGCGCTCATCGACCCCCTCGTAATGCCCGCAGAGAATCAGAAGAGTTTCCTCTGCCGCGAACATCTTGGCGTCCGCCTGCGTGAACTGTCTGCCCTGCGGCGTCACATAGATGACCCGCGGTGCCTTCGGCAAATCCGCCGTCGCGCTGCGGTAACAGCGGAGAATCGGGTCCGCCTGCATGAGCATCCCCGCGCCGCCGCCGTAAGGCGCATCGTCCACATGGCCGTGCCGCTCGGTCGTATAGTCGCGGATGTTCCGGATGTCAAACGAGATGAAGCCCCGTTCCTCCGCCCTGCCGAGTATGCTGGTCGAGAGTCCCTGCCGTATCATGTCCGGAAACAGTGTCAGTACGGTAAAGCGCATCAGAGCAGCCCCTCCATGAGGTGCACCTTCAGAAAGCCCTCTTCCGGATTCACCTCGAGAATGCAGTCCTTGATATAGGGGAGCAGTAACTCCTCTCCGTTTTTCCGCTGCACCGTCACGACTTCATTGGCGCCGGTCGGCCATATCGCTTTGACCGTGCCGAGTGTCTCGCCCGCGTCGGTAATCACCGGGAGTCCGATCAGATCCGCGACATAGAACTCGCCCTTCCGGAGCCGTATGCCCTCTTCCCGCGGCACCCAGAGCTCCATGCCGATGTATTTCCGGATTTCCTCCGGCGTATCAATTCCCTTAAATTTACAGATGGCCATGCGCTTAAAAAAATGGACCGAGCTGAGTTCCAAGAGAACTCCGTCCCGGTCCGTTTTTTCCCCGGTGCGCGTTGCACCTTTCAGGTGCAGTGCGCTCTCCGGGCTTTGCGCATGCACTTGTTTCAGCCTGCGAAAGCGTTCGGGCTCGTCGGAGGTCACAAAGACCTTCGCCTCACCGCGTATGCCGTGCACAGAGCTGATGACACCGATTCTAAACTTGTCTGTCACGCGCGTTCCTCACTTCTTTGTTTCAGTCAATGTCCAACAGGATGTGCTTTGACCGGCGAGCGGAAGCCGCTCTTAAGACAGCGCGAATGGATTTCGCAATCTTGCCGCCCTTGCCGATGACACGCCCCATGTCCGCCTCAGCGACCGAGAGTTTCAGCACAATCGCGTCCTCTCTCTCCTCCTCCGTGACACGGACTTCCTCCGGCCTGTCAACCAGCGCCTTTGCAATGACTTCCACCAACTCTTTCATCGTCTTATTCCGTGATGCCTGCGAGCTTAAGAGCTTCGCGACGCGCGGTGTCGGCTGCACGCCGTTCTTCAGCCACTTCTTCGCCTCTTCCTCTTCGAACTTGATCACGCTCGGCTCCTTGGTCGGATCGTAGAGGCCGATCTCTGCGATGAAGCGACCGTCACGCGGGCTTCTCTCGTCCGCGATGATGATGCGGTAAAACGGTGCCTTCTTCTGTCCCATTCTGCGAAGTCTCATCTTAACTGCCATTGTAGTTTCCTCCTAAAAAAATCGTTGATTTGTATTTGCAATGCAAAATTTGCAGTGATACCGAACTTAAAAACCGAGCTTTCCGAACAGTCCGCCGAGCCCGCCGCGACCGCCGCGGTTCTTACTCTTCATCATACCCGGGAGCTGTTTCATCATCTTCCGCATCTGCTCGAACTGCTTGACCATGCGGTTTACTTCGTTGATGTCCACGCCCGCGCCCCGCGCAATGCGGTTCTTCCGCGACGGGTTCAGAATCGACGGGTTGGCTCTCTCTCTTTGGACATCGAGAGTATCATCGCCTCGACGCGGCCCATGTGGCTCTCGTCGATCTCCGGCATGCTTGCGCCGGCCGTCGGCATCATCGCCATGATACCCGCGATGCCGCCGAGTTTCTTGACCTGCTTCATCTGGTCCAGGAAATCGTTGAAGTCAAACTCCGCCTTCTTGAGCTTTTTCGCTCATGCGGCGCGCCTCGGCCTCGTCGACCTCCGCCTGCGCCTTCTCGATCAGCGATAGAATATCACCCATGCCGAGAATGCGGGATGCCATGCGATCCGGATAGAACTGCTCGAGGTCGGAGAGCTTCTCGCCCATACCGACAAAGAGAATCGGCTTGCCGGTGACCGCCTTGATCGAGAGCGCCGCGCCGCCGCGCGTGTCGCCGTCGAGCTTGGTCACAATCACGCCGTCCACGCCGACCTTGTCCTCGAAGGTCTTCGCGACATTGACCGCTTCCTGACCGGTCATCGCATCGACCGTGAGCAGCGTCCAGTCCGCGCGCAGCGCTTCTTTGATGCGTCCGAGCTCTTCCATCATCTGCTCGTCAATCTGCAGGCGACCCGCGGTATCGACAATCAGGATATCGTTGTGCTCCTGCCGCGCCTTCTCGAAGGCCGCGCGGGCAATGTTCACGGGATCCGCACCGCTTCCCATCGAGAAGACCGGGACACCGACCTTTTCACCGTTCACGCGCAGCTGTTCGATGGCCGCCGGGCGGTACACGTCGCAGGCCGCGAGCAGCGGTCTGTGTCCCTTCGCCTTTAACTTTCCGGCGAGCTTGGCAGCTGTGGTCGTCTTACCGGCACCCTGGAGACCCGCCATCAGAATCACGGTGATTTCCCTGTCCTGTGCCATCTTAATTTCCGTCGTCTCGGAGCCCATGAGCTTAATCAGCTCTTCGTTGACAATCTTGACGACCTGCTGCCCCGGCGTCAGGGACTCGAGCACCTCGGCGCCGACCGCACGCTCTTCGATGCTCTTCACAAACTGCTTGACGACCTTGAAGTTCACATCCGCCTCGAGAAGCGCCATGCGCACTTCCTTGAGCGCGGCCTTCGTATCCGCCTCGCTGAGCTTTCCCTTGCCGCGGAGGTCGCGGAACACGCGCTGTAACTTTTCGGTTAAACTCTCAAATGCCATAGGCTTCCTCCTTAGCGCGCTGTGAGCTGCAAGAGCTCGTCCGTGAGTTTCTGAATTGCCGGGAGCGCCGTCTCTCTGTTGCCGCCCGCACAAACGGCTTGAATCGCGGTGAGGATGCGCTGCTCTTCGCGGAACTTTTCCGCGAGATGCAGTTTCTCCTCATACGCGTAGAGCTGCTCTTCGGTGCGACGCACGAGATCCGAGACGCCCTGGCGGCTGATGCCCGCCTCCTTCGCGACTTCGCTGAGAGAACAGTCGAGAAAGACGACCGCCTCAAATATGTGCCGCTGGTGCTCGGTCAGGAGCTCCGCGTAAAAGTCAAAGAGAAGGTCGCGATCCGCGAATTTCTCTGCTCTTTCTTTTCCCATGCGTCCCAGTATAAGAAAAACCGGGAGTGCTGTCAAGTATTTTCCCTTGACACTCCCGGTTCCTTTTATTCTTCCGTTTCCGCGGTGCCCTCCGGAATATTCCAGAGTTTTCTCGGCCCCTTGCGGTTGATGAACATCGCCTGGGTCTTCGAGTAGGGGAACTTCTGGCTCGTGTAGAGGCCGTAGTAGCCCGACAGCGTGAAGCAGACGGCAATCGCAAAGGCATAGTACGGCATGCCCGCAAAGCCGAATATCTCGAAAGTCATGAGTAACGAGGTGAAGGGGCTGTTCGTCATGCCCGCGAAAGGCCGCGACGCCTATACCCGTGTAGAGCGGCACCGGCAGGCCGAACCAGCCGGCAAAGGCCGCGCCGAAGCAGGCGCCTATGGTGAGGGTCGGCACAATCTCGCCGCCCTTAAAGCTGCCGAAAAGGCAGGCGCAGGTGAATATCATCTTAAAGAGAAAGCTGTACCAGGCCGCCTCGCCCCGATAGGCCTTCTCAATCAGCGCAAAGCCGCCGCCGTTAAAGTCGAGTGCGAGCGTGAAGAACTGCTGGTTCAGCGCCGTCAGGCAGAGCAGCGCGACCGCGCCGACCACGCCGCGCATCCACGGATTCGGGAAACGCTCCGCCGTATAGCGGTGTCCGCGATACAGAAGAATGCTGAAGGCCATCGCGAGAACGGCGCAGAGCACCGCAAAGAAAATGACCATGGCCGCGCCGCGCAGGTTAAACGCCGGCACTTCCGTGACCGGGAAGGCCTCGCCGTAGACACCGAAGCGCACCGAGACATGGGCCGCGATAAATGCCGCGAAGAGGCAGGGAATCAGCGCCGCGTAGTACATGATGCCGATGGAAATCATCTCCATCGGGAAGATGGCCGCCGCTAAAGGCGTCCCGAAAATCGCGGCAAAGCAGGCAGACATGCCGCACATAATCGCGATGCGCTTGTCCTTCTCGTCCATGCGAAACGCCTTTGAGAGCGCCTCGCCGAGGCTTCCGCCGATCATGAGCGCCGCGCCCTCTCGTCCGACCGAAGCGCCGACCAGATGCGAGAGCACCGTCGAGAGAAAAATGAGCGGCGCAGTCTGCACCGTGATGTGTTTGCCCTCGGTGATCGAGTCAATGACGGTGTTGGTGCCGCCGTTTTTCTCCTCGTGTAAAAGCTTCTCAAGCCCCACAATCAGCATCGCCGAGAACGGCGCGAGCAGCAGAAACTGCGGATGTGCCTTCCAGTTTGCGGTTCCGAAATCAACGCCCTTCCGGAACAGCATGCCGATAAAACCGACCAGCAGGCCGGTGACAATCGCGTAAAGCGTCCATTTTACGAAATAGAGCAGATTGCTCTTTGCCGACTCATTCACCGTAGGTCCCCTTCGAGCGCACCAGTTTCGGGCGATACCCCTCTTTCTTCAGGCGCTCACAAATTTTTCTTTGTGTTCGGTGCCAAAGGCCTCCATCGTGATGCGAAGTTCCACCGCCGCATTGCGGTTGATGCTCACAAACTGGTTGTGCTCGAGCTTAATCACATTGCCGCTCTCCTCGGCGATGACCTCGGCGACGCGCGCAAGCTGGCCGGGCTTATCCGGGAGCAGCACCGAGACTGTGAAGATGCGGTCTCTCTGAATGAGACCGTGCTGAATCAGCGACGCCATGGTGATCACATCCATGTTGCCGCCCGAAAGAATGCTCACAATCTTCTTGTTCTCGACATCGAGGTGCTTCAGCGCCGCGACGGTCAGAAGACCCGAGTTCTCGACGATCATCTTGTGGTTCTCGACCATGTCGAGGAAGGAGACAATCAGCTCATTGTCCTGAATCGTGATGATGCCGTCCAGGTTCTTTTGGATATAGGGGAAATCTTCTCGCCGGGGCGCTTCACCGCAGTGCCGTCCGCAATCGTGTTAGCACTCGGCAGCGTCACGACCTCACCCGCCGCGAGCGAAGCCTTCATGCAGGCCGCATTCTCCGGCTCCACGCCGATCACATGGATGTTCGGATTCAACAGTTTCGCGAGAGTCGAGACGCCGCTCGCGAGGCCGCCGCCGCCGATCGGCACGAGAATGTAGTCGACCGTCGGCAGCTCTTTCACGATTTCCATCGCGATGCTGCCCTGGCCGGTTGCGACCGTCAGGTCGTCAAACGGATGCACAAAGGTGGCGCCGGTCTCGGCCGCAATCTCATAGGCGCGCTTTAACGCGTCGTCAAAGACATCGCCGGAGAGCACAACCTCTGCGCCGAGCGCCTTGGTGCGGTTAATCTTCATGAGCGGTGTCACCGTCGGCATGCAGACCGTCGCCTTCACGCCCGCGAGCTTTGCCGCAAAGGCGACGCCCTGCGCGTGGTTTCCCGCCGAAGCGGTAATCAAGCCTTTTTCCCGCGCACTCTCATCCATCGTCGAAATCTTATAGTAAGCGCCGCGCACCTTGTAGGCGCCGGTCTGCTGCAAATTCTCCGGCTTAAAGTAGACCTTGTTGCCGCTCTGCTTGGAAAAGAAGTCCGAGTAAATCAACTTGGTTTCCTTGGTCACCTCGCGGACTCTGTCGCTTGCCTCTTCAAAGCCTCCAATGTCATCGGTTCCATACTGCTTATGCCTCCTCTTCACTCTCTCTGTCCGGCTCTCTGGCGAACAGCGCCTCGACATACTGCCCTGCGTCAAACTTTCTGAGATCGTCAATCTTCTCGCCGACGCCGATGTACTTGACCGGCAGCTTTAACTCCGCCTGAATCGCAATCGCGACGCCGCCCTTCGCAGAGCCGTCGAGCTTGGTCAGCACGACACCCGAGATATCGCAGATGTCGCCGAACTCCTTCGCCTGCTCGATTGCGTTCTGGCCCGTCGTGCCGTCGAGCACCAAAAGGGTCTCTCTCCGGTACTCCGGCAGCTCCCGCTGCACCACGCGGTCAATCTTCCGTAGCTCCTCCATCAGATTCTTCTTGTTGTGGAGCCGGCCCGCCGTGTCGCAAATCAGAAGATCCGTGCGCCGCGCGCGCGAAGCCTGGCAGGCGTCGAAGACGACCGCGGCCGGGTCTGCGCCTGCCGTCGCCTTGACCATCTCGACCCCGGCGCGCTGCGACCACGCCTCCAGCTGCTCGATGGCAGCCGCGCGGAAGGTATCCGCGCCTGCGAGCAGCACGCGTCTGCCGTCCGCCTTCGCCTGCGCCGCCATCTTCCCGGCGGTCGTCGTCTTGCCGACACCGTTCACACCGATTAAGAGCAGCACGGAGGGAGTCTTCTCAAAGTCATAGGCATTTTCGCCGAGGTCCATTCTGGACTTGATGCTCTCAATCAGAAGATCCCGGCAGGCGCTCCGCGCCCGCACATGTCTTTCCTCTGTCATGACGCGCAGCTCTTCGAGGATTTCCTCCGTCGCGCGGACGCCCACATCGCCGGTAATCAGAATCTCTTCGAGTTCATCGTAAAAGTCATCGTCCACTTCGCCGGGTCCGTTGAACAAATCGTCCAGGCCGTAGACCACCGCCTTGCGGGTCTTCTCGAGTCCCGCCACCAGGCGGCTGAAAAATCCCTTTTTCTCTTCTGCCATTGTTCCTCCTACTTGTCCAGCTGGTCTTCAATGAGACTCACCGAAACCAGCGCAGAGACGCCCTTCTCCTGCATCGTGATGCCGTAGAGGCGGTCGGCCGCCACCATGGTGCCGCGCCGGTGCGTGATCACGATAAACTGCGTGTTCTTTGCGAGCTTTTTAAATACTGCGCGTAGCGATCCACATTCGAGTCGTCGAGCGCTGCCTCGATCTCGTCGAGGAGCGCAAACGGCGAGGGCTTTAAGTTCTGAATCGCAAAGAGCAGCGCAATTGCCGTGAGCGCCTTCTCGCCGCCCGAGAGCTGCATCATGTTCTGCAGCTTCTTGCCCGGCGGCTCTGCGATAATCGCGATACCGGCATCGAGCAAATCGACGCCCTCTTCGAGCCTGAGCTCTCCCTTGCCGCCGCCGAAGAGCTCGCGAAATACCTGATTAAAGGCGCGCTGAATGCTGCGAAAGCCCTCGGCAAAGCGCTTCCGCATACCGATGTCCAGCTCTTCAATGACTTTCCGGAGTGCGTCCTCGGCGCGCTGCAAATCCTCGCACTGTGCGCTGAGGAAGTTGTGCCGCTCCGAGACCTCCTTGTAGTCCTCGATTGCGTTCACATTGACATTGCCGAGCGCGCGCATCGCATCTTTCTTCTCGCGTATCGTGCGTCGCGTCTCCTGCATGTCGCCGAAAGACGGATCTCTGTACTGTCTCGCGCCCTCCTCGGTGAGATTATACTCACTGAGGATGTACGCGCACTGTGCATCCCGCTGCTCGGTCTCCTTGTCCCGCTGCGCATTCACGCGGAACAAATCTTTTTCGAGCTCGGTGCGCCGCGCCGTGATTTCATCCCGCTTCTCAAAGCGTTTCTTCTGCTCGCCGCTGTGATTGCTCTTCTCGGTCTCAAGCGCCTCCAGTTCGCCCTCCAGGGTCTTAAGCGTAGCTTCGAGACCGGTCAGCGCCTTCTCCTCTTCGGCGGCGCTCCGCTGTTTCTCGGCCGCCGCCTGTCTCGCGGCCTCGCTCTCCCGCTCGAGTGCTTCGACTTCGGCAGCGTAGCGCGCGACCTCATCGGCGACACGGCGCAGATTTTCGCGGAGATGCCGCTGCTGCTCGCCGGCGAGGCTCGCCGCAACCGCGGTCTCCGACTGCTGCGCGAGCACGGCGCTGTAGGCCTTTCGCTTCTCGTCGAGGAGATCCTGTAGCCTCCGAGTCTCTGCCTCCGCCTCGCGCTGCTTCTCCGCAAGGCTCTGCAAATCGCCCTGCAGGCCGCCCCGGTTCATCTCGAGTGCCTCGAGACTGCTTGTGATTTCGCGCCGCTCGGTGCCGAGCTCGCGGAGCTGCACTTCGAGCTCCTCCTTCTTTTCGCGGAGGGTCTGTCTCGAGAGCTCTGCCCGGTTTAAGTTTAGCGATACCTCGTGTTCCCGCTCGCTGAGCGCCTGCAACGCTTCCGTCGCAAGGCGAAGCGTCTCGCGGAGCTCTTTTAACTCCTTCTCCTCGGCCTCGTTCCGGCTTACCAGCTTCTCCTGCGCCTGCCGCAGTTCTTCGATTTCGCGGCGGCGGCTCAGGAGATTCGAGTTATTCCGGAAGGTACCGCCCGTCATGGAGCCGCCCGGATTCAGCTGATCGCCCTCCAGCGTCACGAGGCGGTAACTCTGACGATATTTTTTTGAGATTGCAATCGCGTGGTCAATCGTGTCTACCACAATGTCCCTGCCGATTAAGTTCTCGATCACGACCCGGTAGCGCTCATCGGTCCGCACAAGAGAAGCCGCAATGCCGAGCACGCCCGGTTCTTTTAAGACCGCGCCCGGGTCAAAGGGGCGCGGGTGCTGGGCGCTCTGCGGCAGAAAGGTCGCGCGGCCGTAGCGATTTTTTTCTTCAGAAATTCAATGAGCTGCTTTGCCGTCTCCTCGGTGTCGACGACAATGTTCTGCATTCTTCCGCCGAGCGCAATCTCGATTGCCTGCTCATAGCGCTTGTCGACCGAAATGAGATCCGCGACCACGCCGAAAATACCGCGCACGCGATCCCGGACGCCCATGACGCGCTGCACACTCTGTCCGAAGCCCTCGTAGCGCTCCGTAAAGTTCTGTAAAGTTTCGAGGCGCGCGGCATTCGACTGGTATGCCTTCTGCGTCTCACGGAGCAGCATAAGCAACGCGCTCTCGGCTTTCTTGCTCTCCGCAATCTTCTCGTTTCGGAGCGCCCTCTCCGCCGCCGCTGCCGTTCTCTCATCCTCCAGTGCCTTCGTCTCGGCCTCGGCGCGCTGCAGCGCGCTCTCGATGCCGTCAAAATCGGTCTTCAGCTGGAGCAGGCGCTGTGCGCTCTTCGAGGCGCGGATATTCGCTTCCTGCATCATCGCCTCATAGCGCGCGCCGCGGGAACTCATGTCCGCGCGCTCGTTGATCAGCGAAATGACCGCATCTTTTTTCGACTGCAACTCCTCTTCGAGCGCCTTGACGGCAGCGTCCGCCGCCGCTCTCTCTTGCTCTGCCGAAGCTGCGCGGGCAGTCGCCGCCTCGGCTGCCGCCGCCGCTTCCGCCTGCTGTGTACCGAGCGCGGCTCTCTCTTCTTCCCGGCGGCGGCGTTCTTCCTCGCTCCGCGCCCGCCGCAGGGCAATCTCTTCGACCTTCGCCTGCTCGGCCTTTGCCTGTTCGTGCAGCACGGCAATGCGGCCCTCCGCGGCGCCGCGCCCGGTTCTCAGGTCCTCGATTTCTCGCCGTTTTCCGGCAATCGCGCCGTCCAGTTCTTCGAGCAGCCGGTCAAGAGACTCATACTGCCGCTTCAAGGCCTCTTCTTCGCCGACCGCCCGGTCCACTTCGTCCCGCAAAATGGCCGCCCGCTTCTCGATTTCGGCGAGCACCTTCCGCGACGCGTCGCTCTGGAGGAGGAATAAGTTCAGGTCAAGTGCTTTCACCTCATCCCGGAGTTTTAAATACTTCTCCGCGGTCTCCGACTGCTTGCGGAGCGGCTCCACCTGTTTCGAGAGCTCCTGCAGGATATCGGAGACGCGCACCAGGTTGTCGTGCTCCGTCTGGAGCTTCTTCTCGGCAGCCGCCTTCCGCTTCCTGAATTTCGTGATGCCCGCCGCCTCGTCAAAGAGCTCACGCCGCTCTTCGGGTCTGCCGGACAGAATCTTCTCGACCTGGCCCTGGCCTATGATCGAATACCCTTCCTGCCCGATGCCGGTGTCCATAAAGAGCTCATTGACATCTTTCAGGCGGCAGGGACTGCCGTTTAAGCGATATTCGCTCTCGCCCGAGCGGTACAGCCGCCTGGACACCGTGACTTCGTCGTAGTCGAGAGACAGCGCGCGGTCGGCATTGTCCAGCGTAATCGCGACATAGGCAAAGCCCTGCGGCTTCCGGTTCGCCGTGCCCGCAAAGATGACATCCTGCATGTTGCCGCCGCGAAGACTCTTTGCGCTCTGTTCGCCGAGCACCCAGCGCACCGCGTCGCCGACATTCGACTTGCCGGAGCCGTTCGGTCCCACAATGCCGGTCACGCCGTGCTGGAACGAGAAACAGATTTTATTTGCGAATGACTTAAAGCCCTGTACTTCTATGCTCTTTAAGTACATGTGCCGCCCTCCGCAATGCCGAGCGCAAGGAGCGCCGCATAGGCCGCCCGCTGCTCCGCTTCCTTCTTGCTGCTGCCTTCGCCCTCGGCGAGCGGCACGCCGTCCCGGAGCGCCGCGACCGTGAAGCGCTTCAAGTGCTCCGGTCCCTCCTCGCCGCGCAGTTCGTACGAGAGCACGGCATCCTTGTCCTTCTGAATCTCCTCCTGAAGTATGGTCTTTGCGTCGTAAAAATAGCGCTTTCCCTCAATGTCATTCAGGATAAAGCGGTCAATGTAAGCGCGCGCCGGTGTGAGACCGCCGTCCAGATAGATCGCGCCGATTACCGCCTCCATCGCATCGCTCACGATGCTCGGGCGCAGTCTGCCGCCGGTCATCTCCTCGCCTCTTCCGAGCAGCAGATAGGGCGGAAGCGGAATCTGCTCCGCGCAATAGGCGAGTGCCGGCTCACAGACAAAGCTCGCGCGCAGTTTCGTGAGCTCGCCCTCGCTGAGTTTCGGTTTTTCCCGGTAAAAGAAATCGGAGCTCACGAGCTCCAGCACGGCGTCCCCCAGAAATTCCAGTCTTTCGTTGGAACCCAGATGACCGCTGTGCGCCTCATTCGCAAATGAGGTGTGTGTGAGTGCCAGAACCAACAGTGACCGGTCCCGGAATGTATAGCCAATCTTTCCCTCCAACGCCTCAATGGTCTCGGAATTCAAATCCTTCTCCTCTCATCGCCCGGCAGGGAGCGCGCGAATGGCGCGCTCCGCAGACTCGACAGACTGAATCTTGTCGAGCGCTTCGGGCGGAAATGCAGGTCAAAGAATGTTTCGAGTGCGAGCACAATGCGGTAGCGCTCCAGGGAGTCCGCGAAATAGACTTCCGTGAAGCTCGCGCCATCATCGAGCTCTGTGAGCGGGAGTTCCAGTATCTCTGCGACAATGCGCCGAATCTCATCCCTCTCTGACATTCACTGCCTCCGCAATACTCTGTAATACATGCTGCCTCTCAAAGGTCTCGCACTGCAGCACAGCGTTGCAGACCTCCGCCGCCTTTGCGTTGCCGTGCACCTTGACCACGAGGCCGCGGAGTCCCAGCATCGGCGCGCCGCCGTAGCGGGAGGCGTCAAAACTCTGCAGCGCCTCTTTGAGCGCCGGCTTCAAAAGCGCCGCACCGATTTTACTCCGCAGATTCGACATGGCAGCCCGCTTGATGATGTGCTGGAAGGTAGATGCGGTTCCCTCGATGGCCTTCAGCACCATGTTTCCGGTAAAGGCCTCCGCGACACAGACATCCGCCTGCCCGTGCAACACTTCGCGCGCCTCGATGCTGCCGATAAAGTTGATCCCGGGCGTCGCCTTGAGGAGCGGATATGTCTCCTTGACAAGCGCATTGCCCTTCTCCTCCTCGACTCCCACATTCAGGATCGCGACGCGGGGCTTTTCAATGCCGAGCGCCTTCTCCATGTAAAGCGAACCCATCTCGGCAAACTGCACGAGATGCGCCGCCTTCGCGTCCACATTCGCTCCGGAATCGAGGAGCAGCGTCACGCCGCCGTCTTCGGTCGGAATGAGGGGGGCAAACGGCGCGCGCTCCACGCCCGGCAATCTGCCGACCAGCACCTGTCCGCCGACCAGGATTGCGCCGGAATTGCCGGCCGAGACAAAGGCATCCGCTCTCTCCTCGCGGATCAGCTTCATACCGACCACGAGAGAGGAATCCTTCTTTTTTCGCACCGAAACGACCGGGACATCGCCCGTCTCAATCACTTCCGACGCCGGTACAATTTCGAGGCGCTCCGCCGGATACTGCTGCCCCACCAGCTGTCTCAGAATTTCTTCCTTGCCGCAGAGCAGAATCTTTACCGCCTCACTCTTTTGAAGTGCCAGAAGGCAACCCTTCACAATTTCGCCGGGCGCATTGTCGCCGCCCATTGCGTCCACTGCAACTCTCACCATATGATTTCACCTCTGTGTACCTAATGATAAAGCAAAGCACCCTGCCCCGCAAGTTGTAAAGAAAACCGCCCCGGACTTTCGTCCGGAGCGGTTCATGCATTATTTCGCAGGAAGAAAGGCTCAGTCAGCGACTTTCACGATCTCCTTCTTATTGTACGTCCCGCAGTTCTTGCAGACGCGATGCGGCATCATGAGCTCGCCGCACTTCGGGCACTTGACAAGGTTCATCACGCCCATCTTCCAGTTGGCTCTTCTCTGATCTCTGTGGCCCTTGGAAGATTTATTCTTCGGACAAATCGACATCCTGAAACACCTCCTCACCTCGTAGCGTTAACGGTTATAAACCGCAATCATCCATTTCTGGCATAACAGGCTTAGTGTAATATACAACATCTATCCTGTCAAGCTGTTTATGACACTTATGCGAGCGCTGCCGTCACAATCGCCATCGAATAGACCTCGAGCGCGTTGCAGCCTCTCGAAAGGTCGTTGATCGGCGCATTCAGACCGAGCAGAATCGGGCCGTAAGCGTCGAAGCCGCCGAGTCTCTGTGCAATCTTGTAGCCGATGTTACCCGCATTGATGTCCGGGAAATGAAGGTGTTCGCATAGCCTGCGACCTTGCTGTCCTTTATCTTGGTGCGCGCGACGGTCGGGGAAACCGCTGCGTCAAACTGCATCTCGCCGTCGATTGCCTCGTCCGGGAAAGCAGCCTTTGCCTTTGCGCAGGCATTTCTCATCTTGTCGACATCCTCGCCGGAGCCGGAGCCCACGGTCGAATAGCTGAGGAAAGCAACCTTCGGGTCAATGCCGAAAATCTTTGCGCAGTTCACGGTCTCGCCGCAGATCTCGACGAGCTCGTCCTCGGTCGGCTTGATGTTGATGGCGCAGTCTGCCATCGCGAGCAGCTCGTTGTCACCGGTTGCGCTCGGGCGAACCAGGATGAAGCAGGAGGAGACAATCTTGTTGCCCGGCTTGGTCTTGATGATCTGGAGCGCCGGACGAACCGTATCTGCGGTCGAGTACGTTGCGCCGCCGAGCAGGCAGTCGCCGATGCCCATCTTGATCAGCATGGTGCCGAAATAGTTCGCACCGGAGAGAATCTTCTTGGCCTGCTCCGGGGTCACGCCCTTCGACTTTCTGATCTCGCAGAACTTCTCGACCATCTCGTCAAAGCGGTCAAAGTTCTCCGGATCGACAATCTTAGCGCCACGGATGTTGTAGCCCGCATCCTCCGCCGCTGCCTCGATTGCCGCCGGGTTACCGACCAGAATCGGCTTTAAGAAGTTGCTCGCCAAGAGGCGCGATGCCGCCTCGAGAATACGCGGATCCGTACCCTCCGTAAACACGATGGTCTTCGGGTTCCCCTTGAGCTTGTTAATCATAGTGCCGAATGTATACATAAGGTTTTCCTTTCTCCCGTTCCGGGATGAACCTTGCCGGGGCGCATTGCCCCGCCTGTTTTACTTGGTCAGCTTCAGCGTATCTCTTGCGATTGCGAGCTCCTCGTTGGTCGGCAGGAGATACACCTGCACCTTCGAGTCATCGGTCGAAATGAGGCGCTCTTCGCCGCGGACATTGTTTCTCTCATCGTCAATCTTGACGCCGAGGTAGCCGAGGTAAGCGCAGATATTCTTTCTCATGAACTTGTCGTTCTCGCCGACACCTGCCGTGAAGGCAATCGCATCGACGCCGTTCATCGCCGCGACATAAGCGCCGATGTACTTTGCGACGCGGAGCGTGTACGCCTCGAGTGCGACCTTCGCAAGGTGATTGCCGCCGTTTGCCGCATCGTCAATGTCGCGGAAGTCGGAGGAAATGCCGTTGCTTAAGCCCAGGACACCGGACTTCTTGTTCAGGACATTGGTCATCTCTTCGACCGTGAGCTTCTCATGCTCGCAGATAAACTGAATGATTGCGGGGTCAATGTCGCCCGAGCGGGTGCCCATGATGAGACCCTCGAGCGGGGTGAGACCCATCGAAGTGTCGACACACTTGCCGCCGATCGAAGCCGAGACCGAAGCGCCGTTGCCGAGGTGGCACACGACGACCTTTGCGCTCTTCGGATCGAGGCCGCCCTTCCGGATCACCTCACCGGCGACAAAGTTGTGGCTGGTGCCGTGGAAGCCGTAGCGACGCACCTTGTACTTCTCGTAGTACTCGTAGGGCAGTGCGTAGAGATATGCCTTCTCCGGCATGCTCATGCCGAAAGCCGTATCGAACACAGCGACATTCGGCTTGCCGGGCATAGCCGCCTCGCAGGCCTCAATGCCCATGAGGTTTGCCGGATTGTGAAGGGGAGCCAGGTCAAAGCAGTCCGCGATTGCCTTCTTCACGTCCTCATTGACCAGCACAGACTCGTTGTAATATGTTCCGCCGTGAACCACGCGATGGCCGATTGCCGAAATCTCGTCCGTGCTCTTGATGACACCGTGGGACGGATCTACCAGCGCCTGCATGACGAGCTCAATTGCCTCCTTGTGGCTCGGCATAGCTGCCTCGACCTTATACTTTTCGCCGCCCGCCGGTGTGTGGGTCAGCAGAGAACCGTCGATGCCGATTCTCTCGCAGAGTCCCTTCGCGAGCACGCTCTCATTCTCCATATCAATGAGCTGATACTTTAACGAAGAGCTGCCGCAGTTCATGACAAGAATTTTCATTGTGTGTTTCCCCCTTCAACTTTATATTAGTCACAATCTCTGTTATTATAGACCAATGAATAAACGAGTGACAAGACGGAAGGCTTTTTTTTTAAAATACAGGAGAGACTATGATTAATCTTGCGCAGGTTGTCGGGATTATTGCTGAATATCATCCGTTTCACAACGGCCATCTCTACCAGATGCGAAATGCGCGCGCGCTGACCGGCGCCTCCTACTGCGTGGTTTTCCTGAGCAGTTACTTTGTGCAGCGCGGTATGCCCGCGATTTATTCGCCCTTAAAGCGCGCCGAAGCCGCACTCCGCGCGGGTGCCGACGCGGTCTTTGAAATTCCGACACCGTTCAGCTCCTCCTCGGCCCGCGACTACGCGGCCTACGGCGTGAGCCTGCTCGCGGGACTCGGCATCCCGAATCTCTGCTGCGGCACGGAAGATGTCTCCGCCGAGGAGCTCTCGATGCTCCTCGAGGTCATTGACGAGAACTCCGAGGCCTTTCAGCACAGTCTCCGCGAGGGTTTAAAGACCGGGCTCTCCTACGCCGAGGCGCGGGTCAATGCGATTGCCGCCGACCTCTGCCAGGCGGGTGCGGACAACACCCTTCTGCTCCGCACGAGAGAGCTGCTCTCGAAGCCGAATAATATTCTCGCCTTTGAATACGCGCGCGCGGCGCGCGCCGAGCGCATTCCGATTCGCCTGACGACCGTCTCCCGAAAGGGGAGCGACTACCACGACCCGATTCTGCAGGCGATTTCAGTTCCGCAACCGCAATCCGCACCCACATTCTAAACGGCGGCTCCTGGGACGATTTGTCCCGCATGGTGCCGCACAGCGTACAGGAAGTGCTCGCCGAAACGCCCTATCTGAACCCCGACTGCCTCGTGGGGCCGCTCGAGCGACGCGTTCTGGATCTGCTCTACGAGGGCACGGCGCTCTCCACCTTCTCCGATGTCTCGGACGATCTCGCCGATCGCATTGCCAATACAAGCTTCCGCGAGGACGGCTTTGAGGCCCTTGTGAACAGCCTGAAGACCAGACAGTATGCGCACACCCGCGTGGCGCGCGCGCTGACCCACATCTTCCTCGGCATACGGAAGTCGGATGTGCTCCGCTGGAAGAATGCCGCGCGCGAAGAGGCGCTCGCCAAAGACAACTCGGAAGGGACGGAAACCGCGGTTCCGCCGATCGGCTCCGCTCCCTATGCGCGCCTGCTCGGTTTCCGGCGGGACTCCGAGGACCTGCTCTCGATGTTAAAGCAGGCCGCCACCATTCCGATTGTGAGTCGCCCCGCTGCCGCGGGCTCTCTGCTCCGCTCCCCCGCCGCCCGCGACCTCTTCCAGGCCGAGGTGCACGCTGCCGATCTCTGGAATTCGCTCTATTTCTGGGACAGTGGCATGGCGTTGCCGTCCTATCTCCGCCAACAAATCGTCATTGTGTGATAAAGCGTAAGTTCTTTCCCAAGTCATTTTGTGGAAAAGAGATATTTTATCAAAATTGTCGGAAAACTCCTTTGGCTGTGTTACACTGGTAAAAGGAGGTGGACTATGTATCAGTTAAACGATATTGTTGTCTATGAAAGTTCCGGCGTGTGCCGCATTTGCGACATCCAGGAGCTCTCCTTCTCCGAGGATACAGCACCGAATACCTATTACATTCTGGCGCCTCTCTTCTCGCCCGGCGACGTCATTTACACCCCGGTCAACAGCACAAAAACCGTCTTCCGCCCCGTCATCTCGAGAGAAGAAGCGCTGGAGACCATACGCGCGGTGCAGGGAGAAGAGATTGCGAGCTACGAGGGCATGCGCTCCTCGGAACTGGAGTACCGCTACCGGCGCGCCCTGCAGGGCTTCCGCTGGGGCGACTTACTTCGTCTGTTGCGCGCCATCAACCGAAAGATGCAACGCGCGCGCCGTTCCGGCAAAAAAGGCAGTGAAGTTGACCGCCGCTTTCAGCGGCGCCTCGATTTTCTCGTGACCGGCGAACTCGCGGTCGCACTGAACCTGCCGCGGGAGGAAGCCAGGACCCTGCTCGAGCGGGAACTCACGCTCGCCTGAATCCGTTCATCAAAAAAGACTAGCGACATCGCTAGTCTTTTTCTGATTCCAATCATTAAGGTGTAGAAAGTTATTGCCGTCTTTCATGAGAAAACCACCCTTGCGCAAGAGCTTGACTGCATGGCTGACGCTCGGCTTAGAAATACCAATGGTATGAATATTGCTTTCAGGTAATCCTCCTCAGAAAGTATGGAGTTTCATCAGGCTCCTCCTGTATTACAACAGCCCGGCTTTCTCAAAATATTTTTTCAAAATTCGGGTGGAAAGCACCGCACCAAGGAAGCTGGTTACAACCGTTAATGCTACCATGATAAAAAACATAGGCCATGTGAACATCTTTAAGTAAACAGCGAGGGCTTCATCAGTCAGATGAAAAATCTCCTGCCTGTCGATCAAGTATTGCGCATTGGACAGGTACATAGGAAGTGTATATCCGGCAGAATGAAGTGTGCAGCCGAGAACATATGCAAAGATCAACACCTTTTTATTCTTATAGTGATTGGCGCTTACTACGATCTCTGCCATGAGCCAGCCGACAACGGATGCTATAACACCGATCACATTTGCAGCCATAAGACCCGGAAGCGCGCTGATTGTTCCCATAATCAGAAAGGTTCCTCTTTTTCTGACCTTTGAAACGAGCAGCATGTAAGCAATAGACGTGAAGAAAACGGTTATAGGTATATTGGCAACCGTTCCAATGAGCGTCATTCCGGCGGCTCCGCCAATTACAAAAAAGATAACAAGACTGATGGCGGCAAAAATTCCAATGGTAATAAAATCACGGGTGTCCAACTTTTCTGTTTTGATAGTGCTCATTTTGAATACCTACTCATTTGAATTGTAAATAGAATAGTACGGCAACGATCAGAGTTGATACTATCCCAATGATGTAGTCAAGCGTTTTCAGCTTTAGCGGATAAAGAATCGTCTGTTCATTCATGTGTTCAAAGCCTCGAAGCAGTGCGGACGCCGCTAATTCATCCGATGTGCGGAGGCTTTTCATCAGAATCGGTATGAACAGGTATTCCACCATTCGCACGGGGTGAATGACAAATTGCATCGGTGACAGGGAAACCTTACGAATCCGCAGGCTGTCCTTTAGATTGTGATAGTCCTCCCGTATCGTTGGAAAGAAGCGCAGCGCCACCATAATCGGAATGGCGGCAGCGTCCGGTATCTTCATCTGCTGCATGGCGGACAGCACATAGGGAAATGTAGTCATTCTGACAAAGAAACTGCCCATCATCAACAGAACGACCAGCTTTTGAGCGAAATAGCTGAGTGATACGACAACAAGCATGGCGCTTGTGTTATGAATCTTGTCCACGTTCGCCATGAGCAAGGCAATGGCAATGTAGATGAAGAGATACAAGGCGAACGGCTTGTATGCCTTTGCGGTAAGCAGATAAACTGCGGCTACCACGCAGATGATATGCGCGGTCATGGCCTTGTTCATAAACATGGCCGTTGTTCCGAGCAGAATTACTACAAATCCAACAATCCGCGGGTCTAATGCAGGCTTAGTCTTATCCAGAAGAAGCACCCCCTTTCCGAAGCAGACAGAGCACCCTGTCTTTGCTGTTTTCTGTCAAAGGGAAGTCCTGATCTATTTTCCCTTCGTTCAGATAGAGCACGCGATGGCAGGCTGTCAAGATAAATTCGTAGTCGTGTGTAATCACGAAAACTACACGGCTTTCCCTCGCAAGCGATTCCAACTCCGCAGCGACACGAAGCATATTCCCGCGATCCAAACCGCTGGTCGGCTCGTCAAAGAACAGTACGCGGCTGTCCGCTTTCAAGGCTCCGGCTATCGTGAGCCGTTGCTTTTGCCCTCTGGAAAGGGCGGCGGGATGATCCTCTCTTTTTTCCCAAAGAGAGAGCTTTTCCAATATGGCTTGGTCTTCTGTATCATCCGATTTCTTCCTACTGGCTCCGATTCGCAGCTCGTTTAACACGCTGTCACCAAAGAGCTGATAATCGGAATCCTGCATAACAAAGTAAATCCGGCCGATGCGCTTTTTTCGTGAAAGTTGTCTTTCATAGATAGCGATTGTCCCGGCGCTTTCTTTCAGCAGCCCACAGCACAGTTTAGCAAGGGTTGTTTTTCCCGCTCCGTTATCCCCGATGATGCCTATGATTTCTCCGCTGTACGCATCAAAAGAAATATCATGCAAAAGTGCAACCTTCGCCTGTGAGCACCTCTTGCGCCGCCCATAGTCAAAGGACACATGGGAGAGGGATAGAATCGGTCTTGCTTCCTTCTGCAAATCTGACGGATGTGGATAAGGCATAAGTGCATCGAGACTGAAATTCCTCAATTCGAGCCGCTTAAGATCACTGTCGCTTAATGAAAGCGTTTCTTGCCTGCTGAAATCGTCTCGTATGACGCCATCCTTCAAGAAAAGCATGCGATCCAAAAGGTCGGCTAAATAAAAAACCCTGTGTTCCAGTACAATCAAGGTTTCCCTCGCTTTTCAGCTCCGCAAGAATATCGTGCAGCTCCATGATTGCTCGAAAGTCCAAATTCGCAGAGGGCTCGTCGAATACATAAATATCCGGGGTCATAGCGTAACAGGAGGCGATAGACACCTTCTGCATCTCTCCGCTGGACATCTGAAAAAGGCTTTTGCCTATTAGTTTGGATATATTGATTCTTTCGATACTGTTCTTTGTTCGCTCCCATACTTCTTCACGCGGCAGCTTCATGTTGACGCAGCCAAAGGCAATCTCATTTGTCGTGTCCGTCATAAAAAACTGACTGCGCGGGTCTTGGAAAACAGAGCCAACGATTGTTCCAAAGTCGCGCAAAGCAAAATCCTCAGTATTCCTGCCGTTCAAATAGACCTCTCCGCTAAAAGTGCCCTCATAGAAGTGCGGAACAAGCCCATTGATGCAGCGGGAAAGCGTTGTTTTCCCGCTACCGCTTGCGCCGCTTATCAGTACAAAAGAGCCTTTTTCTATTTTGAGGTCAATATCGTGAATAGCAGACTGGGAATGACCCTGATACTGATACGATACGTCCCGCAGCTCAACCGCATAATTCTTCATTCGCGCTGCCCCCCTTGCTGCCGCGAGCGTTCCACAGCTTGTGGTAGTATCCGCCGGTATCCGATAGCAGGGTTTCGTGCTGCCCTGACTGAACGATATGTCCGTCTTGCAATACCAAAATCTGATCTGCGCTGCGGATTGTGCTCAAATGATGGGCGATTACCAAAACTGTCCTGTCTCGTGCAAGCTCCGAAATGGCCTCCTGAATAAGAGCCTCGTTGATCGGATCGACATTGCTTGTGATCTCGTCCAAAAGCAGGATTGGGGCGTCTTTCAAAAAGGCTCGCGCAATAGAAATCCGCTGCTTCTGTCCGCCGGAGAGCCCTACACCGTTTTCTCCGATCATGGTCTGATACCCATCGGGAAGCGACAGGATAAAGTCGTGGATGCGGGCCTTTTTTGCAGCTTCAATGATTTCTTCCTGTGTAGCTGCCGCCTTTCCCAACCGGATATTCCCCTCTATGGTATCCGCAAAGAGCTGGACGTTCTGCATGACGATGCTGACAGAGCCTAAAAGCTCGTCGTAGCTCATATCCCGTACATCCACGCCACCGATACGGATTGCTCCGTTCGTTACATCCCAAAAGCGCAACAGTAGATTTGTAATCGTTGTTTTGCCGGAACCGGAACCGCCGACAAGCGCGGTAATTGTTTGCGTCGGGGTGTGGAAAGAAATGCCATTCATGGTAAAGCCGCCTTCCTCATAAGAGAAAGTCACATCTTCAAAGTCAATCGAGTATTCCGAGGGGGAAACAGGGGTTTTCGGCTCCGTGACAGTTTCAGCTTCGGTAATCTTCTTGATGCGGCGATAGCTGTCTGCTGCCATCAGATAGTTCGCCCAATGGCTTTCCAACGCAAGGAAAAGGCTTGTAAAACTCCCTGCTGATGAGTGCAAAAAGCAGAAAACCGTAAACAGGGATACTGCCCTCCAGTATCAGGAGCAGCCCCGCAGCGAGCATAATCCAAAAGGATACATCTATTAGGAAGCCATAAACAGACAAGACCGCCGCCCGATTTCTGGATACGGCTTTGCTGCTCTGTCCGAAGTCGCGGGCTGTCTGCTCAACCTTTTCCTCAAAGTGGCGGCTTTCGGAAAAGGCTTTCAGGAGAGGAATCCCTTTTACATATTCCACAAAGACACTCACCATATCGGCAAGATCATTCCCGGCTTCTTTTTCTAATCGCTCCCCGCGCTTCAAGCCCAAAACGAGAAACAAAATCGCGACAGGCAAGGCCGAGACCATAAGCAGCGCCATTTTCGGGCTGTAAATAACCAGCGCCGCAAGTAAGACAGCAGACACGATAAAGTCGGCAAGCATCCGCGTCCATATATGGCCGACGACCATTTCCATCTTGTCTACATCTTTATGAATGATGGTACTGATTTCACCCAAACGCTCGTTGGTATAAAAGCCAAGCGAAAACTCCTTCAGGCGACAGATGATATTTTTGCGTATCTGAAAGACAATATCAAAGCCCGCGTGGTGTTTTTGTACATCCGCAAGTATATTGCTGCCGCCTTTTATCAGTAGGCAGGCGACCAATGCAACCCAGTACCACATCAACACGCCGTTGCCTGACATGACGGATTCCAAAGATTTGAGAACAATGTACATCATAGCGATCCCTGAAAGGGCATACAGGGTAAAACCTGTGACGGAGAGCAATAGAGAGCGTTTCCCGCTGGAGGTAAGGGTATTCCAGATTTCCTTAATCAAAGGGACACCTCCTTGATTTTCCAATTATCCACCTTGTTTTGATTCTCCACCATCTTCCGATACAGGGCGCAGCGGTCGAGCAGCGCGTTATGCCTGCCAGTATCCACAATCCGTCCGCTGTCCATGACGACAATCTGATCTGCGTCACGGATGGTGTTTAAGTGGTGAGCAATCATAATGACGGTTTTATCGCGGCTCAAATCGTCTATTGCTGCTTGAATATATGCCTCGTTTTCCGTATCTACCGCTGCGGTTGCTTCGTCCAAATGATGATTGGTGCATCCTTCAGAATCATACGGGCAATGGAAATACGTTGTTTCTCTCCGCCGGAGAACTTGATGCCTGCCTCTCCCGCCATGGTCTGATAGCCGTTTGGCAGTAACATGATAAAGTCGTGGATGCGCGCTTTCTTTGCAGCATCCATGATTTCTTCTATCCCGGCATCCGGCTTTCCAATCCGTATATTCTCCTCCATACTTAGGTTAAATAGAAAGACCTCCTGTTGAACGATAGAAAAGAGGCGGTTCAACTGCTTCTCAGAGAAAGATGCAGCATCTTCTCCCGCTATGGTGATATGTCCATCTGTCGGTTCCCAAAAGCCCATAAGCAGGTTTGCCAGCGTACTTTTACCGCAGCCGGAAGCTCCGACCAGCGCGGTTTTGCTGCCTTTCGGAAACGAAGATTGATGTCCTCCAATACCTTACCGCCGCTATTATAAGAAAAGTTCAAATCTGAAATAGCGACTTCGCCATTGACCGGTTCTTTGCTTTGCTCCGGTCTGTTTGATACAGAGACGCCCAGAATCGACCAAATCCCTTTCATGGCCTGCTTGAACACGATCCCGTAATGCTGGAAGGTTGCGACCTTGGTAATAGAGGATGTAAACAAGCCTCCTAAAACAATCGCAAGAATCAGTCGCGGAAGCTCTATCTGCCCGACAGAGAGAAGATAGGTACCGAGAATCATCACAAGGACAACGCCGGATTCCATGAACAGGATAATCAATCCCATTGGGACAGAAATCCCTGCCATGGATTTTTTAACCCAGTAATCATAGTCTTTAGCGGACTGAATCGTTTTTTCTGTCTTGTTTTCTTCCTTGCCAAAGGCTTTAATGACGGAAATATTCGATACATACTCCATGACGTTTTCTTGCATTTTTGTCACGGAATCCGCATATATTTTGAAATTCTTTGTCCAAAGCGGAGCAGAGATTCTTTTTGTGATCCACATCAACGGAAGCCCTACAATCATTACGAGAGCCAGACGCCAATCCACCCATAGCATAATGAGGAAAACGGCAGCGGGAAGAATGGTGGCGGACATGATTTCCGGCAAGCCGTGAGCAAGATACCCTTCCACCTGTTCTACGTCATGCTGCACGATATTTGTCAGGTCGCCCGTCTTTCGTTCCTGAAAAAAACCGAGAGAGTGTTTTTTCAGATGTTGGATAATTTGCAGTCGTAAGTCCGTCAGACAGGTATACGCTGCTTTGTGGGCTGTCCATGTCGCAGAGTAGGCGCAGACAGCTTTTCCTATAAAACAGATCAGCATTGCCCCGCATTCAAAAAAATATATGCTTTCTCGTTAGTGAAGCGGCAAAAATATAAGCCAATCATGTGGATTAAAAAGCACCTGTGGGATCAGATCAAAAAAACTGTTTTTGCAGCACAACATAATGTTAGACAGCCTGTTTTTTTCCCCGTTACCTGTCTTACAAGTTCCGGTTGGTTTTATCATGTATTACAGCCCCCTTCTTTAATATCGAATCGCAATTCGGTATTTGCCTAAAAAAATAGTTATTCTCCCATGACGCGCCGGTGAAAAAACAGGGTCTATGTTTCTCCAAAATGAGTAAGCATAAGACCCTTTTATAGAGAGTTTACTCCCTCATAATAGCACTTGGTTACCAGAGAAAGCATAGTTTGAGCAAACTCACGATCTTTATAGTGCCTTGCGACCTCCAAAATGCCTTCCGCAAAATTGCTGGCAAGGATATGACAGAGCATGTCATTATAGGAGACATGCGTTTTTTTGTCGAGTTGTCGATGGATATGCTGTTCAATAGCGTGAATCAGCTGATCTTTCACGTATTCATACTTTGTCCCCTGACTTTTATCCATGAGAATTACAAAGATTTTGTGATTCTCCAACAAATCAAGGATATAATCTTCAGCAACATCCCTGTACCTTTCCGATGGGAGTCCCGCAGCTTGCTCTTCTTCTGCAGCAATTTTGTCAAAGTTTATCCGTAAAGAGGAAGCAATCTTATCAAACAGTTCTTCTTTGTTTTTATGGTAATTGTAAATCAAGCTGACCGGGATTCCTGCCTTGTCAGCTATTTCTTTCATTTTTGCGCTGCGATAGTCTTTTTCATAGAACACATCTACACCAGCTTGGAAGATACGCTCAAAAACTTCGTCTTTTAATACTTGCGGCATAAAACCACTCTCTTTCAAAACCGAATATTGATTCGCTTTTTATGGTACAGTATAATTGGGCTAAAGTCAAGAGGGTTCTCGAACCTTAACAAAAGGGTATAATCCCAATCCTCTGGCAAGGACATCATTTGTGAAAACAGCTCCTTTGCCTTTAGAGAAAGCTCCCTGTTTCGTAAATGGTAGTTGCTCATTACGGTATAGCCCTTATTTCGCTCTCCCCGGAAAACTGCCATCGTCTCACCTTCTTTACTCGTTTGGTTGTTACGCAATAGAACGATGGTTTTGAGGAAGTAACGGTAGGCGCGAAAAAAGCGACATAGACTTCTGACTGAAAATCTACGCCGCCGGCAAAAACGAAAAGAGATGCTCCTTGCGGAAACATCCCTTTTTCACTCGATTATTCGATTTTGCCTCACCTGTTTGCCCACTGCCATAGAGTAATCGCGCATATCCGCTAGTCTTTTTTCTGTTGCCATGCCATATCCCAGAACTTCAGTTCATAGCGGGAACAATTGACAAAGATCTCACGAAGACGCTGCAGTTCAGTTTGTGAAGCCGTCTTCGTCACGGCATTCAGCGCAGCAATGAGTTTCTCATTCTCCGCGGCGTAAGCTTCCGAGGCGTATTCCCGCACCCATGCGCCGTAAAACGGATCGCTGCCCGCCTTCGGATTCTCCGCGAGCATGCGCTTTGCAATCACCTCATAGCTGTAGGCGCAGGACAAAATCGCCGCCAGAATTTCAGCCTCCCCGCCCTCATAGCCGATGCGGAGCATATACGAGGTATAAGACAAGTTGTCAAGCGAGCGCGCCGTGGTTCTTAGCTCCTCCTCGCTCACCGAGAGTTGCTCGAAATACCCGCCGTGCACCGCTCTCTCGCGGTTGATTGCCGATAGGTACTCCGAAAAGAGCAGCGCTGTCGAAAGACTCTCTGCCTTTGCCGCGCCGAGCGCAAACACTTTCGCGTATTCTTCGAGATAGAGAGCGTCCTGCATCAGGTAAAAGCGAAAACGCGCCTTGTCGAGCGTCCCGTCCCGAATGCCTCGCACGAACGGGTGCCGAAAATAAGCGTCCCAGATTTCGGCGGACTCAGCGAGCAAATCCTCTGCGGTATTCACTTTGTCTTCTCCTCTTCTTCCAGATAGCCCGGTAACAGCGGGCGGTTTAGACGGTTCACGCCGACCGGCGGTATCTCGGTGCCTGTCGGCTCTTTTACGCGCTGCAGCGGCGTATCCGCCGGGAGCACGGGGATGCCCGCTTCCCGGGCGGCAAACAAAACGCCGCTCTCATCGTTTCCACCCTCCGAGAGGGAAAGTTTGCACGCTGAGCCCCTCGCTCTCCATCGTCAGCGCAAGACAGCGATAGGCCGCCGGAAACGCGCTCGGCGACACGGTCTCGACCGCGAGTGCGCCGCCCTCGTTCAGGTGATTCGCACACATACGGTAAAACAGATTCGTATAGGCGCGGTTTTCCGCCTCCGTCTTCGGCGCGGCAAGGGCGACCAGAATAAAATCATAGTGCTTTTCGCGCTTTTCGAGAAAGCGGAACGGATCTTCGGTATAGCGGTGCAGGCGCGCGCTCACCGTCCATACAAACTGCTTCTCCGGTGTGACGAAATCCACATCCTTTGCGGCGCAGTTTCTGAGTAACTCCTCCGCAGCTGCGGCGCTTCCGAGCACGAGCACATGCTCGTACGAGGCTGCCGCCGCCGCAATCGGACGATAGTGCGCCGCCCGGCGACTCCTCACAAATCCGCAGGCCGCAAGCATCAGACAGAGCAGGACAGCGGCGGCATACAGAGCTGTCCTGCGCGCTCTCCTCCCCCTTTCCATCAGTTTTTGAAGGAGTGGATGGGCGCCGGAATACGGCCCTCGCGCTTCACAAAGTCCGCGCAGCTGTAGGGATTCACCGCAATCACGGGCGCGTGGCCGAGGGGAGACCGCCGAATTCCACCTCGTCGCCGACCTTCTTGCCCGCTGCGGGAATCAGACGCACCGCCGTTGTCTTCTGGTTAATCATGCCGATTGCCGCTTCATCCGCGATGATGCCGGAAAGCGTCTCGGCCGAGGTGTCCCCCGGCACCGCAATCATATCGAGCCCCACGGAGCAGACACAAGTCATGGCCTCGAGCTTTTCAAGCGTCAGTGCACCGCGCTCCGCAGCCCGTATCATGCCCTGATCCTCGCTGACCGGGATAAACGCGCCCGAGAGGCCGCCCACATAGGACGAAGCCATGACGCCGCCTTTTTCACCTGATCGTTTAAGAGCGCAAGCGCTGCCGTCGTGCCGGGCGCGCCGACCGACTCGAGCCCCATGCCCTCGAGAATATCCGCGACCGAGTCGCCTGCCGCCGGGGTAGGCGCGAGCGAAAGGTCAATGATACCGAACGGCGTGTCGAGACGGCGGCTCGCCTCCTTCGCAACCAGCTGCCCAACGCGCGTAATCTTGAATGCGGTCTTCTTGATGGTCTCGCAGAGCACCTCAAAGCTCTGCCCCTTGGTCTGCTGTACCGCCGCGCGCACCACGCCCGGTCCCGAGACGCCGACATGAATCACGGCATCACCCTCGGTCACACCGTGGAAGGCACCCGCCATGAACGGGTTGTCATCCGGCGCATTGCAGAAAATCACGAGCTTTGCGCAGCCGAGAGAGCCGTTATCCGCGGTTCTCTCCGCGGTCTCCTTGACCACCTGTCCCATGCGGCGCACGGCGTCCATGTTGAGTCCTGTCCGCGTGGAGCCGACATTCACCGAACTGCAGACGCGCTCCGTCCGCGCGAGCGCCTCCGGAATCGAGTCAATCAGCAGACGCTCGGCGTCCGTCATCCCCTTTGCGACCAGGGCCGAGTAACCGCCGATAAAGTTGACGCCGATTTCCTTTGCCGCGCGGTCCAAAGTCTCCGCAATCTCCACAAAGTCCTCAGTCGTCCGGCAGGCCGCGCCGCCGATCAGCGCAATCGGCGTCACGGAGACACGCTTATTCACAATCGGAATGCCGTATTCTCGCGAAATCGCCTCGCCGGTCTCGACGAGCTTGCCCGCGCGCCGACAAATCAGTTCGTAGATATTCCGGTTCAGTTTGGTTTTGTCGCTGTCAATGCAGCCGAGGAGGGAAAGCCCCATCGTAATCGTGCGGACATCGAGCAGGTCCCGGTCTATCATTGTATTGGTTTCCAGCACTTCCGGCATATTTAACATGGCGCTTCCCCCCTTAAATGCGGTGCATGGCTTCGAATATTTCTTCCCGCTGCACATGAATCCGAAGCCCCACTTCCTCGCCGAGTTTCTGCATCGCATCCATGAGTTCCTCGAGGCTCTCCTCGGCCGCCGAGATATCGACGATCATCATCATGTGGAAATAGTCCTGCACAATGGTCTGGTTGATATCCAGCACATTGATGCGCTCCGCTGCGAGATGGGTGCACACCTTCGCGATGATGCCGACCGAATCCTTGCCGAGTACCGTGATAATTACCTTGTTCATCGTTTTTCCTTTCCGTCGCCTGTCAAAGACCCAAATCAGAATTCGTACAGTTTCGAGCAGCAGTCCCGCGCCGCAACCGCAAGCGGAAGCTCTTCCGCTTCTCCCTTGCCGTGCATCAGGCGCAGTTCACAGCGCACAGTTTCATAGGCGAGTTCCGGCAGATTGTTCTCTTTGCTGAGATGCCCGAGCAGCACCTGTTTGAGGCCGCCGTGGCAGAGCAGCGAGAGCAGCCTGCCCGCACTCTCGTTCGAGAGGTGCCCGCAGTCCCCGAGGATGCGGCGTTTCAGCGGGTAGGGATAGGGGCCTGCCTCGAGCATACGCACATCGTGGTTGCTCTCGAGCAGCAGCGCGTCGAGATTCCGTAGCGCTGCCTCGAGTTCCGGCGTCGCGTGGCCGAGGTCCGTCAAAAAAGGCCGCGCTCTTCACGCCGTCTGTCACCCGGTAGCCGACCGGCTCTGCGGCGTCGTGGTCAATCGAGAGCGGAAGCACGGTCAAATTGCCGAGCGAAAAAGCCTCTCCGCCCCGTATCACATGAATCCGCTCCGCCGGGTAATCGTCCAGCATCCCCTTCTTTTGGATTGCTGCCAGGGTGCCGGCGGTCGCGTAGAGCGGCACCGGATCTTTTTTCAATAAGATCTTCAAGCCGGTCACATGATCCGCGTGTTCGTGCGTGAGAAGGACCCCCGCCAGATCCGCAGGCTTCAGGTCCGCGGCCTCAAGCCCCTGGACAATGCGCCGTCTGCTGATGCCGGCATCGATCAGAAGATGCGTGCGCTCGCTGCCGAGATAGCCCGCATTCCCGCTGCTGCCGCTCGCAATGGTCATAAGTCTCATCGGAGCTCCTTTCCGGCGAGGCGCGCGTCAATGCGGCGGTAAAGGCTTGCTTCGTCCGCATCGTTTACGAGCGTCCAGTCCGCCATACCAGCATAGGCGGCATCGCTCAGCTGTTTCTCCATGATTTCCGCCGCGCGCTCTCTCGTGTAACCGCGGGAAGCCATGAGACGCTGTATCCGCAGGTCGCGCGGCGTAAAGACATACCAGATTTCATTGTAAATATGATTGCGCTCTCTTGCGGGCAGCGCAGTTTCCACGACCAGAAAACGCTCTTTTTGCTTTGCGCAAGCGCCTCCACGCGGTCATAGACCAGGGGGTGCACCGTTTCATCGAGCAAAGACAGCAGAGACGGCTCCCGGTAGAGGCAATCCGCCATCGCGCTTCGATTCAGCTGTCCGTCCTCGGCAAGTATCTTCTCTCCCATGAGTTCCAGCGCGCGGCGATAGCCCGGCTGTCCCGGCTCGTAGAGTTCATGCGCGAGCTCGTCCATACCGACAATGCACGCGCCGTACTTTTCCCGCAGATAGGCGAGCACAAGGCTCTTTCCCGAGCCGACGCCGCCGCAGACTTCGAGCACCATCAGTGCGCCTCCAGCCAGGACGCGCCGATGTGCGCATCGACCTCGAGCAGCACGCGGAGCTCTGCGGCGTGCCGCATGGTCTCTTTCAGGAGTTCCAGGACGCGGGGCGCCTCGGCCTCCGCCGCTTCCACCAGAAGTTCGTCGTGAATCTGAAGCACAATCTTTGCGTCGAGTTTCCGCCGCGAGCGCACGCCGCACCTTGACCATCGCAATCTTCATGATATCGGCTGCGGTACCCTGAATCGGCGCATTCATCGCGACGCGCTCGCCGAACGAACGCTGCATGAAATTCGAGCTCTTTAACTCCGGCACCGGGCGTATTCTGCCGAACAGTGTCCGCGTAAAGCCGTATTCCTTCGCCTCTTTGATCTGGCGGTCCAGGAAGTGCTTTACCTCCGGATAGGTTGCGAAGTAGCGGTTGATGTACTCCTTCGCCTCGTTTCTCGAGATGCTTAAGTCCTCCGAGAGACCGAAGGCCGAGATGCCGTAGACCACGCCGAAGTTCACGGCTTTCGCGTTTCGCCGCTGTAAGGGCGTGACCTCCGAGAGCGGTACATGGAAGACCTGCGACGCCGTGACCGCGTGGACATCCACCGCGTCGCGGTAGGCCGCAATCAGATTCTCGTCGCCGGAGAGCGCCGCGAGGATGCGAAGCTCAATCTGCGAGTAGTCGGCATCCACAAAGACCTTGCCAGGCGAGGGCACAAAGACCGCGCGCACGCGACTGCCCATCTCTGTCCGGATCGGAATATTCTGGAGATTCGGATTCGCGGACGAGATGCGCCCCGTCGCCGTGATGGTCTGGTGAAAGGTGCCGTGAATTCTGCCGTCCGCCCGAATAAAGCCCGCGAGCCCGATCGCATAGGTCGAGTTCAGCTTGGTCAGCATGCGGTAGCGGAGTATTTTTTTGACGACCGGATATTCGGGCGCAAGCTTCTCCAGAATGTCGGCCGCGGTTGAATAGCCGCTCTTGGTCTTTTTGCCGTAGGGAAGCTTCATCTTCTCGAATAAAATTTCCCCGAGCTGCTTCGGCGAATTCAGGTTAAAGTTCTCGCCGGTCTCCTCAAAAATTTCGGTCTCGATCCGGTGAATTTCGGTTTCGAGTTCCTCCGAGAAGGCCTTTAATTTTTCGGCATCCACCCTGACACCGGTCTCTTCCATCTCGGCGAGCATGAAAATGAGCGGGCGCTCAACAGTCTCATACAGCGCTTCCATGCCGAGCTCTTTCACCTTGTCGCAAAGCGGCTGCCGCGCCGCAAAGGCAACATAGCCCGCATAGGCGGCAGCGGCGACCGCATCCTCTTTGGCACTCGGCAGGAGAAGGGACAGGTAGTCCCGCGCGAGGTCTCGCTCTGATAGCTCTCTTTGAGCGGATTCACGAGGTAGGCGAGCACGCCGAGATCATCGACATTCTCGCGCTCCGCCGTGCCGACCTCTTTGACGAGCTCCTTCAGAGAGAGCGCCGAGACCCGCTTTGCCTGTTGAAACAACTCTTTCAGAAAGTCTTGTTCCGCGGTCTCGGAGAGCACCGTACCCTCGCCGGTTCCGGCGAGCGCCTTCATTTTTTCGCGCTCGGCTTCCTCCGGTTCGCGCCGATAGAAAAGCACAGCTTCCTCCGCGCGGAAGCAAAGAGAAATCAGGAGATCGTCCCGCGCAATTCCGATTTCCGGCGCCTCTGCCGCCTGCCGCAACACTTCCCGAAGCTCTGCCGCGCTTTGCAGGAGACGGAGCTTCGGCTTTTGCTGCGCGCGCATATTCTCCCGCTGCACTTCGCTCCCGAAATGCTTTAAGAGCGAGCGGAATTCAAGGCGCTGAATCTGTTCGTAGGCAGCCGCCGTATAGATTTCGCCGAGTTTCAGCGACGAGAGATCCAAGTCGAGCGGGAGCGTCAAGGCAGATGGTCGCGAGCCACTTGGAAAAGACAGCGTCCTCGAAATGCTCTTCGAGCGCCTTTTTGGCACGCGGCGGCTTCACTTCGTCCAGATGCTCTTTCAGATTTTCAATCGAATGAAAGCTCTGAATCAGCGCGGTCGCCGTCTTTTCGCCGATCGAGGGGACGCCCGGGATGTTGTCGGAGGTATCGCCCATCAGCGCCTTGACATCAATGAACTCCTCCGGCGTGACCCCGTAGGTCTCCCTGACCGCCTCCGGCGTGAAATCGAGAATCTCGGTCTTGCCGCGGCTGGTCTTCGGCAGACGAATCAGAATGTGGCGATCCGCGAGCTGCAGAAGATCCCGGTCACCGGATACGACCGTGACCTCGTACCCCTCCTTCTGGCAGCGTTTTGCGAGCGTTCCGATCACATCGTCCGCCTCAAAGCCCTCCAGCGAGACCGTCTGAATGTTCATTGCGCCAAGGAGCTCTTTTAAGAGCGGAACCTGTTCCCGCAGTTCTTCCGGCATCGGCTTCCGGGTTCCCTTGTACGCTGCATAGCGCTCGTGGCGGAAGGTCGGCGCAGGCAGGTCAAACGCGACCGCGAGATAATCCGCCTGCTCTTCCTCCAGAAGTTTTAACAGGATATTTAAAAAGCCATAGACCGCATTCGTGTGCAGGCCCGCCGAATTTGTGAGCTCCGGCACGCCGTAAAACGCGCGATTCAGAATGCTGTGGCCGTCAATCAATACAACTTTCTTTTGTGCTTCCAATCCGTTTTCTCCTCTTTCAGCCCGCATGCCAGTATAAGATGCGGAGCAATAAAAGTCCTGCGACTGTGACGCCGGCACTGGTCAGCGCATCCATCACATAGCGCAGGATTTTTCGAAGGCGCGCGCGGCGAAGTCGCAGAAATTCGTAGCGCAACTCCCGATTCATGGCTCTCGTCCCGTCGAAGTCGTCGCTATCCGTGTCGAGAACGCGCAGCCCCTCCAGCAGGAAAAAATTCGTCTCGAGCTCCCGGCGACAGACACTGCAACAACGGATGTGCTCTAAAAAGTCAGCGGTCTCTTCCTCTGTGAGCTCCCGCTGTATAAAACGTGACATCTGCCGTTCCGCTTCTCTGCAGTCCATTCCGCCTCCTCTCTTTGCAGCAATTTTAGCACACTCCCCCGCAAAAAGGGCAGTAAAACAGAAAGAGAACGGAGTTTTCGCCCCATTCTCTCTCCGCTCTCTCCTGAACTTCCCTCTTTACTTGGTCACCATGTCATACTTCATCACGACCACATTGCCCATGTCCTGCGGCACCGAAATTGAGAAGTAAATCTCGCCGTCCTTCACATAGCTGAAGCTCTCCGGCCACTGAAGCTTGCCGTTTTCGCCCTTTCAGCGGAAAATCCGACGCCGCCAGCTTCTCTTCGAGCGACTTCTGCAGCGCCTCCTTGCCCGTCGACTGCACCCAGGCCTTGTAGGCATTGACCTCGCTCTCGCCCGCGTTGTCGAGCTCAAACGCATCGCCGAGCGCGTAATTCACCATGCTGTCGGCATCCACCGCATCGCGAAGGCCGAGATCCTTCAAGGTCTTCACCGCGACCGTATTGGTATAGAAGAGCTTGACCGGCGCCGCATCGCCGCTCCGCTGCATTTCGCCGCGGTACACGACCACAACGCGGTCCGCATCCGCCGAGACGACTTCCGCCGTCACCGTGAGCTTATCCTTTGCCGCGTCGGTGAGCAGCGCTTCAATCGGCGAGAGAGCGCGTTCTCCTTTAAGTGCGCATTCAGCTTCTCCTGCTGTGCGCTGTCCGTGAGGCCGTTGACCACCGGATAGCCGATCGAAACATTGTCCTTCTGATAGGTTTCGACCTTTGCGGAAATCAGCGCGCGCTTTTCGGTCGTCGCCGCACTGCTGCCCGCCGCCGCACTGCTGCTCTCTGCGCTGCCGGAGGTCGCCGCGACACTCGCCGCTGTCTCGGCCGCGCGATTTTCCGCCGAAGTCTCCACAACCTTGGAACCGCTCTTCTTGCCGCAGCCGGTCACGGCGAGAGCCGCCGCCAGTGCTGCCGCACAAAAGAGCCCCACTCTTCTGTTTCTCATAGTCCACCTCCGCTGTTCGTTTCCGTGTTACCCGTAAGTATAGGCGGGAAGGCGCTTTCCGTCAACCGAGAGGCATACCTGCCCGCGCGTTGCGCCGATTACCGCGCGTGCAAAGTAAAAATGTGCAACGTAAAAACCGGCTGCTCTCCCAATTCAGGGAAACAACCGGTATTCTCTGCCTGCCGACAGTGGGACTTGAACCCACACGCCCTTGCGAGCAACAGATTTTGAGTCTGCATCGTCTGCCATTCCGACATGTCGGCTTACCGGCAGAGTATAGCATTTCGGGGGCGGCAATTCAAGGGCTTTTTGCCTGCCTTTGAGTATGCGACTAAAACATGCGCGGGAACAATGTCCGGCGCATCACTCATACTTTTCGCAACGGCATTGCTCGATCACCCGCTTTCCGAGCAAGGTAATTGCCTTCTTCGGGCACAAACTGATACAACGGTAACACATGGTACACCGATTCCCGGAAACGGCCCGCTTGCTTTGCATTCGGATATTTCCCATGGGACAGACCTCACTGCACAAGCCGCAACCGATGCAGGCGTCACTTATTTTCAGCTGATCCATGTATCCCGCCGTCTTTCGATAAAACCATAGTCTCTGCCCAAACAACCCCTTGAAGTGCGCTGTCATCGACAATCCTTCACGCGGATAATTTCCCTTTTGTATTTGTTCCGCTGCAAGCGCTATGCGCTTATCCGCCTCCCGGACAATTCGTCTGTTCTCTTCCGTATTCTTTTTTAAGAGCCTGCTGTCACAAACGGAATCCGGCATTTTGATTTGCAGACCGCCGAGAACGGTCGCGCCGTACTTCTTCAGAAGTCTCGCGGTACATCCGGTTCCGTCACCGCTGAACAGTCCCATGGTATTGAGTATAAAAATCGCTTTCCCGTTCCACAGTGAGCGGTGTTTGTCAATAAAATCACGCACCGCAAACGGTGCATTGGAAAACTGGGTCGGATACCCCAAAACAAGGCTGTCATGCTTGGCGATTACATCCTCAACCTCGACATATTCAATCGGAAAACACTGCGCCGAATCGTCGAGCAAAGAAATCAGCTTTTCGACGCAGTGCTTCGTATTCCCGGTTCCGCTGAAATAAATTCCTATCATGAATGTCTCACTTCCCCGCCGCAACCCTTGACGGGTACCAGTTTTGGAACCAGGCCGTAAAGAGTCCCATGAGAATCGGCATCGCCTGCACTACGATGCTGAGCACCAAAGCCGGTACCTTCCCGCTCAGATAATAGCTGACAATCGCAATCACGACATAGACCAAGCCCCAGGCTGCTGCAAGAATGTAATTGGTTCGCATAAAGATGGGATTTTGGAGCGCATCCTTCCCGTAGCTGTACTACATAGGCCGCGCAGAGCGGCTCTTTTGTGAGACAGGAGCCAAGCCACAGGAGGCCGAACACGAGATACCCGGCGTTCACGGCGACAAAGCCGTTTCCTGTGACCACGGCATAGACGGCGAGTCCTGCCACCAGCGCAAACGAGAGTCTGTCGTAGCGGCATAATTCATAGCGCTCCGTGATAAGCGGCAACAACGAACATACCGCGAGAGTGATGAGCGCTCCCATCCTCGGCTCTACCGATACGGCGACCCAGAGTGCAATCCAGGCAAACAGCATGTTTTGCATGCGCGGGGGCTTTTTCTCTGTCACAAGCATTTGGACGGGCTTGCGATCCTCAGCCTGCTCCTCCGTGCCGAAATAGCGGTCCCAGTTCATCATGAGCGAAAAATCGCCGCTCACGGTATACAGGTGTTTCGCGAGCGCCTCGTCGCCCCGCATCTCTCCTCTTGAAAGAGCAAGCCAGACCGAAAAGGGCGTGTCAATGCGGGTGGTGGCACGGAGACTTTCGTCCGTCAGTACCTCTGCGCCGTCCTTTCCGAGTTTAATCCGATAGGTTTTTTTCCGAGATCCGTATAACAAATTTCGAGCACCCGCTCCCGTCCGTCAAAGCGATCTCTGTTGTAGAGTGCCGCCATCTGCCGCGTAAAGATAAGACTTTCGTCTTCCTTTTCGCCGTTATCTTTCGAAATCCCCCAGCTCGCATCCGCCATTTTTTCAAAGACCTCTCGCGGATACAAGAGTGCCTTGAGCTTGGTTTCGGTCTCCTCTCGGATGCGTCCGCCCGCGTATTCTTTTCCCGGCCTGCCGCACCGCAGCGAGATAGGCATCGGTTCTCGCGGAGAGTTCTTTTACGCGGAACAATTCGCCCTGCCCGCAGAAGATGCTCGTGTACTTTCCCTGCCCCAGCACATGGTCAAACATCCGCGTCACACTGTCGTAATTGCCCTCGGCCGAATAAAAGCCGCAGGTCGAAATGAGCACATGTTTAATCCCGCTTCTGTCATAGCGGGAGGGATGCCCGCCGCTCCCGTTCCCGTCTCTGCTCTCGCACATAAACGGCAGGCTCATGGGCAGCTGGCGGTCAATCAGGTTTTTGAGCGGCCCCGGAACACTGTAGTAATAGAGCGGGAAGCTCCAGATGACCAGATTTGCGGAGAGCAACCCCTCAATCACGGTCTGCATATCATCTTCCATGCAGCAAGTTCCGGGCGTCTGCTTCCAGCAGGCAAAGCAGCCCTTGCAGGGCGCAATCCGAAGAGTGTTCAAATGCAGCTCTTCGACCTCGACCGCCCTCTCCCGTTCGCTCTCATGGTCGCGTATGCCATCGAGAAAGCTGTGTGCGAGACGGAGCGAGTTACTCTTAGCCCCCTTGGGACTTCCGTTAATCAGCAGAATCTTCATGTTTGAAGCCCTCCAATTCTCGTATGCACTCCTCACACCAGGCGCGCACCATCTCCTCATACATGACGCCGAAGCGAATCGTAAACTTCCAGAACAGCGCTTTTTTTCCGGGCAGGTTTAGCATATCCCGATATTGGTCGCTGACCGCCTCCGCTTCCCCACTCTCTTTCGTAAAGAGACATTCCCGTTCCGGCAGGGACTTAAAATAAGCGATGTTCTCATCCAACTCACATTCGCCGCGAAAAAAGGTCTTCATGAGCATGGCATTGCGGATCAGACTCCTTTGCGTATCCTCCCGAAGCCAGCGAAGCAGCTCTTCTCGTCCCGCTGCGGTAATCGATAAGACATTCTTATCCGGTTTTCCCGCCTGCTCCACATGCACCGCCGCAATCCACCCGTTCTTTTCGAGTCCCTGCAGTTCCCGGTAAATCTGACTCGTCTGCGCGACCCAGAAGTGGCTCAGAGAATCCCGGAATACGGTCATAATCTGATACCCCGTCATATCTCCGTAGCTCAATAACCCCAGAATGCCGTGCTTTAACATCGATTTTTCTCTCCTTATTTCATTCCACTTGTGGAATAATCTTCATCCTCAATATAGTTCCACTTGTAGAATATGTCAAGAGACAAAAATTGCGCCGATGTCCCAGCGCATCCCGGGAAATCGGCGCAAGAAGCTTTATTCTCAACCTTTGTTAATCAGAAGCAGCCCCAGTCCGCAGACCAGAATGCCGGCGAGCTGTTTGATGCTGATGTGCTCCCGGTAGACCAGAAAACCGATCACCAGCAGCGCCAGGGAGAGACACATACTCGATGTCAGCGCACCGTTACTCACTTTCCAGCCGGAGCGGTACAGAAACACATACCCGACCTCGATTCCCACAATCGAAAGTCCCAGGACATACGAAGTCCAGTTCGCCTTGCCAAGTTCATGGACATACGCCGAGGGTTTGACGCTCGCCGCAAACAGCACCGCCGAGAGCACCCCCGCCGCCAGATAGGTGATGGTCAGCGCGCCGAAGGTATTTGCGCCCTTCGGCATCGATTTTGTGCAAATGTTGTAAAAACAGTTCGATCCCACAATCAAGAGCAAAGGCCAAAGCATCTCCCACATCTTACTACCTCCGAAGATTTCCTCTTTCTCAAATTTCCCGTCAGATACACCGCGAAACACATCACAGAAAGCGCGTTTGCCCCTATTTTCCGGACAAAAAAAGAACGGTCTCGCAATGTGTGACCGTTCTTTCCTATGGCGTGAGACGAAAACGTGTCACTCATGTAACCGTTCCTTATCAAAGTTAAGTCCAAACCGCGTTCGTTTGCACTTTTTTTATAGCAGCGATCCGTATGCGTAGTCCGGGAGCTACCTCTCCTGTGCAAAAAGCTCCGATTTGTTACTTTTATTATAGTTTCCGCGGATAGACAAATCAAGCGCTATGCACAGCGAACCGCAAAAATTTTAATGAAAATCCGCACAAAACTTGTCCGTATTGCCTCGCAAGAACACGCTTATAACACTGCGAACGGTAATGCCCGTCTATACGAGCCGTTCGAGCGCCGTCCGGACAGTCGCAACAGACTTCGTGCCGGAGCGCTCAAGGCATGAACCTTCTGTCTCGGAAATCGCCCGTATTTACTCCACCCCCAGTACCTTAAAAACCGCATCCTCCGCACTGCTATAGAAAAATCAGATTGAAGCTACCCACCAACTCCGGGGGCACGGTGCCAAGGTCCGCCGCACTGGTGATCGGAAGCAGCACTTTCTTTGCTCCGCTATCGAGACACACCTGTAAACTGTTCGCAAGCTCGTCCACTTTCAAAATCGTTCCGCTGATGCTGATTTCTCCCAGAACGGCAAGTGCACTGACCGTAGGCCGTCCGAGCGCAATGCTGCACAGTGCAATCAGGGTGGGTAAGGCCAGCTTACCGGTCATGCCAATGCCCTGTAAATCCTGATAGTTGATGATGTAATCCCGCATCGTGGTGCTGATGCCGCTGCTGATCCGATGCCCGTTGGCCTTCAGGAAGTTAAACGCCGTATTGGTGGATTCCTTGCAGTCACGGTCACTGCCAAGACCGGTGCGCTCAAATTTTTCCGTTCCCCGGCAGCATCTGGCTCTCCAGGCGGAATACACCGATCATACCGGACTTGCCCTGACTTACGGTGTATACCTGTCCGGAATTGCAGCTGCCGTCGGGGATGAGTTTGCCGCCGCCTTGCTCCGGCACGGAAACAAATTTCTCTTCAAAGGTATCCAGATCAATATAGCTGAAGTTCACATCGTAGAACTCCATTCCGCCCAGCTTTTTCAGCTGCTCCTTGACGCGACGACGCATTTCCAGCGCAAATACAAGGATTTCTTCAATCTGTTCTTTTGCGAACACGCCGTTCGGGTACAGCAATTTTACATACCCGCCCACAATCTTGCGGACAGCAATCGTATCACGCTGATTCAGGTTCTTTCCGAGGCGGAAATACCGATCCAGTGCATCTCCCCACTGCTCTTTCCGCAATTCCCGGATAAACTCCGCCAGATAATCCGTGATAAATCCGTAATCATCGGTAAAATGCTCCGGGCGGAACTTCGGAATCTCCCACCCCGGAATATAGCAATGCAGACGATCAAGGAAGGCCGTGTCCGTTCCCATTTCCGGCGGGAACGGGTCAAACAGGGAGGAAGTCTTTAGCAACACATCCACGCTCTGGTTGATGTTTCCCACAAAAACCATGGATGCCGATGCCGCCTTTTCCTCTTTCCCGCGGGCAAAGGAGCCGGACGCCATATAGTCTTTCATGATCTGAATGCCGTCTTTGTCCTTGAACTTGATCCCGGCAACCTCATCAAAAGCAACACAGTCCCATAGGCCGACCAAGCCAACACTCTTGCGCCCCATATTGTAAAACAGATTGGCAACGGTCGTCTGACCGCCGGATACAAGGATGCTGTTTGGGCTGATTTCTTTGTAGATGTGGGACTTACCGGTGCTGCGCGGCCCCAACTCACAGAGATTGAAGTTGTTCTCCACCAGCGGCAACATACGGGCAAGCAGCAACCACTTTTCCCGATTGTCAAGCTGTTCCGGCTCATATCCGCAGGAACGCAGCATAACATCCATCCACTCTTCCTGTGTGAACGCCCCTCGTCCCTCGCGGACTTCTTCGATGTCGATATGCGGCATCTGAATCGGCGTCAACTTATGAATGCTGATGGGGGAGATTTCCTTCTGTTTTTTCTGTTTGGAGGAAATCGGCTGTCCGTCCATATCTGTGATTCCGAAGCTGCTGTCTCCCTCGGCTTCGTATTCCAGCTGCACGATGCACCAGATTCCGCCGCAGAGAAGCCTATCGTATTTTTCCGGATACTCATCCGTGATCGGCACATTGGTAAGGCCAAGGTTAGAGAACTCCGCAAAAAAACAATCCCTTTTTGATGTCCAGACGGACTGTCACCATATCAATAATGGTATGGCTCCCGTTCTTGCGCAGCTGAGAAAGAATTTTCTGCGCCTCATCCGGGCGGACAAAATTGTCTGCCAGAATACGTTTCACATTCTGAACGCCCTGCTCAATGATGGCCTCATCGTCCGAACTGCAATACTGCCCCAGCAGGAACTCCAGCACATAGACAGGAACATTTGCTCCTTCTTTGATTTTCTTTGTCAGGTCTTTCCGGACGATGCGACCGTCAAAGTTGCTGCGCAGCTTCCGGCGCAGTTCTTCACGCATATCTTCTGTCGCCATATCCAACCTTTCCATACGGAATGCCTGCCTCCTCTGTATCAGAATCCGAATCCAAAGTCATCCGCAAAGGCAATGTCCATCATCACAGGCTGCCTCCACTGCTCCAGACCGCTTTGTTCGTCATACACCACAAGGTAATACTGCTTATCCTTGTCGTATTTCTTATTCTTGAATGTGAATCGCATCCGGAAGATGCGCTCTTAGCATTTTCTTCCCGACTGTCCGCCACATAACTGTTTTCATTCGAGATTTTCTCGTTGTCTTCCGAGAGGAAGAAGATGCGGTATTTTGCTGTCTTCACAGTATCGCTGACGGCATCCGACTGGATAAAATCCAGGGAAGTAATCAGGTTCGTAATCTTACGGACGATGCTGACCAGAGCGATTTCCGCATTCTTTGTTTCCATATGACCGCGCTCCATCTTAATTTCCAGCACCGGCACCAGCATTTCCTGCGGGGAGGAACCGCCGTGCACGAAGTTCGCGCCGCCTCCGGCCACCTTAAAGACATTGCTGCCGACCGGATAAGACACCACCTTGCTGTCCGCATTCCCCAGAACACGCCCCATGCTCATGTGGTCAATGCCGTCATCTTCCAAAGCCGCCTTGGACACAATAAATCTGCGATTGACAAAGGCTTTTTCCGCGCTTTTTCCGGAAATTTTATCACTCTCTGTCAGCTTATCACGCTTGTAAAGAAAGCCGTGATCGGCAGTGACGATAAAATGATAGGTGTTGCCGCTGACGGAGATGCGATGAATGAAATCCATAATTTCCCGAACCGCCTCCTCACACGCATGAAACACCTCATCCTCGGTGTTGGCCTTGTCGCCGCGCGCGTCAATCTGATTGTGATATACATAGATCAGCTGCCGTTTTGTCAGCACATCCCGCAGCTCTGCCACCTTCAGATTTTTAATATCATCGAACTGCACACAGACGCTATCCGGGTTATAGTTTTGCAGCACCTGCTGCCGACCGGCCAGATTATCGCAAAGAATACCATCTGCCAGTACCTGAAAGTCATCCGTCATCTCCAGTGTCTTATGCGGTAAAAGCGCCGCCATACCGAGCCTTGTATAAGACGGCAGGACGCTCAGCTGTACGGAAAGTTTTGCCGTACATTTCGGGTCATCCTGCATACGGGCAAACAATTCCTGCCCGACTTCATAACGCATAGCATCCGAAAGGATGACCACCGTGCGCTCTTTGGCGTAGCGGAGGTTGGTATTGTAAAACTCCCGTTGCAACGGAATTGCCGAAAATGCGGCATCCTGCCGGATTCTGGCATTCCAGGCGGGAAGCAGAGAAGCAAGATATTCGTTCGTGTAGATATTTTCCACCAGTTCCCGAAGCGGCTCAAAGCTTTCCGTGCTCTCCAGCCGGTCGTAATAATAGTAGAATTTCCGGTACTGCCGATCCATACGGTAATCCGCAGCAAGATAGCGGTCGATAATGGGCTTGAAGCCCTCTGCGGCATGGTAATCCGCTCCCTTCACCATGCTGTACGCAGCGGAAAGCATCCGATAGATTTTTCCCGGTCTTTCTGCCAAAGTGCATTTTAGCCCGCTTTTTCGCAGAGTTCCGGAATCGTAAGTCCGTTTGCGACTGCGCCGATGTCTTCCGAAACAAGTCTGTCAAGGAGCCATTTCATAAGCACCTGATCCACGGCAAGGAAAGTGTCGCACTCCGTCAAATCGTCCGCTCGCATTCCCGCAAATACAGGAAAAAAACATTCAGCTCTTTGGCCACATGCGCCGAAAGCGCATCGTATTGATCCCGGTATAGGACGCTGTTCATCAGGCTATCGAGAAAGGCGATGATATTGCCGGACTTGTAGGAGACAAAGCTCTTCCATGCCGTCGGAAGCTCTGCCTGCACATATCGCCCGGTATAAGTGACGAACAAGGTCACCAGGAACCGTTCCAAACCCGGTTTCGTATCGGTGTATCCGAAATGCTGCTCACAGAGCTTCCAGAATGCGGACAGCAGGTCGTATTTTTCAAACTCCTGTAAGAAAACATTGTCCACCGGCTCATTGCCCGTCAACACGACGCGCACCACTTCCTCAAACGAGCAAGTGCGCGCCTTGCAGACTGCACTCAACAGGCCGACCAGGATCGTTTCTTCGTTGAAATTTTCGATCTCCAGATCATAGAAGCGCTGGGTACGCTCTTTGTTGGCAAAAAACTTGATGTGCTTTTCAATCACCGACTTGTACTTTTCCTCAATACCGAGGTCAAGCGACAGCAGGGAGGCCCGGTCGGCATAGAACCGTCTCGAATAAGCACAGGTATCCTCCAGATGGTTGTCCCGTACATCCGGTTTGGGGAACGGCGCATAGATCAGATAATTCGTAGTCTGATCTATGCGCTCCAGAAAATACTTTGTATAGAACTGGTTATCCGGCTGAAGACGGTATATCTTCGCATTCTGAAGCTCTACCGTCTCCATATCCTCGGCAAAGTCTGCCTTGTCATCGTACCAGAAAACCAGTTTCCGGGTCTCGCCGGTAAATTCCGCATTCAGGCGGTCTATAATTTGTTTCAGGTTCAATTCTGCCATATTCGATCTCTTATACTTCTTTCTTCACGACCCATTTTCCGCTTCTATTGGAGCCCTGTCTTTCTACAAATCCATTCATCTGTAAATCCTTAATTATAATCTGGACTTGTTTTCTCGTAAGCTCGAATTCCTCCATTAGCTTTAACTGTGTTATTGCCGGATTCTCCTGCATACATTGTAAGATATCTTTTCTAATTTCAGCTCCATCTTTTTAGCTCTCTTTTTCGGCTCCTTTTCGGCTCCTTTTCGGCTCCTTTTCGGCTCCTTTTCGGCTCCTTTTTATTTTCACTGTGTCCTCTGTCCGGTTCATCTTCTATAACCAATTCAGATTGGGCGGTCTTTGACTTTTCCTCTTCTACCTTACGATAGAGATTTATGCGAAAACCAATCTCTAAATCACAAAATTCCGGATCTCGTAATCCATATTCCCGCATGGATTCCAGCAGTTTCGGAATTCCACTTCCCCAAGCCTCAATCAAATTCATATAAGAGAAGGCATGTGCAAGCGCACGGTTTCGTATTTTTGAATAACCTTCTTTCATTTTGTCTAAAGTAACCCCAGGCATAAGGCCACCAGGAGAAGTGATTTCCAAGCGATCATCATAGATAGCTACTTGAATGCGTGAATTTTGCAAAAAGCTACAATTCATCACCGCATTGATAATAAGCTCTCGAATACTATCCGGTGGTAACTCATAAATGTCCTTCCGATAAATTCCTTCCAGCCTTGCCCCCAAATGAATATTCCGCAATATAAACTGAAATGCATCGTCAATTTGCTTCCATAATGGGCCAGAGTACTCCCGTTTATCTATAAAAACAGCGCGCGTCGTTCCCTTAAACATTCCACACTGAATTTGCGAAAGAAACTCATCTTTACCCAAAAGAAAAACATATCCATTGGTTGGATGAATACTTCCATCCTCCGCTTCCGCTAAGAGTCCCCAGCTCAACAACACATTTTTTGTTACATCCCTAATTGTTTCTGCCTGTGCCTTGGATTTTGCATTGGCGACAGCCACCTCTTTCATTTGATGGCATAATTTTGCAATTTCTTCATCTGTAACTGTTAAATCTTTACGAATGACCTTATCATAAGAACGCCCTTCATCTTCATAATACATCTCAGCAGTCAAATCACGTCCAGCAGGACGTGAAGTTCCTGAAACTCGAATATAGGTGCCATCTTTAATTCCTAAGGATTTGATATAATACGGTCTTTGCTTGCCTGCACTGATTTCAGCTATAATAATCGTTTTGTCGTCAATCGACTGCAAATACACATCGGGAATCACAACCGGCTCACAGCTGTCAGAAATTGCCGTCGTGATGGCATCAATCTCAGAAAAGACAATATCTTTTGGAATTCCCACTACTTCCCGACTACCATCATCAACACCAAATACGATACGTCCACCTTCTCCGTTGGAAAAAGCAACTACTGTTTTCATATATTTTGAGCTATCCTTAGGACGTTGTACTTTAAACTCAACGTTTTTGGATTCACCTGCAAGAATTTCTTCAATCGTCAACGAAATCCCTCCTTTTTACATAAGAATACCTCATCGACTTCATCTTTTTTCGGTAAAACTTTGTTCTTTTGATGTGCCGCGGAATCGTCATGTGATACGTCTGCATAAATTCCAGTATCCATGCCAGATCATAGGATTTCTCGGTTGACCAGTCACGATATTTTCTATGACAGACAAGCCAGACACCAATGATATTGTAATCCAACGCATCTTCATCGGTTTCATCTTGAATACAATGACCGCAGAGGAAGCGGTATGCCACCGGATCATGGGCATATGTACGTTCAAAAACGCTTCCATGCCGCCGCGACATCATTCTTTGTCCAGTGATTTTGCATTTCCCCACTCCCTTCGGTCATTTTCTTATTTCTTTCACCATCTCGGCTGCCGCCTCGATGTCGGCGCTCGTCAAGGTGCGACTCGTGCAAGCACGGTCACACTTTTCCTCGTTGCTTCACCATAATGTTCTTACTGTATGCCAGCACCTCATAGAACTTACCATCCTGCGCGGTCTGGAGTTTGCGATAATTGACCTTTACGCCGTCATCGAGGTCAAGCTCGATACGGGAAAGTGCCAGATGGCTGATCTTCTCATCGTATTCCCGGCATTCCTTCAGCTGCTTGGCAAGTTTATCCTTGCGCTTGGAGGCTGCTGCCACTTCACGGGCATTCTCGCTGTGATCCATCATATCCTGCATCCGATTGATCTCGGATTCGTACACGCGCTGCATCTTGTGCAGGTAGTCGATACGCAGGTTGCCGATGGTATCCGGCGTGTAGCGGTGCAGGTAAACCAGTGCTTTGAAGCCGTTCTGCTTGCCGCTGTCGAACAGCCAGTAGATGGGACGCTTCTGGTAGATCTTGCAGTGGTCGGCAAAGAAATCCTTCAAGAAGTAGTTGCGGATGATCTCGCGACTGGTCTTGCCCTTGTTGCCAAGTGCTTTTGCGATGAAGTCAAGGTTTTTCTTCAAGTGTATCTTCGCCGTAGACTGCTTTCAGCCAGTCACATAAGCGACCAACAATATCATCGTCCAGATATTCTTCATCGGTGATAGGGATAACATTGTCGGCATCCGGGAAGAACATTTCATCGACCACAAGACCCTCATTGCGGTATGCACGTTCCAATTCATCAGCAGAAATCGTTCCGGGGCAGTCGTTCAGCTTATCCGCAAACGCCTGCAAAGAATATGGTTCTCCCGCAAAAAGCAGACCATCCTTGTAAATAGAATACCGCCCGAACATACATCCCACGGCATAGGAGATGAGGGAGCCGATCTCGTCGCGCATGGTGCGGACATAGTTGCTGCCCTTCATGGATTCCGGCACATCATCCTTACTGTCAAACAAACGATGCACAGTAATATCCTTGTCCGCCACATCCGGCGTCAATTCGTCCTGTAAGCCATAAATGTCAATAAAAATACGGTTCAGTTCTTCCTCGTTCTTTTTAAGCTGCTGGAAGCGGTCTTCGCATTCCTGTTTCCATGCGGCATAGGCGGCAGATAGGCTATTGCCGCTCACCAGCAGATTCCACTTGAAATCCCATGAGGGTTTCATAGGAATCCCAGTCACTTTGTGATTTTTTGACAGAGCTTTCAGAAAGCTGCTCAACTACATCCTGTCTGTCGAAAGAAAGCGGCAATCCCAATACATCATTAACCGTTGTATTGAGCGTCGGATTCATCATGCTTATAAGTTCTGTAGCAACAACACTATTCAAAAAAGCCAAAATTAAGTAGTCATAATTTTTTTCTCTGGCGATGATTGTTGGCGCACCTGAACTGTAATGATGCGTTTCATGTTTCAATCGGAATCCATTTTTATAGGATGTTATAAGGTTCCAACATACACCGCGCTTTCCTGTGTACTTTTGATTGTACAATCCACCGTGCGAAGCATAACTTTCTTTAGCTGTCTCAGACCAGTCAACAACATCATAATCATTGCCTGCCCATCTTCTAAAAGCACCGCCGTTGGCATAAGGCTGCCACCGGTTCGTATCGTCTACTTCCCACCAATTTCTCACATAAAGCTCATTGTTGTGCGTTTTTGTTTCGACCGGCAGATTCGCAGTATTTTTCAATTTTATCAAGATTGAAAATTGAAAAAAATCATTCCACCAATACGCCACCGGCGCACCGGGAATCTTTGCGAAATCATCTTGATTTGCGGTATAGCGGTTTTGCCCAGCAAGGAACATATCTTCTTTTCCTTGCTGAGAAGTCGGCTCAATCAGGCGGCAATAGGTACCCTTATAACCATCCACATGGTTTGCACAGCGCACAAAGGCAGTGGTCTGCACCACCTCCCCACCAATTTTCTCAAAAGCTCTTGCACCCAGATGCGCCATATTAACTGTTTCTGTCAGCATCATCTTTTCGCGCAGCTTTTCAAAGCTGGACAAGAACATCCAAGCATGCTGCGTAATCATTGCCTGAAAACCGTTGTTTACAGTCATCTGACGGCAACGCTCAATCAACACAGCAAACAGGTCAGCCTTGCTGTCCGGGTAATTCTTCTTGACAAAGTTGTTGACATTTGCACTTAGGTTGCTGGTGCCGGCATAGGGCGGATTCGTGCAGGTAACCCAATATTTCCGTGCAATTGTCTCCCCGATGTCAATGAGTCGGTTCAGCTGCTCGGCAGTATCTTCCACGCCCACGCTATCCATACTGATCTGACCGGCGGTATCTTCCGCTGCCACAAACCGGCGCAGCAAATCCCAGTTGTAGCTCTCCACATTCAGGATGGAGCCGTACTCCTTGGCATCGGTCAGGGTGTCCAGCAGACCTTCCAGCTGCATCTTAGCGGCGTTCTTCTTGATATCGTCCATCCCCGCACCAAAATATTTCAGGTGCGCACGGTTGATACTGTTGCTCTCCTGAATGGCATAGACATGGCAGGTGTTTTCACCATTTAAGATACGGCGATTGTACTGCCGTGCCTTCATCATCACGGCAAAATACGCCAGCTGATAGGCACGATCATCAATGTCCAGACCGTAGAGGTTGTGTTCCAGAATGCTCTTTGCGGCATCACGTTCACTGTAACCGGCACTCTCGTAAATCTGCAGCAGTACATCAAAAGCGTATACGAGGATATGGCCGGAACCCATGCAGGGGTCAATGAGCTTGATGTCTTCCGGGTTCAGGGCAGCATACTCTCTGCGAATTTCCGCGAGCTTCGCCCGCACCTCTTTCTCCTGTTCCGCCTCTTCCAGATAGTATTTCCAGTTCTCTTTCAGTCCGCAGTCCGGGTGACCTTCCACCCACAGACGGCCGAGGCTATTCTCCACCATGTAGCGGACGATCCAGTCCGGGGTGAACAGCTGGGTCACGGCAGGGATTTCCTCTTTGGTAATCTTGCCGTTCTTGGCAAAGGTAGCGGCCTTCGGCTCGGTATTGTAATACTGGTACAGCCAGCCGATAATCTCCACCTGACCGCCCTGCTCGATGTTGAAGTCAGCCTCCGGGATATCGTGTATCAGGTGATAGACCACGCCGTCCCGGTCAATGACGGACAGGCTTAGCAGCAGCTCGGTGTAGTTCTTGGTTGTTTCAAACAGCGCAGGCAGAATCGCATTCAAGGCATTGCACTGTTTCAGGAACAGAATGCGAAACACTTCATCCAGCCGGTTGTCCTGCTTCAACCGGAAAATCTGCGCCTCTTCCTCCGCTGTGAAGGGCAGCTCTGCGTCAAACAGGGGTCGTGACCAGATCCGGTTCCAGCTTACCGCTCTCGGAAGAGAGAACCCGGATATGAGAAGGCAGATAATCATTGACCTCCATGAAACGGATCGCAATCAGGCGGTTGAACCATGTATAGGCAACCTCCTCCATCACATACCGATATGCGGTCTTATAGTCGGTATCCTTTTCTTTCTGCCGGATGACCTCGATCAGCTTGTCACGCTGACGCACGGCCTCGCCGGAAATCGAATACGGTTCTGCGGTGCCGATGTCAAAGAACTGCGTATCGCCGAAGCTCTGCGGCAGCGGCTTTGCAATGCCGTCCTCGGTCACGCCGATCAGGCGGGCAGCATAGCTGACATCCGCAATCAGCTTGTTCCGCGCCCAAATCGCAAAATTTTTTATGGCTGTCTTATTCATGGAGTCAATCTCCTGTCATTTACAGTTCAATGTTTATGATGGTATCCTCATCCATCTCTTTCAGCAGATTTTCACGCAAGACAGACAGGTATTTATCAATGTCCTCCCTGCTCTCCAGTCGCCATGACGCTGTCCTGGCAACTGTCTTGATAGAGATGTTTTTCGTGGTGCGCACCTTGTATTCCGGTTGCGGTTCCGCGACCTTTTCCGCCGGTTTCACGGTCTCCCCGCGCTTTTTCGCCTCTTCCTCCCGGCGTCTCTGCTCTGCTTCGGCCTTTGCCGCCGCTTCCGCAGCAAGGCGGTTATCTTCTGCCGTCATCTCATCGAGCAGTCGCAGTTTTAAGGCCTCTGCCTTATCCGCAAAGCTGCGGAGTGTAGAGACATTGTTGCACCGCTCCGCGCCGTCCATAATCTCCCCGAACAGTTCCAGATAGCGGTTGATTTTTGCATCCTTATAGGGCTTGGTGTTCAACACTTCAAACACTCTGCTTTGATCCTGGTGAATGGAATCCTTCACCGGCTCTGCCTTGTTATCCAGGATGCGATTGTAGCAGTATGTAAACTGCTCGAGCAGTTCCGGCAGCTTCGGAATCTCCTGATAGGGCTTTGCCATCCGGACGATGGTGCGCATCTTTGCCACGACATCTTCCAGCTCTGCATCCACGATGTAAGTCTTACTGTCTTCGTAAATGTTCAGCATATCCAGTACACGCGTGAAGATGGGCAATTGCTCGCCGTCGAAGAAATTGCGGACCGGCTCATAGTCCTCGCCAAAATCCATCAGCTCGTCCTGCTCGTCAAAAACGGTTTTGAAGAATTCCGTCGGAGCCTGAATCTGCACCAGTGCGGAAAGTCGCTTTTTGCCTTTTTTCAGAATTTCTTTTCCGGGATAAGCATAATTCTCGTATTTCGGTTCCAGCCGCTCGATCTCGGAAATTCGCTTCTCGCAGTCATGCTGAAACCGTTTCATAACGGTATCCTCGTCATCGACAGATGCTGCATCCCTGAACAGCTCTTTCATCACGGTGCGTACGGCCTTTTTCCGGTTTTCCGGCACACGAATGCGCACTTCCGTCAGCAGTTTATCCACGAACTGCTTCTTTGTGATGTAGCCGATGATTTCCTCTTCGGAGCGGTTATTCCGATTTACACTTTCTCCGCTGACGGTAAAGGACAGATCGCCACGCTGAAAGAGCCGTGCCACCAGCCAATGGATGTCATCTTCCACAAAGCCATAGGGTGCTTTCATAAAGCGGTCCTTGATGGTCTTCATAGAAGTCTTCATGTGTACCCGGGAATTGCCTGCCACGAATTGCAGCACATCATCCAGTGCATGGACATTGGGTTCTCCGGCATTTCCCAGTGTCAGCGACATTTGATTGCCGGTCTTGAACAGCTTCCGAATGTCTGCCTCGCCCATCGCTGCATCAATATAGGACAGCTTGTGATAAACCGTCTGCACCAATCTTCCGATTGCCTCATTGATGCGACCGGTCACTTCCTTAGCGGAGGTGTGCAATACATCTCCGTTGACATAGATGGTAGCCTCTTTCAGCGCTTCCGTCAGGTAAAGCTTGGCGTTGCCGTTCCGCTCCCGCATCTCCACGCGCTTCGCTTCTTTAATGGTCTCATACTTGGCAAGCTGCACGGAAGTATTCTTTCGCAGGAAGCGCTCAATTTTTAGGTATGCCCGCATTTCCGTCAGGAACGCATCATCGTTCGGCAGAACCACGAGGACTTCTTTGCCCTGACCGGAGAGCAGTCGCAGTGTACCGTCATCTGTGCCGCCTTCATACCACGGGGTCAACACGCGGAGGCCGATGTCGTAACTCTGGTTTTGCCTTATAAGGACGGTCATCTACTGTCTGGTTGAAGGAGAATGCATACCGTCCGCCAAAACTTGGATACTGATACTTCTTCCCGGAGAAAAATATCCTCATAGATCATCTCCGCAATCTTCGTGATGACCTCCGGCATCTCCACGTTTTCTTTTTCGATTTCATTGTTGATTTCCTGTTCCTCATCGGTCAGGAATACATAGACGGAGCCGTTCTTCTGAATCAGCATCTGGCGCATCAGCACCTTCAGTGCATCCTCCACCTGTGCCTTCAGGGAGATGCGGTCATCGTCAATGCCGGCAATCATCAGGCTTGTGATATTATCCACATTGGCCTGAATCTCCGGAACATATTTAATCAGGAACAGGGTCTTTAACACGTTGATTGCAAAGACATCCTTTTTCCTTTCTTTCCGGGTTGACAAAGCTATTATCATAGGCGCGGATAATCACACTGCTGTGGCTGTGGTCAAGGAAGTTTTCCAAAGCATCATAAAACCGATAGAACGGCACGATGGCGCCCGTCTCCGAATCCATCAGCTGCATGGCTGACTCCTTGAACAGCGCCAGCATGGAACGCTCGCCCTCGGACAGATGCTTCCCGGAGGCCCCGTGGGTGCGGATGCTGGTCAGCACACTTGCCAGCAAATTAAACTGGTAGGGAACAAACGGATAAACCTCCGCAAAATCCTCCGCATTGGCGTACAGTTTTTTCTCCACACCGTCGTTAAAAACAATCAGATTTTTGATGACGGTTGCTTTCTGGTCATAGAGCAGACGCAAACTCTGTGCCGCTGTCTCTGTCTTATCCAGAATACGCTTTTTGATCACGGCATCTACATTGGCAGAGGACAGGGAGAGGCGTGTGTCGAAGCGCCCCTGAATCTTGGAGAAATCGTTGCCCTTCACCTTGGTAACGGAGTCGATGTCCTGCTGGCTTGTCACGATTACCCAAGCTTTCCCCATGCACTCCTTCCCCAGCTCTTCTGTCACTGTCTGGAGGTTCAGCATCAGCTTGGAATCGTCACCGATGTACTGCCCGATTTCATCCACAAGGAATACCACATGGTGGTTGTTGCCTTTTTCTCAATATAGGACTTTACACGCTTGGCGAAATCTTCAATGCTGATCCGGTAGCTCTCAGTTGCTTTCTCGCACCAGTTGCGGGCCACCGATTCGCTCATGAAGTTCATGTCAGAAAGGACATCGACAACGGAATCCTGAATGAAATCGAAGTCCTGACGAGAGCTTTCCCACGGATTGCCGTACTCTTCTTCAAACTTTTCCCGAAACTCCTCAAAAACGACCTTCCTCGGAAAGTCTGCGCTCCAGATCGGCAAGGTGCGGCATGGAACCGCAGAAGCCCTGCATCTCATTGAAAACCTTCAGAAACACATTCACAATGGCATCTTTGTTTTCCTTACCGTTCGAATCGCTTTTGGAATCAATGTTGAAAAGAATGACATCCGATGGCGTATTTGCTGCCAGTTGCATATCTGCCAGCACCATCTGGTCGCTAATCTTCCGATCGGCGATAAAGTAGTCGATGGCATGTCGGTCTCCGACTTGTTTATTCTGAAGCAGATAGGACAAAATTTTCAGGAAATGAGATTTACCGCTTCCAAAGAAACCGGAAATCCAGACTCCCATTTTTGGTGTGGTCCCCTGAATTCCTTTTTTATATGCCGCAAAAAAATCCGCGAAATGACGCTGAAGCTCACGGGTCACAACATACTCTTCCAGTTCCTGCGCCACATTCGTTTCTTCACCCTGGCCGACAATGATAACACCCTGTATCTCGCGGTCAATTTTCTTTCGGAACATATCCTTAATCTGCATAACAGTTTCCTCCGTCCGTTACTTTACCAGTCGGAATGCCCGGTAATAGTTATCGTCTTTAATCTCATTGAACAGAATCAACTCCTGTTCATTATAGGTTCCCGGAAAGAACATCACGACCGGGCAGCGCACAAACGCCTGATGCAAGTTATTCAGCACCTTGTGGGAACGCAAAATCGGATAGCACTTGCCGATACCGGTCAGGAACACGACTGCATTCTCCGGCGTATGCTCTGTGATATATTGCACAATCAGGCTGTCATCGTCATTCACCTTCATGGAGTTGGTCACCGCCTTGATAATACGCTCAATTCCCCGTTTTTTTTCAAAGTCGTAACACTTTTCCAAGAAGTTTTTCTCTTCCAGAAAGTCAATGATGATATCATACAGGTCAAAGACCACAAGCACAAAATCATCATCGCCGCGGTCGTTCTTGGTTTTCAGATACGCAACGCGCTCCCGAACTTCCAGTTCCTTTTCCGGCGGGTAATCAAATACCCAGTAGTTGACCTCATTTGCGCGGCCTGTTCCTTTCCGAAAAGACGGCTTATGGATTGCAAGCTCCATCTCATCCAGTCTTTGGCTTAAGTCCATTTCATCTTACCCCTGTCAGTGTTTTTACCATGATGCCGAGAGCATGGTCATAAAGCCAGTGCTCAAATGCAATATCAAGAATCGGCTTTTGTATTTTTTTCTTGTGCTGTTTAGCCGGCTGCTTTCTAAGAGTCCCGCTTCACAAAGCTGTGTTTTATAGCAGGCGCCGAGACGGCGCAAGGTAGCGTCCTGAAAAGAGGCTACCTTCTCACTCTGTTCCTGCTTATTTTTGAAGAATATACGGATATCCGCATCCGTCAGTTCATCGGATCCGAGAATCATTTTTTCCCGCACGACTTCGTACACAAAATCAAAAAATAATGTGTCGTGCAAAAGAGCCGCAGTCAGTACAAATAACTTTTTGTGGCAAGATCACTGCAAAAGAAATACCGGATAAAAGCTTTCATCTAAGGTCTTGATACGGGATATTACCGTAGAATAAATCTGCTGCGCTCGCAGTTTTGTCGGCGCCCCGTAAATGTTTGTCTCTTCATTCAATTTCTTTATATCTGCAAAGCTCTTGCCCTCACGCAAAAGCTGCACGGTTTTCCGAAATTCCATGAACCAGAACGAAAATTTCACTGCTCCGGCACTATACGGTTTTCTTTCCATCTTCGCTCTCTCCGTTTCCGGATTTCTTTTTGATGTATTTGCCGCTTTTGATTCTGGCATCCTTCGGCTTTTTCTGCGTTAACCGGAATGATCCATTGATGCCCCAAACGCTCGACGCCTTCAATTCGCCCTTCCATGCATAATGTCTGTACTCTCCTCGCGCAGATTCCCCATTTTTCAGAAACCTGCTGAATCGTCATGAAATCCATCCGGAACCTCTTTTTTTCGATGTCCAAAATCACTCACGGCAAGTTAAACTCTCACATTTCTAGTTTACTCCAGGAAACGAATAAAACCAATCTAAAGTTCATTCGAATTTTTCATTTGCCCAAGATGCCTGTGCGGCAGTTCCTGCCCATAAAAACGGTGCAGCATGCGCATGACACGCACACTGCACCTAGTATTCCGTCATTGACCGCTTGCTCTATCCGGAAGCGTTTTTTTCCTTGTTCTCTAACCTATGACTGCGATTTGAGGAAGAGGTTTGTCGAAGCAAGGCTCAAGCAATGTCATCGCGTAAACAAGGGCTTTCCACCGCT
>BNJV01002903.1_pt1 | contig 80577 bp, 106 predicted proteins | sample 8540591 | NCBI WGS metagenome assembly BNJV01 (sample SAMD00202457, study PRJDB9452) | human saliva metagenome | host: Homo sapiens | reverse complement strand
TGGCGATAAATTTGAACTGGCTTGTCACTCGTGTGGTGGAAAACCGTTTCTTAGGCAGACGCAGGCATATCTGATCCTGAGCAAACGTAAGGTGTCAGCAAAGTATTCGTTCGATGTATTCGATGATGGATCGAAAAAACTCACTAATGTGAAATGGTTAGCACAAGGTACAATCTACCCTGATGTCATCAGATCTGCCGCAAGCAAAACCGGTAAAAGCACATGTGATTAAATCACCACACCACAACGTGGGTGGCTTACCAGACTTCTAGCAAACTGGGCTTAGTTGAACCACTCCGGCTGAGTTATTTAAAGACAGTGCGCGTAAAATCGGTTTAGCGTGGGCTTCCCGCTGAAATGATCAATGCTTCACCCATTCCAGGCCAGGTTTGAGCGTGCGTATATTAGGCAGTAAAAGAATACGATTTATTGCGTCGTGCAGATGCTATCTTCGACCAAAAATTACACAATGCGGGTTGGTATTGCACAAAGTCGTAAGCCTTCACGTGTTCCCTACCGGTGAAATCTGTAGGCGTAATGGGCGATGGACGTAAATATGACTGGTGGTATCTTCGTGCCGTAGAAACCATCTGACTTTATGACCGCATTGGGCACCTACTGAAGCCACGACTTACTCGGCAAAATCTCTAACCGTATCAACGAAGTAAATGGCATTTCCCGCGTTGTTTACGACATCGGTGGAAAACCACCAGCGACGATCGGTGGGAATAAAAACCTGCTTTTCTTAGTTTCTTAACATTTTCAGACTGTATAGCTCTGTATTTACAGGGGCTTTATCATCTAACGTTTCATGGCATTTTCATATTAGTTTACTTTGACGGTCGACGACGGTATAGCATTGCTAATATTGTTAAAAGATATCGAAAATACCGTCAAACCAACAACGAGTAAAAATGACGTAAAAATGCTTTAACCGTTCAAAACTCAAATCTCTTATAGCTCTCAAAAATTTTGCATAGTTTCGCAAATTATTTTGCAGCTAATCTCAGACCCTGCGCAAAATAAAATGCAAAAACCCTCTCTGAGTGATGATCTGCATCCCAAAGTTGAGACAAACTTCTAGCACAGATTGAGGTTTTGCAGATGCTGGAAAGCTAAATACAATTTTCTTTTCGAGCAACTGGAAAAACAATCCACAGACGTCACTAGCTTACAACCATGGGCGTATTCGGGGAAATTAAAGGACTGAGCCCTGTGAGTTACAGAACTCAGTTCACTGGATTAAACTAAGTCCTAACTTTTTGCGAGGCGAATCAAATTTTACCAAGCAAGTTACCATTTTGGTACTAGATGAGAGAAAAGTTACGTTTATAGATAACGAGCTCACAAAAGGGTTTTGAGCTTTCCATGAGTTGAAAATTTTAAATAGGCGGGTTGCATGTTAAATCGTCGTTGAAAACGGGTTGAATATTCAGCCCGTTTGTCTGAACTAAATATAGTGGTTAAATGAGCTTTCGGAAAAATAGGTGGGGTTTGGAAATGGAAGAAGCGAAAAAGATTGTAATGATTGGTTTTAAATAGAAATTTTATTGCTTCTCAGGCCGGAGATCGTTTTATTTTATAATACTGCGATTTTCTGTTTCCGCTTCAGGCATTTGAGAACCCGTTCAATCTGACCAAACCGATTTATAAACGCATTTTATTAAAAGTTAAGTGGTGAGGCTTTGCAAGGCGATGAGGGCTTCGGTATTGATCCTTCGATTTTGGATCGTATGGCACTTGAGACTAAAGAACTAATCGAAATGGGTGTGGAAGTTGGCGTCGTAATCGGTGGCGGTAATTTATTCCGTGGTGCAAGGAATTACGAAAGCGAGGATGAATCCGTGGTGGGCGACCATATGGGGGATGCCTGCAACCGTGATGAACGGCTTTGGCGATGCGTGATGCGTTGCATCGTGCGGATGTCAATGCGAAGTTGATGTCTGCATTCCAATTAAACGGGATTTGCGATACCTACAACTGGTCTGAAGCGATTAAAATGTTGCGTGAAGGTCGTGTAGTGATTTTCTCAGCGGGAACAGGCAGCCCCATTTCTTTTACAACAGATTCAGCGGCTTGCTTACGTGGTGTTGAATTGAGCGGATGTAGTGTTAAAAGCGACAAAAAGTGGATGGCGTATATGATAAAAGATCTGCAAAATTTTGATGCGGTGTTATATAATCAATTGACATGCTGAAGTGATCGACAAAGAGATTACAAGTTATGGACTTAACTGCATTTCACCCTTGCACGTGACCACGGTATGCAAATTCGAGTGTTTTAATATGGGTAAAAGCAGGTGCGTTACGTGAAGTAATTACGGGAACGACTGAAGGTACTACTATTTCTTAATTTTAATTTAGCTGCTTTCTAAATTTATTCAATCAAAGGAAAATAGATGATTACGAAATCAAAGATACACAGCAACAGCGTATGGACTTAGAAGCGTTAAAAAGCCACATTTCTAAAATCCGCACAGGGTCGTGCACAACCGAGCCTCTTAGATGGCATCAAGTGGAATATTACGGTGCAACAACGCCTCTTGTCAATTAGCAAACGTGGTTGCAGGAAGATCGTGCACTAGCGGTAAACGTTTATTCGACCGCTCTTTAATCTCTGCAGTAGAAAAGAAAGCGTTTTAACCTCTGACTTAGGTTTAAACCCATCTTCAGCGGGCACAACAATCCGCGTTCCGCTGCCTCCATTAACGGAAGAGCGTCGTCGCGATTTAATTAAAATCGTGAAAGGTAGAAGGCGAGCAAGGCAAAGTGCGATCCGTAACGTGCGTCGCGATGCGAACGATCAAAATCAAAGCATTGTTAAAAGATAAAAGAAATCAGCGAAGATGAGCCTGCAAAAGCACAAGATGAAATTCAAAAATCACAGATGGTTTCATCAAGAAAGTAGATGAAGTGTTGGGCGATAAAGAGAAAGAATTGTTGGATTTCTAATCAAATCTTAGGAAGGAAAAAGTGGGTTTAACGCCCACTTTTTCATTTCTAACTTTATTTTATTTTAACGATGGAAAAACAATACACAGTCTTGGTGAGACGCGCTGCTATGTTTGCGATTGCGGTGGCGTGTTTTCTTATTTTATTAAAAGCCTTTGTTTGGTGGAAAACGGTTCAATTACGATGTTGGCGGCGATGACCGACTCGGTGTTTGGTTATTTCGCCTCACTGGTGAGTATGTTCGTGCTCAAAATTTGCCTTTGCAACCTGCCGATGAAAAAATCACGCTTTCGGGCACGCAGGCGGAATCGCTTGCGGCGATTGCTCAAAGTGCGTTTATCAGCGGTTCAGCGGTCATTTTTACTGCAAGGCTTCCACAAATTGACTAATCCGCAACTGATTGAGATTCGCAACTGGGGATTTTGGTCAGTATCATCTCCATTATGACCGCAGCGGTTTTGGTTATTTATCAGAGTGGTAAAGCTACACAAAAGCCCTGCCATTGAAGCGGATTCTCTGCATTACCAAAACCGACTTTGTTGATGAACGTAGCTATTCTGATTGCCGATGGTGCTCAACCTATTTGGCTTGATTTATGCTGCTGATGCGATTTTCGCCATTTTAATTGCCCTTTATATCGCCTTTTAATGCATTGAAAAATGCTGGGAAGCGATCAATATTCTGTTAGATATTGCGACTGCCACCTGAAGAGATCAACAAATTATGAGCGATCGCAACCAAACATCCAAACATTATTGGTAGTACATGATATTCTGACTCGTCGCTCAGGTGCGGTACGTTTTATTCAGATGCATTTGGAATTGGCGGATCATCTTACTCTGTTAGAGGCGCACGATATTGCTGATAGCCGAGACAGAAAATTTTGGCAGCATTTCCGATGTCGGAGGTGATTATCCATCAAGAGCCGACTTGTGATTGCAACAAGAAAGGAAAAAGCCTAATGTATCAAGCCGTGCTTATTTTAATTATGCAAATTTTGCAGACCGATCCTGTTACTGCTATTTTCACAAATCTATCAACCAATGGCGCTACAATGGGCAAATTATTGGGCGTGAATTTGGCGTAACTTTATCATCAAGATCATTTTCGAGGCGAGTATCGATTCCCTGAACAAGAAAACCTGCTGCCGAAATGGAACAATGAATGAGGTCAATGAGGCGTTCCAACAAGCGAGCGAAAATTGGCGTGAGATATCGGGCTGAAATTATCGAAGGCAAGATTATCAGGCAGACGAAACCAGCCGTGATGAACAGCCAGAATTTCTGATGTCACACCACCTATTTGGATAGCTGTTCGCCGATTAAATTCGGGCAATAGCTTCAAAACCTGCGCCCACTTTGCAACTTTTGACAAAAAATCACGCTTGCGGGCGGTAATCACTGGCAAAGAGTTGGCAAGCGTGCGATCAGTCTGCAGATGAACGGCGGTGCATTAGAACAAACGGCTCTTGCTGAAATTAGCGAGTATCAGAGCAAACTGAGCCAGCAAGGGTTGGCACTCGTTCGTCAGATTGAACAGAAAGTGGCGTACCTGTCTGTGTATCTCTACCGTTTAGGCAATGATGAACAAGTCGAAACATCATCGCACCTGCCCTTGTTGTTGGCGGGGATTGGAAAGTTAGCTAACCGTTACGAGATGTTCTATTTTCAATGTAAAAGCCGTGTCACGTTTGATTTCAATTTGAGTTGGGGCAGTTGTTATGGTACACGCTGCTTTATAAATCACACTCTACAGAGTCTGGGAAGTTATGAAGAATTGGAGCCCTATAAGGGCTTATTTATACAGCATCTAGGGAGAGTCCTAGGCATATAGAAACAAAATGAAACCATACTGTTTTATCGTAAGCCTTGCCTTTCTTTGCAGGCAGTACAATGGCAAACCACAATGGGAGATCCGCACACCTATTTCTGGGCAACCACAATCTATCGTTGGCTATAGCAACGGCTGTATATCGGTGCTCAACCGTTGGCATTAAAAGGGCGAAGGCTATCAAAGTCATTCGTTCGATAAAAATCGCTATTACCGGGCATCCACAACTTTTAGATTACCTTACTAAATTAGGACAGCAGCAAAAGCTTCGGGACTTCACCAATTTTAGTCGGTGATATGGGAATGCCAACGGTGGGCGTTTTCTTCAGGGCATGCTAGCCACCAAACAGGGATTTAGATGTAGATATTTGGTTTGTGTTTTCGGGACCGATGGACGATGAAACAGCACGTGACCCAGCTGGTTTAGCAACATTGATGGTTGATCAGCGATAGAAAGATTGTCGATGAACGAGTTTGGACGCTCGAAACCAGTTCAATCAATTAAATTAGCCGCACAAGATAGCCATGTGAATCGTATTTTTGTGAACCCCGATTAAAGTGAGGGAGTGTGCAACAGCGAGAAAGCAGATCGCGATTGGTTACAAAAATCCGCCCTGGTATGGACACGATTCACACATTCACGTGCGTTTTAAGTTGCCCGCAAGATGCAAAAATTGCGTGAAAATCAAGCCGCTTTTACCTGCGGGATGATGGCTGTGAGGGCTGAATACTATTCGTGGTTCGGAACCAGCACCAAAATCAAGCACCCAAATCAAAAGGTATTACTGCCACACCTTATCAGTGCCAGATGATTCTTTCTTCACAGGGATTAAGGTAGGCTACTATATCAGTTTTGGTTTCAGATCAATTTTACCGTAATAAAAATGAAATACCCTCGAAAATCAATTGGAAATAGAAAAGCCTTGCTTTCCACAAGTAATCTGCTTACCCCAAAAGTTGGACAAACAACCTAACTCACTAAAATTACTGAATAGACTCACATCTAAATACAATCGCTTTTCAAACAACAAGTCGTGAATTTCTATTTCGAACACCACGAAAAATCTTGCTTTCACGTGCAAAACATTTCAACAGCCACCAAAACCGTTAGATAGTGGATTGCACAATACCGATATTCGAGGCACTCATGGATTAGCGGTATTACACCGCAAAGGGTACTCTCCTGAATTTAAACATAGTATTGTTCAAACCATTCTCTCGCAGATTTTTCGATGGAAAATGCGGCACTTTTACTTTGGTATTGCGACAGTGAGTGGAACCATTAGTCAATGGTTGAAAACGCTTTCGGAAAAACGGTATAAATGGACTCTACCTAAACTCAAGGATGGCACACTAAAGCTGAATTCGTGATATTAAGCAGGCAGAGCTAGTTATGGCTATCGGCGAAGGTCAGTGCGAGCTCGTTGGGCCTAAACACGCGCGCGTACAACGCTTGAATTCAGAAAATGGGTTTACAAGTTCGCACGAAGAAACGGGGGTAAATATCGTTCATATAAAGGGTGAACAAGGCAAAGTGCACCGAACGCCTGTTACAGCAACGGGATTTTGGTGCGGGTAAACCGAGATAGAAGTGGTTGACCGATATTACCGGAGTGGCGTGAAAGACGAAAAAGCGCTATCTTTTCAATTTTAGATTGCTTTAATAATGAACTGATTGCTTATGGATTCAGTCACTGCCCAAATGGCATGTTAGTGCAAAGAGATGCTGTTGCCACAAGCGGTGGAAAAATTGCCGAGAAATGCAAATTTAATATTACATTCGGACCAAAGGAGTCCCATTATCCAAATGCCGAGCTATCAACGCCTATTAGCGAAAAATAGGAGTTTCTCAAAGTATGTCTTCGAGGTTATCAATGATTATGTCCGGTACTATAATGAAGAACGACTCCAATTAAAATTAAAGGACTGAGTCCGATACAATATCGAAAACAACCTAAATAAAGCTAACTTCTTTTGTTGGATCATTATTGACGCATATAGTTTGTACTTTTGCATGATACTTAATGGAGTTTTGCATGGAGGCGTGTACCGAGATTATAGTGTGTGATTTTATGTCGATATATATATTGGCTTTACTTAATCAAGGTTGGTTAAAAACAACCTCCAAACTGCCTGCTATTTATTATAAATTATTATACCTTGAGGGATGCTTATGCCATAGTGGTGGTGGTGTCGATGATAAGATGGTGTTCGTGGTGGCATGTCAAGAAAACTTAGAGAAAGATCCAGAGACGGGATTGGTGCTAGACACTGCTCGGAGGAAGAGCTAGAAAATGTGCATATCTAGGTCTCCAAGTACACGTGGACTTAAGCTCGGCCGATAATAAATGATTCACTAGCAAGCAAGTGTAAAACTCTCGCTACAGGAAAATAAAGAACAATTATATTGGCTCTGAATTTCCCTATGAAATCAATCACTTACACACCTCAAATTTACCTCATTTCCAGAAACCCTCCCATTTTTCCGAAACTCATTTTTAACCACTCATATTTATTCAGACAAAAGGGCTGAAAATCTCAGCCCTTTTTCACACTACTTATTGCACTGATGGCTTCCGCCCATTTAACATTTTTCGACTTCTTTTGAGCTCAAGCCCTCTTTTGTCGCGCGCGTAATTTCTAAGCGGGATACCTCTTCTCATCTATGCACCTCTAGTCCTCTCAGTAGATTTTGCAATGACAGTTTTGGGATCATATTCATCTACCTCCGCCATAAGCTCAGTTACTTCATCATTTCAATACACTGCATTGGTATCAATCGCTTTTACAAATTCATGGTCACCGATCGGTATTTTCCTCAAATGCCGTGACTTTTCAACTTATCTCGACCATATTCAAGGTAACGTTCTTCAGGCTGACCTTTGGCATTCGTGCCCTATCAATTTAACATACAGAAATTCTTCCATCAGCACCTTGAACAACGACCTCATTAGCATGGGCTAATGCTCGCCTTTAATTTTCGGCACTTCCTTCATCAAAGTAAATGCGAAGTGCTTGCTCTGGCTGATACAAGAACACCACCACATTGCGAGCATGCGTGGTTTGTGGAATAAAACCCATCATACCATTTTCACCCACTACAGTACCATTGGTCACTCACTTTGTACATAGCAGTCTAATATCAAAACTGATAACACATATTTTGCGACACTTGAATCGTCCCTAGAATATGACTCTCATCTCGCATATATTCCGCCACTATTGACCTTGTGTTCATCTTCGCGCATAGGCTGGTTGAATCAGTTTGCAGTAAACTACTGCCATCAGCTGAGTTTTCGACATCTACTTTCGGCATCGTTGGAGTAAGTTGCTTTCAACACCATCACACGGTCAATGTGTCATATCTTGTCCCACTTGGTAAGCAAAAAGCTCGTAAGGGGTTTGCATTTCTGTTGTCATAAGTGTTCTCCTTGTGTAAAAATTATGCTCTGCCACGTTGATATGCGGCTTTTTAAATCCGCATTGTTAAGTGCGGCCATTTGTTCGCTAATGCCATCTAAAGCGGTCTTAAATTCAGTGATTTTTGCTCACTAACGCTTCAGGAGCTTCACTGCCTTTTTCTTTTCAATCTGCGTAACTCTTCAGCAAGTTCACGGAAGGTGTCTAAATCTGCCGATACTTCGCCACCGAGTAAATCGCTTTGAGTTGGTTGATTTTCGCTTCTAGCTGTTGATAAAGGGCTTTATCTTGCTCGCCTAAGTATTGAGCAAACTCAGTTAAAAGTTGTTGAATATTTTGTGTTGTCATAGTCGTCCTATTTTGTAATTCAGGATTAAATCGCTTAAGGGTGGAAGGTTTGGCGAGGTGGTCGCTAGCCGATGGATGTTAATTTTTATCGGCTTACGCTCTGCCAATTTCACTCAGTTTGGGGTTTGTCTCTAATTCGAGATCGTGATTTTTCCATTATTCGCTCCGTGTAATATCAGGGAATTAGAAATCACCCCAGGGGTGGTGACTTTTTGGTGTGGATCGATACATTACCAAATCCCATTGTGCTTGTTCCCAAGTCACGTTTTCGGTTTTGCTATGTTCGATTACCACGTGAATCAAGTTGCCTTCGGTCGTGATTTCGCCTGTTTCGGCTTGAAGCTTGATAATGCTGCCCTTGTCTGGTTTGATGTGTAGGTCAAAGCGACGTGTGTTAGCTCAAGCGTTGGTGATTCTTCGAGGACTTCAAACGTCCAGCCATCATCATCGCCGCGTATCTATTCATGTTTTTCACTTTTCTCCAAAGACTGCCCGCTAACAAGCGCGACAAGCGGTTTGTTTTAAGAAAAGTTTTACACCTCAATCATTCCCTGCTCTTTCATATAGCTATAAATTCGGTTGAGCATTAAATCTTGGAACGATTTGCCAATATCACCCTGTGTGCAGGGCCGACGCATAATGGCGTGTTAGCGTGTGCTATCTAGGTATTTGTATTCCGTCACAAGCGGTCGAAATTCGTGATTTGTTCCGCCTCTTCCGTACCTGTGCCGATAGCGTAAGTTACGTTCATTGAGCCGTCTGAATTCATGGTGCAAACCAGAGATGGTTTAGCAGATAGACTGGGTTTAAAGATTTTTGTTGAATGTTGCCATAGGACTCCTTGTTGTTGATGAAATATTACCTTTAATTTATATTTCAAAAGTGATATGATAAACATAACTTGTGTAGTTATAGACTTGATGATGTTTGAATTACTTTTCCACCCTGATGCCTTTTCAGAAATCGAAGCACTCTCTCCATCAATGAGGCGAAAAGCCTTAAATGCACTGGATAAGCTAGAAATGCTGAGCAAAGTGAGCTGCAGCTTTCCCCATACCGAGCGATGGGAGAGGGATTATTTGAGAGTTAGAGCAAGGGAATAAAGATATTTCTCACTTTTTGCATTTGCCATTGGGCAGAAAATTTATATTTTGCGAACTTTTGTAAAGAAAACACAAAAACGCCCGCTTCGAAATTGAACTTTCGTTAAAACGTTTGGGAGAAATGACCGATGAAAGTACAACCATTAGTTATAAACAAGTCAAAAGAGACACTTTTGCAAGATGAAGAGACTAAGCAACTTTATTTTAACCGAGAAACGTGTCGATGAGTTGCAATCTCTACTAAAGAAATGCGGACTCGTGTAGAGATTGACGGTTTCTCAAGTGGCTACAAAAATGGGCGTTACTCAACCTGCTGTCAGTAAATTAGATGCTAGCCGCGCTTCTTTTCTCACATTTGCAACGCTATGTCAGGCTTGCGGTTCTGAATTAAAAAGTGGCGATAAGTTGTAAAACGGGGTCATTTCAATCATCTACTCTTAGAACAATGCAGATAGCATTGCAAGTTTTAGTGGTATAGCTCACGCAACCATTGATGGAATGCAAGTCACACACCTTATGCGGGTACGTTTATGGGGACCAAAAGCCGAAGAGGTAAACGGTGTAGTCCTTGATGATCATCGCGGTAATCCTTACGAAGCTTGCGGGTAAGATAGTAGCCCACCTGTGTGTGTTTTTATTAATGAAAGCGTTCTAGTATTTGATAATACGTAGCTGCTACCATTATTTTATAGACTCCATAACCACCAAAAACTGCGGGAGGAGGCCACCATTATTTTCGTTTCAACGGTAATTTAATATGCTTTGCTTATTTGCTTCAACGATCTGGTATGTGTTGGAATTCAAGACAAACACAATGCGCCGCACAGGGGATGGTGCAATGTGTACTTTGTGGAATGATGGTGGTATAATCATCTTCCCCGTGTCTCCATTCATGAACGCCTACCCTTGCTTCTAGCATTTTCACACAGATTCCGCCAACTAGTGGAGACACTTCCAGTTACACCAGAATTTTCCCGTCACCCCCTTCAAGCTTTGCTGCTCTAATCGTCCCTCCTTCAATTGTCGTTCCGTTGACTGTTCCCCCTTTGATTGTATTCCCTTCGATGGTTGCACTTGAATTCTCCCACCTTCAATGGTATTCCCTTTCAATACGTGTCCCTGTGATTGGTCCCTGCGGTAACGTGTCCAATATTAGAACTAATCGCCGACAAGCTTTCCACATTCAACTCTTTCGCCGTAATAGACTTACTCACTATATGATTTGCAGTGATGGTCTTTTCCCTGCAATATATGTCCCCTCAATCGTTTCACCAACAATCTCATTGCCTGTAATCGTATTCGCCGCAATCTGCTGAGCAGTAATCGAATGGGTCGACAATCGACCACCGTGAATAGCGGTTACATTTTGCCACGAGGCTAGGGTGCTCTGGCGTGTTCGGTACATTCTTCGAGCATAGGGCGGAGCGACAAACATATGCAGAATTTTCAGATGCGTTCTCAACTCTATCATACGGTCGAAGTAAGCATATAAATCAATAACATCAGGAGGTGCCTTGAATTTCATGAATACCCGATCCGTGCATTGCGATACTCCCAAATCTATTAGATGGATTGCAGCTTTTTTCGATGGGTAATGAAGCCTGCAGAATGTTTTGCGGGAAATATCCAAATAGATTTCAACATTCTTTTGAACGGTGATTTCCCATATATGCACTGAAAATGTACCATTTATTAGGGATGAGCCAGGACACGTTGACGTAATAAAGTACGTTGAGAACTCTCTGTATTGGCGATTATGATATTTAATCACATTTTCGTTAGGCAAATAACCATCTCGTAACAAGCCAAAATTAGGATCTTGAAAGCACTCTCTGGCACCTCTTGCAGACTCTGGCACCTCTTCAGTAATTTCCCACCCATAAGGCACTCCATTTGTCGGATTCGCAAAAATCGGATTAGTGAGCAAATTCCCCCAAGCCCAATCGTAATTTATCGGCTGAAATCTCCCCTACAGCAAGATGATCTGCTCGGACTGCCCCCGCAGCGAGTTTCGCCGCAGTAATTTGCCCATTAGCAATTAAATCACCGTTAATCGCTATCTGATCGTTGACTACCGACAACATGGATTTTGGCGACCCATCTTGTGCGTTTTTGACCACTTGGAACTTATCCGCCATCACAATCACTGAACTTTGCTCTTTATTTGCACCAGAAAATCCCCTGCAATTGCTGCATGGTTACCTGAAATGGTTTGAGTTTTAATCGTATGGGTTGCGGTCAATTGACCTTTGACATCCGCCACAACTTGGCTCACCGTAGAGATTTGAGCCGCATTGCACCACATTCACCGCAAAGCGGTGATTTTTCTTCAGCTCATCCGCTTTGAGCTTTATTCTCATTTGCTCGGGCAGTTTGTTCTGCTGTAATCTTCGCCACTAAATCCTCTTTCGCACTATTTAAGTTCGCTTCCAACTGGCTAAACTTAGTCGTAGCGGTGCTATTGAGCGTACTAATCGATCTCTCAGCATGGGCAATTTTCCCTTCTGCTCCATCAACACACGGGTGGTTAACGCCGTGAGCTTACCTGTGAGCTTTATTCTCATTTGCTTGGGAAGTAGCTGGTTGATGAATGGTTGCTCCGCACTTTCCATACGAGAGTTGATTCGTTTTCCCACGCTATCCTCGTATTCGATTCATTTTGTAAGCGATCGCTTAATGTCTTCAAACTGGATAGTTGTCGTCAAATCTTCTGGGGCTGGGCTCCAGTCGGTCGCAATACTCCCTATCTCTAATTTTAGGATGTGTGGCAACACAAGTTCCTCCCCTACTTCAACCTTAAATGAGCAGTTTGAAATACTTTTAATCGGCTTATCGGTAACTGGATTGTTGATTTTTAATCTACCACTATAATCGCCTTGATGGTTTGCTTAACCAACACTCAATCCACGTATACGTATTATCGGTGTAGTACAAAAACATAGATAAACCGACACGATTACGCCCGCCCCTGATAATGCGCTTTCGCGTTAAGACTAAAAAAGCGTGAGTTTTTACCCTTGCCAGCTTTCTTTTGCAGATTGTGACACTGTCCACGATGTTCTATTTTCCGCTGAATGAAGCAGAATGAGTTACGAGCACCTACATCAAAGTTAATATTAAATTCAGACGACAGCTCTGCGACTTTACGTTTAGCTCTTGAGATTGTGCTACGGCGTGTCGCAGAATCTTGTGCTGATGGTGAGTTGGTTGAGTGATGCATGATCAAGTTGATTTTGACTTAATTGACCCGCTATTTCAGAGGCTTGTATTTTTGATGTGTACTGACTGCCATCCCAGCGATACAACTTGCCGTCTCTTTCATTGTAAAACCTGTACTCCTTGGAACTGGTTTTACATTAAGGTTCGCTACGGTTTTCACCATCTCCAACTTACGTGCTGGAGCTGCGGTATCAAACACTTCGTTGATGATGTTTTTGCTAAGCTTTTCATTCAGCAGTTTCAGCTCTTTATCAATATCTACCGAACTTTCGCCCCGCACGCCCGCTTGTTGATAAAACGCCCCGACATTTTGCCCACGCACGTATCTAAGCCAGTAATAACGCACCTGTTTTGTACCGACTTCGTGGCTGTACATTTTTGCATTAAGCTTGGTTAAACGTTGTGCGGTAGTCAGGTTATCCTGCTCACTGACCCAGATTTCAGTTTGAGTAAATTCATCTACCCACGCCCACGAGATAGAAATATTCCCCAATCCGCCTAACACACGCATCACGGGGTACAGGCGGTCGATCGATGGTGAAGGTTTTAGTCTGTTCGCTTAACCGTTGCCCATGTTCGTTTTTCGCCTGAATGACAACAGAATAGTCGCCATCTTCCAATTCATCAAAGGCAATTTCAGGGATTTTTGGCTCGGTTTAATCTCCACCAGATTGCCGTTTTTATACAGGCGAATATCATAAACCGCTGTGCCTTCGCCACCTGAAACTGTCGCATCCACACGGATTTTGCCATCTGTGCCTATATCGATATGAATATCGCTGACACGGGGTAAAAGAGCGGTCGATTTTGGCTCGAATTTTTGCACCGTTATCCACAATAGCTTCTTTTTGCGGTTCGTGCATGCTAATGCTACACAATGCTGTATTTGCCTTTGGCTTCTTCTTTCGCGCAAGGCTCGGAATAACTGCGTGTTGATTTTCTGCGTCGTCACGACCAAACGCTATAATCCGTTAAGTCTTCAGGCGTGCGTTCGAGCGTAATTTCCGCACCATTCAGTGCGACAATACGAATATCTTGGTGCTTCGCTTGTTTGTTGATGTAGGTAAAGAAACTGTTTGCGGTGTAGTGTTCGGGATTGATTTCACGATCTAACGTGACTTTCTTTCCTTCCACTTTTAACACACGCCCGCCAATATTGGTGCCTGCATAATCCACGTCAGCCACTTTGATAATATCGCCGGGTGTGTGCGTAAGCCTTCTGTACCGACGGTAAAGGAAAGCCGTTTTGGTTTCTAGCTTTTCCGTTTGCAACAACCACAAGCCCGTGCGATGTGCTTGTCCGCGAAAGTACAACCAAAAGCAGTCACTTTTTCACGTTCAAGCCGTTTTTGCGGATTGAATCATCATCAGACACATACTCAATAGTTTTCTCATAGGCGTTGTTTTTATCGGCATATTCCACTTGAACTAGCGTTATGGCGTGATTTTTCGCGGAGAAGGTGTAAAGTACTCGCCGTTTTTCCACGTTGGCATTGGTGTAGGTCCACACTGGATCGGCTGGTCTGTCCATTACGACGGTCAACTCACGCCCATTCCACACAGGCAGGGCACGGAAAAATCGAGCAAAATATCGTTAATCACATCATAGGCTGCACGCTGTTCCGTGAGCCACGCATTACAGGTAAAACGTGGTTCAGTACCGCCAAAAACCATCGGGCACAAGTTGATCACTGTATTGAGCGACTTGATACAACGCCCATTTATCAATCGCCATTTCGCCCACGTTCACCCAAGCCACAACGTTTATTGGTGACGATGTCATAAAAGTACCCGCGGTATATCTTAATGAAATGTAACTATTTGAAATACTTAATTTTCTTAAATGTGCAGGGGGCGTTCCGTTGTTTTTAACCCTAACCGCTTCTTTTGACTGTATCCAATCGGTTACAGATTTAAGAGGAAATAACCTTACCTCTTTTTGTCCACTTGGAATAGGATCGGGAAATTCGCCCGCTTGTTTCATTCTGCGCAACTTGCCCGCCCTATCCTAAAGTACTCAATATCACTCATAATCAACACACTTCACTTCTGATTTCCTCTTTGTAGTTGATCCAGTTTTCAATCTCTTCACGCTTCCAGCGGTAGCAGTTCAGCCTAAATAAATTGGCTTCGGAAGGTTTTATCTTCTGCCATTAAATTCCCTAGCTTGGTTCTACTAATGCTTAGCTCTCAATGAGCATCTTTGTTGTAATCCAAATCGGACGGTTATCTGAGTTCGCCTTCTGGTTTCTCAAAAATTGAAATCTGCTGTCATTTCTCTGTTTCCTTATTCGCTAAAGTTTTTGTTGTATTCTCGCCAGTCGTTTTGTTGCTACTGGGCTTACAGGTAAGTGTGCATTTTATCCCGTCTTTATTTCAGCAATCATTCACGGGGTAACAAGTTACCGCAAATCGATTTAAAATGTTTTTGCCACCTTGCACCGATTTTTATAAAGCCTTTTTGCTCCAGCTCAACAACGCTTTTTCTAAAGGTTGGTTTTGTTAAACCTAATTTACTCAGGCATCTTCATAGCTTAATGTAAGCACACCATTGTTTACACTGTTATAGCCTTTTGCAATCTGTAGAAACACTTTTGTGCTATTGCCTGAGAGTGTCATAAATGACTTTTACTGCTAATCATATCGATATACATTGCTACAAATCTCCGTTCACCTTTTCGCCCTTTTACTTTTGCCTCGTCTGAATTTCGACTCACATATTCGCCTAATTTCAGATTTTTCTTAGTAAAATACCAACGGTAAGAATACTCTATTGCTCTAAAATATACTTTTCTGTTTTATTTTTGAGGCTTAGAGGTAAAATTTTTACCAATTTTTGAAAATAGTTGGTTTAATACCCATATATGAATCTACCAACACACATAAGAAAATCATTAAAGCCTAAAAATACAGATTTTTAAGTAGTTGGTTGAGTGTTAGAAATTGCAGTCCGTAGTTGTTCAATCCAGTAAACCTGTTACAAATTGCTGTAATTTTTGTTTACGTTCTTTTGTATAAAACACGCCAGCATTTAACAATCGCATCGCTTCCAGATGAAAACGAGGTCGAGCCGTTTTGAGTTGGTCAAAGGTTAAATGCGGTCTGATTTCGTCATCTTCTCGGTAACCGTGATTAGCAAAACCATTGTTTGCGGGTTGCACCAAGTGCCACAATGTACACGAGATTGTTTTCCAATACTGTAAGCGTGTGGTCTGCGATATTTTGGCAGTTGTCGCTCTTCGTAACGCTTCACTGCATCGGCAAAGAAATCTTGCGTTTGCTTGTTTTCAATACGAGCCAGTAGCCACTTTTCCATTTCGTTAAAGCGTTTAATGTAAGCCTCTTTGAATGCGGCGCTTTCTTACCGCAGTAAATCCCATCACCAGAAAAACAAAGCCGTCTCGGGTTGTTCGATACATCGGCATATTCTGTTTAGACTTGTAAGAGGGGCTGAAAATTCAAAGCTCTCTAAATTCCTCTGAACATTCTAGAATTTCAATGCTTTGAATAATGTTCTTGTGTCGTTGTGAAATACTCTGCTACTTTCAAAGAATCGGTATAAACGCCATCGTGATACACGAAAACATCTGGTAAAATTTTTTGGTCTGCGATATTATTCTGGATAGTTAAATCAGACATGATTTAGCTCCCTTATTTCTCACCGCCTCATATCGAGGGCGGTTTATTTTAATCTCTATTCAACGAGACCAAAAATTGGTCTGGTTAAATCTATTTAATTTGATTTTCTCCCAATTTAATTGGGAATTTCATTCGCCTGCTCATAACTAACTGGCTCAGCGGTGCCTTGCTCTTGCATTCGATATGGTGTGCAATTTCCTTGAGATTAAAAATTCAAATAGCCCACTTGCTTCTCTGAAATTCGTGAAGGTCTTTAAGTCTTCTTTTTGAAATTAAGCCTTGTTTGTGCAGTTTTCATCAACAGATAGCCACCTTTTTAAGCGTTGGCACAAGTCTTCACACTCTTTCATAAAGTTTGCTTAAAATAGAGTGTCAGGGAAATTCTGACTTACAACGGCTTGCAGAGTTTCATTAAATAAAATTCTCAGTTCATTTGCGGTAAAGTATAAAATTCTCTCTTATTCGCATTTTTGAGCGTTTTTGCTTTAGGCTTAGGGTTTGCTTAATTTCTTCATTTAAAAGGCTTCTCTACAACCGCTTTCTGGGCTTGCATTTGAGCCTTTAACGCTTTTAGTTGTGTGATTGGGTTAGTGGGTTTCATTTACGTTCCTCTGTGATTCCGTTGATAATAGTTTTGAAATTCTGAAATAGCGTGTGATGCCTGCTGCAATTTTTAAACCTGCTTGTACGAGATGATTTAAAATAAAATCTCGGCTTTTCGTTGAGGTCGTTTTGCTGTTGCTCACAATAAGCATATAAATTTCCCACCGCTGCCAATGCTTTTTGTAAAGTCGGTAACTTCGCCATTTCTTCAGGTGTGAATAAAGATTGTTGTTCTACTTCTACTTTTGCATGGTTTAATTTTTCCATTGATAATTTCTAATGTTGGATTTTTAATCATTCCCACGCTTGTTCTAAACCTTGCTGGGTAAGATATGCCACCACTTCAAAAAGCAAGCATTTACATCGGTTTGACTCACTTGGCCAAAGTCGCACCACTTCAAACACTCGGCTAAAGATTGGGCATTTTTGAGTTTTTCTGCATTCCTTCTAAAAAGCGTATTCCGATACGTCTTGTAAAACGAGATCGCCATATTCTTTACCTGCCATTTATACACCTCTTCGAAAGTGCACTACCCCACACGATCAGATCCATCACTGCAGAAAGGGGCAATGCAAAGCGGTTTCGGTTTGGATTTCTGCGTGTAGTAAAGCTGAAAAAATAGTTTGAGCTTGTCGCAATTTCGTGTCACTAGAAATTGACGGTGTCCGCCTTGCCTGCAGCGTAAAGAGCTTGGCAATAGCTCGACGAGGTTGTTCAAACTGTCGTTTATCCAGCTCAATGTTTCTGAATTTTCGGCTGGAAACGTTCACGAGATTGTCGAGGTAGGAATTTACGCTCATAGGATTCAAGGTGTAAATCTCTTCACGGGTTTCGATGAAGGCTTTTTGGTAAAGTTACGCATACCACACTCCAAAGCCAGAAAGGGGCGGTGAAAGTGGTTGCTAGATGTAGAGTTAGGAATGAATGCGCTCACGGCGAACGGGCAACAAGCGGTCGTGCAAAAGTTTCGCACGGGCGATTTGTTCAGAAGGTGCAATAATGCTGTAGATTGCTTTTGCCTGCAGTGAGGGCTTAAAAGTTGAAAAATGTAGCTTTTCATTTGAGTAGCTTCCAGTATTAGATTTTAGGAATCTACCGCAAACTTCTCAGGGCTTGGCGGTGGTACTAACAGGCTCGAAACCGTCTATACTGGAAAACGGCAAAGGGGCGAGACCTTTCCATTCAGTACCACCATTGAAGATGAATCACGCCTTTTGGGTGTGTCTGTTTGACTAGCTCCACCATAAAGGCGGATCTATGTTTGGGGTGCCTAACAGATGCAAAACACGCTTTTGGCGTGTATGTATCGCCAGCATAAATAACAAGGTTCTCAGGCCTGTATCTTCACTTTCTGAAGACCTGGAAAGAATATCCACTTATAAGAAAAGCAACTATAAAAAGAAAAATACATTAAAATTACATCAACTGACTTATTTTTATCCTTTTTGCATGGTGTTTTTACATAAGTTTTACTCCTTTTTGCAGATTTTTGGGTAATAAAAAGCCTTTAAGGGGTTAGCTTAAAGGCTTTTTGGAGTTCTCTTCTTTTTCACGCACACCAAAAGGCTTCTACTTTGCCTTTGTATGTAAAAACGCTCATCTTTTAACATTTGAGCGGCGCACCATTGCAAAGGGCTTCACTTGCTTTCTTGCTTAATTCGCTTTTGGTAGTTGGTTTTGATTACCATTGTTACCCCTTATCTGGTGTGATAAATTCAGCTGAGTTCTTCGTAAGACAAAAATAAAATCTTCTTCTGATTTGTTCTTTAAATCCAAAAGATTTATAGAACGATCTTAAACTCTCATTTTTGTTCCACATCAATTAAAGTTACTGCTTTGCCATTCGTTAAAGTTAGAGTAAGAACGCGGCGATTAGTGCAATCGTGAGCATTTTTCCATCAAGTTCTGAATGTTCAAAACGTTTCTACACCAGTAGATTTCTAAATGCTGTTTTTCGAGTTTTATACGCTGAAATCACTGCACCTAGTAAATGATTTTGTTGTTTGAGTGTTAAAAGCAAAAATCAAACGCATCATCAGGATTATATTTTTCTGTAATGATGTAATTCCAATTTTAGCTTACACCCGCATCTTCTAGCTGAAAAATTGCTGGTCGGTAAGTTGCTGAATGTTCGAAGTGATAACCTTCATCATCAAGATAACTTTTGAAGATTGTCTATTACCTGTACAATGAGTTACATCAAAATCAATGTTATTTTGCATTTTTAATTGCGTTTTTCTTTCTTATAGTGAGCTAATTTATCACAATTCAAAATACTGTACAATTTGATTTTGCAGAGTTGTTTTATAATGCCTGTGCTACTAATTTCGGTAGCAACCTTTTTGTTAGGTTTAATTGGAATGAAAAATAACCGCTTGCATTCTTCCCGCTTCACTGGTTTGCAGGCGGTTTTATTTGCCTTAATTCGGTCGGTATGGTTTGATCCATCGGCAAATCGTTTTACTGATGCTCTTTCAGCTGAGCTGACTTTTCACTTCGTACGCTAGATTCTCTACCTTCATTGCGGGTAGTGTTTCCCATATTTGCACCGCTAATTTCTCCGCTTGCTCTCGTTGAGGTTTTCTTTGCTTTTGGTTTGCATTCCGTGAATTTTTGCCAGTGATATTAGACAGATCTTCAATAATGCAGTGATAATCAAACACGCCCATTAAAATGAGCTCCGCCAATCCTCGCATATATTTACGAGATTGTAGCGATGCTAGGTTCATAGCGGTAAGTATCTAGCATTTCATTGAGTAGCGTTTCAAAGGTTTCAAGATCTAAAAATACTACGAGATGTTTACGCCTTCCTCTTTTTCTTTTTAACGAGATAGGACGCTTTCCAGATTTTAAAAATCGGCGTGCTTCTTTTTGCTCATTTCGGTAAGTGAGTGCAATTTTTCTTTCATACTGTTTAAAATTCATGTAGTTAGGGTTATAATAAGTTTGATTATAACTTTTTGGCATATTGTTATAATCTTCTAAACGCTGTTTTTAAACAGTATTTTTAACCGATAGCGCAGTTGTGCACTACTACGATGTAGGTTGGTTTTTGAAATAGATATGTTTATAATCAAGTTCACAAATATACGCTTTTTACCTCCTTGCGGGTTTAATTTTTACTCTGCTTTCTTTAATTCAGTTTCTAAAATTTCCGCCGCCATTCTTCGAGCTTTTTGGCATAGCTTGCTCACCTTTTGCCAGAAATGGGCGTGCTTTCATTTTTCTTCGTACCACGCTCCACCATAAACCAGTAAAACGGGTCTCTACGGTCTTTAGTATTATCCTTACCCGTGCCATTCGCTTGCCTTTGTTCGTCTTACTCGGATCACACTTGAACCACTTAAGCCATCTTTTGCCACCTTCGTGCGGTGTCGGATGTTATCCCTTACCGTGCCTTTTTGTCTGAAATCAGTTGACTTCTTCAGGTTGGCCATTGCGGTTTAATGGTGTTTTTCACTTCTTTCGCTGCAGCATTGAGGGCCTTTCGATCCCTTTTGGCTGCACTTTTCATTCTCGCTCTTTTTCGGATATTCGCATTCAGTTGTTTTTAGTTGTGCATCTCATGCTGTTCATCGGTAAACCTCCACTTTTTAACTCAGCACCCGCAAACAAGCCAGCGGTAAAGGCTTTTGCTTGTTGCACTCTGTTTTTGAATGTACTTAACTTTAAACCAAGTTTTGCCGCTGCCTCATTTTGAGGGATAGGCAAGTAATAAAGCCAGTAAAGCAGTTAAATTCTTCTGTATAATGCTGTTTGAGATATTGCATCAAGTTTTCTACTTGCATTGCACTTTCATCTGTGGTTTGTAACCTCGTTGCCACGGGGGCTGTAAAATCCTGCTGCTTGTCGTTTAAATCCGAGCTTTTTATGTTCGTTATTTACTCGCCAGCTTGCCCACATTTTTAAAAACTGAATCAATATCCATTCTTTTCCGCCTTGTGTTATCATTAGGGCGTTCAGTTGTTCCTGAATATTGTTCTTAAATTTGTTATGCTTTGCTTACTAGTGAAAATGTAGTGCCCTCAAAATTGAGGGCTTAATACTATAGGTCTATGCCTGTGAGAGTTGGCTAGTTTTGCCTTCTGCTCTTCACTCATTTCTATATCAGAGCTCACCATATTCAAAGTGATAAGTTCCGTAAGCCATTAGAAAGGCGATCACGGGGTCGATTTTATTTGCAGATTTTTCTTATTTGGTTTAATGTTGGCGTTTGCATCCATTTCCATTACCACGTTTGACAATGCCCACGATAAAACGGGGTCGCCGTTATGTTCAATATTTTTGGCGATTTATCTGCACCTCTACCGATTTCGCCACGGGGCTGTATCGTTGGTGGGTTTGTGGGAACGGATCAACCTCTAAGCCTGCACTTTGTAGTGTGTTCTCAGGTGTGTTGCATTCCACATCACGGCCTCATCATTTTAATTTCAAACAGTTCACTGTCTTTTTAAAAATATCGTCTCGGATTCGGTCGTAGTCAATGCAATCGCCTTTCGTTACTCGCAACCAGCCCGCCCGTTCAATTCTGATAAATTGCTCTATTTTTATTGGCCACATTTTGTAGTTGTGCCTCTGGGATGTAATGGCGTGTGAGTAGTCTCACCTTGTTTTCAAGTGGGACACATAGTAAAACACTTGTCATATCGTTGGTTGAAGATGAATCTAATCCCATATAGCAGAATTTACCGTGTAAGGACACTTCGTTTTGTAATCTTTTTGGCAAAGTTTCCAACTGCCTTCAGATAGCCACGGCGTTTTGACCGTTGCACCACATTAAAGCGTTTTGTAAGCATTTTCCACCCATTCGGACGGAATACCTCGAGCTTTTGCTATGGTGTTTTCAAAATCAGCGTAAGGAATAGATTTTCCTATATTGGGGTTTGCTTTTATCCAGTTTTCGGGGTTGTCTATATCGCTCTCTTCGTCTAGCTCATAGATTAAGGCAAAAAGGCTGTCATTCTTTTCTGTACTATCCAAAATCTGACAACAGTAATCATAGTGCTGTTTACACGCTGAAATGGTGTTACTGCCTGCAGTTGTGATTGCAAATAAAAGCCCTTCAGGTCTAGCCCTTGTCTCAAGCTCTAAGGCACTGTAAACGCTGTTGTCCGGTGTAAGTGGTATTCGTCCACGATTGCTAAGCTCGGGTTAGTACCTTCAATGGTGGAAGATTTTGCTGCAAGCGGTCGCATTAGGCTGTTATTTTGCAGATAAATTATTTTGTGCTGTTGAATAGTAAGGCGTTTTCTAAGTGGTTTTTAGAAAGCAGTGCCATTTGTTTTGCATCATCAAACACGATTCTTGCCTGATCACGGCTAACGGCTGCAGTGTAAATATCCTGTTGCCTTTTTCCATTACGAAGCAGTTCGACAAAACTGCGGCCACGGTCGATTTTGCATTTCGAGCTGCACTTGAATATAGCAGATCGATATTTTCTCAAGCCGTTGGATTTATGCTTAAAGCCTAAGATATTCGCAAAGAGAAAGGCTTGCCAGTCTGAAAGCTCAATCGGCTGACCTCTTAAATGCCCTTTGACGTGTGGACAAAGACGGCTGAATTTTAAGAATTTCTCTACCGTTTACACATCAAAGAAATAAGCCTCATTTTCTAAATCAGCAAAGTAACGGCTTACTGCTTGCTTAATGCGTTTACAAGCCACAATTTCCCCAGATTGTACCGCTAAGGCGTATTTGTGCCAGATTGTCATCGATTATCTAACTCATCTTTCTCTTCGGTTTCAATTGGGTGTTTTGTCTGCTCACGGGGTCATGCCTAAGAGAAGACATCTTGACAATTTTTCCGCTTCACTCTTTTGCAGATAAAGCAGGGTTTTCGTGCTTCTGTACCTTGTGAGTTGGTAATAGAAAAGCTCTCGTTCTGCAATGTTCTGCTACTGCCTTGCGGTAAAGGCTGTAATTCACACAATAAAAGCTCTAAGTTGGTGTCAGTCTCGCTGTAATATCACCCCGTTCAGATAAGACGGCAATTTTAAGCCGCCATTGCTCACGGGCAATTTCATCTAAATATTCTGGTGCTTGCGGTTGGTTCATATTGTTCCTATATTTTCTGAAAAATTGTCGTGCGTAAAAATTGATTGGGCGGGCGGTTCTTTAGGCTTGCTACTTTCTTTTAAAACTCCCCCACCTGGTGTGTGAGAGGGTATCAGAAATGGCTGATACACTAAAAGCAGTTGTTTTCGCTTTCCATATGCAACAGGTGATGAGTCATCACGACCTCTCCTCAATTTTGAGGGTACCCTTTTATTTTTAGCTCCATAACTCAACTGTTACCTATATAACCACTGCTTTGCAGAAGATACTCGTTCTTTTCTGTTTGTCTCTGATTGGTTGTGGTCATATAACCACGACTGTTTCAACTGGTCATAGCAACCATAATTCAGTCGCATGCTTATGTACACAACTCAACTGTGTACATATGCTCATAATTCAGTTGTTTCGATATCAAAACGGTTCACTTCTTCGCCCCAAATCCTCGTTTATCAATTACCCTTGTCTTGTAGCTATGACAATCTCTACAGGTGCCTGATGATTTTCATCTTCTACCCAGAATAGCGGATCGACTTGTCCGTTCTCTACAGGTTTACCTATGGTCTATCACGGTTGCGGGAGTGTAGATACCTTTCTCTAAGCACATCACACAAATAGGGTGATGCTTTTAAGTATTGTGCTCAGTATTTACTCCACTTGTGATCGTAACCACGTTTTGAACTGCTTTCCCTGGTATCTTTCTGCTTATGTTCTTCACATCGTCCAGCCTTTACACGGTTACGGCAATTGGGAAAACTGCAGCGTCTTAAAGGTTGCGTAGGCATTCATTACCTCAATAAAAGCACGGTTCTCGATAAGGCTTCCACAAGTGAGAAATAGCAAACGGGACTTCATACTGTTGTACATCGCTCACCGCTTCACGGTTGGCGTATAGGTGTGCAATGAACATCAAGCAACCTATTCGGACGCCATCGGTAAGATTACCGTGCTTTTCTGTGTTCGCTTCGCCAAACTGCTTACCGATATAATTTTGAGCCGCTTCAATTGCTGCAAGGCTGTAAGCTTTCAAAAGCTCATCATCTAAATCGTGATCAATGTTTAAGTGGTTTTTAATTTCTTCTAGCTCAATAATCGGCATATGCTTCACCCTCTTTATACATCAATTGCAGTTCCTTATGCTCTTCTCTGCTGTCGATTACTGAATAAATATCAAATATCCGTTTCCCATATTTTCCAACCGCATTTTATTAGTTATACCTTCACGGTAACGGATACGAACACGGATAATATTTTCACCCATTTGAAAGGGTCCACTAAAATATTCACGCCCTTGTATCGGTTTCAATACTTGCCCGTACGGTTGCTACATTCCGCCAGATTTCTTGCCCTTTGTAATGTGCCGTTCCGTTGCTCGTGAATAATCACGCTTTTGAATTGTGATCTGCTTGTCAAACTTTGCGGCTTTTAATCATTCCGCTCATTGGTCGTCCACCTCTACCGTTTTGCTTCCACGCTGACTGAATTCATCACCACCATCAGTACGGTTGCAAGCCTTCACGCTTGCGGCATTCATTCAGGTTTTAAAAATTCCTGATTTAATCGCATTCCTACAGCCTTCAAAACGGTCATTCTGATTCGTTCGCAATAGCTCGCTAGTATCAGAATTCATAATGTAGTGCTTACGGCTTTCACTGTATTGAGATCAATCATCGCGCATCTTTAATTGCTGTTCAAAAATTAACTAAATGCGGCAGACGTTTCGCCCCCAAAAATGAACGACTCGCCTCTGTGAAATTGCTGTAACTACTGTGTGAATAATCTTGCAGAAAATCGAGGCTGATATTGAAAATTCGTGCAATATCCTCGATCGTGAATTTTTCTACTCGCTAGCCATTCCGCATCGGCGTTACTCATTCCAAGCTGTTTGTATTCTATGCCACCCTCTAAGATTGGTGTTTTACCTGCATTTTTCGCACCCGCATAACGCTCCAAAGCCTCAAGGACTTTTTCCCCTTGCTTGCATCAAACCATTCTGCACTTTGAAGAATTCCGCCCACCTGTAAGCCGTTTTTCATCATCGCCGCCCCGTGTCTTTGTTGAGCAATGCCCAAACCGATAGATTCACGGCAAACTGTGATCGGACTACGCCCCATAAAGCCATCATAAGAGGCGTTGCGTGCAATGTAAGACTTCATCCTGCAGATAGGTTTTTGTTGCGCCATCAATATCGGTCATCTGATACACATACGTTTTTATTGGTTCGCAATACGTTCACGCAATGCGGCTGGAACGAGGTCAGGGTTTCCGCCTGCCCTTTATCATTCCACCGATTAAAGCGTAAGCATTACCATTCAAAAGCAAGCTGCCGCATCATTGTCTCTTTGAATTGGTAGGCGTTTGATTTCGGTTCGGCATTTCATTGAGTAGATATTCAACGGCGTGTCTATTTACTCGTTTACGCCCGTCTTGTGTAACCTCAAACAAATAGCAAGGCATACTCGCCACCGCTTGAGAACTCTAGCGTAACCGCATTCAACACTGCGGGTAGTGCCTCTGCTGTGTACTAGGGCTGACAAAATTCGCCTGAATTGGTGTTAGTCGCCCCATAGTGAAAAGTACATCATCGCTCGAGCGCGAACGGGTTTCTTTTTCTTAAATAGTCCAAACATCAAGCCACCCTCTAACTAACTCAAGCCATTTACGCGTAAACTCTTTTAATTTTGGTTTCTGTGCGGCCATTCGTGAACGTTTTGCCAGCTCTAAACTTGAATCGGGATAAGCGGGAATACTGGTTACTGTAATTTCAAATAACTCTGCCTTTTTCACGGTTCTTTTGTGTCGGTGTGCTTTCCTCGTTCCACTCGTCCACTGTTGCGATAAATCCAAAACTCATCCCGCTAATATCACACGTTTCACACTTTCAAGCACATCGCTTGCGGTCTGCGTATTCGGCAAATCGAGGCTAAAGCGTAAGCCTTCATCATCTTCAAAAGCGATAAAGTACCGCACTGGTTCGCCCTAACAGTTTAGCGTGATCGTGTTCAAACAATGCCCGTACATCATTATTTTTAAGCTCTCAGTAAATGCACCTTTTTCAAAGGTTTCACTAAATTCGCCCCAGATAATTCGCTAGGTTTTTCCATCGCACCACGTAGCCAGATAATTTACGGCTCTCACTTTCCAGCTGATTTCGCTGAACGGATCTCAAAAATTCTGTTTCATTGTGTTTTTACCTAAAAAACAAGCGGTAAAATCTGCAAAATACTCCCACCGCTTGCAATGGATTACCGCTGTCATTTTCAAGCACTTTGATAGCGTTAGAATCTACCACGCCACCACCTAGATATTTATCAGTATGCACTTTGTAAAGCCTGCTTCGTTAAAATTATCGGGACGAGTTCGCACGCTAGCTTTCGTGATCAACAGTCGGCGCGGCCTCGTTTTGAAATCGCCCACCGCTAAAAACGGCTGACTTTGCTTCCGCATTCGGCGTTGTTTCCAAGTAGTAAACGGGTAAACCTAAAAAGCGTTGAAGGGCTGCCCACCTGCAAGCCATCACGCCAGATATAATCGCATCAGTACCGTTTTTGAGTTTTTGCAACGTGCCAAGCCGTTTTGAGAGTTCATTACCCAAACCGCATTTTCACGGTATTTACTGTGCTAACGAATAAAAGCAAGTCGATCAACACATCAGCATTTAATTTCATTTTTGCCGATTTCCATGCAACGTATGCCAAACGGGCGGGCCTTATCGTCTGCAGTGCAGTTCGAGGATATGCCAAAAAGCCTTTTGATTTTTGTTACCATCGCCAGAAGTTAAATCAGTTTCTTCTGTTTCTGCAAAAAGATTTACTGAAATTTCTTCTGTTAACCAGCCTAGAATATCCACGCCGCCAAAATCTAAAATCTCTTGCGTTGTTTTTCGGGTAGCATGAATCGCATTAAGTTGAATGCTAACTTCGTTCATTTTCGGGGTCAGTGGTTTCGCCTCGTGCCGTGCCCCTCTGTTGCGTGTCCAATTACTGCACCACCAGCAGAGACGAGTTTTTTATACTCTTTTGCCCCCACGGGTAAACGCACCACATTAGCAATCTGACGCATTACACTATCATCGGTTGGGCGTTTTCATTCCTCTTTATCAAGTTGAGGAATTACCGAATAACCGCCATCTTTGCCGCTATCGCCATCAGTAGATAATGCTCGCAATTCACCTGTTTTTAATCCAGTGACGCAACTCTGCAGCGGTATATTGTTGCAGGTTAGAACGTTGAGCGGGTTCATTTTCCCCACACCTTTTTCTGCTTCGATCGCGCTTTCAACACGGCTGATTTCTTCGTCTAACTCTTTCGCCAGATTACGCAAAACCATCAAATTTACTTGCCTGTCTCGCGTTTTGCATTCGGTCTGTACTGCGCTGCTCTAAAATAGAACGCATTTTCTGCCACCACCTGAGCTTTTTCTGTTTAGGTTGTTGTAATTTTAAACATAGATATTCACCATTTTAATCACTATAGAAATTGAATACCGCAATCTTGCACCTACCCAAGCAACTTGATCTTCATCGTGAAGATAAGCGTAGGCCTATTAAGCTAATATCATCAATAAATTAAAATTAGCGTTAGAAATTGCATCTGAAATAGATTGGGCGATCTCATCTGCTCCATCTCCCGCTGAAGTTTAACATATACTAACATTTAAAATAGAATTAAGAAGGCATTATTGCAGGCGTAATAGGTTCAAATTCAATTTCTATCAATATAAACCGCAACGCAGCATTCTCTTTTCTAGAATCGGCATTAAATAATCTGCCATTTTTGAAAACGAACAATGCCATTAATTTTTCTTTTTAAGAGTTCTACTCCATTCTGATTTTATTATGAACCAACATATAAACTCCACCTAAATAAAAAGAACACTGATAAATATAAATTATATTTAAAATCAATGTTCTTTATTAAATTAAATAAATAGCTGAAACGGCTTTTAATCGTTAAATAGTAAAACCATTTGCAGAGTTTTCTACCACAAAATCTGCCCATAGATACATTACTGGCTTTCTTCTCTCTCAGAATGTAGAACGGTTATAAGCATTCGAACATCATTCCTCACCTTGTGAGATAAACATGCCTCAATCAAATCACCTTCTACACCTTCATCATTTAACTACGTACTCGCAATACTTGCAATCCGTGAGCAGTTAAATCACCTTTCATCCTGCTCGCAATAAGCAGCATTAACAACGTACTTCTGCAAGTGTTTATACCTTTTATTGGAAAACATATTTTCGATTACCTGTTAAATACCGCATTTTCTTGAGAAGTCGCACCACCTGATCGGATAATGGCACAATGTGCATCTTACGCCCGCCTTTCATTTTTCTCGGCAGGTATCTTCCACTCTCTCAACTCCAAATCAATATCCGCCCATTCTGCTGTTACTGCTTCACCAGGTCAAACCATTGTAAAGTACCTGAAATTTAAATAACATCTTTGTCATCTGCTGTACGTGAGTTTTATCCATTCGGTCAAAGATATTAAATAGTTCTGTTGGCGGTAAAGTTGCAAATGATTTTTCTCTATAGACTGGAAAAGGCTTTTGTTACGTCAGCCAAAGGATTATATTTCATAATCCCGTAGATTGTCGACGTAAAGCTGCATTTTGCCTACGCATATAAATTACTACGCGATCACGGGAGCTAAACAAACCTTTTTATCTGAGATGTTTTATTTTTCCACTACCAAAGGAATTGTAATGCTTGTAGATCATTTTCAAAAGTAGGCAAAATATGATTATTGAAAATTGCATTATTGATTTAAATGATTTTTCTTGCACTTTGTGATTTTTAATTGGTTTCCCATAATTCAACCAATGCAGAAAATACATTTAATTCATCTCGTTTACAAGTCGTTCTTCCTTCTCTGCGTTTATCTATTGGATCAATCCCCATTGCTAAATCTTCCTGTATCTGCATTCTTATTTTCTAGCTTTCAGTAAAGATAAAAGCGGGATATATTCCAATAGGGATATCAACGGTTTTTTTCAGATACACAGGACGCTTAAACCGTACATAAAAACGTTTTTGTTCCAGCTGTTGAGATAAGGATAGATAAACCGCCACCATCCCATAAGCGATGGGGCTTATCTTTCGGCTTGGCTGTTGCAATTTTTGTATAGTTAAAGGGGTAGCTAATCTAGCTATTTTTGCACTCTTTTTTTGCTCTTACCTTTTGCTATTTTCCCTTAAAAAGAGATAAAAAAGTAAGGTTGGTTTATTGAAGGAATGAGAAAACACTTTTTATTCAAATAGTTACATCAAAACACACAAAGAGAAAAGACCTTGTTCTATACCCACGCCATTTTTCCGTGCCGATAAGATGAATTTTGCCTGAGTACATTCCGCCCAACTACACCCACATCAATGGCGGAATTGAGGTTTTAGCTTCCTCTGCAAGCGGTTGTTTTGTGTTGATAATTTGCAAATTTTTGTCGTTTTCCGACCGCTTGACGGTTGTTTTTGCCCGTAATAACCTTGGTCTCTTTTTCGACCAAATTCCGGCATTCACTTCGGTCTCAGGCAATGATTTCGGTGTAATCCACACGGCTGTTGTCCAAACCTTTGCCACTGACTTTTACCTACCCACTTCAACTTTAAAGTTATCCACTTGACCATTTTTGATTTCAGGCTTTACCCGTAGTAAAAAGTTGCTCGGTCAGAATTAATAATCCCACAACCTTCGCAATACAATCCGCTTGGGTTCGCACTAATCACATTGGCTTTTTTTGCCTGCAACTTCCACATAACCTTTCATCACTGAAAGCTTGTTAGAATTGACCTCGTTTAAAATCACTTTTGCTTCGCCTCGAGCCAAATAAGGATTACCTTGAATAAGTCCGGCTTGTTGGGTTTGCGTATTGGTACGGCTGTTATTTAAAATCGCTCTTTTTCGGCGACATCAAATTGGCTGTATTTGTTGTGAGAAAGCCCTTTATCGTTAGGGGGTTTGAATATTGACTTGAGGCAATCCATTCGCTGTCTGTAGTACAATAGGTTGCTGGTTTTCGGGGCAGATTTATCCGCGAATAATTAAAGTTTCAGCAAGTGCACTATCTGAAAAGGCAACAAAACCCAAGGCACAAAATAGGCTAAAGGTTAAGGGTTTTAATTGTGCCACCACATGAGAAATACTAAAATCATTTTCTCAGTTGATTTTCACCTTCGATTTTGCTAATTTCAGAGACAACGGACTAAACGTTGTAAAGTTTTACTGAAAAATAACGCGGAAACATTGTTTGTTCATATTTTAACCCTTAAATTTTTGCCAAAAATTGGCTTACCTGAAAAACATGAATTAAAAACTGTAGCTCAATATTGAAACCGGCGACTACCATCTGAGGTTATAAATCCTTCTGGTTTACGCATCGGTCTACCCATAAATCGTTATCGTAGCTAAACGCTTTACACCACCGTAACCTCGATTGCCGTTCCCATTAGATGATGCCCCAGTTGATTTTCCGTAGACCATCCGATACTCGCCACCGTCCACCGCCCAATAAAAAGCGTGGTTTGGGCTAAATTGCCAACTAGCTCGTTTCGCCAGTTCCAGCCTCGTTCACCTGAAAGGGAAAGCTCGCCGTCAAAACCTCGCACGGTATAACGCCCACCAATCGAAAAACGGTCTGGGCAATCAGTGGCGTTTTTATTCCATTGAGCATTCACACTACTTTGCACAAATGCAAGATTGACTTCCCATTGAAAAAGGCTTCGTTAAACCCACACTTGCCGTGATGATTTTGGGGCGGGAAGTGCCTTCGCCAAATAGCTCTTCGGGGGCAAATAACGCACCACGCGCGGTTCCCCGCTTGAAATTTGCCGAAAGTTCCAGTGGCTGTAGGAAATATTCTTTATGATTAAATCCAGCTTCCAACCTGCCATTCGGCGTTTTTGCACCTCAATTTCCGCACCGTCAATATAGTTTTGTGATTGGCGAGACCAGAGAGAGCCTGAAACAGTCGTTTTACGTTTCGCATCTCGATAGAGTAGATAAGAAAGCGTGAGTTTGTCCGTATCACTTTCACCGGCGTAGATATAACTATTATCAAATGCCCCAAAGACTTCTTGATGATATCGGCTTTTGATTATGGGAAAAGGCTAAATTTCCAGTAACCGAACGGCACGGAATAATAGAGCGTGAAATTTTTACTGGCTCGGCGACCAGGGTCATCGCCTTTTTGTTTAAGTGAGTGTGTGGAAAGAGGTATAGAAAAGATCGTTTGCGGAGAAAATATTATCGATAGAAAGCGTGCCGCTGGCTTGCCATTTTCCTGTTGAGGTAGAGCCCGCATCATCAAGTCCTAAGTTTAGACGAAACGGAAAAGCTTGGTTATAACTGATTTTTAAATCACTGTCGCCCACTTCCGCTTTTATCACTTTCGCTCGGCAAATTTCAATATTTGCCCTCGACGGTTGGCATACGTTTTAAATTTTTCAAGGATTGCTCTAATATCTCGGATGTTGAGTAGTCACCCGAATCAAAGGTTAAAGCCAGCATGTAAGCGCGTAAAACGAGGTACATTGCCACTATCCGCTACAATCGTATTACGCACTTTACCCGGAATAACAGTTAAACACTAATTTTTCCACCTCTCAAATCCTTGTTCTTCAGTCACCACACGAGTAGTCACATAACCACTGACTGATGATTTCATTTTGAATTTGTTTCATCAAAACACCTAACCCTCGCTCACCAAAAACAGTGCGGTAGAGTAAACTTTAATGTTTGAGCTGCGTTATCAAAAAGCCCCACTGGAATTGACTTTTTGGGGTAGAAGAACCGTAATCAGTTAGTGTGATTTGATGGATAGGATAGCAGGTGATTCAGTATGAGAGAGTAAACGTAATTCAGAGGGAAGATGTATCGAGACGAATATCGGGCTAATTTTTGTAAATTGTTCGGCTTGTGCCTGTTGCTGTTGCTGGCGCTGTTGTTGAGCAGCATCTATGCCGCTTAATTGAGTATCAAGCTGTATGAGAAAGCAGTGGTTGCTAGCGCTGAAGAAGATGAAGCTTAAAATGAAGGTTTGTGATGGTATCTCATAAGGTCAATAGAAGCTGTTGATTCAGTTTGAAAGAGTGTATAAATTCTCACATTTTTGCAAATTTAAGTATAAAATATCAACAAATAAAAAGTGTCAAAAATAGAGTGTAAAAACTATGAAAATTGCTGTTTATATTTACAAATTTATTTTTAAATTTAAATATTTTTAATAAAATAATTGATTTGAAAGATGTTTTTATTTACATTTTATAGATATATATAAACAACCTTTTAAATCAATAAACAACATTAACAATAAGGATATTTAATGAAAATTAGTGAAAGAAACCAATTAAAAGGTAAAAGTTGTTTCAATTGAAACAGGTTCTGTAAATGCCATCGTACATATTGATGATATTGGTGGTAATGTGATTTCTTCAACTATTTCTATCTCTGCGGTAAAAGGAACTCGGCTTAGAAGTGGTAAAGCAGCTTTATGCTATCATTAAAGCAACACATCTGTAATGGTTGGCGTAGAATAACCGTTTGCTTAATACTGACAAAAACCTCGCAGTCTAAATGATTTGCGAGGTTTTCTTTTGCTTAGATAAGCAATTCAAATTGACATAGTAGATAAAATTGTTACTCCAAAACCACCTCAAAAATCGATACTCTGAACATCATTATAAATATTGACCTTTTTATCGTTATGCTGGTATTTTTATTACCAATGGATTTAAATACAAATAAAGTCATTTCATATCATGCTTTTGTGATTACTTATCTGAGAAAAACGATACTGAGCTTTAACAAACTCAGCAACTGCTTGTATTACTATGCGATGAAATACTCTAATGCTAAGAACCTAACCGTACTTGCGTAAAAACCTGCTTATCTTCCCACCTCACCATCGTGAGATGATTGCCCCATGCACACCCCGTATCTAAGGCATAAATATTTGGATGAGCACATTCCCATTAGCTTAAAGCACCAGTGTCACAAAAATGATTTCTTGTTCATTAAAAGAGAGGGTTATCTAATTCAAACCACGCCTTTAATTCTATTGAGTGCGTCTTAATGGGTAATTTACAAGCAAAATCTAACCGCTTATCTAAGTAGCAGAAACGCATTCTGGTAAATACATTCACGATATAACGCCAGCGATCAATGCCCATCAAATTGCTACTCCCAATGGTCAGGACGATTCTCTACAGCTTTGAGCGATGTAATTAGCACACTTCGCTCTTTAACAAAAGCTTCCGCTTCTCTTGCACACTGAGTTGCCGTAGATAAGTCCCATTCTGGGACTAATGCCTGCATGCACAAGTCAGAAATCCATACTTTGGATGTTGTACCACAAGCAGTTGATTTCTAAAGCCAATTTTGCAATTCCTCACGATCGTGGAGCTTTAAAATCGGTTCAACTTTATCTGAAGGCTTAGCCTGTTTTATGCCTAACAAGGTAGAAAGAAGATGCAAATCATGGTTACCTAGCACAGTTTGTGCTTTTTCGCCTAAATTTTTACAAAACGTAAACAAGCTAACGAATCATCTCCACTGAGCTACTAAATCGCCCGTGAGCCAAATTTCATCTTGTTTTTCATCAAACTGGGCTTTTTCTAACAGCATTTGAAACTCTTTGAAACAACCATGCAAATCACCTACACGATATAAGTTGCCATATTATTCTTCCTTCTTCTCTTCTTTTGCTTGCTTCTGCTCTAACCGTCTTTTTTTGAAAAATGCACTCATTTTCTGGCTACATTTTTCTCAAAGTAAAGCCACCCTCGAAATTTTCAAGCAAGTGGTTCATTTTGAAATCTTCAAACAGATGAAAACGGGAGCCAATAGCACCTGTCTTATAGTCATTTGCCCCAAACACTAATCGCCCAATACGGCTATGCAGAATCGCACCTGCACACATGTACACGGCTCAGGTGTAACATAAAAGCGTACAATCAACAGACGATAATTTTGACATATGCTCCCTGCTTGGCGAGATGGCACAAAATTTCTGCATGAGCAGTCGGGTCGTTTTGTAAAATAGATTGATTCCAGCCTTCGCCAATTTTATTGCCCTCTTTATCAACTAACACCGCTCCAACAGGGAATTTCGCCTAATGCCCTCGGCTTTTATCAGCAAGGTCCAAGGCATATTCTAACCAAAATTTGTCTTGTTCGGAATAATCTAGCGTACAGCTATTTTGAATGGATTGAATGAACATAGTTAAAAATCTGTGTCATCTGGTTTATAAAAACAGCCCCAATGGGGCTGTTTCAATGTGATAGACTAAGGCTATAAATTAACGACGACCACGATCGTTAAAACGTTTCTCTTTAAAACCGCCTTTTTGCGGTCGTTAAAGCCACGATCACGACGTCGATCGTTACGTTCACTACGACCACGTCCTTCAAATGGCTGGCTGTTTGCACCATCAACAGGACCTAACAGAGACATCTGCATTTGCTTTGTTCAACACGCGTGCTTTTTGGGCAAAAGTGTTGCACCAGATGGTTTGGCATACGCTTGCGGTAACTCAATGGTTGAATAGGTGTCGTGCAATTTAATGTGCCCAATGAAACGGCTGCTAATATCCCCCTCATTTGCAATCGCACCCTACGATATGACGCACTTCCACGCCATCCTCACGCCCTAATTCGATGCGATATAAATCCATCGCCACGCCTGTGCCTTCGCGTTGTTCGCGTCCGCTACGGCGATCATCACGGCGATCACCACGTTCATTGCGGTCACGAGCGACCACGTTCGCGACTTGGTTTAACTACTGGATCTGGAGGAAGAATCAGTTTTTGTTTTTCTTGCAACAACATCATCATTGCCGCAGCTAATTCTTCGTGATCTTGATCTCCAGTAAATAAATCTTCAATAATGCACGATATTTTTTTCTAAATCGTGGTGTTCTAATTGTGCTTCAATACGGGCTTTGAATTTCTCACGGCGCTTTGCCATTAGAATTTTCATGGTTTGGAATCGCCACTTCATCAATTGGTTTCTTGATAAGATGCTCAATGTTGCGTAATAAACGGCGCTCACGTGGTTCAACAAATAACAATGCACGACCAGAACGACCAGCACGACCAGTACGACCGATACGATGTACGTAAGATTCTGCATCAAGCGGAATATCGTAGTTTACCACAAGGCTGATGCGTCTCGATGTCGATACTACGTGCAGCTACATCTGTTGCCACTAAAATATCTAAACGCCCAGATTTAAGTTTATCTAACGTTTGCTCACGGACTTGTTGGGTCATATCGCCATTGAGTGCAGCGGTACGGTAACCATTACGTTCGCAAAGTTCCGTAATATCGATAGTACCTGTTTTGGTGCGAGTAAAGATGATCGCCGCATCAAACTCTTCCACTTCAAGAAACGTAGTAATGCATCATTTTTACGGAAAACCGTTTACCATCCAATAGCTTTGGGTAATATCAGGGTGCAGAACTTTGCGTTGCTTTGATTTTTAACCTCTCTGCGGATCGCTCATAAAAGCGTTTAGTGATACGACGAATTGGCTCTGGCATCGTTGCAGAGAAAAGTGCGGTTTGGTGCTGTTCTGGCAATTCCGCCATTACCGTTTCTACATCGTCAATAAAGCCCATTCGCAACATTTCATCCGCTTCATCTAATACAGATGAATTTAAGTTGTGAAAGGTTTAATGTACCGCGATTGATATGATCAAGAATACGACCTGGTGTGCCCACCACTACTTGATGAGCCTTGTTTTAACGCACGAAGTTGAATGTCGTAACGTTGTCCGCCATAAACGGTCACAACACGAACACCTTGCATATTTTTAGTAAATTGCTCACAGCGTCTGCGACTTGAATCGCAAGTTCGCGAGTTGGTGCCATCACTAACATTTGTGGATGGCGAGCTTCAGGATCAATTTGAGCAAAGAAGTGGGAGAGAAATGCAGCCGTTTTACCACTCCCCTGTTTATGCCATACCGAGTATATCGCGACCATTTAATAAGTGAGGAATACACTCTTGTTGAATTGGCGATGGGGTTACAAAAGCCCATATCGTTTACAGCATCAAGGATAGATTGTGGTAAGCCTAAATCGGCAAAAGTCATTGTTGTTTCAGTCATAAAATTCCAAATAAAGGAAGTTTCCTTCAATCAATTTGAAAAGAAACGAGTCAAAATAATATTGTTGAGCTTTAGGCAAGAAAAATAAATAGAAAGCAAACCAATGCTTTTTATAACTTGTCATTTGAGTATAGCGGTTAAATTTGCATAATTTTTTGCAAATTCGACCGCTTGCGTCCCTAATTATCCCCAACAATGGTGGGTGTTTGAACATTATTGATGCTTTCGTTATTACGAAGCTGTGAGAGTTCAAACAAGGCAAAACGATACTCAACAAAGTTAAACACTTGATTTGCTAAAGCAAGACGGAAGAGACTGATTGCCTCATCTTTTTGATTCAATTTGAGTTTTTGTTTTGCTAAATAAAAGTAAGTTTCGGTAGCATTTCGCATAAGCAGCTGTATTTGACTGAGCTTGTGCTTCCATTTTCTTACGCAGTTGTTTCAATGAGATATTACCTAAGAAATAATCCACCACATTTTTGCCCCAAAACTCATCAGAGATTTTTTTAGCGCGAGCAATTAAATTATTTTTTGCCTCTTGCAGGAGTCAATTCTAACTCATTGAAAATAGAGCCATAAAACACGGTATGGATCAGCGGGGTTTTCATTATAAAAATGCAATAAATCGCGCTGAGCTTCTGAATATCGACCGCTATAATAAAATGCTAAACCACGATTGAGGTAGGTATAGGCATAATCAGGGTCTAAATCTAATACCGCATTAAAGGCATCAACCGAGCTGTCATAATCATCTTCTAACAACAAATATAAGCCCATATAGTTATAGGCTGCTGTCATTTTTGATTAAAGCAGAAATGGCTTGGTTAAAGTCGTAACGTGCAAGCGACCACAATCCCAAGCTATCATAAATCACACCCCGCTCAAAATAGAGATCTGCACGGTCATCATCCGTTAATTTTTGCTTCTTGCAACACTTGGGTTAAACGTACGATCATCACTTCTTGATCAAAACGAAGTTGCGGATTTAACTCAGCTAACGCCAATTTATCTGTTGAAATCATTTCTGATGAACGGTTAGCACAACCTGCCAGAAATAAAAATAATAAATAAACTGAGTGAAAAAACGAAAAATTTTAGTCTGTTGTAACATAAGTAATAAACAGCCTTAAAGTCACTACCCTAGAAAAATCAGCCCCTAGAAAATAGCTAAAAATGATCAACCCCTTGTTGCCAAGAGGTTGATCGATAAGCCGGGTTATTCAGCTTGTTCTTCAACTTGAATTGCAACTTCCGCTTCTGCGTTGTTTACATCTTTCATTGTTAAACGAATGCGGTTTTGGCGGTCAATTTCAACCACTTTTCACCATCACTTCTTGTCCCTACTGAAAGGTAATCTGCAACACGTTCAACACGTTCATCTGTGATCTGTGAAATGTGAACCAGACCTTCTTTGCCACCTAGAATCGAAACAAATGCACCGAAAATCAACCACTCGAGTCACTTTACCCTTATAAATTGCATTCACTTCCACTTCGCCACGATTTCTTCGATACGAGCCATACAGTTTTCGCTGCATTGTTGTCCGTTGCTGCAATTTTTACTGTACCATCGTCGTCAATGTCGATTGATGTGCCAGTTTCTTCAGTTAATGCACGAATAGTTGCACCACCTTTACCAATCACATCTTTGATTTTCTTCGGATCAATTTTTCATTGTATGAATACGCGGTGCGTAGTCTGAAATATCCGCACGCGGAGCTGGGAATTGCCTGTTCCATCACGTTTAAGATATGCATACGTGCACCTTTCGCTTGGTTCAAAAGCAATTTGCATAATTTCAGGGGTAATACCTTCAATTTTGATGTCCATTTGAAGTGCAGTCACACCTTCACGTGTACCCGCCACTTTAAAGTCCATATCGCCTAAATGATCCTCATCACCTAAAAATATCTGAAAAGCACTACAAATTCTCTCTTCTTTTACCAAGCCCATTGCGATGCCTGCAACTGCTGCTTTAATTGGCACACCCGCATCCATTAACGCAGAGAAGCACCACACACAGAAGCCATTGAAGAAGAACCGTTTTGACTCAGTGATTTCAGATACCACACGCACAACATATAGGGAATTCTTCTGCACTTGGCATTACTGCTAACACACCACGCTTAGCTAAACGACCGTGACCGATTTCACGACGTTTTGGAGAACCAATGCGACCTGTTTCACCCACTGAGTATGGAGGGAAGTTGTAGTGGAATAAGAAGCGGTCTGATTTCTCGCCCGTTAATTCATCAATGATTTGTGCATCACGTTCTGTACCCAAAAGTCGCCACTGCTAATGCTGAGTTTCGCCACGAGTAAAGATTGCTGAACCGTGTGTGCGTGGTAATACGCCAGTGCAAATATCTAATGCACGTACGGTATCAACGGTACGACCATCAATACGAGGTTCGCCTGCAATGATACGGCTACGTACGATTTGACTTTCCAATGCAGTAATAATATCAATAATTGCACCTTCAGAAACGGTTTCATCTTCTGCGGTTAAAGTAGCAATTACTTCTGCTTTGATAGTGTCGATTTGTTCGTAACGTGCTTGTTTTTCAGTGATACGATAAGCATCACCGATGCGACTTTCTGCCAACGCTTTCACTTTGTTGATTAAATCTGTGTTTGGCTCAGATGCAACCCAATCCCAAACGTGGTTTGCCTGCTTCTTTTTACGAACTCTTTGATGTTTCTCAATCACAACTTGTTGTTGTTGATGACCGAATACCACCGCTGAAAGCATTTGTTCTTCTGTTAAAAATATCCGCTTCAGATTCCACCATTAACACCGCTTTGTCTGTACCTGCCACAACTAAGTCTAAACGGCTTAATTTTTGTTCTGAAGTGGTTGGGTTTAATACGAATTGATCGTTGATGAAAACCAACACGTGCTGCACCGATTGGACCATTGAAACAGGTACACCAGAAAGTGAAAAGTGCTGCTGATGACCAATCATTGCCACTAAGTCTGGACTGATTTGGGGGTTAACAGAAACAACGGTTTGCAATTACTTGATTTCGTTGAAGAAACCCTCAGGAAAAAGTGGGCGAACTGGGCGGTCGATTAAACGAGCTACTAATGTTTCGCCTTCAGATGGACGACCTTCTCGTTTGAAAAAACCACAGGGATACGACCCGCTGCGTAAGTGCGCTCTTGGTAATCAAACCGTTAAAGGGAAGAAATCTTGACCTTCTTTAACCTCTTTTTGCCACAACAGTCACAAAAACGGTTGTATCATCCATACTAGCCATTACTGCTGCGGTAGCTTGGCGTGCATTGCACCTGTTTCTAAGGTCACTGTATGCTGACCATATTTAAATTGTCTAACAATTGGAGTCATAACTAAATCCTTGAATTTTTAATTAAAATTTAGTTTTATTTCTTACAAATTGCGACTAGCAAAAACGATTTCGTTCATTTTTAAATAAACGCTAAACAAATCGCTTTTGATAGCCGCCTCTACAAATCAGAAATAAAACGTTACTATTATACAGTTTTTTTCATACAAAATCGCCTACTATTTTTGCCTTTTTACAAAATTCCTCAAATCTCATCATTTTGCAACAATGAATGAAAAACGATCGTTTTGATTTCAGGTGTGGACAAATATCCACAGATCATAGAAAATAAAACGTTTTTGTAATCAACCTAAAAAGTTATGAGCAATACCATTATCAATTACGAAGGCATTGAACAAATGCCAATTAAGCATTTTACCGAAGACGCTTACCTCAATTATTCAATGTATGTGATTATGGACAGAGCATTGCCGTTTATTGGCGATGGCTTAAAACCCGTACAACGTCGCATTATCTATGCTATGTCTGAGCTGGGCTTAAATGCCAATGCAAAATATGCCAAAGCAGCTCGCACAGTGGGTGATGTATTAGGTAAATTCCACCCACACGGTGACTCTGCTTGTTATGGTGCAATGGTAGGAATGGCACAGATTTTCACCTTCCGCTATCCCGCTAATTGATGGTCAAGGAAACTGGGGTAGCTTAGAAGACGATGCCGCAGCGTATCGTTATACTGAAGCACGCTTAACAAAATTTTCGTCCGTTTTACTTTCTGAAAATTGATCAAGGCACGGTAGATTTCAAACCGAATTTTGACGGTTCAAAAATCGAGCCTGTTACCTTCCCTTCTCGCTTGCCACATATTTTATTAAATGGCTCAACAGGGATTGCCGTTGGGATGGCAACCGACATTCCCTCCTCACAATATTAATGAGATTGGCGGATGCCTGTGTGATGTTGTTGGATAATCCAAATGCAACATTAACTAGATATTTTAAGTGTAGTGCAAGGTCCTGACTACCCAACGCTAGCAGAAATTATCACACCAAAAATCTGAGATGGTAAAAATCTACGAACAAGGACGAGGTTCAATCAAAGCTCGTGCAGTTTGGCAAAAGAAGATGGCAAAATTGTAATTAACGCACTGCCATATCAAACCTCACCATCAAAAAAATCATTGAGCAAATTGCTGCTCAAATGAAGAACAAAAACTGCCAATGGTAGATGATGTTCGCGATGAATCAAATCACGAGAACCCGATTCGGATCGTGATTATCCCTCGCTCAAATCGTATTGATTTTTAATGCATTGATGGATCATCTATTTGCAACAACAGAGCTAGAAAAAGCTTCCGTATCAATATGAATATGATTGGTTTAGATGGAAAACCTGCGGTGAAAAATCTGCACACTATTCTGACTGAATGGCTGAGTTTCCGCCGTGCAACGGTCACCCGTCGTCTAAATTACCGATTAGATAAAATTTTAGACCGCTTGCATATCATTGAGGGTTAATCGTTGCGTTTTTAAGCATTAACGAAGTAATTGAAATTATCCGCAATGAAGATGAGCCCTAAAGCCGTGTTAATGGCTCGTTTTGGGTTAAGCGAAATTCAAGCCGATGCGATTTTTAAACCTACGCTTACGTAACTTAGCTAAACTGGAAGAAACCACGCTAAAGCAGAACAAAATGCACTAGAAAAGAGCGAGATGAATTACAAGTTTTATTAGGTTCGGAACGCCGACTTAAACACGCTTATTAAAAAGAAATTCAGACTGATGCAAAAACATTTCGCTTCACCACGAGATCTATTTTTGTAGAGCGTACGGAAGCAAAAGCCATTTCAGAAGCAGATCTCACACCAACTGAAGATGTTACCGTCATTTTATCGGAAAAAAAGGCTGGGTACGTTGTGCAAAAGGGCACGACATTGATGTAAAAGGCTTAGCATACCGTGCAGGCGACCAATATCTGGCTCACGCAAGAGGTAGAAGCAATCAACCTGTAGTGTTCTTAGATAGCACAGGGACGAGCTTATACGATTGACCCAACCTCACTGCCCTCTGCACGCTCACAAGGCGAGCCACTTACAAGTAAGATTACCTTGCCAGAAGGTGCTGAAATTCAGCAAGTCTTAATGGGACAACCTACCGAAAAATGTCTTGATGACATCCAACTCGGGCTATGGTTTCATTTGTACTTTTGAAGATTTAATCTCTCGTAACAAGGCTGGGTAAAGCGGTCATTTCTTTAACAGAAAATGCAAAAAGCACTACCGCCACAACTTGTCTCGCTGGAAGAAAAATGCTCTCTTGTAGCGATCAGTAATGTCGGGTAGAATGTTGGTATTCCCATTAAGTGAACTACCGACTCTTTTCCAAAGGCAAAGGAAACAAAATTATCAATATTTCAGCCCAAGCAGCAAAAGCTGGCGAAGAATATTTAGCTCATTTATTATTGCTTAAACCAAATCAATCGCTTGTGTTTGTTTCAGGCAAACGCAAAATCACCCTAAAAACCCGCCGATATTGAGAAATACCGCAGGGGAACGAGCGAGAAAAAGGCACTCAAGTGAGAGGTCTAAACGAACACTCTGTAATTGAAATTTTCAGATTAGAACGAAAATCCCACGCAAAAACGTGGGATTTTTACTTCGACGATTTACAAACTAGAAACGAATTTTCAACCGCTCCTGCAAAATTGCGACCTGGGGCATAGAAACGTTCTAAGCCTTTGCGTTGTGGGTCAACGGCATCGGTTGTGCTGAATTGGTTGATGCACGTAATACGTCCCAAGTGTGGTATTTACGGTTTAGAATATTGTAAATACCGCACGCAAAATAACGTGTTTGTTCACTTTTATAGAAACCATACGTCAAATAACGTTGCGAACCATTTGAGATATGGATACGTTTTCATCTTCTTTTCTTAAATGAAGAATAATCGATAATTTCATGCATCTTTAGCCTTTTTCGCACCCTAAATAGGTCATTTCTTGCATTTAATCCCCAACGGTCTTCAGGATCTTCATAACCAAAACCTAAAATTATTTTAAGTGGTTGAATTGAAAGCATACTACTTTCTGTCCCTTTTAAGCGACCTTTCGAATAACCTAAATTCGCTAAGAATTTCCAGCCTTCAGGAATAAAAGATACAACTTGATCTCAGATTCGTTTTAGTCGTTAGATTCCACACCTGATACAGTTGCTCTGATCAATATTGATGGCTTGTTGAGCAAGCGTTGTATAAAATGCAGCCCCACTTCTGGAATCTTCGAAATAGTAAGGGTTAATCTTTTCAAACACAGATTCTTGTTCAGTTAAGAAATCTTTATAACGGCTATGGTACAGGTTTTAAATTATATGAACTCAAACGATGCTCTGCCTGAATATGAATCGAATTATTTGAGTGCTTGTTCCGCTTTTAATTTTGGATTTGGGAACCACTTTCGCTGCGGGTGATTAAAGGAAAAATACATTTCTGAAGCAGTTGGTACTCGATAACCTGTTGAAATATTGTAGCCCACTTTCCAAGTTTCATTGAGTTGTGCATCAAGTCCTAATGAGCCGCTTACACTTTGGAATGTGTTAGAAGCGGGTTTTGCAGAGCAAGCTCGGCACGTTGCTTTTAAATCTTGGGGTACAAGTTGCTCCCAGTCATAACGTACACCTAACTGGCTAGATAAAATATCATTCCAAGTGACATTATCTTGTAGTTGTGCCATAAAAGAGCGTGTTCTTACTGGTGCTGGATACTTTCTTCAGTTCGTTCTCCAGTATAAAAGTTTTGTTATTTTCATTTTCAAAATCTTTTTGTGAAACTGAGGTTCTTACCAGAATTGCGTGTCCCCATAAAATTTCCTAAAGGCATAGAATCAGCACGTAACGAAGCCCGTTTGAACTTGTTTTTTTCATATTCGTGGTTTTGAATTTCATCTGCGTTTCTTTCAGGTTTCAACGGTTTTTGGCCAATAAGGTACAGAGAAAATCATATTGCTGATCCCTTTCGTATTTTCAGAACCAATGTCAGTTTGTTGCAAATCGATATCTGCTTTAATGGAGCTTAACAAGCGGTTATTTTCTGGAAAAATATTCGTAAGCAAAGGTTACTGTTATAACGCTTTCCCAAAATCTCGACTTCACGCCATGAACTTTGTGTCAAGCTGTAAGACTCTTCATCCACCCAATTGTTATCACGTTGAGCATTAAACGAGAGGCTTTACTTTATGCGATGGCGTAATAAAATAGCCAAATTTTGCTAAATAACTACGGTTTTTGTGTGGCAGGATCAGGCACACCACGTTCACGCCCCCCAGAATAGCCTCACCAGTGCCATTGCTTTTTCATCTCGTGACCATCACGATAAGAATAGAGCAATGCCATATCAAATTTTTCATCTTTATAGCCTACCCCCTGCCGTATGCGTCCATTCACGGTTTTTGCTTGCATAACTATTTTTCAGCAATACACCCCAGTTGTTTTCAGGGAAAACAATATCATCCGCCCCAGTGTACGATAGTTAACTGAACCACCCAATGAACCACTGCTCGAATTAAACGAATCCGAGCCTCGCATAATATCAATGCCTTGCACTAATTCGGGATCGATAGCTAAACGTGAGCTGTTGAAGTTTTGCATAACGAGCATAAAGTGAATTTTTCTTCAGAATCAGGCAGATTTACGCCATCGACACTAATCCCTACACGGTTGCCCTCAACACCTCGCATTGAAAAACCTTTGTATCGACGCCCGTTATCGCTAATCCCCACATCGGTTGTATAACGTACTAAATCGTGGTTATTTTGCGATTAATTCCTCTTGAATTGCTTTACGCGTTTTTGATTTGTGTTGCTTGAGTTTGAGTTCCATCCACTGGACAGTGCCTAATGTCGCCTCTTCAGCATAACTATTTAATGCCACTGCAACACAGATTGCACCTAATGAAAGTGCAAATTGACGAGCCTATATTTTTCACCTAAAATGTAAAAAGATATAGATATAAATTCAGTTTACGAAAGATAATAAGTTTTACAAAGACTATTGAAAAATCATTTTTGTTTAGTTTAATCTATTTAAAGTTTTCTTCACTCTAATCACACAAAATAGGTCACTATTATGAATAAATTTAAATTTACTTTTACTTACTGTATCTTGTGCTACTCAACCGCTTGTTCTTCAAGTTCTGTGGAGCAGATAACCTGAACAAATCCGCCAATCAGAAACAACCTTAACTATTGCTGAGCTAAATACAGCTGAAGAGCAAAAAGCACGTGAAGAAACAGAAAAACGTTTGAAAGAATTAGAAAATGGAAGTGCAGATGAAAAAGCACGAATTCTGTTAGCGATCAAATTTTTGGTGGAAGAACAGGTGTATGACAGATCTTATTTCTGGGGCTGTAAATCAGAAAAATAGCACCATTGACGTCCTCTTTCTCACGACATTTCGGAGCTCGCTGTAGTGAAATGGTAAAAGATCATTAGGATTCCAAGCATTATTAAAAACTGCAGCGAACTTGATCCTGAGGCTTTTGAGCTATGAGAAGATCCTTATAACTTGAGAAAAAATAGACAAACAATCCAAAGTAATAGCAATCTCAAATCAACCGCTTTTGGTGTTCATGTAGATGATAATGCTGCTGGTAAACAATATCTTTATGTTCAAGGTAATCCAACTGATGTAAAAAGAAATTCCGAAAGCAGGAAAAGCAGAATATTTAGGTGGTGCGGTTTTATTTCGAAAAGATGGTGCATATAATGAACGTAGCGAAAAATGACAGCAACCGTAGACTTTTGAGAAAAACACTGTAGCAATTAAAGATCGATCAAAAACCGAAATGCAGTACCTGAAATGAACTTCGGTAGGCAAAATCACGAGCAACAGTTTTCGCTGGTGAAGCAAAATGGCGTTAAAAACTCAAAGGTGGTTTCTTCGGTGAAAATGCTAAGGAACTTTCTGGGAGTATTTACCAATGATGCCGATAAATCACGCGGTGTATTTGGTGCAATCAAACAAGATGCAGCTCAATAAGCGGTAGGATTTTTATTGGAAAATGACAAATCTCACAGAAAAGATCACCGCTTATATTGCGGAAAAATCCACAGGCGATCACTTGATATGGCAGCTCATTTTGAGCTGCCTGAAGGTAAAATTTTGGTAGCACCGCCAGAACAATTTGTGCGTGTGTTTGAGGCAAATCGTGCCGAAGAGATTTTTGCCCAAATTGCCCAATGGGGTACGTTTACCACCATTATTGAAAAATGCGGTTCGATCTTGAAATTAAAGATCGTTTCCCGAAGGTATTGTAGGCGTGGCTACTACAATCTGAATATGAAAAGGCGATCAAGGTGCGTTGCACGGGCATTTGAAATTAGATGGCATTGCTCAAATTGCCTTTTTGTTAACCTGCCTTTCCGTGGTAAAGAGAGCTACAACATCGCTTTTATTGCTCACAACGGCGAGACCATTTTTAAAGTATATTTAGGGGCGTGATGAGCAACGCCAACTTTTCCCTGAACAAGTGGAAAAAAATTCAACGCCTTCAATAGGGATTTTTATTAAGGAGAAAACAATGACTGCTCGTCAAGAAGTACTACAGAACCGCTTAGGACCACAAATTCAAGAGTTGAAAGAACAATGCTCGCACCATTATGTTTGCCACTTTAGATGAAGAAGGCAACCCAAAACGTCAGTTATGCACCGTTTGTAATTCATAATGGCAAATATGTGGTGTTAATTTCAGAAATTGCCCGCCACGCTCGCAATCTGCAAAAAGTGCCGAAAGTATCGTTGATGTTGATTGAAGATGAGAACTTAAGCCGTCAAATTTTTGCCCGTAAGCGGTTAAGTTTTTGATGCAATTTCGCAAGTGATTGATAAACTTTCAGAAGAAGGTCAAGCTTTGTTTAGCCGAACTTAAAAGCTCGTCACGGCGATTTAATTGATGAGTTAGCACAAAAATGCTGACTTTAAACTCTTCGGCTTCACACCAAGCCAAGGCCTATTCGTTAAAGGTTTGGTCAAGCGTTCCAAGTAAAGCCCATCTGATTTAGTTGATGTGGTGCATTTGGAGATTGAGCATATTAAAGAAGAAAATTAGAACTTAATTTAGTAGACAAAAGAGTTGCTAATGCTTTATTTTTCAAATATTAGCAACTCTTTTTATTTAAATGGTTTTTAAATCCATCATCACTAAAAACGCCAATAATACCAACCTTTCACTACACCGCCGTTAAATAATTTTAACGCTTCTTGGAATACCTCTTCGGTTTGGAAGGCTTTACGAAGGTTTGCAAACGTGGGTCGTCTTTATTGTCTTCTACGACTAACCACTAAGTTTCATATATGGAGAATCTTTTGATTCCACAATAATACCATCTTTTTCTGGGCTTAAACCTGCTTGACCTGCATAGGTGTTGTTGATAACCGCTAAATCTACATCATCTAATGAACGGGTTAATAACACCGTATCTACTTGTTTAATCTGAATGTTTTTCGATTTTTCGATAATGTCATTCTCAGTGGAGAATAAATTTTTCGGATCTTTTTAATTTAATTAAACCATGAGCTTGAAGTAATAATAATGCACGACCTGTATTACTCGGGTTATTTGGAATTGCTACAATTGCACCGTCTTTTAGCTCACCTAAGTTTTTGATTTTTCTAGAATAAGCAGCAATTGGCCATAATAGAGTATTGCCGATTACAGCCATTTTATAGCCACGGTCTTTACTTTTCTTGCTCTAAATAAGGCACTGTTTGGAAATGCGTTAGCATCTAAATCTTTTATTCTAATGCAGCATTTGGTTGAGTATATTCCGTAAATTGCACTAACTGTACATCTAAGCTTTCATATTTTTCTTTAGCCACTTTCACGGCTACTTCAGTCATTTGTGCTTCAGGACCTGTCATCACGCCGACTTTTAATGGCTCTTGTGCCGCTGTTTTTTCTTCTTTACAAGCAGTTAATGCTAATGCAGAAACCAGTACTACACCCTAATAATTTTGTTAATTTCATGTTAAAATCCTTATTTGAGGGAAAATTAGCGGTTAAATTTTGCAAAACATAAACAAAAATTCAACCGCTTGAGTGATATTAATCGGTAAATTACCAGCCTTTTTACTACACCATCTTTGAAGTGTTTTTGTGCTTCTTGGAACACTTCTTCAGTTTGGTATGCTTTCACAAAAGTTTTTTTCACATTGTCGCTGTCTTTGTTATCTTTACGTGCAACGATGATGTTTACGTAAGGAGAATTTTTATCTTCCACAAATACGCCATCATTTTGCACCTTAAACCTACTTGACCTGCGTAGGTGTTATTCACTACAGCTAAATCTACATCATCCAACGCTTTTTGCTGCCACTGAAGTATCTACTTCTTGGATTTTTAAGTTTTTCGGATTTTCAACAATATCAATTGCTGTTGAGAATAAGTTGGTATTGTCTTTTTAATTTAATTAAGCCTTGTTTTTCTAACAAGATTAACGCACGAGCAAGGTTACTTGGGTCGTTCAGCACAACTACTACTGCACCATCTTGTAACTCACTCACTGATTTAATTTTTAGAGTAACCCGCCAATGGATACACAGAATGTGTTACCTACGATGACAAGGTTATCTCAAGCCTTTAGACGCAGCATCTTTGTCTAAATACGGTTTGTGTTGGAAAGCGTTGGCATCTAAATCGCCTTTTACTTACCGCTGTGTTTGGTAATGCGTATTCGTTAAATAAAACGAACTCAACATCTAGACCATATTTTTTTCTTTTTGCGATTTGAGCCGCTTTTTCTGCCACGGTGTGTTCAGGGCCAGACATTACGCCTACTTTTGATTTTTGGGTAGGTTGAGCTGCTGGTGCTTGAGCAGTTTCTGCTTTTTTTCTCTTCGTTACAAGCAGTTAAAGCTAATGCTGAAACGAATGCAACACTTAATACTTTTTAAAAGTTCATAAAAATACCTCATAGAGATGTTGTGTTAAATAACAAATTGATCTTAGCGATGGTCATATTTCTTCGCCAAATAATCACCTAGTTTTTGAGAAATCATTACAATCGCGACAATAATGACCGTTGCAATCCATTTCACATACACCATATTACGGTGTTCGCCGTAGCTGATAGCCAAGTTACCTAAACCACCACCACCAACAGCACCAGCCATTGCTGAATAACCAATTAACGCTACAGAGTCAAGGTAATGCCATTGATTAAAAATGGGTAAAGATTCTGGCAAATAGAAGCGGGTGACTACCTGCCAATTTGTCACCCATTGATTTTGCCGCTTCGGTTAAACCCGCTGGAATTTCGAGTAACGCATTGGCGGTTAAACGTGCAAAAATGGAATGGCAGACACACTAATGGCACGATAGCTGCCGTTGTGCCTAATGTTGTGCCAACAATTAAACGGGTGAAAGGCAACAACACAATTAACAAAATAATAAACGGCACAGAACGACCGATATTGATAATAATATCTAAAATCTGGTGTGCACGTTGGTTCTCTCAAAATCTCGCCTTTACCTGTTAAGCAAAACCAATCGGCAAAGCCAATCACAACAGAGAGCAATGTTGCAACAAAGCCCATATAAATGGTTTCTACCGTTGATGAAGCCACGAGTTGCCACATCTGCGGAGTAAGTTCATTGAGAAAAATCATTCCACATAACCCTAGCACCTCAACTTTTTACATTATTATCAATTAAATAAAAATCTGTTTGAAATCGCCTCTTCTTCACCTGTAACTCCTGCAATGACAAAAGCCAAATTTCACACCGCCTGCATAATCAATTTGCGACATCAAAATGCTAAAATCAATGCCGAAACGTTTTTGATGCGTGCGAGAGCAATGGTGCATCAACGGAACGCCCTGTAAATTCAAACTTAATAATCGGTTTATTTTTCTGAGCTTGGTTGAGCAGAAAGTAGCTCCATATACTCTGGCGGAAGTTCAATATGGAAAGTCGATTGAATAAATTTCTGAGCCAATGCGGTTTTCGGATTAGAGAAAAATCTCACCTACTGAACCCGTTTCAATCAGCTGCCCTTTATCAATTACCGCCACACGATCACAAATACGTTTAACCACTTCCATTTCGTGGGTAATCAACAAGATAGTTAAGCCTCAAACGTTTGTTTATGTCTTTTTAAAAGCTGCAGGATCGATTGCGTGGTTGCAGGATCTAATGCACTGGTTGCCTCATCGCAAAGCAACACTTTTCGGATTAGAAGCTAACGCACGAGTAATAGCGACACGTTGCTTTTTCTGACCGCCAGATAAATTGCTTGGGTAAACATCTTTACGCTCAGTTAAAACCGACTAACTCAAGCATTCATTTACTTTTTCTCTACTTGATCTTTCGGCGTATTATTCAAACGCAATGGTAACGCTACGTTTTCCAAATACGGTTTGTGAAGAGCAAATTAAAAATGCTGGAAAAATCATTGCAATGTTACGACGAGCTAAAATCGAGATCTTTATCCGACATTGCGGTTAAATCCTGCCCACCTACAATCACTTGCGCAATCGTTGGACGTTCTAATAAATTCACGCAACGAATCAACGTACTCTTCCCTGCACCAGAAGCCCCAATCACACCGTAAATCGTGCCTTGCGGAACTTCAAGGTTTACATTGTCAAGGGCAGTAATGCCTTCACCTCAAACTGCTTGCTGATATTTTTCAGCTCAATCATAAAGCTATCCACACACTTGTTAAAAATATTTAGGTTATTTTGAGACGTCTCAGAATGCTATGTCAATTCACCTTGCTTATATTCAAAAATGGAATAATTTAAGCTATTTTGATAAATTTATTCTTTGTCCCAATAAATATATATAATGCACCTACCGAAGCTAATACCTAGATAAGTGCATTTCATTATTCAATCAACTTATTGTGCTTAATTTGCAGAATGGTTCTAATTTTTCGACCGCTTGTGTTGCATATTTTTTTCTTCATCAAATTCGCGTAAAGGTTTGTGTTCTTGACCTAAGAAAGTATAGATCACAGGTAACACGAATAAGGTAAAGAGCGTACCAATGCTTAAGCCTGCAACGATGACGATACCGATACTGAAGCGTGCAATTGCACCTGCACCAGAAGCTAATAATAACGGAATTAAACCAGCCACCATCGCGGCTGTTGTCATCATAATCGGACGTAAACGAATAGTTGCTGCATGAACAATTGCCTCAAAACGAGATAAACCGTTTGTTCAACTGCTCTTCTTTCGTAGCTTCACACATTAAGATACCGTGTTTGGTGATTAAACCGACTAAGGTTACCAAACCCACCTGAGAGTAAATATTCAAGGTTGCCCTGCCACTTTTGGCGATACCTAATACATTAAGCACTATTAACGCACCACTCACGGCTAACGGTACAGATACCAAGATTACCATTGGATCACGCCAAGATTCGAACTGAATCGCAAGTACAAGGTAGATAATACTACCGCTAAGCAAAGGTCATTACCATTGCATTACCTTCTTGTACATATTGGCGCGCTTCTGATTTAAAAATCGTATTGATAGCCCTTGTGGGAAGCGTGCGGTCTCAATTCCGCTTTCGCCCAGCTTTACTGCGTCACCAATTGAACCTGACACAACACCGCTAATCGTTGCTGAGCTTAGCTGGCTCATACGTGGTAATGAAGATGGTTCTGTGGTCAGCCCTAGCTTACGATTGAGCTTAATGGTACAGTCTTCGCCGTTTGCAGCTGTCACGTAATATTTCGTTAAATCTTTCTGGATTTGAAAACGTATCTTTTTCTGACCGCTTGTGATACGATCTGATACACGGGAAATCAATATCTCACACGGGTAATAATCGCACCAGAGAGATAAGCCCCAAGCGTGTTAGCTTACCTGTTGCATCGTAATGCCGTAAGCCCTCATCACGATCGAACTTCCATTTCATCGTCACGGTATCAAATTTCAAGTCTAAGTTTGCAAAGAAGAATTGACCTGATGATTGTGCTCGTAATACATCCGCCGCAACTATCGGCTAACTTGGTGTAATTATCCGCCGTCGTAATGACCAATGAGGAACGGTAACCACTTTCACCTGTGGAAATTTCAGGAAGGCGATAGCATTGATGTCCATTGGAACAACATTTTTGCAATCGCGGCTACATCTTTTGAAATTTCTGCTCGTTCACGAGCACGCCTCACTCCAATCTTTTAATGAGATGATAGAAAGAGCACCGTTCGAACCATTAAAGCCTGAAATCGTCATCATTGCAGAGAGCTCTTGAATTTCAGCAAACTTTGTTGAACTTCTGTTGCTGCTTGCGTGTAATCTAAGTTGGTATTTGATGGGCTACTACCGATACCTATGATAAAGCCTCGGTCTTCGGTTGGAGCCACTCACTCGAAAGGAGCCTCAAGGGTTGGTAAGGTACCGAAAATCACCACCGCAAACACCACGATAGCCCAACGCCACACTCCACGCAACATATTGGTGTAGCATGAGGTCATTTTTATCCAACATACCGTTGATACACTTCGCAAAACGGCTTTCATGTTCTTCGTTGTGTCTTTTAATACACGGCTCGACATCATTGGCGAAAAGCGTTAATGCTGCAATCCCTGAAATGAATACCGCACCCGCAAGCGCTAAGGGCAAACCTTTTGAAAGTGAACCTGTTACCCTTCCATCAATGCCATTGGGGAAATATACCGCCCCGAGGGTATGATGAGTCATTGAGATAACGGAATTGCAATTTCACGCGTACCAATAATCGCCGCATCAAACGGTGACTTGCCTTCTTTACGTGACGTTCTACGTTCTCCGGCACGACGATCGCATCGTCCACCACCGCCGATCGCAAGAATTAACGCTAATAAGGTTAAGAGGTTGATTGAGAAACCAAACATTTGTAGGAAGAACATACCCCAATAAGCGAGATTGAATTGTAATGATCGGCACAATCATCGCTCGCAGTGATCCCTAAGAATAGGATAATAACCACTACATACAATTACCGTTGCTTCAATAATCGTTTTATAAACTTCACTTGATAGAGCTATTAATGGCACTGTTTTTGTCGTATAAAATCTGACCGTTAATTGTTTCTGGTAAATTTCTTTTTCTGTATTTGTGCGAATACAGGATAAATATCTTTTAGCCACGGTGATGGAGTTTGCTGTGGTTGCAGCAACACACCTAAAACAACCGCTTCTTTACCGTCTGCAACAGCACGAGAGGCATCTTGATATTTGGTCTCAGTTCAACTGTTGCAATATCTTTTAACTTGATTGTTTTACCGTCTGATGTGTTGAAATCGTTACGTTTTCCAGTTCTGCAACAGATGGTGTGCTTGATTCTACTTTTGTTTTTATAAAACTGTGTAGTAGCTCATTCTGCATTACCTCGCAGCAGTGTTTTAAGTTGTTTGCTGTTAAAAGCAGCTAACACTTGTGCACCAGAGAGATTATTCCCCGCCATTTTGTCAGTGATCTAACCAAATGCGTAAACCAAAAGTCGTCGCACCGAAAATATCAACACTGATACCCCATTTACAGTAAAGAATTGCGGTTTAAATCCACTCGGTTAATATAGTCGGTAATTTGGGCTGTATTTAACTCATCAGAGACAAATCGGATATACATCAACGCATCGTTTGAACTTGATGAACGCTGATTGATGGATCATCAATCCCGCTCGGAAAGATTAGAACGAATTGCACTCACTTTCGAAAATATCCGCCAACGCCAATTGTGGGTTGCTGTTCAATTTCATTTTGATCGTTGTAGTTGAAGTACTTGGTCCACTTGAGAAGTCACATAGTCGATATTATCCGCCTGTGCAACCGCTTCTTCAATTTGGGAAGTTACGAGTGCCTGCATCAAACTTGCATCCGCACCCTGAGTAGTTCACACTCACGGTTACGATGGAGATGGTCATCTCGAGATATTCCCGCACCTGTAACTTATTGATGGATTGCAAGCCAAGAATCGTAATCAGCAAGCTAATACACACCGCAAGTACAGGGCGTTTAATAAATAGATCGGTAAATTTCATTGATTACCTCAATTAAAGTTTACTACTTTTCGCAGGTACGGTTACACCAACAGCTTCTTGATCAGAAACAATTATAAGCGAATGATTATTTAAACGCTGGAAACCGCCCGTTACGATGACATCACCCGCTTTCACGCCTTTCGCTAATTGTGCGTAGATACCGTTACGGTCTTTCGTTCTTACTTCCACTTGTTTTTGCACGATACATTTTATTTGCATCTAATTTCGGATTTTGCTCTGCCATTTTGCTTACAAGTGCTTTATCTTCATCTGAAAGTTGCTCAAGCACATAAACGGTTTCACCATACATCGTGTAAGTAACCGCAATTTGTGGCACCACGATTTGTGCTTTTTCAGTTGGCAATGCCACATTTAAACGCACAAACATACCAGAAAGTAATTTGTTGCCGCCCTCTGTAATCACCGCTTCTACATTGATTAAGCCTGTATTACGATCCACCGCAGGATCAATTGCCACAATTTCGGCAGGGAAGGTTTGCCCCTCCAACGCATCCACTTCTGCAGTCACTTTTTGACCCACAAAAATATTCTCAACATCTGTTTGAGGAAGTGTGAAACGCACTTTCATTGAACTTTGATCTTCAACACGCACGATTTCTGTACCTGTTGTGATGTATTGACCTACGTTCACATTCACGATACCCGCAAAACCACTAAATGGCGCATAAATTTTACGGCGTGCAATCGTTGCTTTTAGTGACTCAATGTTTGCTACTAATTGATTATAGGTTGCTTGAGCATTGTCTAATTCTGCTTTTTGAAGCACTGTTAGATGCCACTAAGTTGCGATAACGATCTAAGGTAACTCTTGGCATTTGGTAATTGTGCTGAGACGCTTTCAAAGTCGCCACTTCAACAGCATCATCAAACCCACCAATAAATCACCTTTATTGACACGCTGCCCTGATTTCACGTTCACACTTTTCACCGTACCAGAAGACTCTGCACTTAACATCGCCCCTGGTTCGGGCGGACATAACCCTACCGCTGAAAGATAAGGCGTCCATTCACGAGGTTGTACCTGCATTGCGGTGATTTCACCACCGTTTCAGGCATATTTGCTGCAGCTTCCGCTTTTTGCCTGCGATAAAACGTTGCATTCCTGCTACGCCTGCAAAAAGCAACAAGCACAACCAATAGCGTTACTACAATAAGAAACTTTCTGCCACGAGAAGGCTTTTTTGGTTTTCTGTTGTCATGTTTTCTCCAATATATTTAAATAAAAAACACCGTAATTGCTTTCCAAGAACACAATAGCATTTGTTCTATTGTCTCCTTCGAATACTCTTTTGTGTCAATTGCTGTAAATAAGCTATTTCCACCACAATACCAATGCCCAAAACGTGTAATAATTCCGCAGGCATTTGAGCGATGATGCCCTGTTCCTGCCCATCTCGCACAAACTTATTCCAGATAAAATCATCATCGTGAATCAATCGCTCAATAATCTCGTTAAAGCCGAGCATTGCTGGTATTGCGATAAATTCGTTGCGACCGTTGGGTTATCTCGCAAAAATGCCAACTTGTTTTTCAAACATCTTGCAGGGTAACGATTAAACAGTGTGTCAGTTTCATCATAGCCATCTTGCACATAATGCGTAAAACGGTCACATAAATCATAAGCCAGCTTATTTAATAAATCGTCTTTGGTCTTAAAATACAAATAGAGCGTCCCCTAAGGCTAGGTTCGCTCTGGTTGCAATTTTTCGCATAGAAAGGTTTTTGAATGCCAATCTCTGCGATGAGTATTTCAGTCACGGAAAGAATTTGTGAGCCATTTCATCTTTTTGATGAGCTTTGCACTTCGTTTTTGTATTTCCGTTTTCTGCATTTCACTCTCCATTTTCCAAAATGAACATTTGTTCATTCTATAGATTTCTGCCTCTTTTTGCAAAGAAAAATCCATTTTCGACCGCTTATTTCTCTCATTTTGCTAAAAATATGCTAGTATTTGCCTAATTACTTTTAAGAAAACATCAACATGGCTAAAAATCGAAAATATCAAAAACAATCAATTCGATACCTTATTACAAGACTTATTTATCGTATTAGAACACCACAAAGCACCTGCTGATTTATCGCTGATGGTGCTTGGCAATATGATCACCAACATCATCCAAAACCGTGTGCAAGATGAACAACAGCGTGAACGCTCTGCTGAGGCTTTTGCCAATTCGTTAAAACACTCTTTAAAAGCAAAATAACCTATGCTTAATCGCCTACGTCAATTATTTCCAACCAACACGTTACAATACCGAGAGCAAACCTCACAGCGTATTACGTGGGGCATTGGTTTGCACTTTTAATATTGTCGTGGCGATTTTAATAGCCTCTCGTTATGCTTTTTAATGCCGACTGGCCGAATACGTTGGTCGGTAAACTCTATTTTTCATCAGCCTTTTCGGGCATTTCAGCTTCGTTGTTTTTGCCTTTTATCTACTCTGCCTTTTCCCACTTGGTTTTTAATCCGCAATGAACGCGGTTTCCGTGGCTTTTTCGGTCATTTTTGCTACCATTGGGCAAACGTTGCTTTTTGGTTGATACCGAAATCTTTAAGAATTTTATCACATTTATCACCGCTTGTTTGGGATTTATTAGTCAATCCTGACAATGGCGAACTCTCACGCCAATGGCAATTGCTGTTCGTACCAATGCTCACTGATTTTACTTGCAGAAATGCTCTACTCCGTTGGTGTTGGCAAAAATTACGTAGTTTCAACCGCCAAACGTGGGGCAAATATGTCGCAATGTTTTTCCCTCACTTGCTTTTATGGCAACGCCATCTTATTTATGCGTGGTGATATGAGCATCAACCGCCCAATTGCTTCGCAAAAGGCAGATTACCCGCTTTCCTACCCTGATGACAGCACGTAGTTTCTTAGAAAAACACGGCTTAGTCGATATGGAAAATGGAGCAAACCATTGAGCAAACAGGGCGTTTAGATACTTTCTATTTAGACTACCCAAAACAAACACTTCAAATGACCAAAACGCCTGAAGTGAATGTGTTGTTGATTAACGTCTCAGGCTTAACTAATCAAGCAATTGATGGCGAGCAGATGCCATTTGTTCGCAAAATAGCGGGAAAATCCTACCGCTTTATGCACCACTATGCGAGTGGTGATACGCCAATGAAGCACATTAGGATTTTTCTACGGATTAAGCGGAAAATATATTGATGCAGTATTGAACGAAAAAACGAGTTCGCCGTTAATGACCGCATTTAAAAAATATGGCTATCAATTCGGCTTATTCTCTGCAAACAACTTTGCTGAACCACTCTACCGCCGAGCATTATTTGCCAAAATGCCATTAGCCAAAGCGGAAGATGATGAACAAGCATTGAATGCGTGGCAAACGTGGCTGACAAAAACAGGAAGCTAAAATAAGCCATTCTTTAGCTATTTACAGTTAAATATGACCTCTGAAAACCAGATTAATCAGCAAATTGAACGCATCTGGCAACAGCTTGAAGACCGAGGCTTAATGGGCAGAACTTTAATCATTCTTACCGCAGATTTAGCCCATACCGAGAAAATGAAAAACAGTTTCTCTGCAGCACGATTAGAAGTGCCACTACTGTTCTATTGGCAAGGCGAAGGACGGCTCTACAACCAACTCTCTAGCCATTTTAGATATTATGCCAACGCTCTTAGCCAGTTCTTTGGCGTACTGTAGTCCCGCAAATGATTACACTCAAGGCATTGATTTATCTAAACCGAATAACCGCCTTTGGGTACTGGCGTCCAACCACCAATGGAATGTTGCGATTATGCCAGATGGCGAACAATTCCATCTAGATCGTCGTGGACAAGTTGAAAACTCTAACGCAGAAGGCAAGCAACAAAAAGCGAAAACCACCGCTTGCATTGTTCTTGCAAATGATTAAATTAAGTAATCAGTTTGAGATAATAAAAATGCGTAGGGTATAAATCCTACGCATTTTTCTTTATCTAAAAGATTAATCTTGATGAATCCGACTTGACACTGCACTCTGCTGATTTTTATATTTTGCACTCTTTTACGAGCATTGTACGGTTTAGTAGCATATCCGCTTAGCACTTCAAAAGCTCAGTGCACCGATTGCCATATTAGGGACGTGAGAGCCAGCGGTAATTTTCCTGCGTTGAAAAACTCAAGCACGATACGCCCTTCCCAACCTGTCAATGCGGTGAGCGGTCACGTGAACCATTAAACCTAGGCGAGCAAGTGAAGAGCGGCCATCTAGCCAACCAACGATATTCGAAGGCAATTTTTCACTGATTCAAGAGTAACTGATAATGCTAACTCACCTGGATGAAGGAAAAAGGCTTCATCATCACCGATAATAATTTCCTCACTCATTACACGTTCAAGTTGAGCGAGTTTACCGCTTCGCGAGGGCCGCTTACATCAATATAAGGGGTTGAGTGTTCACGGAAAATACGGAATGAGTTGCCTAAACGAACATCAACAGTCGCTCCCGAAATTTTATCATTTGCAGGTCGTGGCGTGATTTCAATCAAGCCTTCATCTAAATAACGCTCAATGTCAGTATCACACAGACGCATCTTATTTTTCCCTAATAAATTGCTGAATTTGAGCTTTTAAGATATTAATTGCAATACGGTTTTTCCCACCTTTGTGGCATCAATAATATCCGCATATTGTTTTAGACGGTTCAATAAATTGCAGAACATTGGTCGAACCGTTTTGCGATATTGAGCGATTACAGATTCCATAGTTCTACCACGTTCTACCATATCACGTTGTAAACGGCGGATAAAACAGATATCAAGTGGGGCATCTACAAAAATAGACACATTGATTTCGTTACGAATCTCTTCATCGGTAAGTAATAAAATACCTTCAAGAATGATGATTTTTTTTGCATCAAAGCGAGTAGTGGTCGTTTTTGCTGGTTATGTTCCGCATAATCATAGTTCAGGAATATCGATAGATTTGCCTTGTTTTTAAGAGGCGTAGATGTTCAACTAATAAGTGGTGGTCCATTGAATTGGGATGATCGTAGTTCGTTTTAACGCGCTCATCCATAGTGAGATGACTTTGATCTTTATAGTACGCATCTTCAGAAATAATGCCGATATCATCTGAGCCGAGCTCTTCTTTTTAATTCTTTATAAATGGTTGAAGCTAATTAAACTTTTGCCAGAAGCCGAAGCCTGCGATGGCGATGACAATACATGCTTGGTTTTCAGTAATTACAGACATTTTCTTTCTATACATCATCAAAAATTCGGGGCACTATACCCCAAACAGTAAAGCGGAGGAAAGGTAAGAGAAAAAGGCAAATTTGTCAAAAATAGGTAGCTTGTGTTTGGTGAAAATGTAAATCCAGAGTACACACGCCCGATTTTTCCTTACTAAAGTAGAGAATTATGCAAGAAAAAGATCTTTCAACATTTAAGACGTTTAAGCGTTTGTTCCCAACGATTAGCCAATATAAATGGGGCTTAATTGTCGGAGCTGTAGCATTGGTGCTCAATGCTTTGGTCGACTCAGGTTGATTTATCTGCTTAAACCGTTACTGGATGAGGGGCTCTGGTCACGCAGATCACGGCTTTTTAAAATTGATGGCAGTGTTAGTGGTGCTGTTCATCCTGTGCGTGGTATCACAAACTATCTTGCGAGTGTATTGTTTGGCTGTGGGTGTCAGGCAAAGTGGTGATGACGCTTCGCCGCAATATTTTTCCAGCATTTGATGGGATATGCCTGTGAGCTATTTTGACTCAAAAATCCTGTTGGTCGCTCACTTCACGTGTCACTTATGATACGGAAATGGTGGCACTCGTCTTCACATGTATTGGTCACGATTGTGCGTGAAGGCGTTTGATTTCGATCTCACTTTTTGTGGTGATGATCTATACTAGCTGGCAACTTTCGGTTGTACTTTTCGTGCTTGCACCATTATTGGTACGTTAATTGCCATTGTTTCTCGCCGTTTCCGTCAATTGCCGTAATATTCAAAGCTCGATGGGTGATTTGACCGTCACCAACAGAACAGATGCTCAAAGGGCACAAAGAAGTCATCTCTTTCGGTGGTCAACAAGTCGAAAAAGAACGTTTTGAACGTGTGAGTAACGATATGCGTTTGAAAGGATGAAAGTGACTCTCGCTGATGGGATTTCTGATGGTTTAGTGCAGCTTATTGCCTCTTTTGCTCTATCGGCGGTGCTTTATCTTTCGACGGTAAAGGCTTAGATATTGAGGATTTAACTGCAGGTTCATTCACGAGTGGTCTCTCTTCAATGATGGCAATGTTACGCCGCTGAAATCTCACTACTGAATGTTAACTCGGTTCCAACGAGGAATGGCGGCGTGTCAAACGCTGTATTTGAATTTTTAGATTTACCGACAGAAGAAGATAAAGGCAAGATTGAAATTAAGCGTGCTAAAGGCGATGTTGAGTTTAAAAATGTCTCTTTTCACTTATGAAAGGCAAAGAGAACCCAGCATTAAATCAGGTTTCATTTAGCATTCCTAAAGGGTAAAACTGTAGCGTTAGTTGGACGTTCTGGCTCAGGTAAATCAACCATTGCCAACCTTTTTAAACTCGGTTTTTATAACATTGATTCGGCGAGATTTTGCTTGATGGGGTAAATGTTCAAGATTACACGCTAGCGAATTTACGTGAACAATGTTCGATTGTCTCGCAACAAGTGCATCTGTTTAATGACACGATTGCTAATAACATTGCCTATGCGGCAACAGATAAATTCGCGTGAAGAGATTATTCACAGCAAAAAGCAGCACATGCAATGGAATTTATCGAGAAATTAGATGATGGTTTAGAATACTGTTATCGGCGAAAAACGGGGCAAGTTTATCAGGCGGACAACGCCAGCGTTTAGCAATTGCTCGTGCGTTTATTGCGTAATTCGCCAGTATTGGTGTTGGATGAAGCAACTTCAGCACTAGATACCGAGTCAGAGCGTGCAATTCAATCTGCCTTGGCTGAGTTACAAAAAGACAAAACCGTGCTTGTGATTGCACACCGTTTATCAACGATTGAAAAAGCGGATGAAATTTTGGTGGTCAGATCAAGGCTCAAGATTGTCGAACGTGGTCACATAGTGAATTGATGGCACTTGATGGTGCTTATAAACAGCTTCATAAATTACAATTTGGGGGCGTAATTAGCATAATAGATATAAAGCGTTGCTAATATTTTTCAAAATATTAGCAGCTATTTAAAAGGCTTTATCAATATATCTTTGAAAGGTGCTAATCGAACTATTTTATGACAAGCTGTGAATAATGTGTTTTAGTTTGTTTGCTAATTTTACTCTATTTTTAACATGCAAGGGACAGGATTTATCCTCACCCAGAATCATATGAAGTAATCCTCCTATATTTTGAATTTTGGTTGTCAGCCTTGTTTATTACATAAACAGGATATATATTCATCGATAAAAATCCAAGCAATCAAATTTCCAATTTATTTTGAAAAATAGGTTAAGAATTTGACTGTTTGGTTTTTATGCATAATGTTAAACGTTTCGCATTTTAGATTAATGACGGAAATGTCTCATTCCCGTTAACACCATCGCCATGCCGTGTTCATCTGCGGCATCAATCACTTCCTGATCGCGCATTGAACCACCGGGATGGATTACGCAAGTAATGCCCACTTTTGCGGCAGCATCAATGCCATCACGGAATGGGAAGAACGCATCAGAAGCATCATCACACAACCTGCTACTTGCAAACCTTCATCTTCAGCTTTAATGCCTGCGATTTTTGCAGAGTAAACACGGCTCATTTGACCTGCACCAATACCGATGGTTTGTCCGTTTTTCGCATATACAATCGCATTTGATTTCACATATTTCGCCACTTTCCAGCAGAAGAGTAAATCTTCAAGTTCTGCTTGGGTTGGCTGACGTTTAGAAACCACTTTTTAAATCTTCAATAGAACGCAGAACCTTGATTCCGCTTCTTGCACCAATAAAACCACCATTTACACGTTTGAAATCTAAACGTTTTTGCGGTTGACTAAATTCGCCACATTCTAACACACGAACGTTTTTCTTTTCACTAGAGCTTCTTTTTGCTTCTGCTGAAACGGTTTGGTGCGATGACTCTCTCACGAATTGACGATCTGCAATGGTTTGTGCCGTTGTGCCATCTAGCTCACGATTGAAGGCGATAATGCCTGAAACGCAGATGTTGGATCGGTTTGATAGGCGCGATCATAGGCCTCTAAAATGTTTTCGCCTAATGCCACCCCACACGGATTTGCGTGTTTCACTATTACACAAGCTGGTTGCTCAAACTCTTTACGCATTCAAGGGCGGCATCTGTGTCAGCAATGTTGTTGTAAGAAAGGGCTTTACCTTGTGATTGTTTCGCAGTAGAAACCGATGCCTCTTTCACTCATTTTCCACATAGAACGCGCATTTTGATGAGCGTTTTTCACCATAACGCATCGTTTGCTTTACGCACAAAATTGAGGTTTCAGACGTACGTGGAATTGGCCGCAAACTCGGGTTAAATCTTCCTCTTCCAGCCCCTTGATAGGTGGCACTTTTTGCCCGAAGTAGTTGGCAATCATACTGTCGTATTGTGCAGTATGTTCAAAAAGCTGATGGCAAGGTTAAAAGCGAGTAGCTAAGGTCAGATTATTTCTCGTTTTGATCCATCTCTACCAAAATCGCATCAAAAATCGCTATTATTCACCACAATCGCCACATCTTTGTAGTTTTTCGCTGCAGAACGCACCATTGTTGGGCTAATGTCGATATTTTTCTACCGCATCTTCTAAGGGTACAATCAGGTTTTGCCACCGTTGCCGCGAATGGGTAGAAGATTCACCACCACCATATCAATGCGCTCAATGCCGTGTTGGTTCATCACTCATCATCGGTGCCGCGACGACCTAAAAATCCCACTCGTGTACTTTTGGGTGAAGGGTTTTACGCGCCTGTCCATCATTTCTGGGAAACCCGTGTAGTCTGATACTTCCGTCACAGGCAAGCCTGCTTCAGCAAGTAATTTTGCTGTTCGCCCGTTGAAAGCAATTTCACGCCTAGCATACTAGCCCTTGTGCAAATTCACAATGCCTTTTTATCAGACACACTTAATAACGCTTGTTGAATCGCCATTTTGAGTTTCCTTTAATATAGATTAAAACAAAAGAATCAGGGTAAAGATTATATCCAAACGTTTGCTCATTAGCAACGCGGTGCATTTTCAGCAAATTACAACGAAATGTTAGGAGCAAAGTATGCAAATTATTCATAACGACAGAACAGGGCGAATTTAGTTATCTTTGAAGGCGAAGTAAAATGGGCAAATTACGTCATCGTTATATTAGTAGATGATGTGATTGATGTTTTCACTACAAAAAGTGGATGAAGCCTTCAGGGCAAGGGATATTGCAGGAAACTCTATTCTGCCGTACTGAGTTTTCGCTAAACAAAAATCGGCTTAAAATCAGCAAGTTGTAGCTATATTGATGTCAAATGCAACGAAATGATCCCGATTTAATTGCATAAATATTAGATAGAGCGGCACCTATGGTGCCTCAATTTTATGCCCAAACTTTGCATTAAAGTGCAGATTTTGCTTTTTCAACTAATGCAGCCGAATACTACTTTATCGAATACAGCGATGTCAGCTAGATCCTACGGTCGATTTCAACAGAAGCTTTTTCAAGCCATTGATGAATTTGCTGTAAGATAAACCGTTTTGACGAGCCGCAGCGTTGATACGTGCAATCCATAATTGACGGAATTGACGTTTACGTTGACGACGGTCACGGTATGCATGTTTGACCAGCTTTAATTACTGCTTGGAACGCAACGCGATAAACACGTGAACGCGCACCATAATAACCTTTAGCAGCCTTAAGAACTTTCTTATGGCGTGCTCTTGCAACACCACGTTTTACACGAGCCATTATTTAATCTCCCTAATGTATATTAAAAACTAAAATTCACTAAAGTACGTCTTCACGCAAACGCTTTATGCGTATGGTAAACACGCTACTACTAATACTTTCGGTCTGCTTTCGCTACCATTGATTTGTGGCGTAAGTGACGTTTACGTTTAGTGGTTTTTCTTAGTCAAAACATGCGACGTAAGTGAGATTGTTTACGTTTGAAACCGCCTGAAGCTGTTTTCTTTTGAGAAACGCTTAGCAGCACCACGTACTGTTTTAATTTTAGGCATTGTTTTAAAAACTCCGCATTGTTTTGTTAATCATTAGTAATTAGGCGAGCATTATTACTAATACTGCTTGTTAAGCACTAATTACATCTCAAGCAATAAATATATTGCATTATTTAAAAGCAACTCAGGCTGCGTAGTGTGCCTGTTGTCATCTTTGTCTTCTAGTAAAAGAAAACGGGCAGATTCTACTGAAATATTGCTCGCTTTGCAAGCGGTAATTTTTGAATAAAAATGCAAGCTCACATTTCTCTGTCAGCTTGCATTCATTTAATTCATCGGAATTAGAAATTATTTGTTCTTAGGTGCAATAACCATTACTGCTTGACGACCTTCTAATTTACCTGGTGCAGATTCTACTGCTGCAATTTCAGCCGTATCTTGTTTTACACGCTCTAATACATCTAAACCGAGCCTTGGTGAGCCATTTCACGACCACGGAAACGCACGGTGACTTTTAACTTTATCGCCATCTTCTAAGAAAACGCATGATACTATGTAATTTAACTTGGTAGTCGCCCTCATCTGTACCCGGACGGAATTTAATTTCTTCACTTGAACGACTTTCTGTCTTTTGCTCTTTTGCCGCTTTTTCTTTTCTCATAAATGAACTTACCGTAGTTCAATACGACAAACTGGCGGTTCAGCATTTCGGGCTGATTTTCACTAAGTCTAACTCAGCTTCTTTCCGCTCGCCAAAGCATCTGAATTGACACGATACCAACTTGCTCGCCATTTTCATCAGTTGCTGAACTCTTCACGCCACGGATTTCTTCGTTAAGACGGTGAGCGATTGACTGGAACACGTTTTACAGGTTTAATAGTATTATTCCTCTCAGTTAGTTTATATGTAAGCTGCATCAAAGCAGGGTTTGTTTAAACTGTTTGCATTTTTAAGACAAAACGGGCGGAATTTAGCGATTCGAAATTGATTATGCACATGTCAATCGATTGAGCACGAAAAACTTATGACAAAATAGTATTTAAGCGTAAGGCTCGCTATAATAAGTCGATTCACTTGAGGTTTTTGATGAATTTACAGTGGCAAAACATCCGCACAATGCGAGAAAAACCTTTTAAACTCACTATCCCTGCTTTTTATCTCCCAACTTTCCGCCTCAGGTATGGGCTTGCTGATATTGTAACGGCAGGCCGAGTCAGGATGACGACGTTTCGCTATTGCAGTCAGCAACTCATCTACTTTCCACTGTTCCTCTTTTGTGCTCGGCTTTACTCTACGCGATTACGCCAACCGTTTTCTTATTTGAATGGTTCGAATCAACGCCACCTTATTGCTCACCGGGCACGACAAGGCTTTTGGTTTGTGAAAGGACTATGTCCATTCCGCTAATTTTGATTTTCTGCAATAGCTACCTGATTTTTGACTATATGCATACGCCCAAATCGTTTTCGAGCAAATCACAGCAATATTTGATGATTGCGGCAACGGCATTGTCCCTGGCCCCTGCTTGCCATCAACTTTCGCTGTATGAATGATGGTTTGTCAAACCCAAAACCCTGCGATGATTATTACCTTTCTTTGGCTTGGTGCTGAATATTCCGCTTAATTACATCTTTTATTTTTCGTAAATCCCGGCTTGCCTGAAATGGGGTTCCGTCTGGCTGTGGTATTGCGACCGCTCATTGTGAACTGGGTGATCTGATGATGTTCTATTACTGCTACATCAACAAATCACAACGCGATATCGGCTTATTTAGTAAATGATCGAAATGCCAAGCGGTCAAATCCTTTACAAAATTTGCAAACCTCGGCTTACCCATCGGTTTTGCGATCTCACCGAAGTGATGCTATTTTCCACCTCAGCACTCTTTCCTTTTCACCATTAGTACAGGTCGTGGCAAGCCATCAAGCCGCATTACAAACCAAAGCTCGCTCTTTTTATGATTCCAGATGTCATTTAGCATCGCACCACCATTGTGATTGGGCAAACGTTAGCAAAAACACCTTGATGATGCGAAAGTCATTAAGCTATCACGCCCCGCTAACAGGTTTTAGTGTTTTGCTCACATGGCGGCTGGTTGTGATTGTGCTATTAGATAGACACATCCCGCTTGCATTCACGCGTGATCCAATTTCATTTCTATTGCTGCGAACTTGCTTTTTTGCTGCGGTGTACCAAATCCCTGACGCACCTCCAAGCAGTGGCTAATGGGCGTATTACGTGGTTACAAAGCACACAAAACCAATTTTATATGTGACGATTTTTCTGCTATTGGATTGTCGGAAATGCCTCTGGTATATTTCGCCAGAACGGAGCTCTCGTTGAACCGATGCATGCTCAAGGTTTCTTGGCTAACATTTTCTGCATTAGCTTGAGCCTTTTGCAAGCGGTCTATTAATTCTGGCACACGCAAAATTAGAAAGTGCTGCACGAAGTGTTAATTCAGAAAAATTGGAAACGGATTAAATAGCATAGGTAACTTATCTATGCAAACGCTCAACACGCTTCACACACTTCCTTAACTGTGCTGCAGCTCATTGAAGCCTCGGCTGGGCACGGGTAAAACACACATGATCAAAACCCCTATCTTCGCTTATTACTGCATCAGCCAGATGGAGACCCCAGAACCACAACAGTTGAGCAAACTCAGTAGTAACCTTCACCAAAGCGGCAACTGAAGAACTTAAAGATCGTATTCGCCAAAAATATTCAAGATTGCTACGCCTATTTTTCGGCGAAAACTCACCGAGCAAGCGGTGAAAAATGATGATGCAGAACTTACGAGAAAGTCGAAAAGAAAGAGGAAGCCTTGCTCCGCTTTACGTGATCGCCGAGCGAGAGATTGATTTGGCGAGCGTGTTTACCATTCACAGCTTCGCCAAAGATGCTTTTATCAATTTGCATCTGATTCGGGCATCGGTTTTGAGTTTGAACTGCAACAAAACGAACAGCAATTGCTCAAACGCCTTGCCCAAGAAGTGGCGAGCAGTTCTACCCGATGAATTTGAGTGAAACAGTATCGTTGCTGACAGCTCAAACGCCACAAGATGCGTTGGATGCGGTGACGTACTTTTTAACGGAAACCTTTGCCTGAGTTTGAACGACGATCAACAAGGTATTAACCAAACCTTTACCGAGCATTTACAGTTTATCAACAATTATTGAGTTCGCCAATATTGGCGTGCTAACCGCGAAGAAATTAGCAAGTCCGATCATCAATGAATTGAATATATATAAAAACAGGCGTAAAAAGGCGTTGAATCGCCGTTCATATCAAAGTGCGTTATGTGGAAAATTGGTTGAAATCATGCGATGTAGGGAGAAAGTGAAGCTATTTATTTCCCCACAGAGCATTTTTCACGCTTTTGCCAAACAAGCCTTATTGAAAAAGCTGAAGAAGGAGCAGAACCTCTTACATCGACGCATTTCGCAACTAATCAAGCATTTTTGACCGCTTATCAAAGTCAGTTTTGAAGAAACAGAAATCGGTCTTGCTTTATCAATTTAATGCGTTTGCGGAAAAATTGTCTGATTATAAAGCTACACATCCTGAAAAAAGTTTTGATGACTTGCTGATTATGCTCAACCACGCCTTAAAAAACACGCGAGGCAAGCAGTTAGCAAGCCAGATCCGCCAACAATATCCGTTTGCGATGATTGACGAATTTTCAAGACACCGACCAAACCTAATACGAAATATTTAGCCAAATTTATATGGCAGAAGAGGCTCAAAATCAGGGCTTTATTAAGATCGCGACCCCAAACAGTCGATTCATAAATTCCGTGGAGCGGATACTTTACCTATTTGAAGGCCTCGAGCAAGCGGATGAAAAACGCACCTTAGATAAAAACTGGCGTTCTTGCCGAAGGTTGTTGAAGCAGTAACCCAGATTTTTACCTTCCCAGAAAATATGGAAACCATCCGTTTTTATATCAAGGCATTCCATTTCGTTGCTAAAAGCCAAAACGCCAGAGTGCAGAATTAATCGGTAGTGAAAATGGTCTATTTGCAGTCTGACTTTAAAGAAAATGAGGCGGTTGAGCATTGTGCCGATCAAATTCAAAAACAATTTGATGGCAATGCAAGCGGGAAATTTATCTACAAATGTCAAAAAGTGAGAGAGACAGTAGCTTTGAAGCGAAAGATATTGCGATTTTGGTGCGAAGCAATAATCAGCCAAATTGATGAAACGTGCTTAGTCAAAACGAGGTTTGAAATCTGTTTTTCTGCTGAACGTAGCCGTGTTTATGAGAGTGAGGTCGCTCAGAATTAGTACGGTGTTAAAAGCCTGCTTAAATCTGGGTATCAACAGAAACCTTACTTGTGCTCTTTGGGTTCAAGTTTGTGGGGTTTAACCGCACAAGAGATTTATCAGCTTAAAATGATGAGCAGCAATGGGAAAACTATGTTGATAAATTTGTTCATTATCAACGATTTTGGCAATCACAGCGTGTTGCCGATGTTACATCAACTCTTTCTTGCAAGAAGTGTAATCGAACGTTTAAAAGCTCGAGTGAATGCAGATCGTTTATTAACCGACCTATTCCACCTTGCGGAAATTTTCACAATCGGCAATGCAAGAGGTGGAAAACGAGAATGCGTTACAGTTGGTACGAGCAAAACGCCAAATGATACCGAGAATGGTGACGATACCACACTTTACGTTTAGAAAGCGAAGAGGCATTGATTAAAAATCGTGACTATTCACGGCTCTAAAAGGGCTTGCAATATCCTGTCGTTTGGCTGCCGTTTATTGGTAAAAACAGCACCAGCGTAAAAGCATCTCGCTTCTATTTACCACTGATGAGAATGCCCAAAAGCAATGGGATTTTTGAGCGGAAGAGAGGAAACCATCCAACAGCTCAAAGACCAAGCAGAATACGCGGAAGATTCACGTTTGCTTTATGTTACTTAACCCGTGCTGAGTCGCAGCTGAACTTGATTTTGCCAGCTCAATTTGGCAAAGGTTGAATAGCATCACTATTTGCTAGCAATGGCAACATCGGTTTAACAGGTACTGAAACCAGTAGTAGCACAGAAACCTATTTTACAGAGAAAGGATTAAATTGCATCGTTACAAACGCTTGCAGAAAGTGCCGAAGAACGTTTTTGGCTGCTCAGAGCAAGAAACGGCAGCATTATTACAAGTGCGTGAATTTTAACCACACAATCCCCAAACCGTTCAAGGACAGATCACGAGTTTTAGTGCTTTACAACTATAACGATTGGGCGTTAGAGTGCCAACAAGGTTCAAACAGATTATTTCACAGAAATCAACGATTTTTGCACAAGATTACGATAATCAGACCGCTTACAGAGAGCCATTAGTTGAGGTAGGCATTGAACAAGCGGGCGATTTTGGGAAAGGAGACTGCAAATAGTTTAAACGCTTACCAATTCCCGCTATAGCACCAAAAGTGGGGAATATTTTGCACCGTTTTATGGAGCATTGCGATTCCACAAGCGGTTAAATTGAAGATGTTTTGCTAATTCTAGGAACAGCTCAATTTAGAGAGAGTGGCAAGAACCCGTGCAGTACTGGATGGAACAACCGCATCACGCCATTTGTGGAGAATTTAGCATTAAGCGACTTTTTGCCAATGAATACTGCTTAAAATGAATGGCAATTCTTCTTACGCTTAAAAATGAGATGAGGGCTTACGAAAAGCTTAATCAGCTTCGCAAGAACAGAGCGAATTGGCTCGTCAATTACCGCCATTGCGATTGCCACAACTTTCAGCTATGTGCGCGGTTTTTATCGATCAGGCCAAAGCGAATGTGTAAATTTATGTAATTGATTATAAATCAAACTTCTTTAGCTATTTACCGCAAGATTACCGCCAAAACACGCCTTGCGAAAACAATAGGGACAATATCGCCACGATTTACAATACTTGTTTCACACTCGCGCACATCGCGTTACCATGCGCTCGCTTAGGTGAGAGTTGACGACTACGACCGAGATTTTGGCGGCGCTGCTTATTTATTCTTACGTGAATGAATGGCGAGCCGAACAGCGCGCGTGTATTTTGATAAACCTAGCAAGGCACGGATTGACGGAATGGATTTGTTGTTTAGTTAAGATTTAAGCGATTAACACCCGAATAAACTCGTCGCCTTGCCTTTTGCGGGTAAAGCCGAGTAAAGCTAAAATCCGTTTTCTATGCCATTTTGGCTGCCATTTCAGTAGTGGCGGAAATGGCACATATCATTTCATCCCTGCTGCAACGCATTTTTGCACCATCTTTCAAAAACTGGCTCGGCTTGTTACAAAAACAAAACCGAGCGGTTCATTATCTGTAACATACCAAATCCAATGGTTTATCTAATGCGACATGTCTGCCGTACATCTTCTGAATGGCAAGTAATTCAGCCTTCGGGGCTAAAAATGCGGCCGCGTGGCTTGCACCCCGTTTCTTTGGGAAAGTTGTTGTGCATTTGTTCAGTTGCTCAAGCGCGTGGTTAAAAATAAGTGGGTTGATGTTTCGACAAGCGGTCAGATAGCTAAATTAAACTCTGTTTTACCTGTTCTGAATTCGTTCACACGCATCAAATGCCACAGCCAGTTCTGCCTGTCATTGAGCGGCGTTTTTCTTTAATTCAACAAAACGACGAGTGCTAATTTCTAATTGCACTTCAATGCCATCACATTGCTCAATAATATCTGCCATGAAATTTCTGACTTTGTTGAAATAATTCCTTCCGAAAGTGAAAAGCCAATCGCAAAAATCTTCTAAATTATTTGGCGTACACATCATCACTGCGTGAGAAATGCCGTTATAAACCAGAGCAACAGCACTTACCAATTAGGTTATCTTCGCACGGTTTGGGCTGTTATGACTTGATCAATCAAGGCTAAACGAGTAGCATTTATTTTGTGTAAAATATTCATATATTTTTAATATTTAACTTGTAATAAATAAGAATTATTCTCAATAGTGTTAATTTTTAATAAATTAAATGAATTAAATTTTAAATAGATCAAAATAATAATTAGATTTATTAAATTTACTAAAGATGGGGTATGGTTTATTATAGCCAAAGGTAAAATAATTGTTAAATAATACAGCTTGATAAAATTGGGGGTTGTAATATGACGATGTATTTTTACATTTTAAACACCACATTGGCAAAAATGTTGCTAATGTTACTAGTAGAGTGATTTATGCAGGTCTCAAGACGTAAGTTTTTCAAGATCTGTGCAGGTGGTATGGCAGGACTTCTGCGGCAATGCTTGGTTTTGCACCAAGTGAAGCCTTAGCAGCCCTCGTGAGTACAAGCTTTTACGAGCTAAAGAAACTCGCCAATCCTGTACTTATTGTGCCGTAGGCTGCGGTATGTTGATGTATAGCCTCGGTGATGGAGCAATGAATTCACGTGGTAAATTATTCCACGTGGAAGGTGATCCAGACCATCCAGTTAGCCGTGGGGCATTATGTCCAAAAGGTGCGGGTTGGATTATGTAAATAGTCCAAATCGTCTTCAATATCCAGAATATCGTGCACCTGGTTCTGATAAGTGGGAACGCATTTCTTGGCACGACGCCATTCATAAAGTTGCGAAATTATTAAAAGAAGACCGTGATGCCAACTGGGAAGCCACCAATGCGGAAGGTACGCCAGTTAATCGTTGGGCAACAACAGGTTTCTTGACAGCTTCTGCTGCAAGTAATGAAACGGCACTTTTAACCCAAAAATTTGGTCGTGCCTTTGGTATGTTGGTTTTAGATAACCAAGCGAGTACCTGACACGGACCTCACGGTAGCAAGTCTTGCTCCTAGTTTTCGGTCGCGGTGCGATGACCAACCATTGGGTTGATATTAAAAATGCGGACGTTGTGGTGGTAATGGGCGGTAACGCTGCAGAAGCTCACCCAGTTGGTTTCCGTTGGGCTATTGAAGCGAAAAACAAAATGGTGCGAAGTTAATGGTGGTTGACCCACGCTTTAACCGTACAGCTTCTGTGGCTGATTTCTATTCTCCAATTCGTTCAGGTACAGATATTACACTTTTATTAGGGGTGATTAAGTATCTTTTAGATAACGATAAAAATCCAACACGAATATGTAAAACATTACACCAATGCAAGCTTCTTAATTCACGAAGATTTTTGGTTTTTGAAGATGGCTTTATTCACTGGCTATAACCCAGAAACTCGTTCTTATGATAAATCAACGTGGTCTTATCAATTAGATGAAAACGGACAGCCAAAACGTGATATGACACTTCAAGATCCGCGTTGTGTTATTAACTTATTGAAAAACATGTTGAACGTTATACGCCTGAAATGATTGAGCGTGTTTGTGGTACAAAACACAAAAAGCATTCCAAGAATTTGCGGAAACGATTGCTTCAACTGCTGATCCAAAACGTACGACAACATTCTTGTACGCATTAGGTTGGACGCAACATACGGTGGTGCACAAAATATTCGTTCAATGGCGATGATCCAGTTGCTTTTTAGGTAATATCGGTATGTCTGGCGGTGGCGTAAAACGCATTGCGTGGTCACTCGAATGTACAAGGTACAACAGATATGGGCTTATTCCCATCTATGTTACCAGGCTATATTCCATTACCAATTGAAACAGATACCACTTTAGATGCCTTCTTAAAAACGTATTACACCAAAAACAGCGGTAGATGGTCAGACAAACTATTGGCAAAAACACCCCGAAATTTATGGTGAGTATGCTTAAAGCCTTCTATGGAGAGAATGCTACTAAAGATAATGAGTTCGGTTACCAATTTACCGAAACAATATAAGAAAATGGATCATATGAGATTTATCGAATTGATGGATCAAAGGCAAAATCAATGGTTATATCTGCCAAGGTTATAATCCATTAGCCTCTTATCCAGATAAAAATAAAAATCTCAAGTGCGTTACGTAAATTAAAAATTCTTAATTGTTTGTGACCCATTAGCGACTGATACTTCAGAATTCTGGCAACATCATGGTGAATATAACGATGTAAATCCTGCTGATATTCAAACTGAGGTTATTCGTTTACCAACCATCTGTTTTGCTGAAGAAGATGGCTCAATTGCAAACTCTGGCCGTTGGTTACAATGGCACTGGAAAGCAGCTGAACCGCCAAAAGAAGCAAAAACCAGATGTGGATATTCTTGCAGAAATCCGTGAAGTGATGCTTGAAATGTATCAATGAAGAGAAAGCACAAGGTAAAAACCCCTGTTTCGCTTGAAACCATTGAGGCAATGACCTGGGATTATAACAACCCATTAGAGCCGAAGGCGGATGAACTGCGAAAGAGAATAATGGTTACGCATTAGAAGATCTTTTATGATGCAAGCGGTAAATTAATTGCGAAAAAAAGGCGAATTGCTTTTCAAGCTTTGCTCAACTTCGCGATGATGGTTCAACTTCATCAGCGATTTGGATCTACACCGGTCAATGGACAGAAAAAGGTAACCAAAATGGCGAACCGCGATAACAGCGACCCATCTGGTTTAGGTAATACATTAGGTTGGGCATTCTCATGGCCTCTTAACCGTCGTGTACTTTATAACCGAGCCTCAGCAGACTTATCAGGTAAACCGTGGAACCCGAAAACGCGCAGCTTGTAAAAATGGAATGGCAAAACTGGAACTACATTGATGTGGCAGACTTCGGCTACTGCACCACCAAATAGCAATGTAACGCCATTCATTATGCAACCTGAAGGTGTTAGCCGCTCTATTTGGCATGAATAAAACTGGCAGAGGACCGTTCCTGAGCACTATGAACCGATTGAAACGCCAATTGGCACGAACCCACTTCACGAATGTGGTTTCAAATCCAACAGCTCGTATTTTAGAGAGCGACAGATCGTTTCGGTGATGCAAGTCAGTTCCTTATGTGGGTACAACTTACCGCTTAACTGAGCACTTCCACTTCTGGACCAAACAATCTAACCTCAATATGATTGCTCAGCCAGAACCGTTTGTGGAAATTAGTGAAGAGTTGGCAAAGAGAAAGGCATTGAAAATGGTGATGTGGTAAAGTCACTTCAAAACGTGGTTATATTAAAACCAAAGCCGTTGTAACAAAACGTGTTCGTTCAATTGATGCTGACGGTAAACGTATTCACACTGTGGGTATTCCACTCCACGGCGGCTTTGCAACAGTAGGCAAAAATCATTCTTGGCGAATACCTTAACGGGACGTGTGGGTGATGCAAATACGCAAACCCCTGAATATAAAACGTTCCTTGTGAAACATTGAGAAAAGTAACGGAGGCAGTATAATGTCAGGTGTACAAGATCAAAACATTATTAAAATTTCTCCATGTCCTTTGTGACCCCACCACCCTCAAACTCGTGATCACGTGGTGGAGGTCGCAAAACGATTGATGTTTCAACCTGTATCGGCTGTAAAGCTTGTCAGGTAGGTTGCTCAGAATGGAACGACATCCGTGCACCGCAAGAAGATTGCGTGGGGGTTTATGATAACCCTCATGATCTCAAATGCAAAACAGTGGACGGTCATGAAGTTCAATGAAGTGGAAAGAAAACGACCGCTTGGAATGGTTAATCCGTAAAGATGGTTGTATGCACTGTGCCGAACCAGGCTGTTTGAAAGCGTGCCCATCACCAGGTGCGATCATTCAATATGCAAATGGTATCGTGGATTTCCAATCTGATAAATGTATCGGTTGTGGTTACTGTATTGCAGGTTGTCCATTCAATATTCCACGTATGAATGATGAAGATAACCGTGCATACAGAAATGTACCTTTGTGTGATCGCGTGAATGTGGGTCAAGAGCCAGCTTGCGTGAAAACCTGCCCAACAGGTGCAATCCGCTTTGGTTCGAAAGATGAGATGCTTCACTACGCAGAAACACGAGTGAAAGATCTAAAATCTCGCGGCTATCCAAATGCAGGCATTTATAACCCTGAAGGTGTGGGCGGAACACGTAATGTACGTGTTACGCAGATAAACCTGAGCTTTATTCTGGCTTGCCGAAAGATCCGAAAGTTGATGTGACAGTTGAGCTTTTGGAAAGATGTGTCAAACCAGTTGCAGCGATTGCAATGGGCGGCTTAGCACTTGCTGAGGTTGCTCACTATGTGACCGTTGGACCAACGTTGAAGAAGATGTGGAAGATCACCACGAACACACAGAAGGTGAACATCAAGAAGGAGGCAAAGATGAGTAAAAAGTGGAAATCACGAATGATACCCGTATTATTCGCCATAAAGCCTGTTGCTCGAGTGAGCCACTGGTTCTTGGTTATTTCATTCTTTATGACAATGTTCACAGGGTTGCATTCTTCTTCCCAGATTTTGCGTGGTTAACTGAAATTTCTCGGTACACCGCAATTAGCTTCGTGCAATTCACCCATTCACGGGATTGTGATGTTTATTTCCTTATTATTATGGCGTTGATTTATTGGCATCATATTCCAGATGACCTGAAAATGGGCAATGAACGTGCACAGTGTTAAAAGGAATGAGCATGAGTGGCTTACAATGGTAAATATAACTTTGGTCAAAAAATGTTATTCTGGACATTAAATTTGGCAATGTTTACCTTGTTAATCACTGGAATTATTATGTGGCGAAAATATTTCTCACATACTTTCTCAATCCAAACCTTACGAATTGCCATTTTGCTTCACTCAGCAAGTGCCTTTGCGTTATTTACAGGGATTCTCGTTCATATGTATATGGCGTTCTGGATTAAAGGCTCAATCCGAGGTATGGTTGAAGGCTGGGTAACTGTCCGCTGGGCAAAAAAACACCACCCGAAATGGTATAACGAGGAAGTGAAACCCGAGTCGAAAAAGAGCTTCGCCAGAACAAGCAAGTGAAAGGCTAATGTAAACCAAAGTGCGGTATAATTACACGCACTATTCTATTCTCTTCATCATTAAGGGACACAAAATGAGTATCAATTTTACCTGATACTGAAATCAAACAAGCAGCAAGTTCTTTTGAACATCCGACTCTTTTATTTCGCTAACCCGAAAAACTTATACGCACGCCGTCCAAAACGTCTACGTCAGACTAGCGGAAGATAATCCGTTTTAAAGATTATTTAGAATTCGCTGCAAATTTGGCTGAAGTGCAATTAGATCTGCTTGAAAATCACCCTATTGCAAATGAACAAGAAAAATTGACCGCTTGCATTACCAAACTCAGGGTAATAAACCACTGAATGCCAAAATTTTCCACGTTCAAACGAATGGCAGAAACTTTTACTCGCACTTATTGAAAAAGTTTCAAACCTTACGCTAACGAAACCACCTTACCAACATTGGAATGGTTAGAAAAGGCGGCATCTTCTGAGCTAGAAAAATTAGCGACAGACTTGCTAATGAGCGTTATGAGCAAGTAGGGAGCAGATAAAAGCAGTCTTTATGGGCGGCACTTTTCACTTTATTGGGCGCATCTCACCCAACAACTACCACGCAATACCATGACCGGAAGTAGGCGAACGCCATACCTGCCCTGCATGCGATGCAGCACCTGTGGCAAGCATGATTCATTTTGGCGAGTGAACAAGGTTTACGCTATATGCACTCAGTTCGCTTTGGCAGAAAGTGAATGGAGATATGACCCGTGCACAATGCTCAACCTGCGATCAAAGTGGCAAATTAGATACTGGGTTTTGATAATGTCGATGCAGGCGTGAAAGCTGGACAAGCTGTGGTGATTGTGGAAAGCTGCTTAGGCAATGTGCAAGAAAAGGTGCCTATGTTTGGACCTGTAGCGAGATGATCTCATGCATGTTTGCTTGATGCTGAAATGGAGCAAAGAGTTTGCTAAAAGCGTGATTTAGAGCCGTTTCTCCTTAATATGTTGAAGCGGGCTTTATCCCACGCCTAGGACCCCACTATTTCAAAATAACACAAAATCCGCTACGAGTATGGAATGAGACGAGACTAAAATAATATCTTGATTCTTCGGCTTGTTCCGATAATATTGAACAGTCGCATCTACATTCTCATACACAAGCGGTTGCATTTGGTGACTACATTTTACCAATTTATCAAACACGGCTTGACCACTCTGTCCCCCGCCAACAATCTAAGCCAACACAATGCCATTCGTCAATCAACCTCTCTTAATTGGCTGGAACAACGCCCGAAAGTGTCCTTATCTTCAAACAGCTGAAAATCGCAAAATTTTTGCTTTTTAACCGCTTGCAAGCGTTCGGCGAGATAGCGTGCGGCGTGAGGATTATGCATCAATCACTCACTTGTGCTGGTTTTTGGTCCTCGAAAAATGAGCAAAATCAGAGTTTGCAATTGTTGGAAACGCCTGTCAGTTTGAGCTCTACCAAAGTTCCCACATAACCCACTTGTTCACCTGCCATTAAATGGTGTTTTAGTAATGTGGCAAATTGGCGCCTGCATTTGGAATAGGAATTAATGGCATTGGCAATGTATTAAACTGGTCGTTGTTTGTGATTGCCAACAAACGTTCCATCTTTCACTTCACATTGCCAATCGACATTACGTTGGAATTTTGAGCATTCAGATCTGATGCGAATCGCTAAGATTGATTGTGACAATCAGGCTCTGGCTAACGATCACAGGAATATTCGCACGAGAAAATGCCCGCTCTCTCTGCAATATCTTCCGCGGTTATTACCTAAAATGCTACGCGATCAATATCAATCGAAGTAATCTGCAGCAAGATGAGGATCTCACGATATTAGCTGCACTCCTAATCGCAGCCTCTACTTTACTAAAATTACGACATCCAACGGCATCTTTTACAGGTTTGCTTGCCGAGAGTGCTGAACTCAAAATAGGTTAAAGAAGCGGTCTTGTTCTGGTCTGATTTCTGTAAAACTATCGTCATTATGTGCTAGCGATCGCCCAATAATTGCCCGTTAATTCGCACGCGTTCATTTGTAACGAAGAAGATGAGAGAGGGAATATACGCCCACTTTTAAGCCAAGTTTCCATCGGTGCAACTTTCGCAAACGGCACGTTGAGCCTTTGCCGTTCGTACCCGCCACAGCCACGACATAAGGAGCAGGATGAAGTAAATCTGAAATTTGAAGCGTACGATTTATTACGTTTCCAAGCCCATATCAATCGCTTTAAAATGCCCGTGGTTCTAAATAATCTAACCACGTTTGCAGATTATCTGCACGGGTTGGTGTTTGTGAGTTCATTTCATTTCTTCCATAGAGAAAATCCTCGTAAACAGGGATTTATATCATTTTCTATTTGCTACTCTCTTCAATCAATCAATTCCGCTGTTTTTAAACGGGAGTAGGTTGATGTGTCAATTTAACTCAAATTCGTGCCAGCGTATCGCGCATTTCTTTGTGGAACAATCATATCAATCGCACCATGTTCTCAGTAGAAAATTCAGCACGTTGGAAACCTTCTGGTAATCACGTACGGTTTGCTCAATCACACGAGGGCTGCAAAAGCCAATAAGTGCTTTCGGTTCTGCGATGTTTGAGTCGCCTAACATCGCTAGACTGGCTGAAACACCACCTAATGTCGGTCTGTCATCACGAAATATAAGGCATACCTTTGCTTCTTTCATTTTTGGCTAAAATTGCACTGGTTTTGCCATTTGCATAAAGAGAATAATGCTTCTTGCATACGAGCACCGCCAGATGCGGAGAAACAGATAAATGGGATCTGTTCTGCCAATGCTTTTTCTGCAGCTACGAACAAATTTTTGCACCCACTACAGAACCCATAGAACCGCCCATGACTCGAAGTTAAAATGAAGCTGTTACCACTGAGCATTCCGTGTAGCGTACCTACTCATACACGATAAACGAGTCTTTTCGACTGTCTCTTTTGTGCAGCAGCTTAAACGATCTTATATTTTTGAGATCTTTAAACTTCAACACATCTTGAGGTTCTAGCTCTGCTGCGATTTCTTGCAGAACCTTCATCAATAAATTCAGTAAACGTGTACGAGCGTTAATACGCATATGATGATCGCATTTCAGCGAAACTTGCATGTTGCGTTTTAATTCTTCGCTATCAGCTGCTGATCACAGCTTGTACATTTTTGCTCCAAACGCCCTCTGGCACTTTCGACTTCCTGTGTGAAGAAGAGTCACGCCCCAAAAATCTATCTAACCAACTCATTTTTAAACCTTCTGTTTGTTATGTTTAAAATACGCAATATTATGTAGTAGCGGAAAAATCAAACGATTAATCCTGATTCTTAGAAGTCAACCCTGCCACTACAGGCAAGAACGATACTATATATATATGACCTTTGTGTAACTGCTACAAATACCGAAAATCGGTTTATTAAAGCACCAAAATGCGATTTTTAAAGAGAGATGCGTATCAAAGACATCGACCAAATAAACTCTCGCTGTTTACAAACGGGGAGTTGAATATCTATTAAAATTACTTCTATTTAAATATTTTCGGTATCATTGACACTATTTCTTTACTGAAGCAATAGTAAGACAATGAACAAACAACAACTTGCCACCAAAAGCCCTTTGAGCTATGGAAATGACTTTACGCGGGGAAAATGGACGCTACCAGATATAAAACTACATTCTTGGTTTTCTTTTCTATAAATTCCTGTCAGAACATCTTGAAAATTATCTCTAGAAACCAAGAGAAATGATAAGGAGTGTAACGTTTGCTGATCTTGATGACTATTCCATTGGAAACCATCAAAGATTTAAATTTATTTTATTGCGGAAAGTAATAGGGAGGATTTATATATCGCACCTGGATAGCAAATATTGCAGAACATATGAAGAGTGGAAACGCTATCATGTCACCGATGCCATTAACCATTTCAATGAGAATCTTTACAGCGAAAGGAAACTCAACGTGAAGATTTTGAAGGCGTAATATTCGCAGATGTAGTTTTAACATCAAGAAAAACTCGGTATTAAGATTTAGTGATAAAATTGCTGTGTCGAAGAAAACTGATAGAACTGCAACAGACTAAAATCAACATCACTGGCAATCGTAGATGCGTGTGTTTGGCTATGTTACGAATATTTAATCCACTGTGTTGCTGCTTCAGGCAGCAGATGAATTCTACCGTAGGTTCTCGCATTATGGCGGCGTTATTTTGCCGATGTGAATTTACGTGCATCCAAGAACAATCTGCTATACGGTATTAGCCCAGTGTTATTATTGTGTGTGTGTGGTTCCACGGGCTCGTTATTACTTACAAAGCGATGCACACGTGAAAACCTACGAACACAAAGGAATATGCTTGTTCAATTCTTCGGGCAAGAAAACAATTCTCACCGCACATTGCCGAATGAACACCTGATGCGCATGACGTAAAACCTGCCAATATGGCGGTTTTACGTAATGCCGACACGCTCAAAACCGACTGGCATATGGGTAGGTTTTGGCTAAGATAATCAAATTGTTGTGGATTGCGTGGTGGCAAACCCGCCTTATTCCGCCAAATGGAACAGCGAACGTGCCGATAGACACACGTTTGGTGCGGCATTGCCACCAAAGCAATTTTACCGCCTTTTGCTCACTCGCTTTACCATCTCCAAACAAGACGGCATTATGGCAATCATGTTGCCGCTGGCGTAATGTTTAAATATTAATGAAAAAATCCGTACCAAATTACTCAAAGCAACGTCGCCAGAACGTTGATGCATTATCGTACGGCTTGCCCGGCTTGAGCATTTGTTTACCGGCATTCCAACCATTGTAGCGGTGATGATGATGGTTCTGCATGTGTGGCAGCCGAAACGCCTCAACAATATTACTTGCCTTATATATATGCGCAAGGTTTCGTAAAACCTTGTGTGTGTGTGTATGTGTGTGTGTGTCGCGCGGCGGCATGTGGATCTCGCGCACGCGGAGGAGGGCGTGTTGTATGTATTT
>BNJV01001989.1_pt1 | contig 80606 bp, 84 predicted proteins | sample 8540591 | NCBI WGS metagenome assembly BNJV01 (sample SAMD00202457, study PRJDB9452) | human saliva metagenome | host: Homo sapiens | reverse complement strand
ATATTCTCCTCAATCTCTCTTTTAAGCGTCGCATCAGCCATCGATGTGAGGATCTCGCCGCTATGAGTTACTAAAATGGTAAAGGTAGCGCAAGGGCTAAAGTTTTGATGCTATCAAAGATAGTGCCTATGCGCACGACACCTCAGTGCCTCAAGTACAGCGTCTTTTCAACTGGCACGCATAAATTAAAAGTTAGTCATTTAAATTACGTGATTTTGGCGGGTACGGCAGGGGCGACTGTTTTTGTCTCGACGCCTGCAGATGGCCCACTTTCGCTCGCGCTTTGACACATCACCTCTTCCACAGGATCTTTTACATCTACAAGATCTCGCCATCCTCTTAAAACTGCATGAGATCAAATTCTTTCATTTTCTTTAAGAGCTTTATGAGGAGTTGCCCTAATTATCGTCATCTATGATGCCAGAGTTTTTGGATAAATTACGACGCACGGATGAGTGAATTAGCGCTCATCAAGCCAAATTGAAAGTTACTAACTATGTTTTACTAACTACGATATTTGTTTTTTATCAGATAGCTCGATGATCTTTTCTTTGCTTTGTTGTAGCTATTTGGCCAAGCGCGACAAAGGAAGCTTGCTAGCAAGATGATCGCATAAATGCAATATTTTGTGATTTTAGTGTCCCATGCGCAGTATCTAAGACAGCGAATAGGGCTAACTAAAATTATTCATTAAAGATGAGCTTTGAAACAAGCATAAGTGCAAGCACAACAAAGCAAATGCCAAGCCAAGCAGCGTGCAATCAGCCATCACGACATAAAGGCCCCGGAACGACGGCACAAGATACCAGCCATCTGCGTGAATACGCTATGTCTTTTGCAATCGCTTAGCACCGCGCCATCGAGCACCATGGGGCTGTCCATAGCCACAATCGCCCGTTGGCGCCGACCAGTCGAGCGCCCGCTACTCAAGTGGCAGTAAATGGATAGTGCCCGGCTCAATCGGTGGCCCTGCATAAATGGATCATCGCCATGCACGCGTCGCGGTTTGGCTGGTTCCACTACATTGTCGCCTGCACCGCTCACAAAATGCAAAGACAGCAGCCAACTAAGGGCAAGAAGAGCCTGACACTTTGATTTATCATGGCGATCACGCCGCCAAGCGCCATACACAAAGGCGACGTATATGAACTTGCTGCTCGCAGGAGGCATAGAGGCGTAGTTTTTGAAAGAGCGAGGTGCGCAAGCGACAACAAAGCGCGACGCTTACAAAAGCTAGATCGCCCGAGATGCGTGGGTCTTGAGGGTAGCCATCAGCTCATGTGGCGCCTTATGAAGTTCTTTCAATGAGTGCCGCGTGCACCGTCGAAGTGAGCTGATTGATTTTGTCGCTGATGAGATGTTTGCCATTTGCACGACAAATGCTGGCACGCCAGCAGATTTTAGCCACGTCATGGCTCTCATCCACTTTTGCAGTAGCTCAGTCACTTTTTGGATTAGCCAGCTCTTTTTCGTAGTCTGCTTTGCTAACGCCAGCTGCGTCAAGGAGCCGGTTTTCAAAAGCCCTCCAGCGTCTTTGCCCATCGCTCCAGCGCTCTTTATCGTCGTAGTGGCTTTGTAGATGAAGCCGTTGGCCTAAATATGCAGATTTACCATCAAAACAAGCTCACTCCTTTGCCTCGTCCATAACGATAAAGCACAGACAGAACCTTGCTCACTGTACCTCGCCACAATCGCCCTTTGTCTTTGGGTGGTAAACATTCGTATTTTTAGTCGATTTTCTCAACTACCTTTGGGTGACGCTCTTGTCATGTGTTTGTAACAAAATGGGCAAGCGGCAGCTAAGTACAACTAGCGTATTTTGTCCGACATGGTGGCTTTTTCCAAGACGCGACAGTAGTCCTCGCCCTCGCTTACAATGCACTAGCACTGAATCACGCCACGCAACTGCAACGGCAAAGATATGCCTTGCATAAATTTGAATGAGAAACTCATGCAGTGATCTCCTTTGGACGATTTTAGTTTTGAGTTATTCTGCAACAGCTCAACACACGCGCAAACGCTAGAATAGGTACGGCTGAATTTAAAAGAATTACGTTCACGTTTGCCATGGCCTCTATCGCTTCAAATATTATTAGTTGTTCATAAATGGCGAAGATAACGAGGTTGAATGACGCTATTTAATAAATTTTTAAATATATTTTTAAATTACTAAGCTAGTATTAACTTTGGCGTAGAATTATGTTATAAAGATTTTACTACAATTACACACAAAGCAAATCATTTTTGTTATTCCTTTTTACTGATTTGAGGCCTTGGTTTTTGCCAAAGGCTTTTTCTAGATACTATAAAGCTTTTATGAGTAGAGTTTATAAAAGTATCTAAAGAGATGTTATGAAAAAGACTTTGAGTTGTGTTGCACTAGCCTCTGTGCTTTGCTCGAGCGCTTTTGCGATAGGCGGTCCAAGCGGGGCTAAACTTGACTACGCTATCACTGGGCAGATCGGCGAAGTAGTGGTAAATCCATACGATACTGCGCCACTTACAGCAGTCATCAAAAATGGCGGCTACACACTAAGCAACGCTAAGGTCACTATCGTGCCAAAACAAGGCGGTCAGGTGATAAGCTACAAAGTGGCTGACAAGCATCTTCGCACACATGGCGGCATCCCAGTTTTTGGCATGTATCCTGACTATCAAAACACCGTTGAGGTCGAGTACGACAAGAGCTACAAGGGCAAGACTGAGCATATAAAAGAGAGCTATAAAATTTACGCCCCAGCTATCTACCTAGAGAGCGCTGGCACGCCAAATCAAAAGGGCGCGCTATTTGACAAGATCGAGGTTACTAAGCCAGCGAGTGCTAAATTGCAAACCGCCTCTACTACGTAAATAACTTTGTAAATAAAACAGGCAAGGGCACAAAAGTCGTTTGGAACAACCCAGCTGGCGGTGCGATCGAGTGGAACTACAGCCCAAATAACTTCATCCTTGATACAAAAGGCGAGGTTAGATGGTATCTTGAGCCAAGTAAAATTTACGACCTAAAACAGCCATTTCACGCTGGCGTTATGATGGGCTTTAAGCAAAATGACGACGGCGCGATGACTTGGGGATACGGCCAAAGATACGCAAAATACGACATCATGGGTAGAGAAATTTTTCAACCGCGAGCTACCAGCTAGCTACAGCGACTTCTCTCACTCGATGGACGTAGCACAAAACGGACACTACTTCTTGCGCGTGGCAAATGCCGACTACAAAAGGGCTGATGGCAAAAACGTAAGAACGGTGCGCGACGTCATCGTTGAGCTTGACAGCGACGGCAACGTAGTTGATGACTTTAGACTATAGGAAATCCTCGATCCTTACCGCGATATCGTGCTAAAAACGCGATCAAGGCTGCAGTTTGCTTAAACATCGACGCTAAAAAAGCGGGTCACACAGCAAGCTCTGATGAGCTTCCAGTCTATGGATACGCACGATAAATGGGGCGACATCGTTGGCGCTGGTCCAGGACGCAACTGGGCGCACGTAAATAGCGTGGATTACGACCCAAGCGATGATAGCATCATCATCTCAAGCCGCCACCAAGACGCAGTTATCAAGATCGGCCGTGACAAACAAGTAAAATGGATCATGGGCGCTCACAAGGGCTGGAGCGATAGATTTGAAAGATAAAGCTTCTTCAGCCAGTTGATAGCAAGGGCAATAAGATCGTCTGCGAAGATGAGTACTCAAAATGCCGAGGATACGAAAGCGACAAAAGGTGGCTTTTGACTGGCAATGGACGCAACACACGGCATTTAGGGATAGATATGCAAGTCTAAAAAGGCGGAGTATCTAAGTGTCTTTGACAACGGCGACACAAGGGGCATGGAGCAACCAGCCATCGCTGGCATGAAGTACTCTCGTGCGGTCGTTTATAAGATCGATGAGAACAAAAAGACCGTTGAGCAGATCTGGGAGTACGGCAAAGAGCGCGGTAAAGAGTGGTATAGCTCGGTTTACTAGCCTTACGCAGTATCAAGATGACCTTGATAGCGTGATGGTCTATTCAGCTGTTGCTGGCATGCAGTTTGACATCGCAAAAGGTCGCCCAGTAGGACTTCCTAGCCCGCACATCGATGAGTTTGAGTGGGGCGCAAAAGAGCCTAGCATCGAGATAAAGATGACAAATGCTATGGGCTATCAGGCGTTTCCATTTAGCTTGCAAAAAGCGTTTGAAAAGTAAAAATTAATTTAATCACCAAATTTTCCTCTCTGTCTAGTATGGAGGAGATCATCTCCGATATACAGCAAATTACTGTTAAATTTTTAAAGATATATGAAATCACTCATTTTCTATTACTTTGAAGCCGATAAAAGCCAAATTGCAGCCCTTCAACTACTTTTTAGCTCCCTATATATAAAAAGCAAGCCAAGTAACGCCATGACAGATCCGACTGGTATATTTAGACCATAAGGATAACATCTCCTTTGGCAGACCAAAAATATTTGTTATCGGTGGAGCCGGATCCACTAGGATGAGACAGCCCTCCGGCAAAAAATAATAAAACCTATTAAATAATTCATTTATTTTTCACTTTTCCACTAACTGTCCATTTGTTAGACAGGTGCTTATCATTTTATTTACTATCATATCCATTCCCTAAATTCTCCCTATGGCTTTTTAATCGAGAAAATTCTAAAGATGTAGGTTTGGCTTTGTTGATGTCATTTGGATTTTTGCATTTAACTCTTGCTTTCAATTTGACAGATTTAAACGTTGTTTTTATCCAAAAATGCCAACTTTTTATGTATCCTCTTGTTGCATTGTAACCATCCCACATATAAATACAAAATATGGATTGTACTAAAGACGCCACCCTATTGTGACGTCCATTGTTTTCGTAATCTTTTTCTGAAAGTCACTCTTTTTATGCCGTTTTTATCATAAACATATACATTTTGTAAGTGATTATTAATGCGACTATAGCATCGGCATAGTATTTCCCAGTAACTAATATTCTTAAGCAAATAAGCAAAAATGCCACACAACAATTATTATTAAAAATTGAAGAAAACCATTTTTCATTTTATCGTCTTTGTTGTTTTACTATCCTTACTATTCATACTATCGGCTGCTGCTGAGCTATTCAGTAAATATACTTGCCACAGCTTCAGCTGCGGTTTGTAAATCTCATCACCAACTTTTATGGTTTTACCGCCTGCTCCCCACAATGCTACCAAACAGTCCATAAAATCCACCAGCAAAACCTTTTTCCGACACTCTCTCTGCGTCTACATCTTTTGATCTATCTTCAGCTGAAGTATAGCTCAGTAGATGAGTTACCAGCGCCTCTACCTGTGCTGATAGTAAAGATACCGCACCTATTATTACCATATATGTACCAAATTTGCCTTGTAAATTTATTTTCTTAAGCTATATTAATAATATCCATAAGATAGACTCGATAACTGCATAGAATAAAAGCTACGCTACCGTACTTTATTTCCATGTGTTTAATGTTATCGCTAGTGAGATCACTGATACCGTGCTATAAAAATAAAGATACGCATATGCATCATGCATATATCGCATCTCATATAATAAAATTTTCTCCAGTATTTTTAATAGCTTTACAAATAGCAGCGCTACGATCATATTGCTATAACGCCGCTGAATACTATTACCGAAATTTCTTTTCATACTATTATCCTACTGTTTGTTTTTAAAAAATCTTATACAAATTAGCATTAGCCAAATTAGAAGAATTACGATCGTGTAAAAATAACGCCACACTGCCGTAATTTATATCTATATTTTCTAGGTTCTTCTTGGTAAGGTCCTTTTTAATATCATTTTTATTGCAAAATCCATACATGCAAGATAAAACCTAGTGCGTCTATATAATAAATCTCCGAGTATTTTAAAATACACAAAAACCACCAAGAGTAAGAGACCACCTACTACTCCCAAAGTATTTTAAAATACACAAAAACCACCCATGAAATAAGACACCTACTACTCCCCAAAGCCTATATTCTTTTATAAATTTTTCATTTTTATTACTACTACTATTATCTGTTGTTGCTTGTCCTACACCAAGTAAAACAGTAGATAAACTGCTATTATAACTCTTTATAATTACCGTCTCGTGCCTCTTGGTATTTTTCTCTCCTATCTTTTTCCAGCACCACTCATAGTAAACAAAAACCTGCAAATCCTCAATACCAGTTTTTACTACTTTTTTCCATCTATGTCTTTTGAAGATCAGTTGCTTGAGAATATATTTCACTAAGCTGCATTTCAGAGCGTTTCTTAATATAGCACCAACATATGACTGGCTCCTCCTGTATATAATCCTACGGTAATATTCATAATAGCTGATAATGGATCGTGAGTTATTAAAACTATTGTTGTTTTTAGTATACTGCGAATATGTATCTATGCCTGCATTGATTGTGCCACCTGCTACTATATACAGGGTTTTTGAGATATCATCGTCTAATATCTTTTTGTCATATCTTTAGTAAAAGTACTAGAGCTACTCTTCCGGACAGATATATTTGGCTTACGAACTGTTATAAAATAACCTTTATCGTTGGTGGTTTTAAAGATTTCCAGTGCCTTTTTATTTATTACTTGTTCATATATATCACTTTATTTCCTGATAGATCAAGACTGCGAGCTACATACTCTTTTGCCATTGTGTCTAGTATACCATCACTACCTAATGTTCCACCTTTTGGGGTGTTGGCCAACTAGTTTTTCATTTACCCTTGCTTGCATTTCCACAAACGGAGCTTTTATTACATTTTTGAGCTGAGAGTACAGAGCTGATGATAGCTGTTTTGCAGCACCGATAGCTGGCTTTGCAAATGGTATAAGTATATCACTTGTATCTCCTATTCCCATGATACGCTCTGGATCCCAATGTTTATCTTCATACTGCTCTTTGGTTTGCAGTGTATAAAAGGATAATGCTGTATATCGTCTTGATAATTGTCAAGGAAGTATAAATTTCTCTTTAGCAGTAGTTACTACTATATTATATGCCTCATCTATTTTATCCCTATCAAACACTATACTATATCCAGGCACCTTCGCTTTCATCGGCGCTTTCTAATGTAGATACAACATGTTCAAAAGCTTTCTTTTTGAGAGTTATCGACATTGTTTTAACCGCGAAACATAGATTTATTGACTCGAGCATAAAAGGTGTATTTCTCTTTACTATATCTATATACTAACTCCATTGCAAGATCATATTCATTGTTTGTTAGCATCCTATTCGCTCCCAAATTCTATCCAGCTTTTACACATTCTCTATTGTTATTTTATCATGCTTGTTGTTACAGCTGTTGTTAAAGGTGTTTTAGAAAAACCTTTATCGTTTTAGCCATAGAGCATGAGAAATATCCTAGTAGCAAGTCTCGAGAATTGATGCATACTTAGTATCATCATCTCTATTTTTATTTATATCTCTATGATCTTGTATATCCATAGATCTTTTGGTTTTCATGAGTTATGGTCTTTACAAGATCTTTCATTAGTTATGTAGGGGTATATAGCTAGCACCAGTTTGCAAGCTTGTATAACCTTTTATATTTTTCGCCATTATATCCTCTCATCTGTATATATAGCCTTTAAATCGTTTGGTAGATATCCTCAATTTTTCATAACAGCAAGTGTTATTAGAGTCATAGCCTCTTTTCTTTTGTGTCATTACGGTTGTAGTGCTGCTAGATAAAAATGCTTGTAGTTCTGGTGGAGTTTTGCCACCTCTTCTCTAACACCATTTAATACTTTGTATTGCTTGCTTACTTTAAAGAATGAGAATATATTTGCCTATCTGTAGTTGATATTTGTTTTATGGCAGTCTATTATGGTGCTAGTATCTACTATCTCTTTAGCTATCTCTTTGCTCCACTCTTAGTTAGCACCCTTAAATCCATACTACCATCTACATTTTGAGCTTATACTAGTGTTACTAGATCTTTTTGTTAGTTTAGTGGTATCATTTGGTCTTGTTAGATCATCAGAGTTTTTCTTTATCAGCTATCTCTATGCTACCACCTAGAGTTGCTAGGTTTTTAGATAGTGTGTAGCTGACTCTTTTGGTTTGAGTGGTTTATTGACTTTAGTCAGACCAAAAACCATCTACATTAAGATTACTGCTCTTTTGCATATCTTATATCAACAGCTATTCATCTGGTTTGTAAATGCACCAATCTTTATCCGATTTTTAATTTATCCAAATCTACAAAGAAATTTTATCCGATTGATGCAATATTTTCTTGACTTTCATATGCTAAAAACATATTTCTTTTGATAGCATCAAATGATTTTGGATAATCTATTCTAATTGCTTTTTCATCGATTTTATATTCGTTAAAATCTGCGATAATTAAACTACTAATACTATCCTATATTATCCTGATCATCATCCGTTATTTCACCATTATATATAAATAATAGTTTGATAGTAGAATTACCAACGCTACATATAACGCACGCATATTTTGCGTAATTTCACCTGTAATGCTCTTTTGGTTGACGATAGAATTTTGGTGTCCACTAATTAATCATATCAATATTAATTTGGTTTTGCTGGGCACTATGTGCGCACCATTTTTACTATAATGGACTATCCCTTTTTATAGTTGGCAATTTATTTCCGCTTCATTAATATATTAGCCTATTACCTTTCCAAAATCAATTCTAACTTCTACCATTTAATACCTCCAAACATTTTTATTTATCGTTTCTTTTAGCAATACACCAACTCTATAAAAAGGGATACCATTTCCATTTTGTCCATAATGGTTGTTTGAGCAATAACATGTTCCGTCACTTCTGGCTACTATTGTATGAACATTATTTTATCTACGCTTACCCTGTGCTTTTTATATTGCTACTACAGAAGTCAAAAATAAATTATCTCTTTTAACTTTCGCTTTTTATTTCTAGGCTTTTGATCTAAACAGCGGCTCGGTTTTGGTTTTGGCCTTGTTTCATAGTGTGTATATAACATTTTAGCAGCTCTTGTCCGCACTTTTCACATGTAGTTTCACCTATATTATGAAAAATTCATGCAGTCAGGGCATCACATGCCCTCTAGCCTTTGTACGATTGGTGGCTCTTTTCTAAAAAGCCATCCAGCCATAAATGCTTAACAGCAAAAATCCAAATGCTGGTAGCAGTATAAATATCCAGCATCATCAGATTAAAAACTTCTCACATACTTTTACATTTTTGTTAGCTAGCATAGAGATACAGTAAAGTGCTACATAAACCTATAAAAAGCCACCTATGCGGTTAAACATATTTCTTATATTATCTACCCTACAAACATTATTAAAACCCAAACAATGGCAAATGACAATATCCACATTATAGTATTGGCCATTTATCTTTTTCATCTTTGAGGTATTTAGTTTTGTCTTTATTCTTAACATAGTATTTTTAAATTTCCACCACATTGCCTACATTTCTTGCTACCCAGTGAATAAAATTCTCTACATTTTTGCACCACATGTATTTTAATTGGCTTTTCGTTTTTATATGATCTAAAATGCCATCCAAAAGCCATAAATGCCTAACAGTAAAAACTAAGTGCTGGTAGCAAATACAAATTGCCAGCATCATCGAATCTAAAAACTTCTCACCAACTTTTACATTTTTGTTAGCTAGCATAGAGATACAGTAAAAGTAGGCACATAAATCCTATAAAAGACCAGCCTATACGTTTAAACATCTTATTTGTCCTTGCTTTTACTGTATATGATTTATAAACTCAGTAACATTATTTTCTACAACATACCAGATGTATATAGTATAAAAAGCAGTCTTTATCTATATTATGATATTTTCTATGTAATCAATTGCTTTTTAGCAGAATACTCATGTAGATCATGTATATTCTTCAGAATTAAAAGCTCCAATTATCATAAGTATATTCAGCTGCTTGCCCATCATACTTTATTACATCACCACCGACAATAACTTGCCCTTGGCTTTCAATACCGCGATCTTCTTTATAGCATTTTCGTAGTCGTAAGCAATTTCACATATATTGCTAAAAAGATCTCTCTATTTTTATCCACATCATTTTATTGAGATTCATACTATTTTTCCTTTATTTTTAAAAAATCTATGATTAACCGTGATTATCAGGCTCTATTATATACTCAAACACTCCATCGTGATTTTTGTAGCTGATTTCAATCTTTACTCTCTTAATCCCATCATTACCGATAATTTCCGATTTTTGCCATATTTAGTAAAAAGCATCTACTGCATTTGAAAACGAGATAAAGTAATCACTTTTGTTTGACATTTGGGTCAAAACTTTTTGTATAACTTATATTTTCTAATGGGTTTTAGCGCAGTATTTTTAAAAAGGCCAAATGCACTTTTTGATAGGCGCTGGCAAGAATGATAAGCTTCCATCCTCTAGCACACTCTTATCAGGCGTATAACCGCTGTTATTATACTGCTCTTTTATGATGCAGTAGCAATCTGTTTAATAAATTCCTCTTTATATATATCTCTAAAAGATTTTTCTTGTGAATTTTACTGCAGATATGTTTTAGCGTTATTTATATCTCATTGATTAAATTTATAAATTTCTCATTGTAGTTTATTACACTTATTTCATCATTTCATCTCTTACTTCACTTTTCTCTTTTGAAGTAAAATCATTATATGAACCTTTGTCTACTAGCACACTAGCAGCAGTATATAAGATTTTTAGCAGCCTGCTCTTTAGAGATATTGTTTTAGCAGCATAATCATCTGCCATAGAGTTTATAAAGTCTATCTCTCTTTGATGAAGCTGCCTATTATAAGTATCTGCACTTGTGGTTATTTTATATCCTGTGTTTTGCTCCTTTATCTCCATTAGCTATGCCTCAGCTATTATGCCTATTAGCTGAGATGCTAGTCAGGCGTTTGTTGTTATAGGCTTCTATCTCTTTGGTGCTCATATTTGATGTATCTTTATGTAGTGCAGAAGAGATTGCTTCGTTACTGCCCCACTTATGCACCAGCTGCAACGTTTTTCCATGAGATAGCTTTGCTGAAGAGTGCCCCTCAGCTGAGTGAAGAGCTATCTACCCCTCAGCCTGATTCTTTAAATAATGCATTAGAGTTTATATTTGCTTCATTGCTTGAGTAGCTTCCTACTGCCTTGTAAGCATTATCTGTTGCTTTAGAGTTAAATTGATAGTAGTGCATCTTTAAAGTTTGTTTTATAGATGGCAGAGTTTATTGCTGCGTTTGATGTAGAGCTTAGTAGGTCTGCATAAGAGAAAGTATAAGTTGGTGTTTATGATGATTGGTATTGCCAGAGTGCTTATGCTTGATATGTAGTTACTAACATGAGCCTACCCTGCACTAATGGCTGATTTGGCTAGGGATGATGCGTCAGTAACCTTGCCATGAGATAAGAGGTTGTTTGTTAGCTGGACTGTTGAGTTTGCTATGACAGCTGTTGTCATGGCTGATATGGCTGCACTTGCAGTTGAGCTAGCAGCTGCTCCAAGTGCTCCAGCTACAGCGGTTCCAGCTCCTGCTGTTAGGAATGTAACGATGGCTGTTATTATTAGAGCTCCCATACCACTAAGAGTGGTTGTCTTATCTTCCACTCTTTGGAGTTTAGGACTGCTTTTTACTTGTTTTATCGTCTCTTCATCTATTGAGTATCTGAGTTTGATCTTAACTCTCTTATAACTCCCTCTTTGAATTCTCTGAGTTTAAAGGTCATTTATTGCTTTAAAGGTTGTGGCATCTAGTTTATTAGTTATATCCTTGCCATTTAGTGTAAGTTTATCTTTTACCTTGATGATAGCTGGGATCTCTACCTCTTCTATCTTGCCTTTATTTTTACAGTAGCTGTTAAAAACTCCTGCGTTGTTACTTAGAGTTGTATTTACAGATGTGCTCTTTGCTGAGACTCAGTTAAAAAGCTTTGTATTTACATCTACATTAGTAGCCTCTATGATAGAAGCTAGGGCGTTTATGGTATTTGAGTTTGAGACTTATATCTTTTGCTGATAGTGTGCTTATGGCAAGATTATAGTTTGAGCTACTCTCTTCGCCATTTGACTTCATTAGATCGCACAAAGCCTGAGTCTTTACATTTAGATGAGCTCTCTAAAGCTATATGAGGCTGGTAGTAAATTTATGTTATCGCTTTATGTCTAAGCTCTCATCTGCGCTGATATTTGAGCCTGAAAAGCGTGGTATCTTGGTTTTGAAGCTATGTTTATGTTTTGGCGTTTAAATTAAAATCGTTTAAATCAATTTTTAATATTTGGTGTCACTCAAATCAACACTTATGTCAATTGAAAACATCTCCCTCAATTTTGCATGTTTATGAGTACTGTTTTTATATATCCCAAAATTTCTATTAGTTTTATTCTTAACGATATGATGGCTACATTGTGGTGCTTATTCAAAATCAATTCGATTTTCTACCATTTTCATTTATCCAGCCTATTCTAGGGCACAAAAATCTCCGAAACAATATTCATCACTTTTTAATTTGACTAAAATTATTATGTAATTCTTTTGGGATAGTACTACGCATATAAGCCATGATTTCTTCAATAGAAATATCCCAAATTTCTAAAATTTTCTCTTTTATTTTTATTGGCGTTAGATATGTTTTCAAATTTTCTATTATAAAATTGTTCTGGTGGGAAAGAAAACTCATTTTATTTTCTTTTGCCCAAATTTCTAAAAAGTTTTAAAAATGCTTCATAAATCTGTTCTTTTGCGACAATGCGAGACAAATACCAAGAGTTTGATCTATCCAAGAGCCAAATAGATTCTTAAATATAATATTTTTATTTTCTATAAGAACTTTTTCCATACTATTCAAATTTAAGTTCATAAGTTTTAACTCCATTATTATCGAATAATTTTTATATCAATAGTCCATCTTGGTTTTTCTCCATTAGGCAACTGTGATTTTGAATTATTTCTAGTGTAAAAGAACCAGTATTAGTTTTAATACTATACAAGTCGGATATTTTTCCAGCAATATTCACTTTAGCTAGTCTTTTCTGAAACTTTATAACTATCTAATTTATGTCTAATTTGTGACTTTCCATAATGCTATGGCTTCTTTTAATCTCTGTTTTATAAGCCTTAAATGCTACTATAACTTCTTCTTGCTCCCAAACCTAAGCTCTTTATACTCTTTTGTTTTGATTTATATTGTAAATTCATCATAATGCAAAAATTCAACAATTATCTCTTTTCATCTATCTTAAACTGCGAAAAATCTATACGTTTTTCATTAACTACAATCTCGATTTAAAAATACTTGTATAAAACATGTCTTCGACTATAAACTCTGGCCACATCAAATAAAAATAGATAAAATTGTGCGCAAATAATACCTAAATGCTTCATCATTAAAGATTGGTAAATCAGTAGATAAAACTTTTATTTTATCTTTTCAAAGTTCAAACAAATCCTTTTCCTGCAAATCATTTTCAATCAATGTGTCCTGCAAGAATGGATTTGTTGTCATTACCTTTGGTTTTGGCCATTTTCTATTATCTAGCAATTTCTGTATTTTTATTTTGTAAGTTCATTTATTCTTTCCACTATATCTCTGGCATCATTAATATATTTTTCCATTATATTTTTGAATCTCATTTAATTTTGGATTTTTAAAACTATTTACTAGAAATTTATTTCTCTTTCCAGTCCCTTTTGGCATTAAGTAGTTTTTCTATATGCCCAGCATCTAATATATCACCAGATAAATCTAACTTTTTGCTATATGGTTTATCTCACTGATTTTATTGATACTTTTTAATTGACTAGCAGTTAGCTCAGTAACCCCAACCCATCACTACCACTATTCTCCATTGTGTTTTATATTTGTGTTAGAAGCTGGATTATCTATTTTAGTAACATCACTAGTTCCCCACTAGGCTTTTTACCAACCCTATCCCAAGCTGTTTTTACAGCTTTTTGTTTGTAATGGCACTAGGACCAGTAAGTCCAGCTATAAATTCAAGGTCCCTAGCAGTTACACTCTCATAATCACCTAATACTGTGTCTAGTTCGCTTTTCATAAAGCCGTTATAAATAAGCGTATCTGCATTTGAGAGAGTATTTGCTATGCCTTTTTAGCTGTCTCTTTTGTATCTGTTACTAGATAATAAACTCCTGTTATTGTATCTTTTACAAGATTTATTCCACCTTTTTGCAAACCCTGTTGCAAAGTTTGCTATATCATTACTAAGCTTTGTATCTACCTTTTAGATTTTTATCATAGTATTCTCTATTATTAGTAAAAACTATCTAGATAGACATACCTATCCTCATATTGCTTCTTATTTGGATTAAAGGCATTAGTATTATCTAGAGTTGTATTATAAAAGCTACTTTGCTTTATGAAATTTGTTGCTAGTTCTATATTATATAGATCATTTGAGCTAGACTTTGTCTATAAGTTTCATTAAATGATCTATCTGTTAGAGACACTGCTGCTTTTTGCTAGGATAGATTTTGCTTCATCATCACTATAAATTGTATTTGTTGTGGTTTTGAAGCTTTTGATTTAAAAGCTTTCTATATTGTTTTTATTGTTTATAAAGTCTATCTCTCTTTGATGAAGCTGCCTATTATAAGTATCTGCACTTGTGGTTATTTTATAGTCCTGTGTTTGCTCCTTTATCTCCATTAGCTATGCCTCCAGCTATTATGCCTATTAGCTGAGATGCTAGTAGGCGTTTGTTGTTATAGGCTTCTATCTCTTTAGTGCTCATATTTGATGTATCTTTATGTAGTGCAGAAGAGATTGCTTCGTTTACTGCTCCCACCTAATGCACCAGCTGCAACGTTTTTCATGAGATAGCTTTGCTGAGAGTGCCCCTACAGCTGAGTGAAGAGCTATCTTACCTGAACCTGATTCTTTTAAATAATGCATTAGAGTTTATATTTGCTTCATTGCTTGAGTAGCTTCTACTGCCTTGTAAGCATTATCTGTTGCTTTAGAGATTAAACGTTTGATAGTAGTGCATCTTTAAAGTTTGTTTTATAGATAGCAGAGTTTATTGCTGCGTTTGATGTAGAGCTTAGTAGGTCTGCATAGAGAAAGGTATAAGTTGGTGTGTTTATGATGTTGGTATTACTTAGAGTGCTATGCTTGATATGTAGTTACTAACATATGAGCCTACCCCTGCACTAATGGCTGATTTGGCTAGGGATGATGCGTCAATTTAACTTGCCATGAGATAAGAGATTGTTTGTTAGTTGGACTGTTGAGTTTGCTAGACAGCTGTTGTCATGGCTGATATGGCTAAACCTGCGGTTGAGCTAGCAGCTGCTGCACTACTAGAACACCTGCTGCCAGCACTCCAGCTCCTGCTGTTAGGAAATGTAACTATGGCTGTTATTATTAGCGTCCCATTCCACTAAGAGTGGTTGTCTGATCTTCCCACTCTTTTGGAATTTAGAACTGCTTTTACTTGATTTATAGTCTCTTCATCTATTGGGAGTATCTGAGTCTGATCTTAACTCTCTTATAACTCCTCTTTTAAATTCCTCTGAGTTTAAAGAGTCGTTTATCGCTTTAAAGGTTGTGGCATCCAGTTTATTAGTTATATCCTTGCCATTTAGTGTAATATTATCTTTTACTTTGATGATAGCTGGGATCTCTACCTCTTCTATCTTGCCTTATTTTTGCAGTAGCTGTTAAAACCCTGCGTTGTTACTTAGAGCTTGTGATTTACAGCTTGTGCTCTTGCTGAGACCAACTAAAAGCTTTGTATTTACATCTACATTAGTAGCCTCTATGATAGAAGCTAGGTTTATGGTATTTGAGTTTAGACTTATATCTTTTTGCTGATAGTGTGCTTATGGCAAGATTATAGTTTGAGCTACTCTCTTCGCCATTTGACTTCATTAGATCGCCAAAGCCTGAGTCTTTACGTTAGATGAGCTCTCTAAGCTATATGATGCTGGTAGTAAATTTGAGATTATCAGCTTTTTATATCTAAAGCCTCATCTGCGCTGATGTTTTGAGCCTTGAGCGTGGTATCTTGGTTTGAGGCTATGTTTATGTTTTTGGAGTCTTAAATGTGAGCTAACAACTCTTCATTTCTAGAACTAGCTGACGCGCTTTTGCTTGCCAAGGATCTTTTCTGATGCAGATTCTGACTTTGGCATTAGAGATGCTATTTGTCGATGAAATTTTCATCGCTTCATTAGCCTTTTAAACTTAAGTTCTCTTTAGCATCTACATTTGAAGCAACTATGTTTATATCTTTATTGGCATTGATATTTATATTATTGCCAGCTTTTATATTAGAGGCTCTTGGCTTCTAGGCTGTTGCTTTCACTTTGGTAGATGTTTTTCCCTATTACAAATGTAGGTGTGCTAAGTGAGCTAAATTTATCTTTTGTTTCCTTTTAGAGGGTTTAGCTTTCTTTTAGATCGACAACGATATCTTTTAGCACTTCATTAGGGCTTTAAGATACCCACCCTACTACTCTTATGCTCCTCTTTTATGGTAGCTTTCATCATTGGTGTTTGATATAGCTATAAGCTCTGCGTTTAAATTTATGTCACTACCAGAATTTAGGTTTGCACCTTTTAGGCTAAGAGCACTTTTGGCATTTAAATTTATATCACTTCCTGAGTCTATAGTGCTATAAACTGCCTTTTTGCTGCCATTTGCCACAAGGTCAAAGCTACTCTTATAAAAGGCATTTGGATTTAAAGATATTTTGCTCTTTTTAGAGGCATGAGAACTAGTCTCTACATCGTAGCCGTTTTCAAAGAGGATATTGTTGTTTGAGTTTAATTTATATCTTTGTCTGATTTTAGCTTAGATGATACTAGATAGATATCGTTAGCTGAGTTTAATTTATATTATTGCCTGATTTTTGAGGCTAGTGCTTACAACCTCTGAGCTTACGGCACTATCTATAGTTTGCTTTTTAGAAAGGAGCGATTTAGAGCTATTTATAGCTGTTGCTTCGCTGTTGTTTGACTGCGCTGCTAGTATGATGTCACTAGCTTTTGAAATTTATATCTTTTAGAGAGTTTTAGATGTGATGATGAGACTACAAAGAGTGTTTTTAGCATTTAATTTATGTCGCTATATGCGTTTAAATTTGCAGCACTTACTCTTTTTACACTCTCATCAATTCATACCTTTTAGAGCTTGCGTGATGAGTATAGCTAAACCCATCTGCTATTTATCTCTATATCATTACCTGAGTTTAAATTCTATATCTCCACTCGCATCTAAATTTGAGCCAGAGACTTTTATATCATTGCCAGCTTGTAATCTATATCATTTGTGAGTCTCTAGGTTAGAGACTTTGCTAAAGTGAGACTTGCTTTGATCTAAGTTTATATTGCTCTTTGCGTTTATGTTTAAATTTTTAGAGCTTAGATCAGAGCCATCTATCTCTATATCATTAGCCACAATGTTAGCATCACCGCTAGTTGATAGCTCCGCGCCTTTTAGCTTTATCTTTTTATCCGCATTTACTTTAGATTGTCAGCCACTACGCTGCCAGCTAGGCTTATGTTGCCTTTGGCGTCTAGGTCTCATGTTGTTAGCCATTACTAGAGCTGAGGCTTTTACGTTTTTATCTTTTGCTTCATAAATTTGCTTTATGCTCTCATTTCTTGCTTCATATAAGCCATCAAGGATATTTGCTATGTAAGCTGAGTTTATACTATCAAGGCTGTAGTAATACCCTTGGTTTTTCACTCTTCTATTTAGGTTTTTAATAATTGGGACTATTAAATATTGGCTCAGAGAATTTATCCAGATCAACATTTGCTAGCTTTATATCATCATTTAGTGCGTAGCTTGAAAAGTCTTGTGTGCTTCCCTACTATGTTATTGCCTGCTGCAAAGACTGCTGGCAGGCCAACATCAGTATATGAGAAGTTAAAAACTTTTCCTGTTCCGCCTTTGGTCTCCCATTTGCTTTTTAAATCTCTCCTATACCATTTCTTTTTCTCTTTCCACTTATAAACACTATAGCTATTTACATTGTTATTTAGCATTAGAGCTATGTTTTCTACATTATCGCTATTTAGTTTTTAGATCTCCTCCAGCATATATAACACTCTTATCGTTTAATACATCGTTTTACATTTAATTTATATCATTGTTAGCTATTATGCTGCCCGGATGAAGTTAGCTTTATCATCTTCATTTAGAACATCTTTAACTATGCTATATGTGATGGTTCTTTTTGTTCATTACTCTTTTGCTCTACTAGTATCAACTAGAGCTTCGTTTGTATCATAGTCTAGTCTTAGGTTGTGAAATATCTTTTTGGCTGGTGCCGTATAGATATGAGTCTTATGTAATTTTAGAGCATATAGAGCGCTATCTTTATTTATAGCCTCTTTTAACACTAGCTTCATTTACCTCTGTTTTCATCTAGCTCACGTATATCTTTGCTCTAGTTTTAGCTAGCTTGACGCTTATCTTTTAGTTCTTTTAAATTTACGCCAAGCTTATATCTATTGACACCTCTCTTTTAGGATGCATAGTGCCTTGTTTATGCACTGTATCCACCCTAGACTGCGAGCTTGAGTTATTTTTACCAGCTTTTTAGCCTCTACATTTATATCTTTCAGTACAATTTGACTTGAAGTATTTACCAAAAGTGTCTGCTTTTATATTAAGGTTCTCTTTGGCTGCTATTAGCGCTTCATCTTTGTTTGTTATAGTATTTTGCTTTTATGCTTGTATTCTTTTGAAGCGATAGCACCGGCATTAACTATATCGCCATCAAGGCTTATCTCTATGTTGTTATTTGCTATCACTAGGCTGTTATTATTTACGCCCACGCCGTTACTTGTGCCAACTAATTTGATTTTATTAGCATACATACCGCCAAGCGCGCTACTATCTAGGCTAAAGCTGTTTTTCTTGGTTTTTAGCTTTTTATGTCGTTGTAAAGTCTATTCTTTGTACAGAACCGCCTTTTTCACCGATGATATTTAGCTCATTTTGCGTGGATATTTGAGTTTTAATTTATGGCATTTTGAGATGACGTTTGTATAGTCACTGCTCTTATCGTTTAGGCTGTCCCTCATGATATCGATAGAGTTATTAGATATTAGCCTCTATCTCTTTAGGGCTTTAGTTTATTGATATTGCCTGTTGTTAGTGTGGAGTGAGCAGAGTTGATCATATTTAGACCATCTACGCTTATGCCATTTGGGCTTCATATAACCACATCAAAGCTCTGCTACCAGCAACCTCTACCTTTTAGGATGATTTCTCAGCCAATTTACTTTGTTGATAATAAGGCTTGCCTCTTTATTTAGCCTATAGTTTGCATCTATCTGGCCAGCTATCTTTCTGTATCTCATGTTTTTATTAGAGCACATGAGATGAGTGCCGTGTTGGGTATCGCTAAACCTGCTATATTCATTTTCAGCAGATGCGCCCTTGCTACTCAGGGTTTGTGATGTTTATTATTAGCGTCTCATTAGGAGCTTAGTATATCAGGGCGGTTACTAGCACTGGATCAGCTATGATGCTTGGCTCATTTGGCAAGGGCTGGCATAGTGCCAAGTAGCAAAGAGAGACTTACGTAGAGAAATTGAAGCCTGGTATAAAAGGCTAGGGCTTTTTGTGCAGTCGAATTTGGTTGTTCTTTAGCATATTTTTATCCTCATAAAGCAGCTTATGATGAAATTTACATTTGTTGATTTAGTTTCGAAACTCTTTGGTTTATAAAAGAGGTTTAGAGACAGAATGTCGTAGCTTACACACACCAACCACACCCAACCACCACACACCACCACCAAAAACCCCAAACAAACCAAAAAAGGCATTACCTTACCCGGTTTTCCAACAAGCACTCCCATCATACCCCCACACACTGTAATATCCACCGATACAAACTATCTTGCAAACGCTTTAGTTTACGCCATACATCTTTGCGTTGATATTTAGATCGCTTAACCCAGTGGAGTTCACTATATTTGTAGTTTTAGGCTCCACAATTTTATTAGAGCAGGCCTGGATGTTTGCCTCTCCGCTATCTCTCTCCAAAGGATCTGGCATGGATCTCAAATATGCCAGTGCTCCTTTGTAAGCTGGCTATGGCGCAAAAGCTTGATTATATGAGTTGTGGCTTGATTTCACGCCCATCTCCTTATCCAGCATTTCTTCTAGCTTAGCTATCTAGCTCGTAGTCCCTAGGTAGTTTATTTTCTCTTAAATAGCTTTACATAGGCGCTATTTTTAGTAGTCCCTCATAAATGTATAAGCGAGACTCTGGTGAGTCGCCTCGCTTCTGCTTTATATGTAGAGATTGTGGCTGCATTTATGATCTGCGTAGTCATATTTACTCTTTTCATACTCAAAGCAGCCGCAGTCAAATGAGACTAAAGCCGTAATAGTAGTTATTTGAAGCTCCGTGATCACTTGCGCCATTAAATTATTAGTCACATTATACTTTTAAGCACATCCTCGCTACCGTGAGAAGCTATTACCGTTAAATCCAATAAATTAGTGTTTAATACCATGCCTGTACTCTCTGGGCTTGTTTTGAGCCAAGGTTATCAATGCTAATAGCAGCTTTAGTGGGTTATCAACTCTAGTGATCACTATGTTTGAAAAGCCAGCTCTGTTTATGCAAGAATTTAATGCTAACGTCATTTTTGGAGACGTTTTGAAGGACTAAGAGCTGCTCTGATATCTCTTGTTTGCTAATTTTATTTTAAGGAGAGTACTCACCAAATGCACTAAATAAGCTCGCTCTGTTTCTTTTGGTCAAGCCTGTTTATGCATGTATGTTATCTATTAAGCCAAGATTTATCACAAACCTAGTTTACATCTTTTAGGCTCTTTTGTAACTAGGCTCGCACTTGAAGTGATATAGCCACTTTTTATTATCTCGTTTATAAAAGAGTCATGATTAGATTGATAGAGTTTTGCCAAGACATGGCTCGGGTTTAAATCGCTTGTTCAAACTAGCCTCTAAGATAGAGCAATTTATAGTTTTTATAAGCTTCTCTCACATAGCCCTCATCAGCACCACTAGCGTTAAAGCTAGCTACTCGTTCCTCACCAATAGCGAAATTTATCTATTTTTAAAGGTGTTTCGTTTGAATTTAGCTTACCTTCTGAAGTTGGTTTTCGTTACAAATTTATGTTGGAGCTTGTTAAGAGCTACATATTTTCGCCCTAATCTCTTTCTGTTGTTTAACTCATTTTTTAGATTAGTCTCATTAGCAAGTAGCGCAGCACACACCATGCTTAAAGATAAGAGAGTTCTATCCAACCTTCCTTGAATAACTATAGTTATATTTCTAAAAAATAATTTAGTGACATTATAAAATGATATAACTAATTAAATATTAAAATATAATGAGAAAAAGAATTTTATACAAAATATTTTCAAAATAAAACTTTATAAGTAAGAAATTAATTATAATTAACAATTTAAAAGGAAAGAAAAATTTATGTCAATACAAGAAAATCTTATTAATATATTAAAAGACTAGAATAGAATATTTGGCCTTTGCAGCCAATTCATGGCAGTAATTGACATTATTTGCCAAGCCCCATAAATAGCTTCTTTTAAAAAACTTATAAAATGTTTTTACGAATAATATGAAGAATCCTTATCACTTTAATGGGAATTTTTATAACATTAGGTAAAAATATGCAGTACAATAAGCTTGTTTTATAGACTCTAGCCAAAATATATCTAAAACCGTACCATACTTTTAGGAAAATTTGAAGAAAGGAAACTGCAAAAGAGCAGTTATGGTATCGATAAGTAGGACATCTATGAAACAGATTTCAAACCTGACCTGGCTTATGAGGGTTTAAAAATAAACCTTGTGTAAGGTTCAAAAGACGGCACACAGCTAGTTTCCAACTAGATATCTGCTACATTTGTTACAAAGTTATATTACATAGGTAACAAAGATGCAATATCTAGTCAAACGAAATGGCACATACTACTTTAGAGTAGCCATACCACTATATCTGGAGGCCCTATTTTGCAATAAACCGAATACATAACCTCCTTCCTCACAAACGCTTTGATACAGCAAAAATCGTGCTAAGATCTACTCTATAATTTTTAACGCGATCAAAAGGCATGGAAGATGACTGAGCAGCGAACTTATAGAACACTTGGTGCTTATGCTTTTTTAAAACAGGAGGCCAAAAGTATCAAAGAGCATGATATGTTTACAGATATATAACGAGATGGACCACTATCGCCAATTTGTTTTAAAACAGAGTTTAAAAAGAAGATAGCTTGCCCAGCGTCATCAAAAGAGGTTGATGAGATCTGGCAAAAGTTATCTTGCACTGACTCACACCAAAAAGCTTCTTGGCAAAAGAGTGCTTGAGGCAACGATAGATAAACATAAATCAATGAAATATCATATAAGATGCAAAACCAAAGCTACTAAATGAGATACAATAGACATTTGTACCACTTGCAAAAAGCACAAGAGTGTACTCTTAGATGATGGTACCAAAGACGAGATAGCAAAGGGCATTAAAGAGGCTAACATAGATAGCTATCAAGACGACAGAGGCTTTAAAGCAGGATTTGGTGCTACCTTTTACTAAAACTTAAAGCACTTGCTCAGAGCTAAAGAGACTCCCATAAATGAACCAGCTAGGCAAAGGAGCACTCACACAAAACGATATCTCACAATATTTGGTTGTGAGTTATTGCAGATAAGGAGACAATATGAACCAAGCGATGATCCTAGCACTGGATATGGAAATTTTAGAAGTGAGTCCTACCTTTTGGTGGTCAGGTAAAAGCTATATAAGGCAGATAAACAGTAGAGATAAAGGTATAGTTTTAAGTGATATTGAGGGCAAAGATCTTGCGATAGATGATACAAGTGATGCTAGTGGCATGACTCAATGAAGCTATACCTTTCTCTTACAAAAGCTATTCTCGATAGAGCTAAAAGCTTTTAAATCACAGCTAGGCTCATCTACTAAAAATCGAGTAAGGCTGGCGTGATCACATCTGAAAGAGTGCATTTGAAAACTTAATGTATCAAAACACGAGTATGCTCAAACAACTGGAGTGATAGTACATTTAGTCTTAGTTTGTAGACATGTTGAAAGCTGATGTATATGACTTTTGGCGATGATCTAGATATCAAAAAGATAAAAGAGATGACTTTAAGCTAAATTTAGAAAGTGTCTTGCTGCAACTACCGACCAAACTCTCTTCAAAATAGTCTCTATAAAGATAAGAGCTTAGATGAGATCCTTAGCTTGGCAAAAGATAGACACGCATTTTCTAAATCAACCATCAAGAAGTATATTGTTAGAGTTAGTGAGTTTTTACATACTGCTACGATAGCGACTATATAGATAAGGGCAGCTATAGATCTGCAACAAGCATAAACCAAGAATGACGTTACAAATAAAAACCCTCATAGAAGATAGTGATGTAAATGCACTTTTGAGATATTGTTAGTAAAGATTAGATCAAGCGTGATACTAAAAGTCAAAGGATCAGCAAAAGATGAGCTAGTTTTTCGTTACTCATATAGCAGCTATACTCTGCATGAGACTAAATGAGATAATCCAAGTTAAAACACAGATGACATGAGTTGAAAAACATAACATAGTATGTTTTCTTTAGTTTAATACATAGATGTAAAAACAGCAGGCAAAGAGCAAGACCTCAAAGACCAGAAACCTGCACGAGTTGTTCCTATCCATTCTAAGTTAAATAGCATTGGGCTGTTTTTGAATTTATAGAGAGTAAAAGAAGCTAGCTAAGCAAAGTGGCTTAGCAGTTGGGCTACTGACTGTGGCACGAAGACTTCTCTGAGTATGTTTTAGAGAAGATAAATACTAGAGTTCCTAAAGATGGTGACAAGACAAAAGACATTTCACTCATTTGGGCACACTTTTATAAACAAGCCTCATCCAGTGGTCAAAGGGTTGAGCATATAGCGCTCTTGTGGGACATGAACAACAATACAAGATCACCAGGAACACTTATGGCGAGACCAGTAACTCCAAAATTCCTAAAGGACCCAGTTGAAGAGGTGTATTGGATCCAAGGAGGGAAGGCAAGTGTAGTAAACTATTTAAAATGATGGCATTGTTGGCATAAATAGTAAAAGATTGATTTGACAATTTAAGCTGTTATAGATTCTAAAATTATGCTTTAATTTATGTGGCTCAATATTTCGCCATATGTTCTTTTGATTTATCTTAAACGGATCAATAAACAACGAAAACACTGATCCATAACCGGCTCACCATTCGCATAGTAGTGATATCATCTATCACTATCTTCTAATTCCATTTGGGCGAGGATACTGTCTGGACAAGTCGAGTACAACACCTCGTTAGGGACGATCCCAGCCTATTTTCACACTCTTTCTCCATGAAAGTGCGACATCAAGCTCAAGTCTATGGCAAAAAGTCGTCGCCATATAGGTCTCGATTTAGCTTTGTCTTCTCACACTGGCAAAGTCTCCGGTGTTAGTAAGCCCTACTTTGAAACCTGGCTGCGTGCTTCGTCAAATCGGACTTTTAGAGTGCCTCTAGCTCGATTACGCGCTTGCTCTAATGTGTGGTAAATGTCCAGCTCAAGCTTTAGATCAAATACTTTTCTAAGACGAGAGCTTTATCTGAGATTATTGATCCAAATCGAATTTGAGACGATAAAGATACCATCCAAAGCTCTCCATCTGCACTAACATCTCATTTGCTTGCGTTACTTCCCAGCTTCTTGCGGCCATGCTTCTATCTTTGTACTGCACGACTTCATCGAAAGACTAGCACAGCATGTTTTTCCTTGGCTTCTTTGAAGGCTAGTGCTATATTTTTCAGTTCCTCCACAAAACATAGATAAAAAGATCAACCATGATGATTGGCTTTTAAGACTTCTCAGGCTGTACTACAGTACCTTTGCCAGTTCCGGTGCACACCATGAAGACAATACCCTAGCATTTTTGCTTATTTATGCCTTGCATTAGCTCGTTTAGATCGTGTCTGAGTTTGCTGTAATGGATCGTAGCTACTAAGTGATCCTCTCTTGGATTGTAATCTCTTATCTCTTCAAACTCCTTGTGCTTTAAAGTGTTGTTTATTACCGCTCAAAGGCTTATTTTTATCCTTGTATTTAACGAGACTACTACGTCAGTTTACATGAGTGCTGAGCTATAAAGTCATTTTTAGCCAGTTTTTGCATTGTTTCTACCATTCATCAAATTTCAATATATTTTTATGATCTTTGCTCTTAAGATCTTCAGTAGGTATGCTCATTCTATGGCTAGGTTAAACTCTAACTAGTTTTGGGCTTCATCCATACAGTAGATATTGTTATTATCCAGATGGTGGTGGTAGGAGTTAGTCTGAGAGATCTATTGATAAAGGCTTTACGATACTGTCGTTTTTCGTCATTATTTGTGTTAAATATATCCTGCTCTATCATACATCAATAATTTGATCTGTAAGTGATAGCCACATTTTGTGCAAGACACGATCTTATCCTTTGATGCTCATTTGCATATCCACTCGTCATCATAAGCTACTTCATAAAGCTTCAAATTTATTTCACTAGATATCACCATAAGCTCGGTTTCACCAGTTCCCATGAGCCATATAGGCGCATTACCTTGCTTACTAACGGCACCTCTTTTAAAACGAAAGTAAGATTTCACATCTTTTATGTGTGGGTAGTTTGTAGTCAATGGTTCATACATGGCTTTATCGAGCTTTCAAATATCTCGTCCATGCTTTCGCATTTAACAAAACAAATCACACATAAAGTTATTGTTTATGACATCGATTTTATATCTTACCCTCGTCCGCCATTATCTAGTCTTATGATCGATGTCTTGGCAAATTCTATCTTTTTCTAAAAAGCATTTTGCTCAATAATAAAATTTAAATTTAATATCTTTGAGATGACTTTTATATTTGTATGTTATTTAACCTCCCTAGGCTGTGCATTAGAGAGTACCTATTTATAGTTGTTACGATTGCGACAAATCTCAAAATATTTCTTCGGTACTATTTAGACCTAAATTTTGAAGTAATTAGTTGTGTTCAAGATCTTTTGCTCGCATGAAATTCTGGACTTTTTCAAGACCTTAAGTCTGTTTTAAGATTTTGATATCTTCTTCTTTAGGCTCTTTGCCCGATACCCAAAAACCTGTAAGACATCGTCATATCTGTCTTTAATACCCTTTTTCTCCCGCGAGATCAAAACAGCACGAAGCACCCAAAGTGGTCAAAAGCTCGTATATCTCACTATCTACGTAAAATTATCTTTTTTCATGACAAGCCCTTTTGCTTTGTTAGAGTTATTTACTTAGCAGAAAGACATTTTATGTCCATAAAGATGTACTGGAGTAAATTTGTTATGAAACATTAAGACCTATAAGGAGCCACACTTACAAAAAAATATCATGTTGGAATTTATATAATTTTCATTTTTTACCTTTAAATATATATGTTTTATGTACTGACATATCTTTTTTGATTTTTATTATAAATATTATGTTTGTTTAATTCATATTTAAATAATACATCATTTTGATGTTGGCATAAAAAACCAGACATCAAAAGTCCAGAAAAGAAAATAAATTGCATTTATATTTTATTTAGACTCACAAAACTTGCTGGAGAGTAAAATGGCATTTGAAAAATTATGAAGATGCGTTCAAAAAAAATGAATGTAGTCATTTTCAAAGATAGAAAATCTATTTTACAGACAAAGAAATTTTAACAAAAATGTGGAACTTAATTAGAAATTTTGTAGAAAAAGGTGATGCTAAAGGGACAAAGATTTTGATGAAAAGATAAGAGCAGCTAAAAAGGTACTATGATGACGATAGACCTTTATGTATTAATACGGTTTGGAGATACACCTAGGACAGCAGATAGAAAAGTAGTGTTGCATGTTTTCTGTGTTAATTTAACAAAGAAGAATTGATGCACGGAGATCCTAATTCGTTTTTAGGAATTTTGCTGTTCATGACATGGTACTACTAATATCAATAAAGCATTTGAGCTGGCTCTATAATGCAAGATTTTAGAGAAAAGTATTTAGGAAATAGACGGAACAGAGAAAGAAATATACACATCCAAAAAAGAGCTGAAATAGTATTAAGATAAAACAAAAAAGAAAAACAGCTCGATGTATAACGCCCTGCTTCATCTTTTAAGCTGCAGATATTATATGCTGATAATCAGCAACGCCCACAAGGAAGCTATCGGGCTGCTCTTTGAAAGTGTCATCAAATGTATATCAGCGATGATTCTGATGATATTGATAAGAAATTAGAAAGATAAAAGATGGACTTGAAAATGATTTGAAGGGCAAAATAGAATTGAAAGAAAGATCTTTATGATGATAGTGGAAAATATGTGGAGCGGCGGCATAGACTCAGTCTAAAAACATAATCCTTTTACGGTGCCCAGAACCGCAGCAAGACATATCAAACAAGTCTGAGTCCATAGAAGCTAGAAACCGATAGAGGCAATCATGAATATAAAAGAAGTTCAGTTTCACCGCTATATTACGAGGACTTCATGGACGGCGTAAAACCAATCACAGAAAATGAACAATGAATTGGAGTTAAAAACGTATTTAAGCAGATGCATAGATGCTTTTGGGGTGACTTTACATAAGATAAAGCAAAGATGGCAAAGAAAACCAAAAAATATTTTGTAGCCGATGAGATAAACAGAGCTGAACTTAAGCGGTTTTTGGCGAGCTACTTTTGTGTTCAGAGGACGATAAAAGATTAAGGGTTTGGTGAGGATGGCAAACCGCAAGGAATGCTATACAAACAGCAATCATCACTTGGGATAATGAAAACACGCTGTTATGTAGATAAAGAACAAAGTAAGGCTACGGAGGCCGAGATTTCATACCTATCGGTACGATGAATGATATAGATAAAGCATAGATAGCTTGATATGGCGCTGAAGAAGATTTGTTTGGAAAAGGTATAGGTGCGATTACGACGCAGCCGATCATTTCCGCTAAATTAATCAACAAAAGTCTAATGCAAACCAGATACTGAAACATATATCCAAACACATAGAACTCTGCAAAGATATAAACAGGCAACTAGCGAGAAAGTGTTAGGACGGACGATAGCTATGAACCTGGGACACCCATATTTTCTAAAACCAAAGAAATTGACTAAGAGCGAGATACAATAAACTCTGAATGAACACATAAGCCCGCTTTAAAAAAGAGTATTTTAAGAACCTGTGTATATGTAAAGATATAGAAACTCGTTTATGACATGAAAACAAAGCTGATTGATAAATATGGTAATATTAGTAACAAATGATAATTTTTCGGAAATTATATAGACAAAAACCATAAAGAAAGAAAAGACTGAATTAGCCTAACTCTAAGTGAGCATGTGGCGAATGTAGGCGTAATTTTCTCTTTTTTTGCCGGAGTCCAAAGAAAAGAAGATGAGCTTATCAATAGCACAAAAAGCAAGATGATGGGATTACGTGCAAACCAAATTTTATAGAAGTTTTAGCTATAAAGATATCAATACAGAGACAAACTCTAGATTTTCAAATAATTTTAGAGCGGATGCTAATTTGCAAATAATATTTACGTAGATGACGTATCATCGAAAGTCCATAGATGCTAAGAAAAATTTATCAAGGATCGTTATCTATTATCTTTATACAAGCACTAGAGCGCATTTTTATTGACTGCCTAAAGAGTATAAGGACAAAAGCTAATTATGAAGCAAAGGTTATGGGCAAAGTCGATATACAATTTATAAAAAGACGTCCCATTTGCTGGCAAAATATCTAGCACAAATAGAGAGAGAGACAAGATATAAGCAATATAGCGGTTTCTTACATAAAGCATTAAAGATAGTGCAAAGAGAGTAAGAGCTGATAAAACCGGTCATAAACACTTTAAGCTATCTAAATTGATAAGGAGCCACCTAACGCCTAATATCATACATTAATGCTTTAAATTCAAAAGCACTTAATCCAATCTATGCCCCATATAAAAGTCTGAATACGCAAAACCAATCATAGAAACGAAGATGCTGGCACCAAAGCACGGCGTTGTACTTGGCTTTTTGCAGGATGTGGCTGGCTTTGAGATATATATACGCAAGCTTTGCAAAAGAGTTTAAGACTGGAGTGCACTAGCCAAAAATAGAGTTTTATAAAGATAATTTCTGGTAAGAAAGATCATCCTGATAGTTATGAATAATCTAAGATAAGGGTGCCTGTGTTTGATACCAACATAAGTATGGGCATGCGAGCAAGGATCAAATACGGACTAGGCGATGTTGATAGAAATGACTTTTTTCGACATCATATGACATTATCAAAAACCAAGGCAAAAGGTCATAGCTGGAGGGCTTTTATATCCAGGATAATTCTAGTAGGGATAGATGTCGTAGTCACCTTGTTTGAAAATTTAAATACCAATGAGTAGAATATAGAACTTACAATTTAAACGAACCTAGCAGGATGATATCAAAACAAAGAAAATGAATTTATCTCTAATAAAGAGTATATTTAATTAGTTATAAGATGTACTGAACAAATACTAGATGCTTAAATAGATTATTGCTGTATAAAGTAAGTAGTATTTGCTAAGATTTTAAACTTTGTATCTCACTTGATACCACATAAGTAGGATATGTCTGATATTTGTGCCTTTTGGCATATCAAAAGCATCAAAGCGAAAGTTTACTGACAACTCTTCACAGCTACACTTTACTATGCCTTATATTTACCACTTAAACGTTTCTACACCACAATATCTATCTTGTGCCATTATTGTAACTCTCTGCCAACACAAAAGTGGAATAAATTAGTCACCACAGTGAACTATTGCAGGGATTTTTCATCCCTGCTCTAATACAAGGTACCTTTCCTATCTCAATCTTACACTATACTAGCATAACTATATTGCAGGTTTATTTTTTACTATAAATGTTATTTATTTAAGAACTTAACTAACTCATCTTTTAAAATGGTCATCATCATACCTCTCTATATGAATAATCATAACTTTAAGCTTAAAATGCACATTGCCAATATACGCATCTACTATTGATGTGTTAGAAAGTCGGTAGTGTGAGCTTGATAGTTAGGTTTGCTGGCAAAAGAGTCTTGGTAAGTGGGGATTCATTTAGTAATAACACATTTTTCATTTAGGTATGCTGTGTAACTTTCCTAAAAACTTAGCTCTAGTTCATCTGCTATCTCTTTGTAAAGAAGCTAAATCTCACAAACTGCTCAATTATTGAGCGGTTTTAACAACTCTTTGACATTTTTCTCCTTTGTTTTAATTGATGCTGTCAAGATATCTTTGTGACATGGAAATTGCATGACACAAATGGACAAGAAAATGTCTATATTCAGAAATTTGAATTGTACTTAATATTTTTGTCTTGCTTTAAATTCATAGTATTCATCCCAGCAAAAGCGCCATATCAACAGAGCTCATGCGCAGTATGTCTTTGATCTTATTGATATGCGTGTTGTCTCAAAAGCTCAAATAGATAGCAAAATATGCCTTCTTATCAAAAATAGACAGAGCAACCAAAATATTCATTACAGTTTTGCGTCCAACGGCTCTTTTTGCTTCGCTCATTTCGCCGTGGACGATAGGCTCGTTAATGATAGCTGAGAAATTATCGTCATTTTCGTCATACTGATCGACTCTTCGCGCAAGCGAAGGACCAAACGAAATTCCATAGCATAGTTCCTCGATCAATCCACCCTCAACCCCTTTGCTTTTTAGCCTGTTTTCAAGCATTTTTGCATCTCTTATTAGGATGATTCGGTAGCTAGCTAGGCTTTTATTTATCTTTTTCATCTGCTCCCCCACTGAACCTTGTTGGCATCAGAGATATACTCTTCTCCTCGCTACACTCTAACTTTTCTAGGCAAAGATCTATAGGCGTATAGTCAGCCCATGAGCGAAGCCTGCCTCCATCCTGTCGATAGTCGTACTACATCCCAGCTAAGATCCGTATGGTCATATAAGCAGTGATAAAACCAGCAGTGCCACTCGCCAGACATCTCATGCGTGGGCCAGTTTCTACCTGTTTTGATTTTCCGTATAAAAGTAGTCATTCGCATGATCCATGAACTCCTCATATCGCATAAGAAGTTTATCTTTTGAGTAAAAAGAGCAGTAGCTCACAAAAATGACTCATATGCCTCTTTTTATATCTTTTGACAGAGGTCTATCTGCTTTTTGCACGTGGCACGACACGGCGCTCAAGGTCATAGAGCCTTTCGTTTATGCTATTTAGCTTTCGCCTTTGCTCATTTGTAAATTGTCCCATTTTTGTCCTTTAAATTTTAAAGGATATTATAATGATCAAAAACAGACAGCTTGTGTCCTCAAATTTATATATTTATATCTTAATTTGCTATTTGGTTTTAGTGTTTTTATTGCGTATTTGATCCAGTATTTTGCCGTGTTCTTTCTTCTTTTTAAAGCACTCTTCGTCGTATGCGTCATTGTCTCGTTGGCAGCTTATTGGCTTTTATGTAATTTTTCTACACACACCAAAACTATACTTATCTATCTCGCTTAATCTATCTAGCAAATCCACAAATCTTTGCCTTTTTCATGCCTGAGCTTAAAGCGCTTTTTATAGCTGTTTTGATCTGCTTTTTACTAGAGTATATTTTTGCTTGCAAAGCAAGAAATAATCATTTATCTTAAATCTTTTTATCTGTTTTACGATGATCTTTTTAGCAAGCTTTTTATCGTTTAAATTTTCATAGGCGCTTCTAGCTATATAAAAATATCCCCAAGGGTCTTGACGTACTTAGTAGTGCCATTTTTAGGATAGTTTTATTATTTTTTTGTCTATTTTCGCTATCTTCAAGCTCAAAAAGCTAGATTTGCCAAATACAAATACTCTCTCACATCCTCACATTTTGACAAGATATCATTAAATTCACTAGAAAGTAGCTGTTTTTGGCTTTACAGACGATATAAAAATCGCTAATCTCCATATACGGCCTAAGACCCCAGAATCATATTTGCTCCATTTTTCTATTTTTAGTGTCTTTTAGTGGTTTATCTTTTTCGAGTCTTTCCTTTACTATTTTCCAAAATTTATCTTTTTATTATTGTTTTATCTTAATTATTGTATCTTTTGTGTTTATCAACAAACTTCTTTATACTCTTAGATAACTCGCTAGCTGATATTTCTTTTTTAGTATAGCCTTCTGCAAAATCTTCTTTGACATCTAAAATTACATTTTTATTAATTTCTAGCTTTTCATATAATAAGAAATTCTTTTTACCATAAGACACATCTTTCGGATTAATGATTGACCAAATTTCTTGCTATTTAAGTCCTTTTTTCTATACATATTTTTATGCGTATCTATTCCAACAAGAGTTGGTTGCCTGTGTTAAAAACTACAAACAGTATACTTTTCATCCTGCGGGTTCTTGTCGTCACACCAAGCTTCGCTCATATATTTCAAGTCAAGTATTGTTTTTAGTGATATTTGTTATTTATATTATTAATAGCAACCAAATCATCTCTTCTAAACTTTTTAAATCCACTTGATAGATAATTCATAAAGCCATCTATAATCCCATTTGTAGTAGCTTCTATCGTACTTATACGTTCTTTTATTACAGAATTATCCAAGTTGTTATGTTTTTATAATTTCTACAGCTTTATCATAGTGTTTTCTCATATATCTGTAACTTGACTTCATCTTTTACGTATGTGGCTTGCGCTATAAATCGAATTTCGATAACATCGATATACCTCTCTATAGAAAACTTAAGACTAGCTGTGATTTTTGATTTAAGACAATTTCTAAGCCAATTTCATTATCTCTTCTGAATAATGAATATATTTTTATAGCATTATTTTTATAATCACCCTACTATTATCTGATACGCTCCTCTATCTAAAGAAAGATATACAAAGAGAATATCCTTTTAAGTTTATATTTTACATTCATTGCAAACATAACCTATGTACCTTTCCATTTTAGCATATTTTGATCTCTTGCATAAATTTTATTTTTCAACAATTATACATTTTTCACCATTTTTATACAAAGGTCCATATACCCATATTCTTGATTCCCTTCCTCTTTATTCACTTTCGACACTGCTAATATCAAAAATCATCAATGTCGCAAAGCTTCTGTAATGTACGCAAAGAACTCATTGCCCAAATAGTGGTAACCATTCGGATCCAATAATGAGTGAATAAACCTTGTATGCTTAACTTCATCACTATTTTTATGAAGCGCCAAAAAGATATTGTAGTCTGATCTATCAGATTCATTTCTGCGGCTATTTTCATCTCTTTTTGTACATACTTATCCATACCATTAAAAATCATTTATTTTATCTCTATCACAAAAATCATCCATCACTTCTCCCTTAAATTTGATCTACCACGTCAATTATACCGCTTCTAGCTATCTCGATTGTCCATTTTTATCTTTTAAAGATATCCAAAAACATCGGCTGCTGCATCTAAAATTTCAACTTTAGTTTTTGGCTTTTTCTACAGCTTTTTACGGCGCACTCTTTTGCTAAATTTGGATTGATATTTTTAGATAGCTAGCGATCCTCATATAGCTAGGATCAGGCATGCTTAGTAGTTTTTCGCAAGCCATAGCCATAAGCTCCTTATTGCCAAGCTCTTTTATAGATATCAAGCACGAAAAACGTTTCGCTGGGATCAGGCAAGAGCTCCACGGCTTTAGCTAAAAACTCTCTTGCGTACTTATCTTTAAAATCCCACATAACGCTACTTGCCATATAGGGCATAATCAGCCGCGGTTTTTAGCATACTTTCGCCATCTTTATAAAGTTCTAACATCCATCTTTGCTTGCCAAATTCTTCCGCCATATCATCTAAAAACATCGTAGAAATTTGATATAACTCTTTCGTCTCTCTTAGCTCACTTAGGGTATTCATCTTTGCTTTTATGCTCTTTTGAGACCATGACACCTTTTTGGCTCTTTTTGCTTTTTGGTTTTATGCCTAGTGCTTTTAGCTCGCCCTTATCTTTTATAAAAACGTGAGCATAACCTAGATAAAAGTCATGTTTGTCTTTCCCTATACACTTTTTATAAAATTTATAGGCAAACTCATCAAAGCCACCTATTTGCTTTAGTTCTAGCGCCATATCGAGATAAAAATCCGCCTGTAAAATCTGTCGCCATTAGTGCGTTTTTGCAAGAAAGTTTGGCTTTTTGTTCGCACATAGACCTTGATCTCTATAAAAATTTAGCATATTTATAAGACAAAGCCCGTCTTTTATGTTGTTCTCCGCCATAGCTAAAAGCTCCTTTGCACCACTTTTAGCTCTTAAGCTTTTATGTATTACTATCGCCAAAAAGCGTAGTCCATGCCGCTTTTACAAAAGCTTTGTGCGATCTTGTGAAACTTTTCACCGCAAGGCCTCTTTTGCTTTTAAAAACTACTGAACGAGCCAGACTCGTCGTACTCAAAAAGATGATGACTTACCCTCAGACAAAGCTCTGTGTGGTTTTGCAAAAGCCAGTCAAGCTCATCTTGGCTTAAGTTTTTAGCCACTCTCCAGCATCACATTTTCATCTATAATATAATCCGCATAGTAAATCCTGCAACATCTGCAACATTTGTGAATGCGCTCATAGCGTCCTGATAAATTCATAACCTCTCCTTTTATCTAAAAATTTAATCGTCGCAACCTGTTCGTAGATTTCTTTATCAACAAATTTTGCCATCCGTATCAATCGAGTAGTTTTTGCCTTAAAATAGAGCTTAAAGCCAGTTATAGCTCCAAAAATAGGCAAAGTTTGCTGTTTTTGATAGTAGTTTTGTAATCTTTGAGATGACTTTAGCTGCTCGTGCAATGCTTTAAAAACAAAGCTCATCTAAAAATGGCGTTAGGCTGATATATCTTAAATGCTGCGCTATAGCAAGGGGCAAATATAGGCTCGCCCTTGCGCCTAAAATCCGTATCTATGTAGATATATGAACCCTCTACAATTTACTCGCTCATTGTAGAGTTTTTGCACCTCGCCAAGCTCAGCGTCTATGTTAAGAGCAAAGTCAGCTGCTAAGAGCTAAAATGAGCGTTTCTGAGCTGTGCGCCCAGTCGAAGTGCCCCTTTGTGATGAACTCATCAAGGCTCTTTGCTGCCTCTATTTGCAAGTGCTCTTGTAATGTGCTCTAACATAGCCAAGTGCTTTTGAGAGCGCCTCTTTTTGTCGCTATTTTCAGTGAGAATTTTAAGTTGCTCGTAGATCATTGATTATCTCTTTTTGATTTTTTTATCGCCGATACATTTTTTGCGATATGCGAAATTATAGCAACTAGAATGGACAAAAATGTCTAGAAAATCTTATTAGTAAACTCACAAATACTATGAATTTTAGGGAGCAAATATGCAGCCAACTATCCTACTTCCGCACTTTTAGCAAAACACCACGCCAAAATAGCCAAAAGCTTTGTGCCATATATTTGACAGACACTGGGTCAAATACGAGTTTTTAGAGACTAAAGACATCTGGATGAGAGACTTTGTGCCAATTTTGCTTGATGATGGGCGCCTTGTCTCTTACGACTACGATCCAGACCTAACGAGATGAAAAAATATAGCCACCTAAGAACAAAGATCCAGCCATTAAAGAGCGTATAAACTTTAGTCATTGATGGCGGAAAGTCGTAAGGCTTGGAGGCAAAGCCATCATGACTGATAATATTTCTAGAGAAAATCCATCAAAACAAAGGCAGAGATCATTGAAACCATAAAGCAAAAATGCGCATTAAATGAGCTCATCATCATACCAAGACAGCCTTACGATATGCTAGGACACAGCGATGCCATGGTGAGGTGGATAGATGAAAATAGCGTACTAGTAAATGACTTTTCAAACGAGGAGTAAAAGCTTTAATGATAGGCTCATAAAAGCGCTTAAAAAAGAGCGGCTTGGATGTGAAAATTTTATGAAGTATTGCAAGGGATTTTTCACTAAAAAGAGGGACTGGGGAGCTTACTTGCAATTTTTATTAAAATTAGGGATATTTTAATAGTTCCAATATATGGGATAGATAATGACGATGTTGCGGTGGAGCAGATCAAGAAAAATTATAGTAGCACAAAGTAGAGACAATAAATTAAGCGAGATCATAGAGCTTAGCGGAGCGCTACACTGCATAACGGCGGAGAGATTTGGGCGGTAGAGTTACCGCTTGTTCACTATTTTATTTTTAGGGTTCATTTTTGTATCGAAGTCGGTTTCCCAAAATTTTCATCCGATTTATATTCTATTTCTGCTTTACCTATTTGCTTAAGCCTCTCATTCCAAGCTTTTTCTAATGCCTTCAGCAATAGGCTTACTTTTGGCGAAAAACTCATCGGTTTTTGCATTATTACACCAGTAGCAAGCTCATACAACAATTCTTTCTATATCCAATGGTAGCATTCTATCTATCTCCTAGCGTATATCCGCGCGTATCGCTTCTTTTTGTTGTTTAGCTTGCCATTTTGCCAAGCTCTTCGATCTGAGCTAGGCTTATACCGCAATATGAGCAAGTTGTTTTTAAGCATCTTAGTTAAAATCTGTTTCAGAAAACTTTTTCTTCAAAAATCATTTTCATATTCTTTTTCCAGTGCATCTAAAATTTCTGTATCTTTCTTTAGATTTTTGAACAAAAATATTGTCTTTTGTTCTATAATCATAATGCTTAACTCTTTTGTCTTGTGTTTTATTTTTACTTTTTATCACTATTTAGTCTAAGTTGGTAGTATTTACTACTATATAAATTTGCTACTTCATTAGTAACCTCAAAATTTTAAAATCCTTTTTATAGTTTCAATATTACTCATAATGTAGTAATCATTGCATCCATTTTTCATCACGTTGTCCCAAGAAAAAGCCTTGTCAAACAAAAATAGCTGAACTTTTGTTTTAAAACTATCTTCCATTTTAGTTTTGTATTTCTTTTGTCATCTTCTCCTCCTATAAAAATTTTCTACTATTTTACCAAAAAAGAGCGGACACAAAAATGTCTGATCAGTTCATTACAATTACCCAAATTTCTTTGAAAGGATCAAAAATGCAAGAGAAGATAGACAGGATCAAAAAGATCATATTAGAGGCTGATGCTCTCATCATCACAGCAGGTGCTGGCATGGGTGTGGATAGTGGATTGCCTGATTTTTAGAGGAGATGTGGGATTTTTGGAGGGCGTATCCACTTTTAAGGGACAAAAATTTAAGCTTTGAAGATATGGCAAATCCGCAGTGGTTTTTAGATGATCCAAAGCTAGCATGGGCATTTTATGGTCACAGGCTAAATTTATACAAAAGACAGAGCCTCACGAAGGCTTTAGGGCTGCTTTTAGATCTTGTAAAAAGTAAAAACGAAAACTATTTCGTCTATACTTCAAACGTCGATGGACACTTTGCTAAAGGCTGGCTTTAGCGAGGAGAAAAAGTTTACGAGTGCCACGGCTCTATCCACTACTCTCAGTGCATCCACAAGCGTGATGGCGCTATATGGCAGACTTGTAGCGATATAAGAGTAGATGAAGAGAAATTTATCGCTTTAGATATGCCAGTTTGCCCTGAGTGTGGCTGCGTGAGCCGCCCAAACATTGTGATGTTTTACGACTGGATGGTAAATACAAGGCGCATAAACGAGCAGTATAAAAGATATGAAGCGTGGCTGGAGCAAAAACAAAAGATAGCCGCTTTGTGATCATAGAGCTAGGCGCTGGGCTTGCGGTGCCAACAATTAGAAATTTTGGTGAGAAATTCGTTAAACGCTCCAAAAAAGCAACTCTTATCCGCATAAACCCACGAGATAACTACATCTCGGAGTATATCGGCATAAGTCTAAAATGTGGCGCGCTAGATGGTCTTAGGCAGATATTATGCTAGAAAAGACATCTTATAGTCCTAATTTGGATATAATCCCCAAACTAGGAGAGCAAATGAAACCCATCATAACCAAACAAGAAAACAGCAATTTGAACGCATCAAATTACATAGCCCTAAAGTTAAGAGAGGCCGCACACGATAAAAGAGCTAACAGCTATGCTTGGAGTGACCTCAAAGACCATCCAGCGCGACCTTTACGATACGCTAAGAGAGTATGGTGCCGTCAAGGGGCACTACTGGAGCATAAATGACGAAGAGGCGAGCGACGGACTGAGACGGCGATGATAGAGTGGTGCTAAATATCCTTGATAACGTGGCAAAAAACATGGGCTCAAATTTTCTATAGCAAGGCTCATGTGCTTTTGAGCCATTTCTCAGCAGCTAAATCACGCGATGCTTACAAACATAAACAACGAAAAGCTAGTCGAGGATGACCTCGTAAATTTTCAAGCGCTTGAGGATGCCATAAGAAAAAAGCGGAGATAACATGCACGTATAATGGCTTTGAGTTTCTTGTAAAACCTCTAAAGCTAGCGCACTTTTTGAGGGATTTTGGTATCTGCTCTTGCTTGATAGCAAAAAGGGCAATACAGTTAAGAAATTTTCACCCTAAAAAGCATAAAGATATAAAAGCATAGCGGGGATAATTTGAACTAAGTGGCGAGCTAGATGAGCGTGTAAAAGGCGATGAACTCGGCATGGGCAAACCTAGAAGCCCCAAAAACAGCAAGGCTACTGCTAGCGCCAGAAGTGGCGAAATACTTCGAGAGAAAACCGCACGCAAAGCAGCGCAGCTAACTGGTCAAGATAGCGACGGCTCAGTCGAGATCGAGATAAATTTACACACATAATGGAGATAAAACCGCTCATATACTACTACCTGCCATTTATCAAGGTGCTTGAGCCAAAAGAGCTGGCTGACGAGGTCAAAAAGATGTCAGTGAGTATCTAAAAGATATAAATTTCGACAAAGAGGCACTATGAGCGACAACGACAAAGAGGTGCTAGAGCTTATCAGATACTATAAAAGAGCTGGTCGCTACTGCAAAGATTTGATGATGGCTCGCTTTGTCTTTGTAAAAGCGAAATGGGCGAGCATTCATCCTGGATATGACGAGGCGCTAATGGCAGTGGATGAACTAAAAAGGAAAAGCTTATGAAAAGGGCGAGGCGCCAGATATCTTTGGCATTCAAAAAGGCAGATGGATTTGAGGGATAATAAAAATATCTATCAGACATTTGGAGGACGTGATCTTTTTAGCAAGCCCACAAGAAAAAGCAGCATGTGATCTACTATATCATCAAAAGACCATCCTTTTTAGCGACGGCAACAAACGCATCGGATCATTTATGTTCATATTGTTTTTGTCAAAAATGCAAACTGCTTTTTAAAGTAGTGGCGAGCGTAGAATTAGCGACAACGCCCTTAGTTGCACTTGCACTGTTCATTGCTCAAAGCGAGCCAAAACAAAAGATATGGTGGTAAATTTGATACATCGGTTCTCGTGGATTAAAGGCTAATGGACACAAAATGAGCGGCTTAAAACTTTTTCCACGCTAGCGATCTGCACTTTGGCGCTGGCTATTTTGACTATATTTTGGCCTTTCAAGATAAATTTGACATCTTTTGTTTTAGTGGTGATTTTCTATATAAAGAGGCACACAAGAAAAAGAGCAAACTGCCTTGTGGCTAAAAAGCTTTTAAAAAGCCTGTATTTGTATGTTCTGGCAACCCGATATGCCGCCATCTTGGCTAAATTCCATAAATGACATATACTCTGATGGCGCTATAAAAACTATAAACGGCATTAAATTTGGCTGCGTGCCTTACTTGTGCGATGATCTGCTTGAATTTGCAGAGTGCGATATTTTATGTCTCACGTTCCGCCAGCAATGACAAATACGAGCATTAGTAAAAAGGGCAAAGATCACGGAGACACTGAGCTTTGCAAGGCTTATTAAAAATAATCTTTTAAAATGCAAAGATCATCCTTTGTGGGCATATCCACGAGCCAAAATCTCACACGGACATTTTAAACGAAGTTAAAATTATAACTCTGCAAGCAGCGGCGAAAAAGAGCCATTTTATCAAGCAATAGAGCTATAGCTCTCTATCATTTAGCTACCTCTTGATGCTCGTATGGCGTCATTTCTATATCTAAAATGTGCAAAGCATATCTCTTTTTATAAATTCGCTCTCACATCCAAAGTCGTTTTTAGATTTTGCAGTATAAATTAGCCTCAGTAACGACATCATAAGCATTATTTAATGCCTTGACAGCTTGCTTGTAGAAATCTTTTGACATCTCTGTGTTGCTATATTTAGTAAATTGCATTATTTACGTAGTCATAGCTTGACTTAGCCTGCGCCAAAAGAAAGCTCATCATACTCTTGCCAAAGTTCTTGCTCACTCATTTTTGCTCCTATGTTTATATTATAAATAAAAATTTGGACAAATTGTCTATATATCTATATAACAGCTTTTTGCTATAGTTTAGAAATAGATAAAGTTAAGATCGGTCAATCAACCGCCAACTCTTTAAATTCGCATTAGCGATTGAGGCGACCCATCTATCCGAAAATAACTGTTCATAGCTAGCTTAATGATTTCATCAGCCAATGGCTCTAGCTCGTCTTTCATTTTTATTAGTTCATTAACCAGCTCCAACTCACCATATTTGTTTACGACTATTTCTCTTAAAAACTGAGCTTTGTTAAGCATTTTATATCTAGCAAATCTTTTCGCCTACTTTCCACTCATCGGGGATAGATTTTAACTTGTATATTATCTACATATTCTTTTTATTCTCTTTGTATCATAAAGCAAGTCCAATGTATGGATTTAAAAGTTTCTATTGTCAAATTCTAGAGCAAAAGTTAGCACACGGTCATTACCCCAACTATGTTTATAAAAATATAGGTGCAAAACATCTACTAACATCAGCCTTTTTATTTTTACACACCATTCTTGTGATAATCTTTTTCAAGCTCAGTTTTTTTACGTGACATCATTCATTAAGTCTATTTGCATTGGCCATATCAAAGTATTTATTTCTTATTTCATCGACTATATCATAGTTCTCTAGTATTATCTTACTTATTTTCTCAGCATCTATCTCCACCCTTTATATTCTCCATAAATTTTTCAATAACATTTTTGTATTGCGATATCACGGCAACTACATTGCCAATTTCCAGCATCATCAAGACACAGAGTCAAGCCATTCCATTATCTCTTTGTTATAAGATACAGCCTTAAAATTTAGCCACTTCATTACCGTTTTTCTAAAGTACTTTGCCGCCTTCGATTTTTAGCCCACTTAAACTATAGTCGCTCGGCTCTCGCCCTTTCTTAGACAAAAAAACAGCACGTAAATATCAGCCTCACCATCGTTTTTCTTTTTGGATGGTTTCTATATACCTTTTTATTTGGGCTTCTTGATCGCCGGCATTTATTTTATTTTCTAAAATAATATGTTTCTGCACTCGTCAGTTATATAGATATCTATGTTTTCATATTCTTTATAGACTTTTTGCGATTTGCGGATCTAGTCCAAAATTCTCTAGCCCGCACACCTTTATAAAAAGCTCTAAAAATAACTCTTTTTGATAATGTGACGAATTTGGATCAAGTAGCGAGTAAATAAAGCGTGAGTGTAGTCGCACCTCGTCGTTTTATATCAAGAAGTACTAAAAACAAATTATAATCGTTATTACCGCGTAGTTTCTTGATCTCTAGCTTGTCATTTAGGATTTTGATTTGCTTTAGCATAGATTCAAATATCTATATCCATACTTCCTCCTTTAATTTTTCAAACATTATAACCATATAACCATCAAAGCGGACGCTTTTTGTCTATTTTGCCACTTCGCGCAGTTTTTCTAAAAACTTTAACCATCGCTAGCGTATCTAGCCTGCAGTATGCCAAAAAGTGCCTGTTTATATGCATCGCGCTGCGTTTCGTTCATATAGGCCTAGCAGCATATGCCTGCATAGCTTCGCCTCCGTTATGGATCAATTTGAGATCCTTATATGCCGACTCAAATTCCGGCACAAGTGCCGGCAAGACGTACTTTATAGAGTAGCTTCCTTGCATTTTTGGGTGGTAGTAGCTTTTGCTGGCAAATGGCGCCATCAGGTCTTTTATGTTGCTGTGTATTGCCATAAGCTCATTTGAAATTTACGGATAAATTTCAGCAAGACGTCTTATCACCCTTTTTCAAAGCTCATATTGTAGGCTAGTACGCAGGCATCTTGCGGGATAAATGATCACGATTGCGCTAGCTCATATCTAGGATCGTCCCCGACCTCAGCCAAGAACTCAAAATGCTCAAATTTCCTTTGCCGTCATCTTTATGGATAGAAAAACTGAAAAAGGTATCTGCTCATACGGACTAAGTCCTATAAACTCAGGCACTGCTTGCTGAAATGTCTCAAAGTCAAGGTGGTAGAGTGGATAGCTAAGTGTGTCTAGAAAGTCTTTTGATAGTCTCTTTTATCTATGATCTGTCCCCGAGAGCTCCGGAGCGGATTTGTATCTGCTGGGAGGCGTTAATGTATCCAGCTCTTTGATATCTTCTACATTTAACTACACCGCTTTTATAAAGCTCCATTTTTTTATTTCTTAAGCCACTAACATCAAAAATACTATACTCTGAGTATGCCTCGCTGCTCGCGCCAGTACTATTCCCAAGCGTCGCAAGGATATGGGTTTGAGCACTGAACTCCAATATCAACCTCTGGCTCAACGTTTTTACTAAGAATTTTCATCAATTTACTTTAAGATTTTAGGGATGTCTGCTTGTTTTTGCTTTTACTTGCTCGGTCACGTCTTCGGTATGAAAAACTTCTCAAGCTCGAGCTTCTCGCCTCTTACGTAGTTGCTATCTCATATGGATGATATTTTACCGCGCTCACCTTGTATCCAAGCAAGCTAAGGACGTAGTACTGGATGGCTGCGTCGTCGATGTAGACTTCTTTTGACGGAGGTGCTGCTTTTTACCTCATTGATGATAAGCCCGTCCTTGCAGATACGAAGGATATCAACCATCACAAGGATGCCGTCAAAGCAAAAGTGGCCTCATAGATCACCTTTGTGCCGTGCCCCATAAGCTCTTTTGTTTTGCCATTTTGCGAGCCAAAGTCACCGGTGTATTCTATCCTCTTGCCACCACTAAATAGCTCACAGGCTAGCTCGCCTACTGATGTCCAGTATCAAACACAGCCTGCGCGCCATCATCTGGAGCTTGCAAAACCCTCGGGCTTTTTCTTTTTAAGCCAAAAGGCTCTTTTTCACACTGAAGACCGCGGATATAGAGGGATTTAGATAGCGCCATTGTCTATGCCTTTGGAAAAATTTATTTTTATATATCGTCAAAAAGATCTTTTATTTTAATGTCCTTTTTGTGAGATCATACCAACAAAATAGGAATAATTTTTGTCCATTTTTACTTTAAATTTATCCCAAAAAGGAGTGGCAATGAAAAAGATCAAACAGATAAAAGAGCTATTTGAGGCTGGTAAAGAGAAGCAAGCAAAGGATATGCTAGGTCACTTGCTAAATGACTCGACAAATCAATGCTTTGTCTGTACAAGATGGATATACCGCACGATGTGTGGTAGGCCTGAAAAACGGCATAGCTAGCGCAGCTGCTATATTTAAGCTCATGCAAAAGAACAAAAGCGCTAAGATATTTGGGCGAGTGTATGAACTAGAGGATGATCTTTTTCACATATAGGTTTTTCACAAATGGGCTCAGCGAAGGTTTCAAAAACCTACAAAAACTGGTAACTCCTCAACTCTAAAAGGATCTAGTTAAAGAGATAAATTTCTTTATCAATGAGAAAAAGGTGAGGTGTGAAAAGTAATGCTTTAGTATTAAGGAAATTACTTTCAAAAAGAACCCAATAGCACTATTAGTAAGGTTGCTTTCTTCCATAAAAATGTATATAGTCGTTTGCAATAAAATGTGCTTTTACTTAAAAAATAATCTTATCTGTATTTTATTACACACATTTTTGTGCTATAATTGTATTACATTACATAATTCAGGATAAGCCATGTTAGATCAACTTTTTAAAAAGCAATGACCTTATAAGGTTAAACAACCATAATTTAAAAGATACTTTTATAGACTCCAAGGACTTATCTCATAGACTTATCGTTATCCTAGGGCAAAGAGGAATAGGTAAAACAACTACACTAGCTCAGCTAGCTAGTAAAAACAAAGATAGCCTTTACCTAAGCCTAGATGACATAGAGATATCAAACGATATAACCTCGATCATAAGAGAGTTTGTATTAAATGGCGGAAAACATCTATATCTGGATGAAATTCATAAGAGTAAAGATATATCTGCTGTATTGAAAATTTGCTTCATGATAATTTTAAAGAGTTAAACATAGTAGCTACTGGCTCTGTCTGCTCTTGAAGTACTAAAAGCTCTCATGATCTAAGTAGAAGAGCGATAGTATATAAGATGAGTGGAATGAGTTTTAGGGAGTATCTAGGGCTAAGATATGGTATATTACGAAGCTATTGAGCTTGAAAAATTTACTTGCAAACCATCAGGAAATAGCTGTTAATATCAATAACGTCTTAAAGCAAAAAGATCTAGCAGTTATTAAACTTTTTAGAGAATATCTAAAGGTCGGGGTTACTACCCATACTATAATGATATGCCAAATGATACTGCCTTTTATCAGACTCTAAGGCAAAGCATAGAAGCTACGATAGATAGCGATCTTTTTAAGCATATATCCAAATTTAAACGGCAATACGGCAAGAAAACTAAAGATCTTAACTCATGCCATAAGCACAAACGTCCCATACCAGCCAAACTACTCAAGCCTAAAAATCGCTTGTTGATATAAGGGACGATAGAACGCTAAAGGAGTATCTTGCTATGCTTGATAGTGCTGGACTTATAAGGCTTTTTAATGAAAAACGAGCTTGCTATAAAAATATGGATAAGGCAGATAAAAATTTACCTTGAAAATACAATTTAATGTATATAAACAGCCCTGATATAGAAATGTGAGAGGACGTTTTTGCCAATCAGCTTGGAAAATATCACTGAATTTACTCTGGCAAAAGCCGGGAGATTTTATAGTAGGCGAATTTGTCTTTGAAGTAGGTGGAGCAAAAAGAGCTTTGAGCAGATTAAGGATATGCCAAATTCGTTTATAGCGGCAGATGATATTGAAGTAGGGTCGGAAAACTAAATCCACCATGGTTGTTTGGGTTTTTGTATTAGGATTTATATATGAGTAAAATAAACCAAATAGAACAAGAGTTATCTCAGATAGATGCTTCGTACTCACAAATTGATAAACACATATTTATCCAAAAAGTTTCTTTTATGGTTCATTCAAACGGTACAAAGATAGGCGAAGATAAACCTATTTCAGGGACCCCAGATAGTTTTTGTGGCGCTAGAAGACGGGGGATTATATTTTTGTAGAATGTACAACGCAAAAATCAGATATAGTGTCTACTTTTTCAAAAGATTTAAATAAATGTTTTGATGAAACAAAAACTGGTATTGGTATCTCTAAAATAAAGAAAATTATTCTAGCTTGTAATCCGATATTGCTCAATGAGATAGAAAGTTTAAAAGAGTATTGTCGTTCAAAAGATATTGATTTGTGCTTTATAGGAATTTTTCGAGTCTAGCAAATGACTTGTATGCAAACTATTCTAAAATAGCATATGACTTTCTTGTGTAAGCGTAGATACCGTGCAGATATTAGACGAGAGCGATTTTGTTGCGGAGCATGAAAGCGGCGGCTATGCTACGCCACTAAATACGGTACTTTGTTGTAGAGATAAAGAGGTGGCTGATATAGAACTTGCTTTAAAGGATAGTCAAATAACATTTATAACAGGAAAGGCTGGAGTTGGAAAAACAAGATTAGCAATAGAGGTTGCACCTAAATTTTGCTAAGGAAAATGGGTGTAATTTTAAGGCCATTTTTAATAGAGGTGTCAACATTTACGATGATTTGATGGCATATTTTAAAGTTGAAGATGAGAAATTTTAATATTTATCGATGATGTCAATAGAATTCATCAGCACTTGGATATTTGCTTAACTCTTTTAACATTACAATTCTCAAATTAAAATAGTTGCTACAGTTAGAGACTATGCTAAAGATATTATAGATAAAGTTCCAAAGCAATATTAGTTACTCAGTTATTGAAATACAATCTATGCAGCAATATCTCAGTAAGTGAAATCATTGCTAGAAATTTTAAAAATATAGATCCTGCATATAATGAAAAAAATTGTAGAGATTTCACAAAATAATCCCAGAATGGCTTTTTATGGCTTGTAAAATAGCTCAAAATGGATCTTTTTGATGCTGTAAATAATACGTATGATTTATACAAAGAGTATTTTTAAAAAGTGCTGATAATGATATAAATATCTTTGGTGATATTGAGATTGAAAAATAGTTGCGATAGTAGCATTTTTTTAGAGTGATCGACAGGCAAAACGATAAACAAGTAGAAGTTATAAAACAAGCCTTTGAGGTTGATATTGCTGCTATTTGGGATAAAATAGAAAAAGCTTCATAGATATGAGATATTTGATATGTATGAAAAATAGTGTCATTAAAGTATCAGATCAGATACTAGCATCCTATCTTTTTATAAGACTGTATTTGTGGATAAAAGCTCAAAAAATAAATAGTTTTTATAGTAAATCCAAACTATTCAGGTAAAATAAGAGATGTTTTAAATCAAATAGTGCCGGTTTTTGATATCAATTTAATCTTAAAAGAGCTAAAAAGATCCTGTAGATAGACTATGGATAGAATGCTCAGATAAATCATTATTGGTAGGGCATGATAACAATCCAATAATAGAGTTTGTAGAAATTGGTATCTAAAAGAATTAGAAATACTAGAAAAGCTACATGAAGAGATACAAGACTTAGAGCAAGAGCATATAGATGTAAATAGTATTGATGTTTTTAAAGATAACGATAATAGATCAGATTTAGTACTAAATATACTTTCTTTACTATCCAGAAGTAATGATGAAAAGCAACCTAAAGATCACAATAGAATTAATAGTGATGTATCTAAATAAAAAGCCAAATAAAATACATGAAGTTATTTATACTTTGGTAAAAAGATTTTTGGATATGAGTTTGACAGCTATACGGATGAATATAAAAAGAAAAATAGTTATGGACAAGCTTTGGGAACTATCAAAAAAATAGCGATACTTTGCTCTTAAGAAGACTATTTATTGGGATTGCCAGTGAGATGTTAGGTACTGACTTTCAAGATGCTAGATATCATGGTAGAACATTAAATTTATACAACTATACTCTTGTTCCAACACAAGCTTTGAATGATTTTTAGAAAAACTATATTTGAAAGGCTTGATGAGATATTTAAAAGTAGTTATTTTTGGTCGACTTGGAAAAAGTTTATAAACGCATATTCTCAAAAACTAATATTTCAAATCGCAAAGACATACTAGAGCAAGACAGTAAATATATGTTAGATTTAACTGCAAAAATACTTTTAATCCAAAGATTTATAAGCATTGTAAAAAATAGTAAGAAATTTTTATCTTTTTGGACGGAAATAAAATTTCATATGACAAAAATGTACAAACTGTATTTAAGCATAGTTATTTTGATACAGATGATTTATTGTGTCTAGACCCTTATGAATTAGAAGGTTATGATATGAACAAAACAAGGTGTATATAAAAACAAAGCTAAAAGATTTTTGTAAATAATAATAAAACAAAAAGACATATGGCTAGAGCTACTTAATATATGTGTAGAAATTTATAATGTGATTGATGATAGCGATACATATAGTTTTAAAAACAACTTTAGTATGTTGCTTGGAAATTTTATCAAGCAATTACTCAGGGCTGTTTATAGAAGTTTTTAGATGAGTATTTTAAGCTAGGTGATCCATTTTTATTATATTTAGACTGCCGTATTCTTATAGCTACTTTTGGTAAAAATGGTACTTTTGAGTTTATAGAAAAACAGAATTTTAAAGCAAAAAGACTTTTTGGAAATTTGAGATATTTAGAGCTATAGACGAAAATGATATCACTCAAACAAATGCCAAGAATTGTGCTTTGATTTGTATAAAAGTGCCGATATTGCAAATATTCCACAATATTTTGACTATTTGCAAAAAGTATGAAAAATATCGAAAAAGACATTACGCTAAAAATATTAAAAAGTACTTTTGCAATATGGCTATCAGCAATCAACAAATTTTTAATAACTATTGAGATGTTTTTCACCAGTCTACCAGCATGTTAGATAAATATATCAAAACAGATAAAAACTGATAGAAACAGCATATTTTATGAGACTAAAAAGATAATATAAATTTTGATCATGATGCCAACATCTTAAATAAATTTTCTAAACTATGATTCTGATTTTATACATAGATATATAATTAATATATTAAACGCTATTGGTGATCATGCTTCCGGCGTTAATATAAATACAAATTTTTCGATCCTGTTTAATAGAACAGACTATGATGAAATATTTTTAAAGATTATAGAAACTATACACTTGACATCTCCAGTAAGAAATTTGTTTTTGGAAAATTTCTAAAATCATTTTATGGGCTTTTCGTTCACCATTATTAGATACACAAAAAACAATAAATATTATAGAACAAATTTATAGATAAATATTTTACGGATAACGAAATGATGATTTTTATATCTAGACTTATCTGCGAGTTTAATAGCGATGAATCTGAAAATGCTAACATTGACACTAGGGCACATCTATACGCTTATATAATTTCAAAAAAATAATGATTACGAGTTATTTAAAAAGTCTACATGTGAGAAAAAATTTAAGAATGTCCCATGGAAGCTAGGGTGCCAGTAATACAAAGAGATATTGAATTTATGAAAAAAACTAATGTCTATGATGGATACGGCAAACTTATTAAAACATAGGACTTTTATTAACGAGATGATTGATGATTTGAAAAGTCGTATTAATAGAGAAAAGAATTTGATTTTATGGAAGATGAGCGATTTTATAGATATTAATTGGCAATAAAATAAATTAATATAGTACAAAGTAAAGCTTCGACTAGTTTAAATAGTAATTACAGTACAAGGTGACTTTATCGTGTTATATTTTTAAATTAGAGGGACTAAAAAGGCTTTTGAACAGATAAAGGACATACCAAACTCCTATATGACTGCCGATGATATATAAGTCAGAGTTGGAAAATCAAATCCTACTATGATATTGTTTGGGCTTCTATATTAATACCTACCTGATCAGATTAATTTTATTTATTTGTGCATATTAGTATTATATTCCTAAATATTTAAGGATTAGAGACTAAAGACTAGTATGATTGACAAGAAAAAGAAGAAATATATTGCCGCAAGGCTATACAATCAAAAAGATATAGACTTTTAGCTGATACGTTTAGTTTTATAAGAGACTTTCATACCTTGCTGATGTTTGTTTTGCCTACCTTCCCAAACCATCATACTCTGACTTCACATCCTGATCTTTGTGTTCTGCTACACTTGATGGTTGTTTTGTTTGCTCTATCCCAAAGTCCCTATCAAGTCCCTGATCATATAGCTCTTGCTTTGTTATTTTTAGTGAGCCAAACGATATATGATCATTTGCTAGAGAGATCTTATCTGTTTTATAACACTCCTTTAGCTTATTAAAGCCCTTGCATATCTTGCCAATCTTTCATATAGGTTTTTATATTATGAATTAAGCCTTTATAGTTAATCTTAGCTATATCTGACAGGTATTTTTAAAAGTTTTCAGTTCTATTTATAAAAGCTAAATAGTATCTATTTATATCTAAATGGCTATCGATAGCTTTTTACGAATCCTTCATATTCATTTTGTGTAATACCTAGTTTTTAATGAGATCATCATTTAAAAACCCAGTTTTTATCTTTCTAGCTGCTTCATAAAATTGATCTCTAATATAGATATACGGAGTATAGTGTCTACTTTAGCTAAAAGAGTAGGCTGTGTTTTCTTCTGGCAGGTATAGGTATCTGTCGCTATTACCAGAAAGTATTTGATGATTTTTATATTTTTAACCATACTACTCTCGTCAAAGTATTCTATTAGCTCTTTTATAGAAATCTTTGATGATATAGCTTGGTAGCTTGCTCTTTTAATATGTGGGTTGGTATCTTTTTGGCTCACAGCTAAGCTCATATCTTCTTAGTTTTTGTAAATCTTTATATATAGCTTTAATCTCCATATTATTAATATCTGTTTTTAAGCCAGCATCTTCAATGGCTCTTGTATTATCAAAAGTTTTTCCTCTAATGCTTACAAGTTCAGATCCCTGCACTGGAGTGTAGTGAAATTTACTAGGATATAGGCTCTGGTTATTTACTATGTTATATAGCCCAAGCTCTTGTTATCTCTTTTATGTATTCATCATATTCATTTAAGCTTGGAGCCTTTGTTGTGGGTATGATGAGTTTAGTACTTCTCTACTTTTTGCATCTGAGCTTGATAGCTTTGTTGGATATATAAAGCCCTTTATTCCTTTGCTTTTGCAGTAAATTTTGAGCATCATTTATAGTAAATGAGGGCTATATATATCATATATAAGTGTAGGAGTTATGCCATCAATACTGCTATCTTCTTCATTTTTATCCTTGAAACTTGCCACTGATATAGCTGAATAGTTTTTAAGTACTGATTTTAGATTATATGGCTCTATTTGTATCGTTTCCCAGTTATTTAGCACTTGAGTTTTTGGGTCCTTATTTGGCGCGCCAAAGTCACTGCACACACTCAATGTTATCTTTGGCTCATTTTTATTAGCTTGAAGCTCTATAAGCATTTGCTCTAGCTCATTAACCACGTGAAATAACGCTCCTTTTTCTGCCATTATAGACTATCTTACACATTAGATCAGTTAGATTATAAGCTCCCTTAAACCCAACTACACTTGCTTTATATTTGCCATTTACTATTTTAGGTTTTGCGGTGATGTTAAATTTTGCATTGATCATAGGCAAAAATTCTCTTATATCCACTGCATTAAACCTCTTTGCTCTATCATAATAGTCTTTTTGAAACTCTCATCTTCTTCTATCATTCTTAATAGATAATCAGCTGTAGAATTTTTAGCATCAGCTAGCAGCTCTTCAACACTTATGTTTTGTTCCTTTGTATTAGCTTTTGGCTCGATAACTACATCTGTTGCTATCTTCATTTTGCTGTATCTTTTTCTTTTGCCTTTCTTAACCTTTTTGTGCTGCACTTTTTAAAAGCTTTCATATTGTTTTTCTAGTTGGTCTTCATCAATACCTAAAGGCTCTATATTATTTAGACCATACTTGTTAGATAAGATGTCATTAACCACTCTTTTTAAATTTCTCTGCTGATTTAGCCATAACAGCTTTTTACTTGTTGCTTGGCTGCACCTTTTGTATATATAGCTCCACCAGTTTTACACTATGGGTGAATTTCATATTTTCAAAAGAGACTATTAGATGGATGTGAGGCTCTCTTTTTAATGGTTCGCCATTTTTATGTTTTTATTTAATACTCTATTTTCTAGTGCCCCTTCTGGACGAGGAATGTATGGCTCTTCTTTGATTATAGGCAGATGAGCTTCAGCATAAAAAGTAGCTCCTCTATGTCGTGATTTGGGAAAGTTAGCCTTAAAAAGTCCATTATAAACTCATCTATATTGCCACTTTCATATAGTCTGCTCCACTCCTCTGAAGTAAATGATAAGGATATATGATAGTAGTTATATTTCTTATTCTTTTTCTTGCTCTGGTGTTTTTCAGACATCTCTATAAGATCTAAATTTCCAGCCAGTGGCAATCTATCATCTTTTTCATCTCTAGTTAGCTTTGAATCTCTTTTCTTACCAGTTTTTAAATAATCAGCTACACCTTTTTCTCCCTTTGAGATCTTAACTATCATAGCTACTCCTTATTAGGCTTGTAATTTCAGTTAGGACTGATTGAATTTTGTACAAATCTTCTTGTGCTCGCAGTATCACTTCTAAAGCTATATTACCACTAGTCTTATAAGCTATATTTAGTCTCTTTGCTATTTGATTGATGTTGCTAAAAAGGTCTAGCAAAAATATGTAATGATTGCCGAATCTAGCTCTTTTCTTTTTATAGATTCAGAATTTACAGTGCCATTATCTATAAGATAAGAAATGATTTCTGATTTTGATATTTTTAGTTCTCTAGCCATATCAGATAATTTGCTATTTTGCTGAAAGTGATCCTTGTGGAGAGTACTTATCCTTGATATTTTTGGCATATGATATCCTTTCATAAAATACGTTAAATATAGTTAGCAGATGAAGCGCTTTTAACGCTTCTTATATCTCGCATTGTAGCCTCTCGGCAGAGTCAAGATTATACAAGGTATGAAAACGAAGTGTCATACATTGTATGTGTCTTGCTATTAGAAAAATTTGTTTACTACTGAACATTGCTGTCACCATTTTTGTTTAGCCATTTAGTAAAAATCTTCACTAGCTTTTTGACTATCTTGATTGTAAATATGGATGATAAAGTCTTTAAGATTGACACGTTATTAAGTGCTTTATCTAGACTGCTTTTGTAGTGCAGATTTGGTTTTATTTTGTCTTATGGCTATCATAAAACATGTAGCCAAAAGAAGATCGCTTCTATAAATACAAAGGCAATTAATGCAGATGTTATCTTCTTCATCAAAGAGCTAAAAAGATGAGTTGATCTTCGATATAGTTTTTGTCCGCACCTTTTAGAGTATTTTTTTAAAGTTGTTTTTGAATCTCTTTTGTTGCATTTATAAGTTCAGCACCTCCTTGCTCTATAAGCTCTATTTTTCTTTAAAGCTTTTATCAAAAGCTATCTGCGGTTTTGATTAAAAAGCTCAATATTATTTCTAATATTTTCACTCAGCCTTATTGCCCATTTCGATATGTTCTTGTAGAGCAATTACGGCATTTGCCGCAACTGCTGTATCGCTACTCTTGGTTATTAGTGCCATTGCTTAGCTCCTCATCTTCTTTATTATCTTCTTTGGGTACGAGAATATGACATGCATCAGAGGATTGATTGGCATTTGTTGCCTCATACTCTTTCCTCCATTTGGAAAACTCCTTATTTGATAGCTTTACGCTAAAACTTTTTCGATTAGTAACTTGCACTCTTTGAGTGTTGCTTTTTCTGGAAACAAGACCTCAATACATGCTTGTCTAATCTCCTCTTTTTCTTATTCTTTCTAATGGTTTTTAAATCATTTAAAAATTGTTTTTACTTGGCATTTTTTCTCCTTTTGCCATTTAAAAATCAAGAGACAGTAATAGCTATCTCACCAAATGGGCATACCTATAGTGTGCCAATTGCTTTAATATAGTAGTTGTTGATAAGGTTTTTATTTAAGTAGTTTAAAAAGTATAGAACGATTACAATAGAGATGCTAATAACCTATCGTAGAAAGCTCTCTTTTAAATACTTAAAAATAGAGCTTCTGCTTAACTAATTTTTGATCATCTTAACCTCCTTTGAGTAAAATATTTTTGTTTTTAATTGCATGTATTATAGAATATTTTGGTGGCTAGATTGCTTAAAGTGGTAAATAATTTTTGACTTTTTATCTCAGAAGCACGATATACCAGTTTTCCTGGCTTTATATCATAAAAATACTTATAAATTACTTAATACTATTATCTATATTAGGTATCGAAACAAATATCTTTAAAAATTATAGACAATGAATGACCTTATTTTTCAAGTATAAAAATGTTTTATTAATAACATGTATTTCTTTAAAAGACAAACGAAAAAAATATTACATAATTATCAACTGCATTCTAGATAGTCCCTGCCAATTTCTCACTTCACCCTTTAGATACTCAGGCTCTTTTATCTTGATAAATGGCAACCAGTATTTGACCATGCGCAGGATCTCGTAATACTTATGTGGTCTATCTCTATTTTTGTAGTTTTTATTGCTAGGGAGATATGAATGAATCATAATCATCAAAAATATTTTAGCCTATATTCAATAGCTCCAAGTGCCATTTCTACTATACATCCATATTCATTTTATTTAAGTTATGATAAGAAATGAACCCAGTAGAGTGACAGATTATATCATGTAGATGATTCGATGCCCCATTTGTTTACTTGTTTGTGTAAATTTTACAAAAACGTGTTAAAATTACTGCAAGCTTAAAAATTTGCTACATAGTAATTTATTTTGCTACAAACATTAAGCTATATTTTAATGAAAGGTGACTGCAATATAAAATTGTGAAAACATCGAAGTTTAGGTATTTATGGTGTCACGGGGAGACTTGAACTCCCGACCTCCGGCTTATGAGGATATATATGAGCTCACAAAAGCCTGAAATACGCACTTTAGACGATTTTTACTTAGTCGTTACATAAAACTGTTCCATTTTTGACCGGTTGACTATTAAATATGGGACAACACTTAAGGGAGCGAAACGGTATATATTACTACCGAGCCACACTTGCTCCAAGCATTGTAGTATTTCTAACGAAAAGCGAGAATTTGCTCTCCACATCCACTAATCTCTTGGAAAAAGCCAGAAAAAGGGCTAAAATTCTAGATAACAATCTTTACCTGATAAAAAGGGCGGTTCACATGAATCTTAGTGATAACATAATCCAATCTTTTGTAAATTCGTTTATGAAAGTAAAGCTTAGTAAGAGCATCAAAGAGCACTCTCTTCTTAATAAGAAGATGGATGTAAATTTCTAAATGCGCTCAATGACTACTTTAAACAAAGTTTGATAGATGGCGGTCTGCCTCTCACTCTAATTAAGGATATAAGCAATATCACTAACACTGCTGGCGCCCTTGGTAGCAAGGATAAAGAGAACATAGGGCAAACTCTTTTAGAGAAAAACATACTAACACTTAACTATCTTGTATCAAAAGCTTGAAAAGAGCAGTGTGCTCTTTGATGACAAGCGTGAGCACTTTTTCCTTGAAGATGGCTCTAATGATACTAAAGCCACGCCTAGTTCGTTTGATGCTACGCGATATAGATTCTTTTCAAGAAAAATATAAAAGAGCTTGAAGATAGTGGTTGTTTGCCCATTACTGATGGGCAGCTTAAGGCTATGGCTCAGAGGATTAGCAGACGGTTTATGCCATACTAGATCACAAGTATGGCTCAACTTCAAACTCGAAAAGCTAGTAAGAACAAAAGAATGACCATAGAAGCATGGAAGATATTATATTGGATCCAACTCACCAAAAATATCAAGATAAAATTAGATGACGATAGTAGCTTTAGTATTTTTAATCCTAGCGCCAAAATAACCAAAGAGTATGAGATCAGGCAAGTTGCAAGCAACATCTGGCTCTAGCAATCAATTCTCAGCTTTAATTTAGAAGATCAAAAGAGCTTAAAGGATGCATTCGAGATATTTGAGACAAACACTAAAAAGAGCTGACAAGTGGTCGCCAGATACGCAAAGATTAGTTACTGGCGTAAAAAGCTCTTATTTTTATACTTTAACGAAGATACGCCAGTTTATAGGATCACGAGAGATAACTTGCTTGAATTTTAGAGATCTTCTTTATAAAATCTCAACTAAGCTAGCTCAAAAGAGTAGGTATAAAGATAAAAAGTTTATCTCAGATACTTAAGCTAGGAGAAATGACGATAAACTCTCTGAGCCTACTATCCAAAAATATATGATAAGGGTTATTCAGTTTTTAACTACTGCTTTGATAGCGGCTATATAAGTAAAAAGCATAACTGCAAAAATGAATGTCAAGATAGACATAGACCCTAGCGAAAGGGCAGTGCTTCCATACGAAGCATCAGAAGCTAGAAAGATCTTTGAGATAGTAACTAGTATCAAACAAAGTGGTAAATCACCAAGTTCAAGGATAGAGGCTAGTAGTTCTCACTACGTCACAATGATAGCTAGCTTATAGTGGCATGAGGATAAAAGAGATCACACAGCTTCATAAGGAAGATATAGCTTTTTAAAAGATGGGATTTACTGCTTTAACATAAAACACAAATGATGGTAAAACCACCAAGACCAAAAACAGCATTAGGTTTGTGCCTATTCATAGTAAGCTCATAGATCTAGGTCTGCTAGAATATGTTAATAGCAAGAAAAGGAAATATATTTAAGGTAAGCAATAAGGACTTCTCGAAATTTTTAGAAGCCAGATCCAAAGAAAGTTTATAGACAAAGACTCTAAAAAGACCTTCTACTCTTTTTAGGCACTACTTTATAGACTCATCTAGTGCAACGTGAGTCGAAGCCAACCTTATAGCTCAGATAGTAGGGCATGAGAAAGCAGTATAAAATTTTACTAAACACCTATGCTAAGCCTATTAACGCTAATACACTAAAAACTAAAGTAGAGATAGTGTCGTATGATAATGAGTAGGATACTCAAAGCATAAACTTTTAAGACTATCTTTATATCTTATTTAGTATTATCTTAGGTATTAAATAAAGGATAAAAAATGCAAACCATACAAGGACTTTACAGCTAGCATAAGCGAGTTAAAAAGTCTCCAGCCTACTCTAAAAACAAGCTGGAGATAATGTCGTAGCCATACTAAACCACAATGTCCCTAGCGCATATCTAGTACCAAGCGCTGTCTATGAAAAATGGCAGAGATAATAGAAGAGTATCATCTAAGTAAAGCAGTAGATGCTGCTCTAGCAAGTGGTGAAAAACCAGTAAAAGTAAGCTTAGATGAGCTATGAGTTAGAGTTCTTACCAGGCGCTTTAAAAAGAGTGGCAAAAGCTAGACAACAGCATAGAAAGTGCAGTTTAAAAAGAAGCTAAGTGAGCGTCTAGAAACCCAAAGGTTGCCAAAGACAAGCTACGAGGCTACGAAGATGTCTATAAGATCAAGTTAAGAGATGTCGGCTACCGCTTGGCATATCAGGTAAAAGATGAGTGAGATAGTAGTGTAGAAAGTGCTAGTTGTTGGCAAAGAGAGAACAACGAAGCATACGAGATGCTAAAGGATAATTTAACTAAGCATAAAGCTAGACTTTAGTTATCTGTGATTTGTTAGTAACTAATTTTATGTTATTAGCTTGTCCTATCTAAAGTGCTCTTTTTATGATGAGCATAACCCCTATATTTTTATTATTTTATTTTCTAATTTCATACTAGACTACACTTTCAAGAGAAATTTTAAAAGCTACAAAAATTATATTATATATTTCATAGTATTTTTAAAAACACGCATTTTAGCGGGCCTGAAGCTCTACCGAATTTCCTTTGTTTTTAGGCTGTGAATTTATAAAAATAACCTTAAAAAGATATTTAAAGAGCAAGTCTGACAAAGTAATTTTTTATGGCATAGGATTTTTGAGTGGCTTCTTCAGATTGGGAGTACTGTACGTGAGTTCTGAAAAAGATAAAAACGCAAGGTAACCAAAGTCATAACTAAAAAGACTTAGGCTAAGTAATGCAGAATGGTTGGTGATTAATAATAAATTACAAGAAAGTGGCTAACTTTCTCGTAATTTGCCCTAAGAGCTATGTTGTCTAAGCAGATTTATGCACCAATTATAAGGAACTTTTAATTGAGCTTATCTAGACAAGGACAAAACATAAACCAAAATAGCCACCAAATTAAATAGTGGGCAAAGCCTAGATAGAGTTGGTATTGAGATCATAGCCGACGATAATAAGATCTACATAAAATTTGATGAAATATTGCAAAATATGTTTCTTGATTCGCCTTGTATCAATACAAATAAAGGCACCAGTGATGCTAGTTACTTTCTTCGTACTTATACTGGTGGTGGCCTTGGGAGCATAAATTATCTTTTTAAATGAGAGAAAAGCTGCTGGAACAGCAAGAGTTATAAAAAGGTGATGAAAAATTTAACTAGAGCTATTATAAAAGGCATCACCTATAAACAAAAAGACCTGTTTTGGTGTTTTATCATTTGAAGAGAGGCATGACTTTTTGACTGAAGAGCAAAAACTAAAAATTATTAAGGATTTTGAATATGCTCTTTTGGGTGAATATATGCTTGAACGTACAAATGTATTATGGGTAGAACACTCAGACAAGGATGGACGGCTTGAGTCAATTTTCCTTATCCCTAAGATAGATCTTGAAACAGACAGGTCATTTAATCCTTATTTTGCCAAATATGATCAAACTAGAATAGATCTAATCAAAAAGATCATTAACGATGAGTATGGACTATCAAGTCCAGATGATCCAGCAAAGAGCAAACTATATTGTCTAGCAAGAAAAACATCAATCATTATAAAGTAATTTAGAAGAGCTAGACCAAAAGTTGCATCGATCTGGTTAAGCAAGGCTATATTAAAAATAGAGACCACATGATTGAACTTCTTAAACAAATGGTATCGAAATAACCGTGATCAACAAAAAGGCATAACGATCATACTGCCTACTAAAAACAAAAATCGTCTAAAAGGAGGAATATACGATGCAGACTTCACCAGTGCTCAAAGACTTGGAGAACTCAGCCAAAGCTCAAGCAGAAGAATTAGAGAATTCCCATGATAGAAAATACATAGCAGAGTGCAGAGAAAATAGGCGGGAAAACTTGAGGAGCTTATTGCTAAAAGAGATAGATTTAATCAAGAAAGATATGTCGAAAGAACTTCAAAAAACAATATCCTTGCATCACAAGGACAGATCGGTGATAATCTCGCTATCAGCGCTACCGCACTAATTTTGGGAATAGCAATTGGCTGGGTAGTGCACGCAATGATATAAAGGAAGAAGTAGCTGGACGATACGAAAACAATGGAGATACAGCCAACCTACTGCGGACAAGACCCAGAGGGAGTATTACATATCGATTCCAAAGACAAAGAGATACAGAGAACGAGAGCAGGAATTTTATATTAATGAAAAATGAGAGAGGATGACAGCATTAGAGAAAGCATTGCTAGAAGAGAACGAGCGCTTGACGAAGACGATCGAAGACGAAAGGAACAAGCACGAATTAGAAACAATGAATTTGGTAAACTAAGACTGCTGAGAAGAAGCTCGCGATATTACAGACAAATGTGACAGAGCTAACAAAGAAAGTCAAGAGCTTGAACAAAGATTGCAACGACGCCTTAACGGAATCTTTGCAGCAACAAAGAGATATGTACGAGAGTTCAATATCTTGCTTGGAAGAAAAATTAGAAAATCGAAGAAAAATCCCACAATCTGAGAGAAGAATACGAGAGCTACAGATAGAGCACAAGATGCTACAAGAATATGTAGAGATCTATAGAGGAGCGTGAATACTCTCAAAAAGCCAGCATATATCACCATGTGGGTGATGTATGCAAGGAAAAACTCAAAGTTCAGATATGTTTTAAACGTAGAGACTCTACTAAGTTTATTACATAATCATCTCCATTTATTACTTCAAAACATTATTTGTTACGTTGCCATTTTTAAAAATATACTAAAAATATATTTTGTAGATCATAAAAATAATTTAGTCTAATTATTTTGTTCTTATGGCTGCCTTTTAATCAACTTTAAGCTTTTTATTAAAAAGCCTATCTTGCATGGCCACTTTAATAAAGAAAATATTTTTAGCGTGGGTCAAGGGAGCGGCAAGCTATCCTTGCGAGCCTCTATGGAGATGCAAATGGTAACATTTTTGTAGCTACATAGAGTATGCCTCGCCCTATCTGAATCAATTTTATGCATACTGAATTAAATCAGTCCCACCAAAGAATGACTTAGTAAAAAGTGCAAATCTTGTAATTTTTGTGATTGGTATATTTGTCACTTGTTTATTTTGACTGATAATGGATAGTCAATTATTTTATGGTTACTTTAATTAAAAACTTAAAAAGCAAGAAGCTAGAGGCAAACCACGAATGATATTAGCATCTTAAGCACCAATATACATCCATACACTAAGCAACAGCACAACAAGGCAGGTCTGCAATTTAGTGATAGTAACCAAAAGATCAAAGAAAAGATTAGCGAGCCAAACCTGTAAAATAACTTGTCAAGGACTTTCTAATCATTTTTATCATGATGTTTTTCACTCTCAATTTCTCTAAGCATTATGCGTTTCAATTTGTCTTGCATTGTTTCAGTAGTATTTTTATTAAAATGTACAACAACTTCATAGGTAGTTTTTCCAATCTTCTTTTTATTGTTTTTGTTTCTGTATTATGCATATCATCATTCCTTTTCTGTAAATTAAAAAGCGATTAGAATTTTTACTTTTCCAATCGCTCATTCATCTATTAAGTTTTTGTGCTTTCTTCAGCTTTTTCTTTGCTCGTATTTTTCTTTCATCAAGTCCCGTTATCCTAAGAGGTAAACACATCTCGATTATCCTTGAATAAATCCTGCCAAGCATTATATCTTCCTGTTCTTTTCATATCTTTGAAATTAAGGTTAGTAGTTATAATGGTTGGTCTTGCCTTTAGGTATCTTGCATTGATTACATTGTAAATTTGCTCTAAGGCATATTCTGTATTTCTCTCTATTCCAAAATCATCAAGAATTAGTAGGGTAGGGCTTGTTATCCATTCGATATATTCGTTTCTATCAAGATTAAAGCCGCCTTTTTGTAAGTCGTTTAATATCTGTGCAAAGTTCCTCATTTTTACTGTATGGCTATATTCTGTAATTATAGCGTTGGCACTAGCACAAGCTACATAGGTCTTGCCACTTCCTACATTTCCCGTAAAGTAACAGTCCAACATTATCTTTTCTCATTTCTTCAAAATGTTTTACATAGTTCTTTGCTGATGATTTCCTTATCTGTATCTTCATCGGCATTTTTAAAGGTGTAGGCTATTTGATTTTTGACATAAAGCAGCTTTGTCTCAACCTATCTTGTTTTAACAGTCTTGTTCAGCTCTATCTCTATCACATTTACAAGCCGTTCTGATAATCATAGGTTTATCCAACATCGGAATTACCTTACCGTCTATTCTTTCATTACAAACTTGCAATAGATATGTCTGTCTTCTTCATAGTGAGTATCTTTGTTGTAGATAAAAATCTGTCCCTTGAATTTTTGTAGTAATCATATTTTCTTTTTATCATTCATAATTTTAGTCTCCTTTTCTACATCAGGCTCTATAATGCGTTTTTAAGGCTTATTTTCATCTTAACCATAGTCTGACACCTCTTTTTATGATTAAACCCTTAAAAACACCTTTTTATAGGCTGTCGCTGTCTTCATAGTTGGTTGAATAGGTTCTATGGCTTTTATTTTTGATTATTTTTCGTGATAGCTTTTTCTTTATCCTGTTCATACCAATTCATCACCAATTAGGATTGTTGCATAGTGGTCTTTGTAGTCTGTGCCTTTACTTTTTGATATATCTTAATAGCTTTTCAGTCATCTGTATCTGTACTGACCTTTCAGCCTATCTTTAGATTTTTGGTATTTTTCATCGGTTAAATGAATATTTTGATACTCTCCATAAAGGGACACTGGGGCAACTCTGTTCTATTCTCCTCTTTATCTAATCTACCCTTAACTATACTATGCGGACAAACGGTTGACACTTGGTTGTCATTTGGTATACCAAGATTTTCAACCTTGATATATGCTCCATTTTCCGTTTGCGTTATACTTTGCTTTTCTTCAAGATACATCGTTTTCGTCTGTCTATTTCTGATGTAGTTATTTATCTTCCAATAGGTAATGACTATAACCCCTCTTTAAAAGACAATACAAAACCTTTTGTAATTAGAATTTTTAAGTCATCATCATCTGCCCTCATAGATAGATGAAAATACAGGCATTGGCTACTTAATGGCATATCCAAAAATAAGTCGCTATCCACTATCTTTATTGAAAACATCCTTTTTATCTGCCATTTTTCTCCTATCTTTTTGTTATGAAAATGTAGCAACAAATCGTTACTCCTTTTTATCTTTTTAAGGAAGTCGTGTTTCACCACCCCCTTTGATTAGTAATTGTCTTTGATTTAGGGTACACTCCAATTTTGGGAATGTGGCATTTGTCATCTTCTTATTTTTCTTTTGTTGTTTTTAGATGTCGGTCTTAAAAATACTTTTGCTTTTTCTATAAACTGAATGAGCGTTTTGAAACAGGTACAATAAAAAAGCCGACTTTTACTTTTTGTTGTTTCAGTATGTCTGGGCTTAATGTAAGCTATCTGTTTCAATTCTTATTGTCAAGGGTGAGCGATAGTGAATGTGCTTTTACCCTTGATGATAAAAAGCGAATGAATTATATTCAGTTGTCTTTGCCTTTAATACGGAAAAATGCTTCGGCTTTTTTCTTTGCTCCCCGCAAGGGTAAAAGCACCGCAGGTCGCAAGGACACCTAAAGGGTGTATAATTGCGCCCTTAGAAAATCTAAGGGAATTACAATTATACTATGTCCTTGCGTTTCTTAGTCTTTTGAAATGCTCTTTGCAAAATAGCCTTTATTTCTTCATTACTTTTCTGCTTGCTCCTCAATTAAACTTTCTAAGATTGCTCCTCGCTCATCAATCTATGGTTTCGCTTTTTCTTTCTTCAAGGCTCGTTTGCTTTTCTGATTTTCTTTTCCTGATTTTTAAGCTGAGATAGTTTCTTTTTCATATCTTCTTACTTGCTTTCAATCTTTTCTTTTACTTTTTCTAATTCTGTTTTTTATTGTCCATACATTTCATCTCCTTTCAAGTCATAAGAAAAGACGATAGATGTTTTACTTTCTATCGTCTTGAATCTGTATTATTCAGCTCGACAAACTGAAATTTGACTTACTTTTGTATTTTCAACGATTATGCTCTGCCAATACCTCACAATAAATCCCGCCGTAGTAACAGCCGAAAACTTAAACTTACCCCAAAGAGAAGAAGCGCAGAAAATCGCAAGTGCATACCAAAACAGATTACTACTGAGCAACCAACCATATAAATAACTATGCTCACCAGTTGAAATATTAGTAAAATAGCCAACCAATCAAGTTGCTCTCACCAATATATCACCAGATATACAGCTATGTATCCCAATGTTATATAAACATTTTTCTTCTCAAGTATAATCACAATCCTTTGTCAAACGGGAATTTTATTTTCCTGTCACTCGTTTATAGGATCATAGTCGGAAGGGACAGGTGCTACTATACTTACAAAGATGATATCCTCATCTCCAGTATTTTTTGCTCCGTGGCAGGAGTCTTTCTTCGATACTATGACATGGCCTTTCTTGAATGGAACCTCTTCATTAGGCTGGGGGTAGAATATTCCTCTCCTGAAGGACGATCCATATATCGTCGGAATTGTGGTGATAGTGCTTTTTGCAATGTCTGACCAGTGTTTGTAACCCAGACCGATCCGCCTGTAGATTCTGTCTGATAAAACGGTGTTCTGACAGCCTTTTCCGGATCCTCTTTTTTTACAAGGTCCATGCAATAGATTCTCTGTTCGCTCATGATTATTTGCTCCTTTTGTATTCCATAGTTTAATCGAAAAATGCGATTTAATGATATACCGACAATTTCTAATTTGTCTACTTCTTTTATGTTTTAATCTCTCATCATAATATTCTTCACAAATTTTAATGATTTTGGTGTTTTTCAATTTGCTAGGATAAGCTTCTATCATTTGCTCATTTTGTTCTACTGTGTAGTTGAAATGTTTTCCAATGAGAAACATTGTCTAAAACATATTTCAACCAACTTTTCAAAGGTTAATACCCTTTCATTATCGGAATAATATGTTTCTATATTTTTGTTGTTGTAACTTGTATATTAGCCTCATATAGAGTGTTCAATACATCAGAGCTAATAGAAGTATCAAGAGTCATAAAAACATTCTTCTCTTGCACCTGTTCTTCCCATTTCTTCCAGGTGACTTCTTGCCATCTTTCTCTTAATGTGGTTTTTGCACTAATTAAGACAGTATTTCTATATATACAATGTATTCTAAAAACACCCAGAGAAACTAAATCTACCAATTTACCAAGACCTTTAGTTGACCAAACTCTTGTTTACCTATATTACCTTGACTGTCAAGTGAATCCCTGCACCAATCAAAAATGAGTTCATAATACTTTCAAATTACCTTTACCTGCTCTACTCCTCCTACTTTGAGTATTTGACAAAGTCAAAGCTATGTATGCGAAATTCTTCCACAAACCAAGTAATTGCCTCTATTGCGTAAGAGTTTTGATATACTCATCATCAACTAACTCCTTTAGCATTTTTGAAGTAAAGTCTTTTCTAATGGCTGAAATTCACTCCAAACAGCTATTTCTAAGTTTTTCAACAACTTCACTTGCATTACTTAAAAGACTCTTTAGGGACTCTTGTCGTATCCTAATGTAATAAAATTATCATACAACTAAGTCATAGCTGTTTTAAAGCCTTCTTTCCTTTTTCTTCAACTAAGCTTTTTATATTCATCAAGAGATATTTGCCATAACTCTTTTTCCTTCTCTTGAAAGTAATCTTTTCTATATAGGTACAATAGTGTCAAATAGAGGACAGTTAGTCCTTGAAATAACATATATAAAGAGAGAATATATATGAATATTATACCACAAACTCATAGATAATTCCCCTGCTATTTTTAATGAAAAATAAGCGTATCAGATTACAAATGACTCAAAAAGAATTAGCTGATGCTGTTGGTATGTCCGAGCCCGGAGATAGGACAATCCGCAGATGGGAAAAATGGAGAAAGTCAGCCATCGTCCATTGAGCTGAAAACATATTTTTATCATTTCCTGAAAAAGTACCTTTCCCCAATAATGAAAATGCCCCTATAAAATCATTGATTTATTTGCCGGAATTGTGGTAATAAGGCTTGATTTTACCAAACAGGTAAAACAAATGTCGTATTCAGTAGTGAAATTGATAATCGCAGTAAAAACATATAAGGCAATTTGGTGAAACTCCTTTTGAGATATTACAAAAATATCTGAAAAAGATATTCCTAATCATGATATTATTGTCGGTGGTTTTCCTTGTCAAGCATTTAGTCAAGCCGGTAAAAAGCTTGGTTTTGAAGATACTCGTGAACATTATTTTTGAAATTGCAAGAATTATTAAAGAGAAACGACCTAAGGCATTTCTTCTTGAAAATGTCAAAAACCCAAAATCTCATGATAAAGGTCGTACCTATAAAAACAATAGAAAAACATTAAAGGATTTAAACTACGATGTTCATTCTATTATACTTAAAGCAAAGAGACTTCGGTGTTCCACAAAAATAGAGACGTATTTACATTGTTGGATTTGATAAGGATAAAATAGATAACTATAAAGATTTTTCTTTTTCCAATTCCTCCTGCCCAGATGTTTCTGTGGGAAATATTTTAGAGCAAAAATGTTGATACTAAATACACCATTTCAAATGCACTTTGGCAAGGTCATCAACGACGAAAGAAAGAACATAAAATAAAGGGAAAATGGATTTGGTTACACATTGTTCAATGAAAACAGTCCTTATACAAATACATTATCTGCAAGATATTATAAAGACGGGAGTGAAATACTTATTGAGCAAAAAGGAAAAATCCACGAAAACTAACACCTCGTGAAGCTGCAAGACTTCAAGGCTTCCCCTGAAAACTATATCATTCTGTAAGTGATACTCAAAGTTACAAACAGTTTGGTAATTCTGTTGCCGTTACTGTTATCCATGCAATTGCAACAACATAATTGATATACTTGATACTGTACTAAAAAAGAGATTGACTAACTTCAATCTCTTTTTCTAACTTATTAACTTGTATACCTGCCCTTTTCAGAACCTTTAATTTTTCTTGTTTTCTGTTCTCTCCTTGCCTTATACCTTCCTCATATTCCTGTTGTTTTCCATTTACTTTACGCTTTAAGTAGTTTTGATGAAGTCTATCTTTTCTTTCCTTGATTTTTCTTTCTTCCTCAATTTTTAATCTTCTTCTTCTTCTTCAGTCAATTCTTCTTTTTGGTGGCTCATAGTTACCGATAAAATTAAAATATATCTCTATTTTTGCTTTTGATGTTTGACTATCCTTTTTCTATTCCTCTCATGAACAAAATCTTTTCTACAAACTCATTTGATCATTGTAGTTGTAAGTTCACAGAAATTTTGCATATCGGCTTATTAGAGATATAAACTTTTTCGCCTCTATCTGTTTCTTTTTCATATCTTGATATTGCAAACCTAAGTCTTTAATTTCTTTTGCTTAAAGCTATTTGCTCTGTTTCATACTGACTGTTAAGTATCTCATATCTATTACTTGGTATTTTTCAAGTATCATATCTTCGTAAATACGGCACATCAATCGTTCAAGTTCCCGAAGCCTGCTTTTTACTTTCCATTAATCTTATTTTTGTCTTTTCTATCTCTACTTTTTCCTTTTCTTCCATTTCATTTTAAATGGAACGGATAAAGGCTTCGTGATCTTCATCAAGATATAATGTCTTTTAAGGTTTCTTGTATAAGGTTTAAGACTGCTTTCCGCTTTTTATCCTGTGAGTAGATGGACAAAGCGTTCCCACAGGGTACTTTTCGTGTAAGCACTGCAAGTGTAGTAGGGAATATTTTTGTAATTACTTGTTCTATGAACATACATTTTTACTGCCACAATCTGCATAATACATAAGGCCCAGTGTAAAGGGTGATATTCTCCTCAACCATCAGGGATACCTTTTGACATTTCCTCTATCCTTTGCACATTATCAAAGGTTTCTTGGTCTATACTGCTCTCGTGGGTATTTTCAAATATCAGCCAGTTTTCTTCAGATACATATTTGCTTTTCTTATCCTTGAAATGCTTTTCGTTTTGAAGTTTACAGTATGACCCTAAATATTCCTGTTTCTTTAAGATACTTACAATTGTAGAACTGCACCAACGATAAGGATGTTCAAACACTTTGCTTTGATGTAGTCCATATCCCAATTTTTGCTGATGGTAAGCAGGTACTATCTATTTTTCACTTTCCAATATCTTTGCTATTGCGATACGGACCATTTGCCTTGCATGGTCAGATTGAATATTCTCCTTACTATCTCCGCTGCTTTTTCATCTACAATCCACTTATCTTTGTCTTTTTCATCTTTGATATATCCATAGGGTGGAGAGCTTGCCGTATGCTTTCCGCTTTCCCCTTTGACCTGAATGTAGATTGTATTTTTCTTGAAGTATCTCTTTGTATACCATTCATTCATAATATTTCTAAAAGGGTAAAAATCATCTTCTCTATAAAAGCTATCTACATTATCATTGATAGCAATGAGCCTAACTCCTTTTGTCTTAAGATTTTCCATACATTGACTCGACTTTAAGATAGTCTCTGCCAAGTCTACTCATATCTTTTACGATTATACAACCTATTATATTACCTTGATTAACTCCCGTTCATCATTGCCATAAAGCTCCGGCTCATCAAACTGTGTTCCGCTTATTCCATCATTTGTAAAATGTATGATGTTGCTTAAATTATTTTTACCTGCATATTCTTCTAAGGATTTTCTTTTGATTTACACAGAATTGCTTTCTCCTTGAAGTTCATCATCACGACTTAATCTCTCATAGAGTGCTGTTATCTTTTCACAATTCCTCATTTTACCCTCTTAGTTTCTTAATAAAAGAATTAAGAAGTACATATTTCACTAATATAGGATCAAGTGCTCCCTTTAATTCTACTACTCCAAGAGCCAGCTAAACTTTACTTTATACTATTCCTCTCAAAACAGCCTCATCTCTTTTAAATTCTCAGTGATCTTCAAGCTTACGGCTGCTACACAGTAGATAAAGCAGGTTTAGCGGGAGCTGACTTTAACAAAGCAGCAGGCTTGCCACATGACTTTAAAATCCATAGTACGCTTGATGAGCTTTAGTCGATTTGCCGAGCGCAACCATAGCTAAACCGATATCAAGAGCAAAGACGAGCAGATAAAAGATCTTTTGATAACATCGATATGGCCGACACTATAAGGCACTACTACAGACTATTTGATCAAAATGACCTCTGCTTTTAGGTGATGATAAAAGAGCTACACCCTTGCAGATATAGGCAAACCACCAAAAAGGTTACAGCACAAAAAGGCACTCACTATGATACCAAAGGACATTTTAGCTAAAAAGATCTATCAAACTCTACTATCTCAAACATCTACTCTAGCACTGATGAGCTAAATAGGCTAAATCTCTTAGCAAAGAGCTTTCAAGTGTAGGCGTTAGGCTCATAGTAAAAAGAGGTTGATTTTACGATGAGCGAGGCAGGTGATGAGTTTAGCTTTAACCCTGATATCTCTTTTTATAAGTCAGATGAAGGCTACAGTAAAGAAGCTCTTTTTATGGGATTTTTACGCAGTTCTAGACCGCTACCTAGTGATAGTGCAAAGACTAGTTTAGTAGCGCTGCGCTAAATGATATCTCAAGCACTGGAGAGCATAAAGAGTACTTTGTGGATTTTGAAAAGGCAGGGCAGGATAACGAGAGCATAAAAGCACTCATAAAAGAGAGGCTTAAAGAGCTAACGCTTTTGATGTATGCAAGATCGAGAACACTCAACGCAGAGAGTGTCACTCAAACGAAAGTGAGAAATGAAGCCAACTAGAGAGGATATAAATCTCTAGCAAATTCTTGGAGTGAGAGGATAAGTTCTATTAGTAATACTGTTTGTATGGATAAGTCATATATGAAAACCAAATCGCTAAAAGGTCGATTTAGTTATTGATTATACTCTAGCCCATAAAAGCATTAAACCCAAGTAGGTTTGAATTTATATTCTTTAGCTGAATGTGTAAAGAGTGTATAAAACAGCATTGTTGGATAGGTGGTAGCAAGATGCTCTAATGCAATTAATACCATAGAATTAAAACCTACGAAAGAGATGCTGGAATATCTAAATAAAAGCGAGACCTTAATAATGCTTAATAATATAACCTATTCGCCAAATCTAAATAACAATTCACTATTTGAAGGAAAAAGAATTTATGCAGTAGAGTTAATTATAAGAAAGTGATGGGCAATAGCACAAACTTTTTACTGGAGCTTTAAATCCTACAATGATGATAAACAAAACCATCTGGGGCAAAACGTCAGATAATGATCTAGAAGGACAAAAAGATACGTCGAACTTTAGAAAGATTTGGTGTGTCTTTTAGTAATGAAGGTCGTGAGCTCTCGAGTCGTCTAATAAGTGTAGATGAACTTATTGAGAGATATTCTAAAGTTATAAATAGGGAGTATGCCACAAGAGATTGGTGATTATGGACTAATAGATCAAAAACGATCATGAAGGACAAGACAATCAAACTGACACGCAAAACAAGAAACCTTTAAGCCTATGCAAGTAACTAAGAATTTAAAACTTATGATATGCAAGCCGATGAAAACATTTAGAAAAATTTCCACAAATTTATAAAAACTGAATTCGATAATGGCGAAAGCATATTTGAATTTTAGAAAAAGTCGCAAATAAAAAGTGGATAAAAACCGTATAAAAGGACTAATTTAGAGCAATCATTGCTTTCTACAATAAAACAAAGTAGCTATTTTTTATTCATCGCTCATCTTATTTAGAAATTTGCTTCTTATCTATCTTTTTGCATAAGCTCTAAGACGTCTATGCCTCTTTTTCTTTGAAATGTAAAAGCTCTCTTGCATAGAGAAATTTTGATCCTTGTTTATATCATAGGTCTCATACTTCTTTTTAATCTGCATAGGTTTAAATTTCTTCTCGCTTTGCTCTTTGCTAATTTGCATTGTATTCTTGTTCTTCTTGTGTAGTTTAGCCAGAAAATTCTTTATGCTCTTTTGTAGTTTTTCTACATCTTCTCTATAAAGCTTCTTAAACTCTTCTATACTTAGATCTGCTCTAGCAAAACAATCTAGCACCATCATTACTCATCATTGTGTCTTCAGAAAACGAGTTCATAAAATCTTCTAGTTCAGCCTCTTGTTCTGCTGTGCCGATACCGACCATCAGTCCAGAAATTGTTGGTTTGCCATCAACAGAGTTGGTAAGCAACCAATCCATGTGAGATTGTAATACATTGATCCTCAATCTCTCTAAGGTCTCTGGATATTTTGATAATAAAGCTCGCCTTTCATCAATGGTATAGCTATACTTTTTGAAAGCATATTGTCTATCTTCTCTATGGTTTCTGCTATCCAGTTTTCACTACTCTGCCTCTCTTTGATGTATTTTTCAACATTATCAATTATTAATTTGCATATATGAATCAATTAAAAGCCTTTTCTTCGCTCTTTGACATTTTTGCATTTTCTTTTGATGGTGGTTTCTTGTATCGATGTGTTGCTAAGTCCGTTTATGCTAGTTATCATTTCAGTCCCCTCCTTACGCCTTTATATCAACATCTCTTTTTATACCAAGCATATCTACTAGATATTTTTCCAGCTGGGTTTTCATTTAGCTCTTTACTAACCATCTAAAAGGCGGCATACCACCTCAAAAAGCTATCCATAAAGTCCTTACTCTTTTTTACCATCTTTGTCTATCTCACCAAAGAGTAGCTTTAGCATTTTTTAGATTATGCTCCATCATCTTTTTAAAATGAGAGTTCGTCTTCTTCATCTGAATACTTACCGACAAACCCAGTCGTTAGATCTACATAGACAAGGTCTCTTTTTATACTTAACATACTCTTGCATATACTCAGGCATACCAGATAGATCAGAGTCGCTTGCTTTTGCTGGAAATTTGCTCTAGAATTTTCATCCTCACCCATAAGCTCAAATAGCTCAAATGCCCCACTAAATTACTTTTACTCATCTACGCTCTTATCAAAGCCTTGCTTCTTTCCAAAACGGTGGTTTCACCTTCTTTGACGTCAAGGTTGCTATTTATAACGGCTGCTAAAGTCCGCCTCTAGTTATAGAGCCATCTTTGTTTGTGTATCTTCGCCGTGTGGATCGATAAAAACACCACTTCCCACACTCTCTTTTGCCACCATTATTGTTGTTAAAGATATCTGTTGTTGCTTTTAGTGGCTGCATGCCATCTCCGCCATCAAAAGCTTGGGTTGAAAAAGAGCGTGCTTATCATCTGCTTGTTTGACTCTTTGTAGTTAAAGCTAGAAGCAGCTGCATCAAAGTCATAAATGGAGTTATGGATCTTTAGTTACTTGCTATACTTTGGCGGTTATAAGAAAAGCCTTGTGGGAAATCTTATCTCGTCAATGCTAGCTATCTCTTTGAATTTAGCGTGTTCGCCAACTACTTGTGAGAGTATTTTATAAGCATTGCCAGCAGTCTCTTTGCTATCTATGCTTTTAAAGGTGCGACTAAAAATGAAGTTCCCTCTACAACATTTACTAACGACTCCAGCGTGCTTGAGTGAATTTTATAATCGCTTGGTATGCCAGCTTGCTTGTTAAACTCATCTGTAAAGTAGCCATCCTTATTCACCTTCGTAGCCTAAAACTAAAGAGTTCGTTTGGTTGGTAGAAGCTTTGGTTGATACCTTTATGTTCTGGCTCTACAATTGAGTAACTACCAAGTGCGTTTATCATTTTAGATCCTTTTAGCTTTAACTCACACCAAAGATATCGTCTTTTTATGAAAAGATTTATTTTGACAAGGCTTTTTAGTCTGCATAATTTACTCCTAAACTCTTGTATCTACCTTTTTATAAAGCCTATCTTTGCTAGATAGTTCTCACCTCAGGTCGTTTTCAAGGTAGGTGATGTTGTACCTTTTAGTGGTGATACTTTTGCCGTTTTCAAGTCCGATTAGGAATTTACTGTACATTTATCAGAGAGGTTTTTAACCAGCTTTGCTCCAAGCTCTTTTAGGCTAGATATCTTCTCATCTTGCTTTATGCCTCATAGCTTTAAAGTCAAGTCTATTTAGCTCGATATCGTTCATGCTCTTAGCATCTAAATTTATACTTGCTCTTTTGCTGTCTCTTTGTCATCTTTGTTTATTAGCCTGCCAGTGTCACTATACACTTTTTACCTCCAGCTCTCTTCCGCTATCATCCTAAGCGTGATAGTGCCATTTTTGTTTAGCTTCATAGCTATTACGCTGTCTGTGTCCTTTAGAGCAGCTGCAGCCTTGCTCGTATCACTCTCAAAAGCATGCTTTTTACCTCTTTCGGTCCTTTCTATACAATTCGAGCCCAGTTGCTTTTTCCAATTCACTCTCCATAGCGATCATATAAGATGACTTTGTGGCTTTTAGCTTTGAGATGAGATCATCTGCGTCTCTCTACATCATTTCTTTTAAATTTTGCTTATCCACTCTACATCTTTGCTGTGAGCGCTAGACTCTTTTTGGTAGTCGTTATAGTAATTCCTTTACAAAGCTATCTTTTGATAGCCTACGGGCGAAAAAGCTCTCATCCTTGTTTAGACCCAGCAGGTTTTTATGATAGGGTTAAACTCGCTAAAGCCTTTCTTGCCATCGTGCCAATCTTTCTCATAGGCAAAAGTTGTTTAGCTTTCGCTCTTCGTTAAATATCTTATTATCCCTAAGATCTCACCCAGCCGTCTGGTCTGCATGGTCTTTGAAAAATTTATTAGTCTCTTCTTTGTCTATCTTTTGGTAGCGATACTCGGCCGAGAAAAGAGTACGTAAGGGTTTGAGTTGTTTTAAACCAACTCTGTAATCAACCGTGTTTTTTGCTGGCAAAGTCCATAGCCTCATGGCTTTCAAATTTCTAATATCTTTTTAATAAAAGTCGTTAAGGTTTATCTCGCTTACAACTTCGCTTAGTTTAGTACTTTCATCACTGTCTTTGTCATAGCCTCTAACTTTTAGCTTATCAAAGTACTTATCGCCAGAATTTATCACTCCGTCCTTGTTACTATCAAAGTTAAATAAAAATCCATTTGTGCTCCAGCTTGCCTATGCCTAGTTTGTCATTATCGTCATAAAGATCCAAAAAGACCTCTACGTCACCTCGTGAAGTTTTTATCGTCACAGGCATAGTCATTTAGATTTCTGCAAATTTAGTATCTGCTGCAGCAATGGGCTTAATGGAAGTTTTTGAATTTATAGATGAAAAACTAGGTGCTAGTCTGATCCACTTTCCCTTAGTGCTGAGGCATCTTCGCCAAAGAGATATTTGTTCTCAAAGCTCTTTTGCTCCAGTTTCTCCTCTCGATGTCTCTATAGAGAAAAAGCATCGTTTACCCCTTACTATCTGTTTTAGAATCGCCTGACTACGCGCCACTGGTGCTAGCGGCTTTGGATGATAGAGTAAGGGCTATTTGAGATAAGCTTAGTAGCGACGTCTTTAAGCTCAGATTCTTTAGCTGTCATTAGTCTAAAGTTTGCACCTATCTACGCCAAGAAGGACCCTTGAATAGATCATATCTTTGCGTAGATTTATATTTATGGGCTTTAATTTGGTGATATATTCATTTTAAATCCTTTTAAAATATATATATCTTATATCGGCAAAAAGTAAAAATGTTTAGTAGTATGGGAGCTAAAATGATTTAGAGCGAATGCCTACTATGTTATATTTTTAAAAGCTCTTTGTTTTCGTCCTCTCATCAAATCTTTTTAAAACATCCATTATTTTATTTACTAGCCCCTCAAGCTGTTTGATCTTTTTAAGCTCTACCTTCTAAGCTTTTAAAAATCCTAGCTAGTATATCCTTTAGATCTTTCTGCCAGATAGTATCTCATCATAATAAGCCTTGGTATGCCTATCTCACTTCTATCTTGCTTTTAGTGAGCATGAGTTTGTCTCTATACATACATTATGAGCCTCATCAGTTATCCTTGTTGTGCCACCCTGTAGCACAAGACCTTGCTCGTTTTAAAAAATGCCACAAAGATTTGCTCTTGTATAGCCTTGTTCATGTCATATACAGACATATCAGGCTTAAAAGTCATATCCAGCAATCACTAACCCACATATAAGGGATAGTATGCTCAGTTGTCATCACTTCTGGAGAAAAAGTCAAGGAAATTTCCATTGACCTCACATTTATATCACTTAGATCATTCATTAGCTTACGTGCATCGTCTGCATCTTGAGTTGTTCTAAATACATGAGTTACCTTCTCATTACTCCTATCAGTTAGCCCATCTATCTCGTCACTTGACATCCCACCCATTAGATATTCGGAATAATCTATATCTTTTGAAAAAGTAGCCCTTTGCATCTTTTGCTAGATCTTCGTTTGAGTAAACCTCTCCTTACTGATCACCCAGCTGGAATGTGATCAGCAATTTTATAGTATTGCTTTGGATGGTATCTGCTAGATCGATATTTGCAAAAGCTATCCTCCAAAGAGCGCATTATCTTTTTGTATTCATTGGTATCGTAAAGTTTGGGTGCTTTTTGATTGTGTAGCACCATCGCATCAAGCGTGCTTTTGTGGATTTTTAAAGTCCTGTGGCAAGCCTGCAGCCTTGTTAAAATCAGCTCCCATAAAATCCTTTAGCATCTACACTATATCCATAGCCCTCTGTGGAAGTAATTGAGACTCGATAAAGAGAGTCAACGTACTACTAGATAGAAACAAAGTCATTTTTAGGAATAGTGGCTATGGCTGATCGACTATATTTGGGAGTGTTAGGTAAGAATTGGCAAAAGCTCTTCGCTTTTTGTCTGTTTTTGTAGTGCCGTTTTGTTAAGATGGAGTTATAAGAGATTTTCAGTTACCCCTGAATAGCTTCCAAAAGAGTAAGCAAAAGTTGTGCCGAATTTCAAGAGTGAGATAAATTGAAGTTTATTCACTTGAGATAGTAATTTTTATCTATCAGTAAAATAAAGAGCAATCGTAGAAAGCATCTTTAAAAATAAAACAATCCTGAAAAATGTACCGCTTTTTATAAAACTGCACATACTTTAGGAAAATTTTAGAGAAAGGAAACTGCAGGGCAGTTAAAGTATCGATAAGTGGGACATCTATGGTGTCACGGGGGAGACTTGAACTCCCGACCTCCGGCTTATGAGACCAGCGCTCTAACCAGCTGAGCTACCGTGACAACTTAAAATAAGTTTTGGATTATATAATTTATAAACTTATTTATAGATAAAAACTATCCTCTCCTTCGTCTACAAACTAACCTAGCTTAGAAATTAATAAAATTTACTTCACAAAAAACTCTTGTGCTAGCTTTTTATCTTCAGGTTTGATGATAAATTACTCATTAGCGATGCTAACTTCATTCAACATCTTTGCTAGCTTTTGTGTAAGCTAGCGCGAGCCTTAGCAGCAAGCTCTTTGTCGGCTTTGCTAGCGTTTTTGCTTATGAAGCTAACAGCTCCTACGATGTCATCGCTCTCTTTCATTTAACCTGCTCACGATTATCATTTGGATGAGCCAAAAGTGCGTTATTGTCGCTCTCATCACGTCCTATTATCATTTTAGCTCCATCAACCAAGCGCAGATGCCTACCAGGTTTTTAGCCACGTCAACGTCGATATCTCGCATCTCTTTATCAAATTCAAGTAGTCTTTTTATCTTTACAGCAAAGCTCTCGATCGTTAGCACCCACCTCCGGGCGTTGCAAAGTCCTCGAAAAGCCATTCCTTCGCCAAAGCAAGCTGCGGCTTTCTATCACGCCCGCTTATGTCAGTAGCTTCTCTCTATCGACCCAGCCCTCGCGCTCTGGCTTAGTCGGCGGCAAGGCTTAGCAGCACATCGGACGAAAGCACTCGATCATCCTCGTCATCAGCTAGGGCGCTTAACCTGAAAAAGTGCGTCTCTACGCTGGCTCATCGGCCTTTGTCCCACGACTTCGCCTGTGATGATAAATTGCATTTTTCGCTTTTTAGCATATTAAGAGCGGTTTTAAACATATATCCGTGGCAGTCGATGCACGGGTTAAACTGCTTGCCGTAGCCGTATTTTTGGGTTAAAAGAGCACGTCGCGAAGATACTCGTTTCTCATATCAACCACCTTTAGGCTAGCTCCAGCTAAGGCTGCACGGCGCCTTAAAACTTCGTGCTTCTCCTCATCCACGCCAAATCAGTATCCATATAAAGTGCGACCACTTCGATGTTTTTGATCGCTATTATTTTCATAGAGAGCATGCTATCAAGCCCTCCGCTAAACAAAAGCTAAAAGCCTTCATTTTGTCCTGAAAGTAAAATTTAAAGCCTCGATTACTAAATCTAGGCTTTTATGGAAGTTTATTTAGCAGCGTTAATTACGATTTTTAATCACTTCGCTTGCGGCTTTTTAGGCTACTAACTGGCAAGTACTCGAAGATAGAGTGAAAGTTGTTTCCGCCTGTGAATAAATTTAGCGCGGTAGCGCCCTTTTGCGAGATCGCAGCGCCGTCATATCCGCCTCGCATCGGCTTTATGTTTGGCGTGATATTTAGCTCACTAAAGGCATCTTTTGCTAGTTTTTATAGGCAGTGAGTTTTCATCTTTTAAGAACTTAAAGACGTTTTTCATATCGTGTTTTAGCGTGATCTCGCAACGATCTCCGCACGATTACGTATGAAAAGCACTGCCATCTCCTTAAAAACTCAAGCCTTTTTGAAATTTCACCTCGTCCGATTCTCTTATGTCGATCTTGAGCGTCGTTTTTGCGCTGTTTCCGCTAAGCTCTTTTACCCAAGTAGCCCTCTTTTGCCCTCAGTGCACTCTGGCACTTCGCCGCTCGGCAAAAGCGAGATCGGTCATGCGCAGAAGTAGCGAGTTTACAAGCTTACCTTTTGCGTTCATCGGATGAGCCGAAACGCCTTTAGAGACCGCCGTGCAGTCAGCCGCGTTCCAGTTTTCGCATATATTAGCTCGCCTATCTCGCAGCAGTCTAGCGGTAGCCAAAGTCGGCTCCCAGTACAAATTTACATCAAGCGCCTTTGCACCAAGCAAGCCCTGCTCCTCATCAGGCACCAAAGCAGATCACGATCTTGCCGTGTGATCTCAGGATTTTGCATGAAAAAGCTAGCCATATTTACGATACTGGCGATCGCTGCCTTTATCATCAGCGCCAAGCAAGCTGGTGCCGTCGGTCACGACTATGTCATCGCCAACGTATTTTTAGCTCTGGGTTGTCGCTTCAAATTTAGAGGTAAATTCACTGCTCTTCGTTTGAGCAGATGTCGCCGCCTGTGTATTTTACTATCTTAGCTTTTTGTGTCGTGCTCGCTACTTGTATCTGGGTGTGTAAAAGGCGATATGAGACATTTTCGCGGTTTGCAGGGATCTTTGCTATCAAGATGGCATTATCTTGCAAGATGATATCTTTTATACCAAGCGAGCTGTCGCTCATCTTTTTAGAAGGTAGCGAGACTCGATACTCGGTTGGATTTAGAAGGCATGATGCCTTTTAATCCATTCTCTTTATTTGTCGTGGTGTTAATTTCAGTATAGTTTATAAATCTCTACGATGTCCATCTTTTCATCATAGATGACGAAAAATGCGATCGCCACAACGGAGAAACATACCTAAAACGTCCTTTTGCAAGCTCGACTGGACTAACCATAGCGATACCAGCACAAACGATAGCAGCACCAGCGATCGGAGAAGCTGAACGTCCAAGTGAGCCAGCGATTGCCGCAGCTATACCAAGCTTATCTTGCTCAAAGCCAAGAGCAGCTGCGTTTGTTGTGACAGCTTCGTTAAATGCACGTAGCAGCGTCGCCTGAGCCTGTGACTATACCCATGATAAATGGCACAAATGTTCCGCCGGTCAACGTAGCTTGATCAGTTTTTGTATGCGATGACCACATCAACAGCTCCACCGCCTTTTTGAGACCTGCGACAAAAGACGCCAGCTGCGATGATGATACCGATAACATCAGCGTAGAGCGTGACTATGCCGTTAAGAACTCTTTTGTGATCTTTTGTGGGTTTGTAAGCGTAGCAAAGATAGCTATGATAGCGCATGTATCATCGCCTCAGCAACGCCCATCTTTGTCCATGCCAAAAAGCTGTAGTCTTTTGCAGAGCTTTGTTCCACCAATAATCAAGATGACAAGTGGGACAAGTGGCATAATAGCGTAGATCAGAATTTGCTAAACACTGACTTCTCTCGCTAGGCTGCGCCATTTTCAAGAGTGAATTGTGCCTTTTTGATAGTCTTTTAAATAATATTGCGACGATAGTTAGCATGACACCTTCTGATAGCAAGAGCTGTAAATGCGCTAGAGATTTTGCACTTTTATGATGTCTTGAACTGTATATCCTCAACTGTCTTTTAACAAGGTCAGCACATATATGTTGTGCGCAGGCTACGGACTTAGGACTGAGCCAAATGTACCTGCAAAAACAGCCGCACCAGCCATCGCAGGGCGAACGCCCTGGAACCAAGGCGGTATAAGCGTCGCACCAACAGCAGCCGAGCAGCCAGCAGCTGAAGGATAGCGATATTTATAAAGTAAGTTGAGCACGGTTGTTACGGGGATCAAGATAAATCCCACGTTTCTAAGTGGCTTTCAGCAAGAAGCGCAACAAGGTGCTTATCACATTGTGTATTTCATAACAGCAAAACCCATACTGGCACAAATAGCTTTTATAAGCCCTGCTTTAGTCATATAGTCAGTAAAAAGCACTTAGTTCCCCATCGATTTTAGTGCGATTATACAGCACAAACCAACACCTATTAGCACCGTTCTTGTCTCTCTAAGACTAGAGTGCTACAACTCGCAACGATGCTAAGAATGGCAATTAGCGAGATGATTCCATACCTCTCTCCTTGTTTAGATTTTAAAGTAGTTCCAACTTTCTATTTTCTATCTCTTTTTGATACTAAATTAAACATTCGCTGTGTCCTATGACCTCAGCTTCATTGTCCGTTATAAGCCAAAGCTGTGCCCTCTTGGCAAAGCGTAGATAATATCGTTTGGATTTGCATATCAGAAACTCCTCTAGCCTCCTCCCTTGCTCTCGCCGTTATGACACGCTGGTTTGCCACTTATAAAGTGTGCGGATTGATTCTGATATGGGAAGATATTTAGGCGTCAGCGACTTTCTCGCATGATGACAGGTGCATATCATTTTGTCGTCATCATCGTCTTGCCGGCGATGTTTGCAACTTCGCTGACTCAACCAAAGTATTTTGCGCCATTTGCCACAGCCTCTTTTATAGGATCAATCAATCGGCTTATAAAGGCGTGTAAGCAGCATAAAGGTGGTCAGCCACCGCCGGCTGCTGCGATGCTGCTAGCGCATTTTGACGCTGGAATCTATCCTCGTGGTGGGATCGACTTTATAGTATTTTTAGGCGGTCGATCACCTTTTGCTCGTATTCGTCATTTTGTTCGTCTCAACGCAGCATATGGGATAACATCTCCTCCTTACCCTCTCGCCCAAAAAGTCCTTGACCCAGTTTTGCAGTCTCAAGCAGCCAGTATCTTGGTAGCTTGAAGGCTGATTAGTAAAGTAATTTTCATTTTTTAACCCATTAGTTTAGCAGCCTTAAATAGATATCAACCCCAGCGACCAAACAATCCTCGTCGCAAATTTGCTGTTGTGATGGCTCGCTTTTACCGAAACGATCATCATATATCCGCCTTGCGCCCCTATCTCGCAAAGTCTCCATAAAGCGAAAGTAAAGTCCTCCAAAGCACCAAAATCAAGCTTCGATCTTATCGTCATCTATAAATGGGCTTTGTTTTGCCGCCCCATAGAGTAACCAGTCACCCTTTGTCGCTATTTGCCCCGCTTGTGCCACCAGTCATCACGACTTTGCTATCGACGCCGTACCACTCACACCTTTTACGATATCCATACATTTTTATACATAACCCATTTAACTGTATCCTCGCCCTTGTTTCGCAGGCAGATAGCCGTTTGGTGCTATGACATTTCTGCCCCTCACCAGCTCTTACGCCCACATTTATCCCAGTCACACCCTTTGCGTGTCTTGTGATGCCGTGCATATTTAGAGCCATTTGAGCAAAGTACAAAGCGCTTGTTCTCCTTGCGGCTCTCGCGAGCTGAGGACCAGTGATATGACGTCAACATAAAGTTGTAACGTTTGTTTCAGCACAAACCAGCCCCCATTTGTTTCTGCTTGAAAGCTCGATGTCCACCAAGCGGCACTCAACCCAATCAACAAGCAACCCAGCAGCCCATAGCCAGCGCCTCAGCCTCTTCAGGTTTGAAATAAAATCCTAATTTAACAAATCGTTCCAATTAGCGACAGCTTTGGTAAGCGCCAGACCCATCACATGTCCATCGTGCCCACAAGCCGTGATACCAGCGATATCCGAGCCAAACCCTTGCAAGGTCTAAGAGCAGCTCAGCGCTCTCTGTCACATCAACGCTATCGATGTCAAATCTAATGCGCCACCTCTACCCAGCCTTTTGTGTCGATAAGCTGTCACCCAGTTAGCCATCTTCATGCAATCAAGGTATTTTGCTTCATCAGGATTTGGCTTTTTGCCCGCTCGATCGCCTTTTGCGCTCTTTTCACCAACCCAAGCCTTGCATCGCCTTTACGACCTCACAGCTTCAAATTCATATCCCAGTCTCACAAGCCTTTAAGCAAAACCCAGTCGTAAAAAGCAAAACCAGCCAGTTTCAAAGGAGGAAAGTAACGCGATCTCATCATGTCCTCTTTAAAAAAGCAACGGTTATTTTAATCCACGATAATCCTCGTTTGAAAGTCTTATTAGCGCACTAGTTAAAATTCTAAAGCCGGCTCAAGTCCCTTTGAAATTCATCGCCCTGCGTACGCCGGCTGACACCATCCACGCAAGGGATAAAGAGCATGCCAACGCTACTGCAAGCTTTCGTTAACCATCGCATCATGCCCAGCCCCACTTGGCAGAAGCGTTTTTATGCCAAGCTTTTGGCTCATCTTCAAACCTATGGCGTTCGTCAGTTTTACTGGCTCGTCACTGCTTAGTTCTCTTATCTCGTAG